>JABLTO010235624.1_pt1 | contig 47413 bp, 51 predicted proteins | sample 7160091 | NCBI WGS metagenome assembly JABLTO01 (sample SAMN14651225, study PRJNA627086) | human gut metagenome | isolation source: feces | host: Homo sapiens
AACCCACTTTTTTCTTTAACTTACTTAAAAAAATGAAAAAATATATATAGTAATAGAGGATAAAAAACGGGTTTTTGGCCACAGCGAGTTTTTACTTGTAAATGCGCGCCCAAGGGTGTATCATAGAACCATAGTGTACGAACGTAACGCTTCCGATTCTACGAGGTGAAAACCATGAGCTACATGGATGAGCTGGCAAGAAAATGGCGCGAACACGACCGCTCTTTTGAAGGGCGAGATGTTCTTCCGAATGGCGATGAGGTTTGGACTTATACCACACTAGAACTTGGTCTTCCAGTATTATGGCTGAAACACCCGGATGGCTCATTTGAGTATCGAGTGATTCACACTCCAGGTTATGATCAAGATACCGGTGAGCATTGGTGCTGGGAGTGCCACAAGATGCTTGCACATTGCGGCGACATCTGGAAATGCAATCAATGCGGTAATGAGATTGAAAATCAAGATATTGATATCCTCTCATCGCCGACAGAAGAAGCCAGTTATCCAGATGATAATCTTGAGCCTGAGTCGGAATGGTTAGATTGATATTTGCATTTTATGCCTCTGCGCGAAAAACGCAGGGGCTTTTTCTTTTTCTCTGAAAATTCCTAAAAATTCACATTTTTTCCTAAAAACTCACGCGAGAAAAACATCCTCTTTTATGGGGGGAATAGAATGCGTCTCAGGATGCACTATTCCTCTTATTTTGGAGGTTGCATCATGCTCGAAAACAAATTCAAGACAGGATTGATAAGGGAGCTGAAAGAACGCTTTCCCGGCTGCATGGTTGTCCATCTTGACCCAAACGAGATTCAGGGAATCCCCGATCTCTTGGTTCTCTACGGCACAACATGGGGCGCATTGGAGGGCAAGAAGTCAGCGAGTGCATCTCATCGTCCAAATCAGGACTATTACGTTCAGCAGATGGACGAGATGAGTTTTGCGGCCTTTATCTATCCCGAAAACAAGGAGGAAGTTCTTAATGAACTGGCGAGATCATTCGAGGCTCACGGGGAAACATGCCCTCCTCGGAGCAAGTAACTACCATTGGTTGAACTATGACGCAGATAGATTGACCAATGCAGTTCTTAATTACCAGGCGAAGGAACGGGGAACACGACTGCACGCATTTGCAGCAGAGTGCATTGATCTGAAGCAAAAACTGCCGAAGAACAAGAAAACCCTTAATACCTACGTGAACGATGCCATTGGTTTCCGCATGGATACCGAGCAGGTGCTGTATTACAGCGACAACTGCTATGGAACTGCGGATGCCATTTCGTTCAACGATGGGTTCCTTCGCATCCACGACTTAAAAACCGGAGCTGTTCCTGCACATATGGAGCAGCTCTATATTTATGCCGCTCTGTTCTGTCTGGAGTACGGATACCACCCGAAAGATATTCGGATGGAGCTCCGTATCTACCAGAACGATGAAGTTTGGGTCGAGAACCCCACTGAAGAGGAAATCAGCCCCGTCATCGCTAAAATCAAAGAGTTCGACCCGATCATCACTGATATTTTGTTAGGAGTGGCAGCATGAATCCGATTGAAAAAGACCTCCGTTCTTGTTTTGGCATCACTTCCGAAAGCAATATCCTGGAGCACTATGGTACCAAGCGGCATTCTGGTCGCTATCCTTGGGGTTCCGGCGATAATCCGTATCAGCATTCCGGCGATTTCCTGTCTCGTGTGGAAGTTCTGAAGAAGAAAGGGCTGTCTGAGAAAGATATTCTGGAGAGCATTAATGACTCTCTTCCGAAAGAGTATCAGATGAGCCTGTCCGAATTCCGTGTGGCAAAGCGAACTGCCATTCATGAGCGGAAAACATCAGAATACGAGCAGATCCATAAGCTGAAAGACGAAGATCACCTTGGCTGGACTGAAATTGCCAACCAGCTTGGCATGAGCGAATCGAGCGTTCGATCCAAATATGCCGGAAATGCAGACAAAAAAGCGCAGCGTGCAAAAAACATCGCCGAAACTCTGAAAAAAGAAGTCGATAAAAAGGGAATGATCGATGTTTCGGAGGGCGCAAACTTTGCGTTGGGCGTAACTGATACTGAACTTCAGGATGCAGTATATACGTTAGAGGCCGAATACGGTTATAAGCGTTACGGCGTAGGCATTAAGCAACCGACAAACAATCGCCAGCAGACCAATATCATGGTGCTTGCGAAACCAGAGTTCGATCAGAAGTATGCCTACAATCATCAGGAACAGATCGATTCACTTGGCGATTATCATACAGATGATGGCGGCGAGACCTTCACGAAGCTTCAGCGCCCCTCTAGTCTGAATTCCAGTCGAGTTGCAATTCGTTATGGCGATGAAGGCGGTCTGGATAAAGACGGTGTCATGGAAATTCGCCGTGGGGTTCCTGACCTTGATCTCGGCAAGAGCCATTATGCGCAGGTTCGCATCCTTGTTGACGGCGACCATTATCTGAAGGGAATGGCAGTCTATTCTGATGATCTGCCGGATGGTGTGGACGTTATGTTCAACACCAATAAGCCTTCTGGCACGCCCAAGATGAAGGTCCTTAAAGAAGCAAAAGCGGATCCTGACAACCCGTTTGGCGCAGCTATCAAGGCCAACGGCCAGAGTATGTATATCGGTGATGACGGCAAAGAGCACCTCTCGCCGATCAACAAGCTGAAGGAGGAAGGCGACTGGGACACGATGTCTCGGAATGTCTCTTCTCAGTTCCTTTCCAAGCAGCCCAAGAAGCTGATCGAGAATCAGTTGAAGCTTACCGTTGCGGATTATCAGGCGCAGTATGACGAGATCATGCACTATGATAATCCTACGGTCAAAAAGAAGCTGCTCTACGATTTTGCTGATACCGTCGAAGGAACGTCCATGACCCTGAAAGCGTCTGCTTTCCCGGGCCAGTCCACGAAGGTTATCCTGCCAATCAATAAGATCAAGGAGACCGAGGCTTATTGCCCCACCTATGAGAATGGCACCAGGCTTGCACTGATCCGTTATCCCCATGCAGGTACCTTTGAGATTCCCATCGTGACTGTCAACAACAAGAATGTCAGCGGCAAGCGGAATCTCGGTGCAATTCGGGATGCAATCGGTATCAATGCAAAGGTTGCAGAGCGGCTGTCTGGTGCTGATTTCGATGGCGACACAGTCATGGCAATCCCGGTTACTGACAAAGTCAACATTAAGTCCACCCGTGCGCTGAAAGCATTGGAAGGATTTGATCCCAAGACCGCTTATGCAGTTCCTGAAGGCAATCCAAATAATGTCAGGTTGATGAAGAAAGAAGACAAGCAGCGCGAAATGGGCGTGATTTCCAACCTCATCACTGATATGACACTGCGTGGTGCCGACGAGGACGAGCTGGCACGTGCCGTTAAACACTCCATGGTCGTTATCGATGCTGAAAAACATAAGTTGGACTACAAGCGGTCTGAGCAGGAGAATGGCATTCCCGAGCTGAAGCAGAAGTGGCAGATTCGTGTGGATGAGGAAGGCGCTATACACTATGGTGGCGCATCCACGCTCCTGTCTCGCCGTAAGCAGACGGTTCGTGTACCCGAGCGCCGTGGTAGTATTCGAGTCGATAAGGAAACTGGTGAATACATCTACAAAGAAAGTGGACGTACCTTCGTTGACCCTAAGACGGGTAAGGAACGTAAGGCCGAGGACACGGTCAGTCTTATATCGGAGACCAAAGATGCGCGAACACTGTCTTCTGGTACTATTCAGGAGAACCTGTACGCGGACTTCTCTAACAAGTTGAAGGCTATGGCCAATCAGGCGCGCAAAGAGGCGGTAAATATGAAGGGACTTGAATACAGTCCTTCTGCCGCCAAGACCTATGCGCCTGAGGTTGCTTCTCTGAAAGAAAAGTATAACAACATGATCGCTAACAAGCCTAAAGAGCGCAAAGCAATGCTGATTGCGAACGCGAATATTAAGGCGAAGATTCAGGAACAGGGGCTTGATCCCAACATTTCGGAAGATAAGAAGGTAATCAAGAAGATTTCTTCTGTCGAGATGCAGCGTGCTCGCGATTCTGTTGGTGCAAGCGGACGCAAGTCCAAGGTTACCTTCACGGACAGAGAATGGGAAGCTGTTCAGGCTGGCGCAATTTCCGACAATATGTTGACGAAGTTCCTTAATTCGTCTGATTCTGACGAAATTGTAAAGCGTGCAATGCCGAAAGCAACGGCTACGTTGTCTTCTGCCAAATTGGCAAAGGCAAAAGCAATGCTCAATCTTGGCGCGTCATATGATGAGGTTGCCAAGGCATGCGGTGTGCCTAAATCTACGATTTACAGCGCACTCGACAAGTAACAATCTATTAAGAAAGAGGCTTTGAATAATGGTTCGGTGCTTTCTCACCACTTTTGATAACCCGTACAGCCCGTACGATGAGTTCGAGAAGTGGTATCAGTATGATATCGCACATGGCTACAACTCTTCCGGTTTGCTTATGAGGATCGCCGAGACCTCCTCTCAGTTCACGGACAATGAAAACGCCTATGAAATTGAGAAGGCAATCGACAAGATCGTTGCTGCCGACCCGATAAACATCTACAAGAAGCTCAAGATCACAGTGCCCGACGAGGACACGCTCGGCCAAACCGCGTAAACCATAGGGAGGGGGTCTCAAAATCGACACCACCTCTCAAATCGCGCCGGTCTTTGATATTTCCCCGGAGGGAAAATTGATATTTGGGCTTTAAGGCTCCGACAGCGAAAGCTGCCGATTATATTTGTGTAAACTCTCGATGCCTGTATCCACAGCAGGTGTTAAGATTTACAGTCATATGGACAATTGCCGAGGTTCTGGGGTGTAGACCGGGGCTTCGGCAGTTTTTGCAAGGGCTCATGGGATTAGTATCCTCCTATATATTTGGGTTCAGGGCTTTCACGATGTTCAACCTCCATTGGGCATGATCTGCTTTTTTTCTTCTCCTTTCAAATGAGACAGGCTTAACTGGTACTACTGCGACTCCCATGAACCCTTGCAAAAGCAAAACAAGAGTGTGAAACGAGGTTATTACAATGAAACCTAAGAAGTCTGCTACGGGCGAAATGTCGGCTGCAACTTCGCGGCCTGCAAGAACCCCGGAAGCACAAGAAAACTATATGATCAACCTGGCGATGAAACTGGTTGAGAGAAGATTACTGGAAGGCACGGCATCCAGCGCTGAGACGACCCATTTTCTGAAGCTGGCGACCTCTAAGAATGAGTTGGAGAAAACAAAGTTGGAAGAGGAAAACAAGCTGCTGCGGGCAAAGACCGAGACACTACAGAATGCAAAGCACTCTGAGGAACTGTACGAGAAGGCCATTGCTGCTATGAAGAAATACAACGGCCTGGGAGAGGATGACGAGTATGAATGCTGAGGTATTTCAGATTATGATCCTCGCTGCGATTCCACTGCTGATCATTGAGATCTTTATTGGGGTCGATTATTTCGGGGTGAGCCGTCGATTTGATGCGATCCTTACAGCAATGACATATGCTACGATCGGCTTTTTGCTGTTTGGCGAGCTTATGGCGGCATGTGGGTATATTTGAGGGATCTGCGCATGATTACAATTGTGTTGGACGGGCGGTACCTGGTTATAGCGGGTGCAATCCTTAATCTGATTGGGTTGTTTGCTGTTTTTTATGACAGATTCCGGATACATCGAGAACGATATCTACCATTATATATTATACCTGCTGATCGTGGCAGCAACTATGCTTGTTATCGTAGGTATTAGTATTATGTGGTGAAAAGGTGATGGATATGACACGAGAAGAATTGGAGAGATTGTGGCATCTTCTCGTGTACCAGTCAGGCGAGCCGTTAAAAGACGGCTTAGCAGTTATCGTAAATGATAAGAGTGATGAAAGCACTTATGAAAAGCTACACGGAACTTTGCACACTGCCGACATACGAGGAGAGGTTGGAGTATTTACAGCTGCACGGGGAAGTGGGGAGAGATACCTTTGGGTTTGACCGATGGCTGAACCAGGACTTCTACCAATCGAGAGAGTGGCGGCAGTTCCGAGACAGGATCATCGCCCGGGACATGGGATGCGACCTGGGGTGCAAAGACCACCCGATCACAGACTGGGTGCTGCGGGACGGAAGGCCGATCCGACCGAAGATCTCCATCCACCACATAAACCCCATAACAAAAGATGACGTTCTCCAGCACAGCGAAAAGCTGCTTGACCCGGAGAACGCCATTTGTGCTTCGGCGGCAACGCACAAGGTGATCCATTACGGAACGGGAAAGGGCCCAAAGCTGCCGGACGGAGAAAGAAGACCGGGTGACACCTGCCCATGGATAAAACATGAATAAGTTACAAGAAGAAACTGACAATGGCTAAGGCGACAAAAAGCAAAACGACACCGACTTGGATGTACATTCCGTGATCACCGAGAAAATCAAGAGTTCTTTCGAGAATATGCTTGGCTCTATCGATAAATTCGGTGACCGAAAATTCTGGAATATGGCGATTTACTATTTCTGCATAGGTGCGAAGTTCTTCGTTATCATCGTCCGAATCCGTTTGACGACTGCTTGGCTCATCAGATGAAGAATCATCGGGCTTGAACTGTGATCCACAATAAGGACACTCGAGAAATGCACCGTGGTCATCCATTTTTACAGGAGCACCGCAGTTTGGACAGGTGTAAGACTGCATATATTGCCTCCGAAGTATAAGAAAAACCGTTTGAGATAAGTATATCAATCCATATGTTGTATGTAAAGAAGAAAGTCTGATATCCAGTGGAGGAAATGAGTATGTACCAGAAAAAAGCATTTAACCGGCGAGAGCAGGACTATGCCATGGGGCTGCGGCGGAAGCTGGAAGAGGCAGAGGCGATGCTCCAGCACCTTGCACCGAGCCGCGCGAGAAGCCTGGCACTGACCAAGCTGGACGAAGCACTGCTCTGGGCGAACGTGGGCATTGCGGAAGCCGGGATCCAGCAGGGCTATACGGCTGTACCGCGGAACAAAAGCTTTGACTTTGACAATGCTCTGGCGACAAATGTTGATGGGCAGCAGGTGCGGGCAACACGGGCCGGGGATATCACGTTTGATGGGATGAAGATTGTCCCGCGGAGGGATGAGAATCAGGCTGTGACCGCACAAAACGCTGCTCCGAGTGCTGGGGGAGACCTCGTTTTGCTGAAGCCTGGTCAAGTGGCAATAGATGCGGGGAGGCTGGCCAAGCTGGTCGAGGAGAGTGCACAGAAAGAAGCGGCCATGGGGAAGGACGGCGCGCCCCACAATCTGGCCGAACTGGAACTTCTGGCGAGGGCTCAGAAGGACTGGTATTATGCCATGATGAGCTACATTATGGGTGGCTACAGCGATGCCGAGGAGGAATAAAAATGGAACAGAGAGATTTTATGACCCGCGCAAAGCAGCTGGTGGTGGACTACTTCAACAGTCATGTAGACGCGACCGACGGCAAGAAATTGACGATGGAGGATGTGTTCATCGTATGGTTCTCGAAGACCTTGCAGAACTGGAAGGCGCTTGTAAGCACCACCGTATCCGATGGCATGTACTATGAGATCACCCACAACGGCGACAAGAAGGAGACCTACCTCGACGTGTACAAGAAGTGGGAGAACCAGTGCATTGCGGACGGAAACACCGCACATTGACGGAGGCGCAGTATGGACAGCATCCTTACAAGCGTAAAGAAGCTGCTGGGCATTGCCGAGGAGTGCACCGACTTTGATGCGGACATCATCATGTACATCAACATGGCGCTGTTTGCACTGGTGCAGATGGGCGTGGGGCCCGGCGAAGGGTACGCCATTTCCGGGAAAGAAAACGAATGGACGGAGTTCATTGCTGACCCGGTGAAGGTGGAAGCGGTGAAGGCTTACGTGGCCGTGAAGGTACGGCTGCTGGGCTTTGACCCGCCCCAGAGCAGCACCACCATGGAAGCGCTGAAGAATACCGCCTCCGAGATGGAATGGCGGCTGAACGTGGAGCATGACAACACATGGGACGGACAGTAGCAGCACGATGGGTGGAGCACTGGATGGAAACACCGGAGAAAAAGGACTGGTTTGGACGGGTAACGCAGGATATCTGCAACGGATGCACCCGACAGGGAACCGGTGAATGCCCGGAGGATATCCGATGCTTTTACACCCTGGACAAGCCCTTTTACCGGCCCAAAGCCTGAACGAGTGAAACAGAGCAAGACGAGGAACCAAAATGGCATTATCGAACACGGCCACGCCGATCTACTACGGCCGTTTTCGGGAGGCCGTGATGCGTGGCGAAATACCCGTATGCCGGGAAATTGCCATGGAGATGGAGCGGATCGACGACCTGATCGCCAACCCGGGCATCTACTATGACGACAAAGCAGTGAACGGCTTTATCTCCTTTTGCGAGGATGAGCTGACCCTGACCGACGGCACCGACGTGAAGCTGCTGGACAGTTTCAAGTTATGGGCTGAAGAGATCTTTGGATGGTACTACTTTGTAGAACGAAGCGTCTTTGTGCCGAACGAGCGCGGAGGCGGCGGACACTACGAGACCCGGCGGCTGAAAAAGCGGCTGGTGACAAAGCAGTACCTCATCATTACCCGATCGGCCGCGAAGACCATGTATCTAGAGTTTTTGCAGGCGTACTTTCTGACGGCGTACACCACCACGACCCAGCAGCTGACCACCGCCCCGACCATGAAACAGGCCGAGGAGGTGCTGGCACCCTTCCGCACCGCATTGGCGCGGGCAAAGGGACCGGTGTTCCAGTTTATGACCGAGGGCAGCCTGCAAAACACCACCGGCTCTAAGGCAGACCGGGTGAAGATGGCTTCCACCAAGAAGGGCATCGAGAACTTTTTGACCAACAGCCTTCTGGAAGTGCGCCCGATGACCATTGAGAAGCTGCAAGGACGGCGCGACACTGTGGCGACCGTGGACGAGTGGCTCTCCTGCGACATCCGGGAAGACCCCATTGGTGCCATTGAGCAGGGCGCGGCCAAGAACGAGAATTACCTCATCGTGGCGGCTTCCTCTGAGGGCACGGTGCGCAACGGCTGCGGCGACGACATCAAAATGGAGTTGATGAGCATCCTGAAAGGGGAGTACGTCAACCCCCATGTGTCCATCTGGTACTACAAGCTGGATTCCATTGAGGAAGTGGGCCAGCCGGAGATGTGGCTGAAGGCTAACCCGAACCTGGGCAAGACCGTGAGCTACGAGACCTACCAGTTGGACGTGGAGCGTGCGGAGAAATCCCCCAGCGCCCGAAACGATATTCTGGCCAAGCGCTTCAACCTGCCTATGGAGGGCTACACCTATTTCTTCCCCTACGAGGAGACCCTGTGCCACAGGAAGAGAAGCTTCTGGCAGATGCCCTGTGCCATGGGCGCGGACCTTTCCATGGGCGACGACTTCTGCGCTTTTACCTTCCTGTTTCCGCTGTCCAACGGATATTTTGGGGTCAAGACGCGGGACTACATCACATCCTACACCCTCAGCCAGCTTCCGGCTTCGAGACGGCAGCAGTATGAGGAGTTCATGCGGGAAGGGACCCTGTTCGTGTTTGACGGCACGGTCCTGGACATGATGCAGGTGTACGATGACCTGGACAACTTTATCATGGAGAACGAGTACGATGTGCGGGCGTTTGGCTACGACCCCTACAACGCACAGGAGTTCGTGAAGCGCTGGGGCGATGAAAACAGCACCTTTGGCGTTGTGAAAGTGATCCAGGGTGCAAAGACCGAAAGCGTGCCGCTGGGTGAGCTGAAAAAGCTGAGCGAACAGCGGAAGCTGCTGTTTGACGAACAGCTGATGCAATTTGCTATGGGCAACTGCATTACGCTGGTGGACACAAACGGCAACCGGAAGCTCTACAAACAGCGGCAAGATCAGAAGATCGATGCCGTGGCGGCCATGATGGACGCTTACGTGGCGTGGAAACAGAACCGGGATGCGTTTGAATAAAACGGAACCGCCAGCGTATTACGGAACGAAAACGCAGTACGCTGGCGGTTTTTGTTTTTTTTTGCGCGGGAAATCCAAATAGAGGGTCAGTCATCGTCATCTGCGGAAGCCCAGTCAATATTTTGGGTGTGACAGGAGGGACAGGTCCAATAGCCTTCCTCGTTATCGCCATCTTCCCATGGCGCTGTGTAAGGCGCATTGCGAAGATCACGGCCACAGTTGATGCAGTAGTTTTCCATAGAGATACTCCTTTCAGGTTTTCTTTACTTGATATGGCTGATCATGCGGATCTCGGAATGTCATATCCGGAGGAAGGTCTTCTCCGGTCTGCTCTTTGAACTCGTCAATCTTCTCTTGAGACGGATGACAACCTTCATGGAGATGAACCATAATCATGCCAAGCGAATGTATGATGGTTTCATAGTCGTCCGGATTACGAGGCGCATATTTCCGGTGATCAGGCTCTGATTCTTCTGGTTCGGAAAAAACCTTTGCAGATATGGAATTATCCTGTTCCGCATCTGCATCTATGGACAGCGAGTGATTCTGGTCTTCAGGCAATTCGTTTGTGGATTCCGTGAGTTGCGGAAGGGCAGCATTGTCATCCTTTAGGTTCAAATAAAATGTTCCTGCGGCAAGGGCAACGATACCTGCGATTCCAATTCCCTTAGTGAATCCGGGATGGGCTGTTCTGAAATCGTTCAGTTTTACTTTACTCTTCGCAATGGCATTGTACTTGTTGAAGTCAGGATCCTGATCGTAGGGCACGATACTTTTTGTATGACAGTTCTCGCAGGTGACCGTGCGTGGCAGCCATCGCGGGACGGCCAATTCCTTACCGCAGTTCGGGCAATGACAAGTAAACATGGGCGGTAGCTCCTTTTGCTTCTATGCCTTGAGTATAGCATAAGTGCGAAAAAAGGCAATAAGAAACATGGAAAATCTGTCGAAAGTTATAATAGGAGGATTTATGAACGGCTGTGCTTATAACGAAAAAAGTAAAGAGGGCAACGAAACTGTTGCCAACGCACTGTTGAAAAAATGAGGTGAGCAAAAATGAACGATTATTGGAACTATCTGGCGCATGGCGACCTGGGAAAAGAGCGAAAGGGGCACAAATACTATGCCCGTGTTGCTGTTGGACGTAACAAATTGGGATTTACCCAGTATCGTTATTTCTACGATGCGCGAGAATATGGCGCGTACATGACTCGGCAGAAAAACAACCGGTATTCGCCTAAATTCGAGGGCAAAAAGAACACGACGTACTTTGTAACCGGAAAAGGAACATCGATGGTGGATGGTGGCACTGCTAACAAAGATATTCAGCGTGCAAAAGGACTTGGTGTCTATACCACTCACTATCTCTCTAACGAAAAAAGAACTCCGACCGGAGCCACCGCCACGAGCGAAGCCAAAACCGTGAAAGATCATCCGAATCTGCGGAAAGCGAAGCAACGCATCAAGACCGCTGTCGAAAAAGGCAAGAAGTTTGTGTCGGGGTTGGTTACTAACAACACTAAAATCACAATGCTGCGAGATATGGATGGAAAGAGTACCAGGAAGTACGTTTCCGGAAAAAAGAAGGGCAAGAGCTTCATATCGAGCCTGTTCAGTGATAATCCTAAAATCACGATGCTGAAGGACATGGACGGAAAGAGCGTTAAGAAGTACATTGCCGGAAAGAAATGAGGTGATGAGACAAACATGCAGGTATACAAGGACGAGCTATACCACTGGGGCATCAAGGGCATGAAGTGGGGCGTGCGGCGATACCAGAACAAAGATGGTACCCTGACAGCCGCAGGCAGGAAACACTATGCCGGGGACGGGAACGCCGGTGAGGATGCGCAGAAGCCCAAGACAGAGTATGCACCCAAGCGAACCGGGAAAAATGCGGAGGACTACTCCGACGAGGAGCTGCGGGCACGGATCAACCGGCTGCAAATGGAAAGGCAGTATCGGGATCTTCAGGGGCAGACCAATATCCGGGTGGATGACCCCAACAAGGAACTGAAAGCCGAGAAAGAGCGGCTCCAGCTCCAAAAGGACGTGAAGCAGCTGCGGAAGGACGTATACAGCGGGCAGAGCTTTGTGAAGACCGTAATGACGAACGCTTCCCAGCAGTTTTTGACCAAGGCCGCTTCCGGTGCTATGAGCTACGCAGCAAAACAGTTCATCACGAAGGAACTCAAGAACCCTGATCTGGCGAACGCCATTGTGAGCGGAAGCGCTGGCGGAAACCAGCAGAAGAAAGATGATGACAAGAAAGACGACGACAAGAAAGACAGTTAAGGTCTGGAGGAAATCAAAATGGCATCACAAACCTTTGGCTCCAGACTGAGACACGCCTGGAATGCGTTTTTGAACCGGGATCCTCCCGGAAGAAGCGGCGAAGGATACAGCTACCGGCCTGACCGGGTAAGGCTGAACCGAAGCAATGACCGGACGATCATGACGGCCATCAACACCCGCATTGCAATGGACGCTGCGGCAATCACCATCAATCATGTAAGGCTCGATGAAAACGGACGCTACGACGAAACCGTTGATTCGGGCCTTAATTCTTGCCTGAACCTTTCCGGCAATAAGGACCAGACGGGCCGGGCACTGCGATATGACATGTTCCTTTCCATGCTGGATGAGGGATGCATTGCGCTGGTGCCCATTGACGTGGACTACGATGGGAAGACCGGTAAGACCCGGATCGAATCCATGCGGGTGGGAAGGGTGCTGGAATGGTACCCGGACGACGTGCGGCTGGAAGTGTACAACGACCGGACCGGACGGAAAGAGGAGATCACCCTGCCGAAGACACAGGTGGCCCTAGTGGAGAACCCGTTCTATGCCGTGATGAACGAACCCAACGGCACGGTGCAGCGCCTGATCCGGAAGCTGAACCTGATGGACGTGATCGACGAACAGGTGGGCAGCGGCAAGCTCGACCTGATCATCCAGCTGCCCTACGTTGTGAAGGGCGAGACCCGGAAGAAACAGGCAGAAGAACGGCGGGCACAGATCGAACAGCAGCTCGCCGGTTCCAAATACGGCATTGCCTACACCGATGGCACGGAGCATATCACGCAGCTGAACCGCAGCCTCGAAAACAACCTTCTGAAGACCGTGGAATACCTGACCAACATGGCATACAGCCAGTTGGGTATCACCCCGGAGATCATGAACGGTACGGCTTCCGATGCTGTGATGACCAACTACGAGAACCGCACCATCGAACCCATTGTGGCGGCTGCCGTGGACGAGATCCGGCGGAAGTTCCTGACCGAGGACGACCGGGCGAACCGGGAATCTGTGATGTACTTCCGTGACCCGTTCAAGCTGACCCCTGTTTCCGCCGTTGCCGAAATGGCCGACAAGTTTACCCGCAACGAGATCATGACCTCCAACGAGTTCCGTCAGGCCATTGGCATGAAACCCAGCAAGGACCCCAAGGCAGATGAACTGCGGAATGCAAACATCAGCCAGAGCAGTGAGGAAATTGCGGCGCAGAACAAAACGATCACGGCAGGGCGGGATGCCGTAGAGAGGAGTATTGCAAATCAAAATGGTTAATTTTGACTACGATTGCAGCGGCTGGGCGACAAAAGCGAACGTCCGGTGCTATGACGGGCTGATGATTGCGCAGGATGCCTTTAAGGAGTGCAGCGGCAAGGTTGTGCCCATGGTGTACAACCACGACCACTCCAACGTGGACAACGTGATCGGCCACTGCCTGCTGGAGAACCGGCCCGGCGGCGTGTACTGCTATGCCAAATTCAACGACACCGACACCGGCAAGACCGCAAGACAGTGCGTGGAGAGCGGCGACCTGAGCGCCTTTTCCATTTTTGCCAACGGCCTGAAGAAGGTGGGCAGCACCGTGAAGCACGGCTTTATCCGGGAAGTGAGCCTGGTGCTGGCCGGATGCAACCCGGGTGCCCTGATCGACGAGGTGGTAAAGCACAGCGCCGATGAGGACTACGAGGGCGGCGAGGCCTTTATCTATAACGAGGACGGCCTGAGCCTGACCCACGGCATGGACCCCGAGGGCAACCCGCTGGAAGACCTTACACACAGTGCGGACAGCGGCGATGCCGTGACCGACGATGAAGCAACACAGGAGGAAGCCAAAATGGCGGACGAAAAGAACGAAGGCAAGACGCTCGAACAGGTCTACAACAGCATGACCGACGAGCAGAAAGAGTGCTGCCACGCTCTGGTGGGCCTGGCCCTGGAAGAGCAGGAAGGCGGCGACAACGATGACGGTGAGGAGGACGATACCGTGAAGCAGAATGTTTTCGACAAGGATACCAACGCAACTGTGCTGAAGCACAGCATCGAAGAGATCAACAACGTGGTCAAGACCGCAAAGAGCCACGGCACCATGAAGGCTGCCTTTGAGGATGCCGGCATGGACAGTGATGAGCTGGCCCACAGCATCGACAACATCGACTGGCTGTTCCCTGAGGATCACCTGCTGGACACCACGCCCCGCATCATCGACAAGCCCGACGACTGGGTGAGCGTGGTCATGGGCGCTGTGCACCACATTCCCTTCAGCCGGTTCAAGAGCATGTTTGCTGACCTGACCGAGGAGGATGCCCGCGCAAAGGGTTACATCAAGGGCAACTTCAAGAAGGAAGAGGTCTTTGGCCTGCTGCGCCGCTCCACCAGCCCCACCACCGTGTACAAGAAGCAGAAGCTGGACCGCGACGACGTGATCGACATTACCAGCTTTGACGTTGTGGCATGGCTGAAGCAGGAGATGCGCCTGAAGCTGAACCGTGAGCTGGCTCTGGCTTACCTGCTGGGCGACGGCCGTCTGGCTGCTTCTGAGGACAAGATCGATGAGAACTGCATCCGCCCTGTGTTCAACGACAGCGACCTGTTTACCATCAAGGTCCAGTGCAAGACCACCGGCCTGACCACCGTGGAGGACAAGTACAAGGCCCTGATCAAGCAGATCCTGCGCAGCCGCAAGGAGTACCGCGGCTCCGGCACCCCCACCCTGTTCACCACGGAGGACGCTCTGACCGAGATGCTCCTGCTGGAGGACGGCATCGGCCACCCGCTGTATGCTGACGAGGCTGCTCTGGCCCGCAAGCTGCGTGTGAAGAACATTGTGACCATCCCCGAGATGGAGGGCCGCAAGGGTGCCAAGGGCGGTGACCTGGTCTGCCTGATCGTGAACCTGGCCGACTACACCGTGGGTGCAGACAAGGGCGGCGCTGTTTCCATGTTCGACGACTTCGACATCGACTTCAACGCCCAGAAGTACCTGATCGAGACCCGCTGCTCTGGCGCTCTGACCACCCCGTTCAGCGCCATGGCTGTTGAGTGGGCTGCTTAAAGAGAAAGGATAGAACTATGCTGAACACCATCTACGAGACCGGTTATGACCTGCACGTGGCAAACTACATTGCCTACCTGCACACCGACAAGAAGCTGTACGAGGACGAGGCCCACAAGGTTCAGGCCAAGAAGGCTGATGTGGAGAAGGCCTTTAAGCTGGGCCGTCTGATCGTGATGGCTGCCGACAAGACCTACCTGCCTGTGGCCCTGATGGCTGCCGGTGTGGTTGTGACCGACGGCACCACCGCCACCACCTGCACCATGGCTGCGGACGAGGCCTGATCTTTTCAGGTTTCAAGGTTAGTCACAACAAATCAAAATGGAGTGAGAAGAGATGAGATACTGCGGGAAGCTGGGATTTGCAGATGAGGTAGAGGAGACCGCCCCCAGCGTATTTACCGAGAAGATGACGGAACGCACCTATTACGGGGACGTGCTGGAGTTTGGACGGCAGATGCAGGTGGGGGACAAGGTGAACCCCGACATCACGGTTGGAAACCAGTTGAGCATTCTGGCTGACCCGTTTGCAAACGACCATCTCTACGATCTCCGGTATGCGGTGTTTATGGGACAGAAATGGCAGGTGACCGGCGTGAAGGTGCAATACCCGCGCCTGATCCTGACCTTGGGAGGGCTCTGGAATGGAAGCACGGCTGAAGGTTGACACGCTCCTGCGCGAAGTGCTGAAGGAGAATGGAAAGTCGATCCACCTCTATTTTCAGCCGAAAGCGGGATTCCAGCTCCAATATCCCTGCATCGTGTACAGCGAAACCAGGATCCGGAACAACCATGCAAACAACAGGGTGTACATCCAGCATCCGTTCTACACGGTGACCGTGATGGACAAAGACCCTGACAGCAAGATCAAAGCGGCCGTAAGTGTGTTGCCAAAATGCACCTACGACCGCTCTTTTGTTTCGGACGGATTATACCACACCGTTTTTACGATCTACATCTAAGGAGGAACCATATGTCCAGACTGATTTGGGACGCTGTCGGCGAAAAGTTTTACGAGATGGGCACCAAGATGGGTGTCCTGTATCCCATGAACAACACCGGCGCTTACGACAAGGGCGTGGCCTGGAATGGCCTGACCGCCGTGACCGAGAGCCCCTCCGGTGCTGAGGAGACCAAGCTCTACGCCGATGATATCAAGTATGCTTCTCTGCGCTCTGCCGAGGAGTACGGCTACACCATCGAAGCCTACACCTACCCCACCGAGTGGGAGCCCTGCGACGGTTCCGCACAGGTGGCAACGGGTGTTTCCATCGGCCAGCAGAAGCGCCAGGGCTTTGGCTTCAGCTGGGTGACTACCGTGGGCAACGACGTTGACGACGAGGTGGGCCAGAAGATCCACATTGCGTGGAACAGCACCGCTTCCCCCAGCGAGAAGAGCTATGCCACCATCAACGACAACCCCGATGCCATCACCTTCAGCTGGGAGTGCACCACCTCCCCCGTGAACGTGACCGGCCACCGCCCCACCAGCCACATGGAGATCGACTGCTCCAAGCTGAAGCCTGCCACCGTGAAGGCCATTCAGGACAAGCTCTGGGGCACCGATGCTGCCGAGGCAACCCTGCCTTCCCCTGACGAGCTGATCAAGCTGATCACCGACAGCGAGGGCCAGGTGTAAGAAGCCAGGCATCAATGAACACGATAAAGGAGAAGAAAAATGCTGAAAAAGACGATGACCACCGTGGACTTTGGCGGTACTGAGCGGACGGAAGACTACTACTTCAATCTGACCCGTGCCGAGATCATGGAGATGGAGCTGACCACCGAGGGCGGCCTTGTGCAGATGATCAACCGCATCACTGCCGCCCAGAGCCAGCTGGAGCTTGCCAAGCTGTTCAAGCAGATCATCTGCAAGAGCTACGGTGTGCTGAGCCCGGACGGCCGGAAGTTCATCAAGAACGATGCAGTGCTGGCGGACTTTATGTCCACCCAGGCCTACAGCGACCTGTACTACAAGCTGGCCTCCAACGGCGAGGCAGCGGCCGCATTCTTTGAGGGCATCCTGCCGGAGGACATGAAGGAGGAGACCAAGAAGGCCGCCCCTGTGAACGCACAGCCCGGCCTGAAGGTGCTGGAAGCCCCCGTGAAGGGCACTGAGGAGCAGTAACATGCCCTCTTACCGCTCCGTCCGCCAAAGGGCGGCGCGTTGCGGAGCTCCCCCAAAGAGGCGAGCTCTGTTTAGAAGAATATTCAAAATGGAGCGTGCTCTGAGAAGGGCACCTCAATGAACACACACCAGGGAGAGAAAGCAAATGATGACGCTTACGATACCGGGACAACAGCGGTGGAACGAAAAGACAGAGGAATTTGTCTACACGCCTGCCGTGGTCCTGAAGCTGGAACATTCACTGCTCTCCCTGGCTCATTGGGAAAGCAACTGGAACATCCCGTTCCTGAGCAATCTGGACAAGCTGACCGTGGAGCAGTGGCTGGACTACATCCGCTGCATGACGGTGACCAAGGGGGTAGACCCCGAAGTGTACGCCAGACTGACCCGGGAACAGTACCGTTCCATTAACGAATATATGGAAGCTCCCATGACCGCAACATGGTTCAGCGGGGAGCCGAGACCCAACGAACGAAAGACCGCAGGAAAGCCCCGGCCAAAACGACCGCCCCGGAAAAGCGGGACCGAGACCACGGCTGAGGTGCTGTACTGCCAGATGTTCAGCTTTGGCATTCCGAAAGAGTGCGAGAAGTGGCATTTGAACCGATTGTTGACCCTGATCCGGGTATGCCAGGAGAGCCAGGCACCGGCGAAGAAGATGAGCAAGGGCGACCGAATGGCTCAACAGCGGATGCTGAACGAGCAGAGAAAGGCCCGGCTGAAGACGAGAGGGTAAGATGCCAAAAGTAATTGTCTTTCGCCAGAAGGGCGACTGGAAGAAGAGCCGGAAATTTTTGAAGCGATGCTCGAACCTGAGCCTGGATGAGCTGCTGGACCGATACGGACAGGAGGGTGTGGAGGCCCTTGCGAAGGCGACCCCGAAGGACACGGGAAAGACGGCGGCAAGCTGGAGCTACACGGTGACCAAGGGAAAAGAGAGCATCGCCATTACATGGAGAAACTCCAACATCGTGGACGGTGTGCCCATTGCGGTGATCCTGCAATACGGACACGGCACACGAAACGGAGGATACGTAGAGGGCGTGGATTATATCAACCCTGCGATGCGGCCCATTTTTGAGCGGATCGCAGCACGGGCATGGGGCGAGGTGAGGACAGAATGAGCCAGGAAGTAGACAGCCGCGTTGTTGAAATGCGGTTTGACAACGCAAATTTTGAGAAAAATACCAAACAGACCATCTCGACCATTGACCGGCTGATGGAGAAGCTCCAGTTCAAGGGAGCGGAAAAGGGCTTTGAGAAGCTGGACGCAGCCGCGGAGAACGTGGACTTTGCCACCATGCAGACGAGCCTTGACCGGCTGGAATCCAAGTTCTCGAACCTGAACATCGTGGCCACTACGGCGCTGGTGAACATCACCAACAAATTTGTGGACGCGGGCGAGAAGCTGGTCAAGAGCCTGTCCATCGATCAGGTGGCCAGCGGCTGGGACAAGTACACTGAAAAGACCTCCAACGTTCAGACCATCATGAACGCCACGGGCAAGAGCATCGATCAGGTGAACGGTTACCTGAACAAGCTGATGTGGTACTCCGACGAGACCAGTTACAGCTTCAGCGAGATGACCAGTGCCCTTTCCCAGATGACGGCTGCGGGCGGCAACATCGACAAGATGATCCCCATGATCATGGGCATTGCCAACGCCACCGCAGACGCGGGCAAGACGGGCTTTGCGTTCCAGAGCACCATCCGGAACCTGACCCAGAGCTACAGCGCCGGGCATTTGCAGCTTCAGGACTGGAAGAGCCTGAACCTGATGGGCACGGCCACCAAGGCCCTGAAGCAGGAGCTCATTGACACAGCGGTGGAGCTTGGCACCCTGAAAAAGGGCGAGGTGACCATTGGCACCTTTGAGAGCTCCCTTTCCAAAAAGTGGGCCAACACGAAGGTCATGGAAAAGACCTTTGAGAAGTACGCCTCCATGATGGAAGCGGCCTACGAGATGACCCAGAAGAACAAGGGCATGACCAGCTCCGAGGCCCTTGAGAAGCTGAGCGGTCAATACGGTGAGCTGGCAGAGCGTGCGGCACTGGCGGCCCAGCAGGCAACCAGTTTTGGGCAGGCCATTGATTCCACCAAGGACGCGGTCAGCTCAAAATGGATGGCTGTCTTCGAGACCTTCTTTGGCAACAAGGAAGAAGCCACCGAGACCTGGACAGAGCTTTCGGATCGGTTGTACGACATTTTTGTGCCGTCCATCGACGGGCTGAACGAACGGCTGAAGGACGGACTGAACAGCGGATGGGCACAGCTGCAAGGCAGGCTGGGGGATCAGGCGGATGCCTACAGCTACACCCTCCAGCAGGTGGCACTGGCCAGTGGTGCTGTGACCGAGGACCAGATCACCGAAGCGGGCAGTTTTACCAAGGCATTGCAGCAGAACGGCGTAAGTGCCCAGCTGCTGAAAGCAAGCCTTGACGAAGCACAGACCAGTGCCGAAAAGCTGCTGACCCTGAGCGACAAGGAGATGGCCGCAAAGCACTATGACCGGGAGACCATCCAGCGGGATGCAGAAGCCTTTGCGAAGCTGAACGCCGAGATTCAAAATGGAACCCTGGACCTGGACGAGTACGCCAAGAAGATCGGCGAGCTTTCCGGCAGAGAGCATCTGGTGCAGAGCTTCTGGAACATCATGGATGCCATTGGCAAAGTGGTGGCCCCTGTGAAGGAGGCGTTCAGTGAGATCTTCCCGCCCGCAGACGGGGAGCGCATTTACAGCTTTGCCGAACGGCTCGACCTGATGACCCAGAAGCTCATCATCACCGACCAGACCGCAGAGAAGATCAAGAAGACCTTCAAGGGCCTGTTCACGGTGCTGAAAGGCGTTACCACGATCCTGAGCAAGATCGGCGCGATGGCAAAGGAAGCATTTTCGCTGCTGGCGAACGCTGCGAAGCCTGTGGCACAGGTGATGCTGAGCGTGGGAGCCGGGCTGGGGGATTTCCTTGAGACGATCTATAAAGTTGCCACCGGAAGCGGCACCCTGCGGGAGAAGCTGGGCGGCATCAAGACGGCGCTGACGAAGCTCCTGAGCCCCGTGGATGCACTGGGCAGCATGCTGAAGAACACGAAGATCGCGCAGTACATCGACACCTTCCTGGAAAAGGGAGAGAAGAGCACCGGCCTGCTGGGCACCTTATACTCCGTGGGCAGGCGGGCCTTTGACGGACTGAGCGCCGTGATCCAGACCGCAGCAAGCGGAGGCATTGGCATCCTGGGCGCGCTGGGCATGGCAATCTCGACCCTGCTCTCCAAACTGGGCGGCCTTGGCGAGAACGCGGTGCAGGTGCTGGGGCTGACAAAGCCGAATCTGGAGGACTTCCAGCAGAATCTCATCGACATGCCGAAGAACCTGAGCAAATCCATGAGTGAGTTTGCTTCCAGCTTTCAGCGCAGCATGAACAAGATCAACGGCTCGGTGGGGGATGCCTTTGCCCCGGTGAAACAGTTCTTTACCGCTGTGAAAGAGGGCTTTGATGCCATCAGCGGGACGGACGTTTACCGGTTTATGAGCCTGATCGACGTGGGACTGCTGGCGTTCAGCATCGGGCAGATGGCAAAAGCCACCAAGAGCCTGAAAGCAATGCTGGAGACCCCGCTGACCGGAATGCTCAACTCCATCTCCGGCACCTTTAAGCAGCTGACCAGCGCGATCAAGACCTGGCAGAAGAACGAGAGCACCAAGACCCTGACCGGCATGGCCACCGCGATCCTGATCCTGGCCGGTGCCATGTACGTGATGAGCCGGATCAACCCCGACAGGTTCACGGAGATCGCCATTACGGTCTTTGGCTTCGTTACCCTGCTGACGATCTCGGCAAAGCTGCTGGAGCCTACCACCAAGCGGTTCACGAAAGCATTTGACAGCCTGAAAGCCAGCGCCCTGAACGCGGCGACCCTGTGGGGCACTGCTGCGGCGCTGATCGGACTGGGCATTGCCATTGGCTCCATTACCAAGGGACTTTCCCGGATCATGGAGGTCCTTCAGAAGGGCAACATTGCAGCAAATGCCGCAGCGCTGGCCGTTGTGACTGTGTCCATCGTTGCCATGATGCTGGCGATGCGTCAGCTCTCGCTGGCGCTGGTGGTGGGCGAGAAGGCCATGAACCACAAAGTGATCCTTTCAACGGCAGTGGAGCTGGTGGCGCTGAGCAGTGCCATCAAGGTGCTTTCCACCGCTCTGAAGCCCCTGAGCGAGATCAAGTTCACCAGCCTGGTAAAAGCCGGTATGGCGGTGGTTTCGCTGGGCGGACTGCTGACCACCATGGCCACGGCTCTGGCTGCGGTGAACAAGGTGATCGGCCCGACTGGATTTCAAAATGGAGCCGCGATCGCAGCCATGGCCGGCGGCATCTGGATCGCAGCACAGGCGGTGAGCAGTCTGGCGAACATTCAGCTTGTCCGGCTGGATGCGGCCATGACCAGCATCAAGACCCTGATGCTCCTGATGACCACCATGTCGGCTTTCTCGGCCAAGACGAAGTTCGGCTCCGGCGCGGCCATCCTGGTGATGTCGACCTCCCTCATCGTACTGGCAGGAGCTGTGGGGCTGTTTGCCGTGATGGGAGATGCAGCCATCGATGGACTGATCAAGGTTGCGGCTGGACTGACGGCGCTGACGATCGCATCCAGCATGTCCACCGGTGGCGTGAGTTCCGGCGCAGGAATCCTTCTGACGGCAAGTGCACTGTATGTGCTGGCTGCGGCGGTAGAGAAATTTGCGGCGTTGGGCTGGGTCGATTTAGCCAAGGGTGTAATTGCTGCTCTTTCCGGTCTCGGAGGGTTGACAACTGCACTGATCGCCTTCACCAAATTCGGCGTTGCTTCCGCACTGGATGGTCTGGGCTCCGCTATGCTTAAGATGAGCGCGGCGCTGCTGATCCTGGCCCCTGCCATTAAACTGCTGGGCGATGCCGACCCGAAAACTGTCGGGCAGGCGTTACAGGTATTTCTGGACGGAATGCTCATCACCATGCTGGGTGGTGCTCTTCTGACAGCAATGCCTCAGCTGGCGGTTGGATTGGAACTGCTGGCAAAAGCATTCTGGAACTTCGCAAAGTCGCTGGGCGTGATCGCGCTGGCGACTGCGGCGATGGGTGTTCTTTCCATGTTTGCAGGACCGATCTGTCAAGCTATCATCAACGCTGCACCGGACATTCAGGAAGCACTGACCACCGTGGTGACGATGCTCTGCGAGGTGATCAAGAACTGCGCCGGGCCTATTGTCGAGGCATTTGACGCGCTGGTCCGTGCCGTGATCCCGGAGTGCTGGCAGCTGGCGAAAGACGGCCTGAGTTTCCTTGGTGTTCCGGAAACATGGGGTGAACTGTTCAGCGGTATCGGAAATGCCATGAAGGATGCGGCGCTGGGCATCTTTGACTGGTTCGGTGAGATCTTTGAGGACGACCGGCCGGTTGGCATGGCGGTCAACGGCATCAAATCGCTGGGCGGAAAGATCGTTGAAGCGTTCAAATCGTTCTTTGGTATTGCTTCACCTTCCAAGGTGATGGCCGAGAACGGCGAATATGTCATGCTGGGCGTTGTGGAAGGCCTGCAAAACCAGAGCATTCTGGAGCGGGCAAAAGCGGCCATGCATAGCGCTGCCGCTGCCATCCGGAATGTCTTCACCACCTTCTGGGGCATCCATTCGCCCAGTGACGTTGCAGCCAGCGACGCGGAGAACATCCTTGAGGGTGCGATCCTGGGCATTGGTGACAAGACGAAACAGGACGAGCTGCGGAACAGTTCTTACAATGCGGCCCTTGCGGTAAAAGACGGTATGACCACCGCTCTGGATGAGGCGACCATTGCCGTACAGAACAGCATGGTTGGGCTGTACAACGCCATGAAGATGGATTCGCTCCATCTGGGCAACCCCGTTTATCAACATGGACTGAAGGGCGCACAGAATGCAGCAAAGCAGGCGGCGCAGGATACTGTACCGATCCCCTCCAACAGCGGCATCAAGAAGCCCGGTAACAAGACCCCCTCCACTGTGGAGGAGATCAAGAACGCTGTGGCGAATACCATGGGCAAGATGAACCCCTTTGGCGCGCTGACCGACTACTACCAGAACGCCGTGGATGATGCACTGGACGGAGCGGGCGGCGGCACCACCAAGTCCAAAGCCTCCAAGACCGGCAAGTCACTGGCAGACACGCTGGCAAGTGCATTCTCCGACAAGCTGAAGGCCAACAAGACCGAGATGTCCAACGCCACCGGCGAATACGCGCTGTGGGAAGTGACGGGCGGTGACACTGCCACGGTGGAAGAGCTCATCACCAAAAAGACCGAGAGTCTGACAAGGGAGATCGAGCTCCAGACCAAACGGGTGGCCATTGCGAAAGAGCAGTACGATACCCTGCTGGCCAAGGTGGGCGCGAACAACAGCAAGACCAAGGACGCTTACGGCACCCTGCTGAACGAGCAGAAGACCCTTGCGGAGCTTCAGAGGAGCAAGCAGGACAGCATCCTGAAGGTCATTCAGGAGCGGTACGAGACCGATGCCAAGACCGCGGAGGACGAATACGAGCTTTGGAGCGCCCTGTACGAGGACAGCGCCGAGGTGACCGAGAAGTCCAACAAGAAGATCGACTACATCAACCGGAAGATCAAGAACCAGGCGGAGATCCTGCTGGCCACCGAGAAGGACTACATCGCCATCAAAAACGAGTTTGGTGAGGCAAGCCAGAAGACCCAGGCGGCCTACCAGCAGTATCTGGAGGCACAGACCGAACAGCAGAAGCTCATCAACGAGCTGAATCAGGCCCAGCTGGATGCCTACGACAGCAAGGTCTCCTACCTGGAAAAGCAGGAGAAGCTGGTGACCAACCGGCAGAACATGCTGGCCAAGCTCTACGGAGACGGTGACCTTGCGGGCCGGGAGGATGCTTACAAGGCTGCGGTGGAACAATACGGAGCCGACAGCGTCCAGGCACGGAAAGCCGCCACCCAGGGCACCATGACCGCCATCATTGGCGTGGGTACGGCACTGGACAGCATGAGCTACAGCCTGAAGAAAGTGACGAACAAGCAGCTGAAGTACGACGAGGCTGTGAAGAAGTTTGGCAAGAACAGCGAGACCGCACTGGACGCACTGGCAGACCTGCAAAGCGAACAGTACAGCTTTGTGGGCTTTGCGGAAAATCTGGCGGATGCCTTTGAGCTGGACGACTCCGGCAAGCGGATGATGATGCAGCTGGGCTACTCCATCTCGAAGAACTGGCGACCCATTCAGGAGGGCTTCAACAGCGTCTGGGCACAGGTGCAGAAGAGCGCCCCGGAAATGGCCTCGAAGCTCAGCAGAGCCTTTGGTGTGGCCACCAAGGACGGCGTGACCGAAGTGATCACCGACCTCTTTGGCACCATTACCGCCCTTGTGAGCGGTGACTGGGGCGGAGCAGTGACCGGCGGCATTACCACCGTGCTGGACTTTATGGGCACGGAGTTCGGCCGCCTGCTGATGAGCAAGGGCATGAACGCTCTGCTGGGACTGCCCAAAGCCTTCAGTGCGCTGGCGCAAGGCGGCGGTACCCTGAAGGTGATGGGACAGGTAGTCAAGGTGACCGGCGTGACCGAGAACCTTGGCAGCATCCTGGGCAACATGAGCGGCCTGTTGGGCTCTGCCACGGGCGGCACGGGACTGCTGGGAGAAGCACTGGGCGGCCTTGGCAGTATCGGCGAGATGATCACTGGCTCCGGTGGCTTACTGGGCGGTCTGGGAGAACTGGGCGGCACTCTGGTGAGCGTGCTGGGCTCCATTGGCCCCGAAGGCTGGCTCATTGGCGCAGCCATCGCTGGCGGCGGACTGCTGATCGCCAACTGGGACAAGATCGGTGATTTCTTCAGCGGGTTCTTTGACTGGCTGGGAAATGCCTTCTCGCACCTGTGGGACTGGATCAGCAACGGCTTCAAGGGCCTGGTGGACGTGGGCGGAAACCTGGTCTCCGGCCTATGGCAGGGCATTACCGGTGCGGCGGGTGCGGTGTGGAACGGCATCTGCGACTTTGGCAGCAGCATCGTGAATGGATTCTGCGACTTCTTTGGGATCCATTCCCCCAGCCGTGTGATGGCGGGCATTGGTGAATACCTGAGCCTTGGTTTGGCGCAGGGCATCACCGACGAGACCGACTCCGTGGTGCAGGGCGTACAGGACGTGAGTGACACGGCCCTTTCCACCATGATGGATCTGGCCCAGCGAGTGGGCGACATTGCCAGCGACGACTTCGAGTATGAACCCAGCATCCAGCCCGTAGTGGACATGAGCGACGTTCAAAATGGAGTGGACTGGCTGAACGACACCCTGTTCCAGAACGGAACGGTCGCCCTGAACGCAGAGCGCACCGCAGGCCTTGCCGCCAATGTGGTGCGCAGAGCCGAGGTGACCAAGGCCCAGCAGGAAGAGGCCAACAAGACTGACCAGAAGGCCAACCCCAACGCCGACATCGTTTCGAGCGTGGAGGCACTGGGAGAGCACATCGACAGCATTGCCCGGGCCATGGCCAACATGAAGGTCCAGATGAACGGCCGGAAACTGGTGGGCGAGATCATCAACGACGTGGACGAGGGGCTGGGGAAGATCAACCGGAGGAACAACCGATGATGGGACGGAGCGCAACTGACCCGGCGCTTTCCTCACAGATTCCCACATTTGCGGGGCTTATTTTTAAGGTATATGACAATGCAGGGGCTTCCCGGGAATACAGCACGAGAGACTTCAACCTGGTCCCCCTGAACCCCCTGCATGTCAATGCCTTTGAGGAAAAATACGAGACGATGGACTTTCCTTCCTACCACGGCACGCCGGAAAAGGCTCCGCTGGGAAAGAGGGTGTTCCAGAACTCGACCGGGAGCTGGGACTTTTATTACGTGGCGGACGGTGTACCGCATTCCAGCTGGGATGACTACGGACGGCACGCCATGGACGATGTGCGGGAGCGATGCGGCATCCCCGACAAAACCGAACAGAGCATTCGGCTTTACCCCGACTGGTCGAGCCGGGAAGGTGACTGGACAAGCACCTATTTCCGGCTGATGCGGATCATTCAGGGAAGAGAATGCGAGGTGCGGATGGAGCTGGGCGGAACCGTGCTCTCCACCGCGCAGACGAGAAGCTACAAAGGGCGCTGCTGGATCAGCAACGTCAAGAACGGCAACGACGGACGGGTGACGCTGACCATCTCCTATGACTTCCAGCCGCCTGCCGACATGCTGAGTTAAGGAGGAGCCATGTACCATTCCATCACCATTGGTGACAAGAACACCTGGGATGACTGGAAGATGATCCCGGTTTCCCGGCCTGTGGTGGCTCCCCCGGTGGAGAAAGTCCTCTCCGTGAACGTACCCGGACGAGACGGAACCACCTACCTTTCCAAGAGCCTGACGGGTTACCCGGTATTCAAGGCCCGGGAGGGAAGCTGGGAGTTTTATCTGGATACGGACGAGTGGCGGGGACAGAACCTTTCGACCCCTGTTGGAACCGGAGCGCTGGAGTATCTTTCCAGAGCGCTTGCGAAAAGCAACTCGATCCCGGCACAGACCAGGGTGCGGCTAGAGGATGACCCGGCGTTCTTTTATCTGGGGCGTGTCTGGGTGAACGGAGGCATCAAGCAGAAGAACGGACACAGCGTCGTGACCTTTGCCTACAGCCTTTACCCGTTCAAGTTCCTGTACGACAACATTCAGGAGGACTGGGTGTGGGATACCTTTGGGTTTGAGACCGATCTGGCCGTGCCCTACTGCAAGGACATCCCCATCAAGGCACTCCAGAGCAAGACCTTCCGGATGCCGCCCAGCGAAAAACCGAGTCTGCTGCAAGCAAAATGGACCGGTGGCGGTTATGTGGGGGTTACACTGGCAAAGAGCCAGACCTACCCCTACGAAAAGGCAAAAGAGCTGGGACTTCCGGCAGAGGAGGTCTCGTACTGCCCAATGGTGGACGAGGGCATGGGAAAGGTGGACATCGGCCTGATCGACAACGATCTGCGATATGACGTGTACGAAGTGCGGGCGAGCACCACGACCGATGCGGGAACGCTCAACCTGTATTACCAGCCAGCGTATCTATAAACCTCTCCGTCAGCTTTACGAAATTTCAAAATGGATGCAGAAAGGAGGGAGGAGCCATCGGATATCAAGTTTATGCGGGAACCATCTCAAAGAAGACGGAGACCTTTAACGGCACGAGTGCTCTGGGGTTCCAGTGGGACACCCGGGAGTGCATCTTTGATTCCCAGGGTGACACGATAGAGGGAAGCGTTTCCAACCGATTCCTTGAAGACCCGGTGCTGAATCTGGCCAAAAACGAGTTCGGCAGCTTTGAAGCGACCATTCCGTACCAGATCAACACGGCATTCGGCAGCTACAAGAACCCCGTATACACCACCCTGAAGTACGAGAAAACGTGGCTGGTGGTGGAAGAGGACGGCAAACCGATCTGGCTGGGTTACGTGACCGAGACGGAAAAGCTGTTTGACCTGAGCTACAAGCTGTATGCCGAGGGCGTGCTGGGATATCTCCAGCGATTTGTGCCGAAAGTGAATGGCGGAACCTACTACCTGACCACCGACAACCCGCTGGAGCAGTGGTCGAGCGTGCCCTCCAACAGCATCTTCTACCTTGCAACGCAGGCGTTGAAGGACTACTATCAGGGGCCTTACGGGACCTTTGGCATCGGAAAGGTGAACATCCAGCCCGGGCGCACCATCGACACCTCCAGCAAGGGAACCCTGTTCGAGAGCCAGTGGAGCCTGCTGAACACCTTTTTGCTGGAAGAATACGACGGATACCTGCGGACACGGATCGTGCGGGCAGACAACGGCACTGCGGTATGGCGGGTGTACATCGATTACCTCGTGGAAACGGATGCCACCACGACACAGACCATTGAATATGGCGTGAACCTGCTGGATTTCAGCTATGTGGAGCAGATGTCCAGCGACGTGGTGACCCGTGTGACCGCATACGGCACTCAGACGACCACCAGCGGATGGTGGATCTTTAAGACGACCACCGTGAGCGCGATCTTGGAAACAGTGCGGGACGAGGCGGCAGAAGCAAAGTACGGCATCATTGAGAAGTGCATCCAGGTCGACGGAAACACGAACAACGACAACCTGCGCAAAGAAGCACAGACCGAGCTGAAGGGGTACAAGCAGAACATCGAGCCTGTGATGACCCTGACCGCTTACGACCGGGTGGACAGCGGGGAAAGCAATGACCGACTGGGATTTCTGATCAAGACCCACATCATTTCCAGCCCCCACGAGATCGACAAGTGGCTGGTGTGCACCAAGCTGAAGCTGCCGCTGGATGCACCCAACGAGAAGCAGTTCACCTTTGGTCTGACCCCCGAGAAGCTGACCAAACAGCAGGTGCAGAAGCAGGCCATGGACAGCGTATGGACGATCGCACAGGCGATCATCAGTTTCCTGAACCAGCTGCTGGGCAACCTGAGCAGTTCGTAAGGGTTCAAAATGGAGGAGGTTGAGAATAGGAATGGATTTTGATGCGATCATTACGGGCATCCGGAAGGCGATCTATGGCCGGGAAGTCCGTGAATACATCGCCAGCTCGATGGAGTGGACCCGGGACTTTGTGAACCAGAGCATCGCCAACATCAAAGAGCTGCTCCGTCAGGCCGAAGCGGCACGGGATGCGGCAAAGGCAAGCCAGGATGCTGCCAAGGTGAGCGAGAATGCAGCCAGGGCAAGCCAGAACGCTGCGGCATCCTCTGCTTCTGCGGCGGCAGGTTCGGCCAGCGCGGCAAAGACCAGCGAGACCAACGCCAAGGCCAGTGAAAACGCTGCAAAGACCAGCGAGACCAAGGCGAAGACCTCGGAGACCAATGCCAAGGCAAGCGAGAATGCGGCCAAGACCTCGGAGACCAACGCTAAGAGCAGCGAGACCAATGCCAAGAGCAGCGAAACGAAAGCTGCCACCAGCGCTGCCAACGCCAAGACCAGTGAGACCAACGCGAAAGCCAGTGAGACCAACGCGAAAGCCAGTGCCGACAGCATGGGGACCAGCGTGGCCACCTGCACCGCCAAAGCCAAGGAAGCCGAAGCAAGCGCAGGGAAGGCCGCGGCCAGCGAGGGGAATGCGAAGACCAGCGAAGGAAACGCCAAGGCCAGCGAGAACGAAGCCCGCCAACTGGTGGAAGCGGCCAAGAAGGTGGTGAACACCGACAAGACCCTGACCATTGACGGCGCACCCGCGGACGCAAAGACCGTTGGCAACAAGTTCAAGAGCATCAAGACCGACTGGAATTCCGTGACGGATAAACCGAGTACGTTTCCCTCTACATGGGACAGCGTGAGCGGGAAGCCGAGCAGTTATCCACCGAGCGCGCATAACCATGATGCAAGTGCTATCGTATCGGGAACTCTGCCCATTGCCCGAGGAGGGACTGGACAGACTACGGCTGGAGGTGCGTGCGAGACTTTGCTCTGGAGAGGCGAGCTATCTGGCGCGCCTAATTGGGATGCTCTCGATACAGGCATTTGGCGGACAACTCCTGAATGCTGGGGGGCAAACGGGCCAAGCGGGGTATATACATACGGCATTGTTATGGTGTGGAATTGTGCCGGTAATGTAACACAAGTATATATTGCTCATAGTACAGGGGAAATGGCGTTTCGTCAGAGATGGGATAATGGCAACGGCTTTTCAGGTTGGGCACGTGTCAACACCAACACCATCACCTCCCAAACCAGTGACCCCGGTGCGGGAAGCAGCCTTGCAACCGGCTCTATCCTGCTGGTGTACGCATAAGGAGGACGGAACATGGCAATTTATACCGGAATCGGCGGAAGTGCCAAGTCGGTCTCCAAAATCTACACCGGCGTGGATGGTACCGCAAGACCAGTACATAAGGGCTATATCGGCGTGGATGGCGTGGCCAAGAAGTTTTATGATGGCGGCAATCCCATCAGCTCCTTTGCACTGGGGACGGAATTTGGCATTGCAAACCCGAGCGGCAATACCTACTGGTATAAGCTGGTGCACAAGGGCGTTCCGGGCGGCGGGTTGTACGACAGCACGGCCAACGGCGCATGGCTCTGGCGAACAAACATTGCAGCGTCCACTTCCATCAGCGGCGGTTACATCTACGGTTACGAAGGGTGGGCACTGGACAACTGGTGTGTCAAATACCCGGGCGGAAATATCACACCCAGTGTAGCAAACCGCCTGATGACCGTGCATCTGCCCTACGTGAAGCAGGCGGATTACAGTTCGGCCAATGTTTCCTCCGGCGCAAACGGCCTTTCGAGAAAGTGCTTTCTGCTTTCCGCGGTCGAGATGGGTGTTTACACCTGGCAGGGCATAGATGGTCTGATGGCGCAGGAGGGTGCAAAGCTGGACTACTTCGACTACACGACTGCTGCCACCGACAAACGGAAAGCAGACACTGAATACTGGACACGCTCCAAGCGAAGCTACAACGGCAACTATATGTACACGTTTTATAAGGATGGAAGTTTCTCCAGTACAGGCCGCCACAGAGAGGACTCGTACGGTCTGCGCCCCTGCATCGTGCTGCCGCTGAATACGCTGGTGACAACGGTTACCTTTTTATGGGCCTCCAGTAACTATATTAACTGAGCACCCGGAAAGGAGAGTTCAAAATGGAAGAAACAGCGATCCGCCCCGGGTACACGGTACCGACCGAGACCGACGGCACCCCGGCAGATTACAGCGCGATCGAGGCTGCGGTGAACGCACACAACCAAAACGCACAGCCCGGGGAAGCTTACTGGGGCATCCGGCTATGCGGGGCGGAGTATGAGGTGTACGAATACGGAGAAGTGCCACAGCCGCCGACCGCCGAAGAGCTGGCTGCACAGGAAGCGGCGCAGCAGAAGGCAGCGGCAAAGCAGAAAGCCGTGGACACCCTGCCCGAAACACTGGCCGCCCTGCAAAGCGCCCAAACCGACACCGACAGCCTGGTGGTGGATCAGGAGTACCGGTTGACCATGTTGGAGCTGGGGGTTACGCCGGAGGAATAAGAGTCGAGTCAGCCCATTTGTATCGTTTCGCTTATTGGCACACTGAAAAGGAATGCTGATGAGCGATTTTTTTACATTAAGATGGCTCATGCGGAACGTGAGCAGAAAGGAATCAAAATGGAACTCTACAACACCTGTGCACGCCTGATCGAACGCGGCAAGACCAACGGGATGCAGCGGAAGCTGGATATCTTCTTTGCCAACGACCGCCTTACCGAAGAGGAGTACGAGAAGCTGTGCACCCAGCTGGCCGAGAAACTGAAGGAGCAGGGGAATGCTTGATGTCATCGACGTTTCCCGCTGGCAGGGAACCATTGACTGGAAAAAAGTCAAGGCCAGCGGAAAAGTAAGCGGCGTGATGATTCGTGCAGTTTCCACCAAGAGCGGGCAGCTCTATGTCGATCCGTGCTTTGAAGCGAACTATGCCGGGGCCAAATCTGTGGGTTTGCCAGTTGGCGTATATGCTTACACCGTTGCGGTAACGGAAGGCATGGCAAAGAAGGAGCTGAACCTGCTCAAGACCTGCCTGAAAGGAAAGAGCTTTGAGCTGCCCATTGCTATGGACGTGGAGGACCCCCGTCTGAAAAGTCTGCCCGCAGCCGAGTTGACGAAACTTGTCAAAATGGAGCTCAGGGAGATCGAAAAGTGGGGGCTGTACGCGATCCTGTACACCTACTCGAACTTTGCCGACTACAGCCTGAACATGTGGCAGCTGAATGACTTTGACCTATGGCTGGCGGACTACCGGAACAAGCGGCCGACCCGCAAGCACGGTATGTGGCAGTACAGCTCCAAGGGCAAGGTGGCTGGTGTGAGCGGCGTGGTGGACATGAACCATGTCTACAAGGATTACCCGAGTATCATTGCAAAAGCGGGTCTGACAAGCGTGAAGGGAGCGTGAACTTCACGGAAAGCTTTATCATGACCCATTTCAACGAGGTGGTCTCCCTGATCATCGCGGCGGCACTGGGATGGGCGGGGAAGGCGTTCTACGCCACCATCCAGGAGCAGAAGGCACTGAAAAAAGCGGTGAAGGCTCTGCTCCACGACAGACTCTATCAGAGCTGCCGGTACTACATCCAGCAAGGGTATGTTGACTCGGAAGGGCTGACCAACGTGGGGCTTGTATACGAGGCGTACCACGAACTGAAGGGCAACGGAACCGGCACGAACCTATACGAGCGGATGAAGGCACTGCCACTGAGGGAAGATCACACAGCCTGAACAGGAGGACTTCAAAATGGAGAAATATGCCAATGCGAGTGCTGCGACCTGGGCGAGAACCATCTGCCTGATCGTGGCACTGCTGAACAGCCTGCTGGCTTCGTTCAACAAGAGCCCGCTGCCCATCGACAACGAGCAGCTCCAGCAACTGGTCAGCACCCTTATCACCGTTGTGGTGGCCATTATCAACTGGTGGAAGAACAACTCCTTCACCAAGGAGGCCATCGAGGCAGACGAACTGTTTGCACGGCTGAAGGCGGAAAACAACGCCAGGAAGTAATCAAAATGGAGGAAAAGTCTATGGAAAAATATGGTGCCGCTGGGCATTGATATTTTCATGGACTTTTCTTTTTTGAGTTGTCGGATTTGAGCGATTTGTCGATGGATATATGCCCCGGCATCTGGTATAATAAAGGCACGATAAACAACTTGCGCCTATACCTGTGAAGAACGGAGAATACCTCACAACAATTAGGTAAATTTCCTATCCTAAAAACGGTACCACTGCCAGCCGCGTGGAGCGCGCCATCCGCCATGCCATTGAGGTGGCGTGGGACCGGGGCGATGTGGATACCCTCAACAGCTACTTCGGCTATACCATCCACAACCTGCGGGGCAAGCCCACCAACAGCGAATTCATTGCGATGATTGCCGATAAGATGCGGCTGGATAAACGGCAGAGGGCAGTGTGATGGATACACGTGCCGACGTGATATTTTGTGCGCAAAGCTGGCAATTCTGGGATGGTGAAAAATGTTTATCGCTATGGCATTATAGAATTATGGATTCCATAGCGATGAATTGAATGTTGATAGGGCGATAAATCTCCGGAATTTATTGGGTGTGGAGCCGAATGGATTCCGGAGGTTTTTTGTGGTGGAAAAAGATGTAGAAATGTTTCTGGAGGCGTGTGAGTTAAAGGGACTGAGTCGGTATTCTTTTCGGAGAAGATGGCAGGGCAGATTCGGAAGTGGATCAAGTATAAAGACCGCTATCGTAAAAGCATGGCTCACACCGAAGGCTGGGTAACAGCAGAACAATAAGACACCAGCGTATCGTGTTACGAAAACATGGTACGCTGGCGTTTTTGCTTGAAGAAATTGCTATGTTCTCTTATTGCTGGTAAAATAGGGGCGGATGTACGAATAAGAATGAATGTGGGAGCGTGATGGAAAGTGGATATCTCTTTTAAGATGGGCGATGAAAAGTTCAATTACAGAGTAAGTGCAATCATAATTTCTAACGGAAGAATTTTGGCAATGTCCCATGACAAACCGTCAGAGTACTACTCTCTGCCCGGGGGTAGAGTGATGATGGAGGAAACGGCCGAACAAGCGATGATACGGGAAGTTCGGGAAGAGCTTGGTGTTTCACTGAAGATATCCCGGCCATTATGGTTGAATCAATCTTTTTTCACAAAAGATACAGATGGTCTCCGATATCACGAGATATGTATTTATTTTTTGATGGATACCGCAGATGCTGGCCTGCTGGAAAGGCAAAACACGTTTACTCGAACAGAGGGAACCGATACGCATATATTTAAATGGTTAGAGATTGCTCAATTAAAGGATGAAACTTTTTATCCATTGTTCCTGAAAAAAGAAATTTCCAACCTTCCGGATGGGTTCACGATCCGAACGGAAGTGCGATGATGAATCTGTGCTTTCGATGTTGACGTTTTTGTTGTACAAAATTGAGGAATTTATCCTAATGGCATTTCTTCTGCTGTGATATCATTATATCGATCAAAAGGAGGAATGCAAAATGATTCATCTGCTGTTAGCGGTGATCTATGTTTCTTTTATCAGTCTGGGCCTGCCAGATTCTCTGCTGGGGGCTGCGTGGCCTTCGATCTATCAGGGGTTTGGGGTTCCGGTCTCCTACTCCGGTGTGATCTTCTGTATCATATCGGTGGGAACGGTGCTCTCCAGCCTGCAAAGTGACCGGATGACCCGCCGGTTTGGAGCAGGCGGTGTTACGGCCATCAGCGTTGCCATGACCGCTGCTGCACTGTTCGGGTTCTCCGTCAGCAGCTCGTTCTGGGCCATGTGCCTGTGGGCAATTCCTTATGGACTTGGGGCTGGAAGCGTGGATGCGGCACTCAACAACTATGTGGCGCTCCATTTTGCCAGCCGCCACATGAGCTGGCTCCATTGTATGTGGGGAATCGGAGCCTCGGTCGGGCCCTACATCATGGGTGCGGCGCTTTCTTCCCATGCCGGGTGGCAGACGGGGTATCGGGTCATCAGTGTGATGCAGATGGTGCTGACGGTCATTATTCTGCTGAGCCTCCCGCTCTGGAAAACGAAATCGGGTGCGAATGCCGAGGAGCGGGAAGCAGTCCCGGCAGAAGTACTGACCCTGAAACAGATTTTCCGGATCTCCGGCGTAAAAGAGGTTCTAGTCACATTTTTCTGCTACTGTTCTCTGGAGCAGACCACCAGCCTGTGGGCCAGCAGTTATCTGGTGCTGAACAGGGGAATCGCGCCGGAGACCGCCGCCGGCTTTGCCAGTCTTTTCTTTGTCGGCATCACCGTGGGACGGGCGTTGTGCGGCTTCCTGACCTTAAAATTCGATGATACCCAGATGGTTCGTATGGGGCAGGGGATCATCGCGATTGGGATAGCGGCGTTTCTTCTGCCGCTTGGGGAAGCAGTGACACTGGCAGGGCTGCTGCTGGTTGGTCTTGGCTGTGCTCCGATCTATCCCAGCATCATTCATGCAACGCCGGGCCGCTTCGGTGCGGACAGGTCACAGGCGATCATTGGGGTTCAGATGGCCAGCGCCTATATTGGCAACTGCCTGATGCCGCCGTTGTTCGGCGTGATCGCAAACCACACCACGATCGCAATTTTTCCGTATTACCTGCTGGTGATCCTGATTTTGATGGGATATATGCACGAAGCGCTGCAAAAGAAAACGAAAGCGGCGCAATAAAATACCGCTGCTCTTGCGTTTGGAGAATGCACAAGGGCAGCGGTATTTTTGTATGCATATCAATCCCGCACCTGCACCGGAACAGTCGGCAGGTCTCGCAATCGGATGCGGCGCACCACGATGATGGTTCTGGATGTGGCACTGGGGTGAAGAATTTATTGCTCAGACGGCCCGGATCGCTGGGGTTCTCTTGCCTGTATGCGTCGGCAGGCATCCTCCTTCACAAGCTCAATGATCACCGCCGTCAGGGGGATAAAGAAGATGATACCGATGATGCCAAAGAGCTCTCCGCCGATCATAGCAGCCACAAGGGTGTACAGCGGAGAAAGTCCCACGGATTTTCCCACCACCCGGGGGTAGATGAACTGGTTTTCAATAAACTGTACGGCAAGGTAAACAATGAGACAGCGCACGGCCAGAATGGGATCCACCAACAGCACGAGGAACACGCTGACCACGCAGGAAATCAGCGCTCCGACGTAGGGGATGATGGCACAGATGGCGGTCAGCATTCCCACCAAGCTGCCGTAGGGGATCTTGAAAACGGAAAACGCAAGAGCCATGAGAACGCCAAGGATCACGGCCTCGCTGCATTGCCCTGTCAGAAAGTTTGCAAAGGATTGCCGGAACAGTCGGCAGAACTTCAGCAGCCAAGCGGAGTGGCTGGGTTTCAGGTAGGCACAGACCAATGTGCGGGCGTGGTGGCAGAGACTCTCTGAGCCAACGGACATATAAACGGAGATGATCAGAGCAAAGGATGCGGTCACCACGATATTTACCGTGGCAGATACGGCACCTACCGCATTGACCAGCACGGTATCGATGCTGTCGGTGACCCTGTGAAGCAGTTGCTCCCAGTCGATGCCCTCCAGCCAGCTCATCAACCACCCCATGTCGGCATCCTGTGCGCTGAGATAGGCGGTCCAGCGGGGGATGTTTGCTTCGATCTGTACATAGAGGCTGTGAAAAGACTGCACCAGCTCCGGGATCAGCAATGTCAGCGCCAGCACCAACACCAGCACAACACCCAGCAGGGTGATGAAGAAGCTCAGGAGATGGAGTACTTTATCCGAGGGCTGTTTTTTGGCCTTGCAGAACAGGCGTTTCAGCTGTTTTTCCAGCCCGGTCATAGGCACATTGATAAATAGTGCCAGGATGCCGCCTGCCAGAATGGGCAGTACCAGGTCTACCAGCTGTGCAGCAAATGCCAGAACGGAAGAAAGCCGCAGCAGCGCCACAAAAAGCGTGACTCCTACAACGGTTATGAGCAGATATTGTTTTGTTTTTGGTTCCATGAAAAAATCCTTTCCCGGAGCTGATGGCTGAACTATGAAAAGAGAACGTCTGCGAACTCTTTTTTTGTATTGTAATCAGAAGCAGCTGGCTTGTCAAGAAGTCTGGAACTGCGGGGTTTTCTTTTTGGGCTGGGCGTGATATAATATGTAGGTCGCAATTCCGTGAAAAAAACTCAAAATAAACGGGAATGCGTGGAAAAGCAAAGGAATATAACAGAGAGTATCTTTGCCGCTTACATGAGGTTGAACAAAAATCAACTTAATACAAAATTCCATAGTACAGTCTGTATAAAAATGACACGAAAAAAGCTGAAATTTCCTCTTGCTTTTTCTGAGATCTGTGCTATAATATTAAGGCAATCGTTTCCAAGGCCGCTCGCGGGGGTAGCCGATATTGAAGGTTGTGATGGGCACATACATTTATAATATGGCCCCAATAAGTCAGAACCAGAAATGAGGTGAAAAAGAATGAAACAGGGTATCCATCCGAACTACGTTGACTGCACCATCACTTGTGCTTGCGGCAACGTCATTAAGACTCGTTCTACCAAGCCCGAGATCCACGTCGAAGTTTGCTCCAAGTGCCATCCCTTCTACACTGGTAAGCAGAAGCTGGTTGACACCGGCGGACGTGTTGAGCGCTTCAACAAGCGTTTCGGCCGTAAGTAATTACTGGTCTTTTCAGCGCCGTCTCCTTTGGGAGACGGCGCTTTTTGTTGTTATGCCGCACAAAAGCTCTCTTTCTGTAATTTACACGCCGTTCCCTTATTTTGAACACATTTCCGGACTAAAATAAACCAGTATCTTCAAAAAGCGCTTTGCGCTGCCTTAGAAAGGAGCGTTGTGAACGTGATCGAAGTTTCTCATCTCACCAAACAGTATGGCAATCATCTTGCCGTGGACGATGTCTCGTTTAACGTGGCAGATGGCCAGATCTGTGGTCTGCTGGGGCCCAACGGCGCGGGCAAATCCACCATTATGAACATCCTCACCGGCTATCTCTCTGCCACCAGTGGCCAGGTGACTGTGGCAGGGCACCCTCTGCCCGAGGAGGCCGATGCCGCCAAGGCCTGTGTGGGCTATCTGCCCGAACAGCCGCCCCTTTACACGGAGATGACGGTGCAGGAGTACCTGACCTTTGCCGCCGAGTTGAAGGGTGTGAAAAAGGCGGAACGGAAGGAGCAGGTGTGCAGGGCTGCCCGCCGTACCGGGCTGGAAACCGTTCTGCCCCGGCTCATCCGCAGCCTTTCCAAGGGCTACAAGCAGCGGGTGGGCATTGCACAGGCATTGCTGGGCAGTCCCAGGCTCATCATTCTGGACGAGCCGACGGTCGGCCTGGACCCGGCACAGGTCATCGAGATCCGCAAGCTCATCCGGGAGCTGGGCCGGGCACATACGGTCATCCTGTCCAGCCATATCCTCAGTGAGGTGCAGGCAGTCTGCCAACAGATCCTGATCCTTTCCAAAGGGCATCTGGCGGCAACAGGCAGTCTGGAGGAGCTGACCGCCGATGGCAAGAGCCTGGAAGAGGTGTTTCTGGAACTGACCGACGGTGAACCGGAAGAAGCAACCGGAGAGGAGGAAGCAGAATGACAGCTATTTTCAAGCGGGAATTCCGCAGCTTCTTTCACGGGATGCTGGGGTACGTCCTCACGGCGTTTCTGGTGGCGAGTTCCGGCCTGTATTTTCTGGCCCGGTGCCTGATCTACGGCCTGACGGATTTCAGTTATTACACCCTCTACCAAACCATTTTCATGCTGCTGCTCTATATCCCGGTGCTGGCGATGCGCGCACTGGCCGAGGAGCGCCACAGCCGCACAGATCAGCTGCTGCTCACCAGCCCGGTCTCAGTGTGGGGTATCGTGCTGGGCAAGTTCTTTGCCATGGCGGCTGTGTTCGCTCTGCCCTGCGCTGTGGATGCGGTGATGATCTTCATCCTCTGGGCGCTGGGCGGCACCGTGTCTGCTCTACTCGCAAACCTTGCGGGGCTGCTCTGCTACTTTTTGCTGGGCTGTGCGGCCATTGCATTGTGTGAGTTTCTCTCCGGCCTGACCGAGAACCAGATCATTGCCGCCGTGGCGGGCTTTTCAGCCCTGCTGCTGGCCTACCTGATGCCCAGCCTGCGCAGTATGTTCAATGCGGGCAGCGCCGTGGCGCTGGCAGTGTTCACCGGGATCGCAGGCGCGGCTTCTCTGGCGGCCGGTCTGCGCACCCGCAGCTTTGTGCTGGGGTGCCTGACCTTTGCGGCGCTCTGCCTGGGCCTGACGGGGCTGTTTCTGCTCCGCAGTGCATGGCTTACCGAGGCTTTCAGCGCTGTGCTGAGTGCCCTGTGCCTGTTTACACCCTTTGAGGATTTTGTCAACAACAGCTTCTCCATCCCTGCCGTGGTCTATTATCTGACCGTGACGGCGGTGTTCCTGTTCCTCACGGCGCAGGACATTGAGAAGCGCCGCTGGAACTGAGAGGAGGGAACACAGATGAAGCTTTTTGCAAAGCAGAGCTCCTCGGGTGACGGGCGGGTGTTCCGCAGCGGGGTGTGGTCGGCAGCCATTGCCGCGGCTGTGATCGTGCTGGCCGTGCTGGTTAATCTCATTGTCCGGGCCATTCCTTCCAGATATACCGAGTTCGATCTCTCCGAGGCGGGGCTCTACACCCTGAGCGAGAGCTCCAGACAGGTGGCCGACGATCTGACGCAGGATGTGACCATTTACTATCTGGCCCAGACCGGCAATGAGGACCAGATCATCTCCAAGCTGCTGGACAAATACGCCGCCCAGAGCAGCCATATCACTTGGGAGCTGAAAGATCCGGCAGTCTACCCGACCTTTGCGGCCCAGTACGGCGCACAGGATCTGACCTCCGGTGGGCTGATCCTGGTCTGCGGGGAACAGAGCAAGGTGCTGGATGCCGCAGAGCTTTACGACTACGATTACAGCGATTATGCCGCCACCGGCGCGGCCAACGTGACCTTTGACGGTGAAAGCAGGATCACCTCTGCCGTCTACCAGCTGACCAGCGGAGAGAGCCGCCATGTGTACTACACCACCAACCACGGCGAGCAGGCGCTGACTTCCACCCTGACCGATGCGCTGGAAAGCCAGAACCTGACCGTCTCGGCACTTGACCTGCTCTCCCAGACCATCCCCGAGGACTGTGACCTGCTTGTCATCAACGATCCGGCGCAGGACTTTTCCGGCGCAGGCAGTCTGGTGGATGAGCTGGGCCAGTTGCGCAGCTATCTGAGTAACGGAGGCCGCGTGCTGCTGCTGACGGATTCCTATTATAGTACCCCCAATCTGGATGCTGTGATGGCCGAGTTCGGCCTGACCCGCACCGAGGGCCTTGTGGTGGAGGGTGACACCAACCACTACCTCAATGGCTACCCGGCCCTTTACCTGCTGCCGGATTATGCCAGTACAGAGGAATTCACCGCGCTGGACGGTGTGAACACCAGCCGCAGAGTTCTGCTGCAGATGGCACAGGGCATCACCCTGACCGAGACAGAGCATGTGGTCTCGGATGCCCTTCTGGTCAGCTCGGACAGTGCTTACAGCAAACCGGAAGGCTACGAGATGACCACCACCGAGAAGGCGGACGGTGACATAGCCGGTCCCTTCACGCTGGCAGCATACGCCCGCAATGAGGACACGGGTGCCCAGGTCATCTGGGTCAACTGCGGCAACATGGACAACGAGGGCATCTATCAGGTCATCCCGGGCAATGTGACCTTCTTGCAGGGGTGTGCGGCTTCGCTGGCCGGGCAGGAGAGCGCTGTCCTCATCGACAGCAAGGCACTGGAAGCAGCTCCGTTGGAAGTGCCAGGCATTGCCGCCTCTACGCTGGGGCTGCTCTTTGTCATCGTTCTGCCTGCGGCCCTGCTGGCTGTGGGTGCCGTGGTGGTCGTGCTGCGGCGCAGAAAGTGAGGGGCTGCCCATGAAAGCAAAACGGTGTACCCTCGGGGTGCTGCTTTTCCTCATCCTGCTGGCAGGCGGCGTGTTTGCCCTGCTGATGCTGCGGAATGCCAGGGAAGAACAGGCTGCCAGTGCGGCCGCAGATGGGGCTATTCCGCTGGCGGCAGTTTCGGGCAATGACCTGACGCAGATCGTGCTTCACTATCAGGGCGAGACGAACACCCTGCTCTATACCGCCGATGGCTGGACGCTGGCTGAAGATCCAGCTTACCATCTGGACACCTCTGCCTGCAACACGATGCTCACCGCGCTTTCCTCTTTGAACGCAAAGCGGGAGCTGAGCCCGCAGGCAGGGGAGGTCTACGGCTTTGCGGAGCCTGTGCTGACCATAGAGGTGACGGCAGCGGGCGAAACGGACACCTATACCTTCGGGGCCAGCAATACCATGACAGGGGATCTATATGTCCGCAAGAATAACAGCAATACCATATATACGGTATCCGGCACCAAAGCCGCCTGCTTTGAGTTGACCAGGGCGGAGCTGTTCGGTGCCTTCAACCCGGCGGGGCTGACGGCCTCGGAGATCGAAGCCGTCTCCTATACGCTGGCCGATGGCGAGACCGTGACCCTGAAAGCAAACTCGGAGCCTGCGGCAGAGAGCGGCAGCAACGCCTGCCAGACTGTCTGGCGGCTGGCAGGGGACACCGCCGCAGACCTCGACGAGACAAAGGTGGATGCCATCCTCTCGGCTCTCTGCACCTATGTCTCGGCACAGGCAGCAGATGCCGACCCGGCGGCGTATGGTTTTGAGGCCCCGCTGGTCACAGCAGAGGTCACCACAGCCGATGGCACAATAAATCTGACCTATGCCATGGGGACAGACGGCTGTTACCTGATGGTGGAAGGCGACAGCTCCGTTTATACGGTGGATGCCAGTGTGGTGAGTGCGCTTTTGTACCCCGCGGATCAGCTGAAAGCAGAATAAAACGTTTCACTCCCGCGCTGTGCGAATTCTTGGTACAGCGCGGGATTTTTTTGCGCCGGATGTAAAGTTTCGGCAAACCTCGACAGAGTGATTGACATTTCAGTTCGGATTGTTTATGATAGGCGATGACAGGGCAGAATAACTGCACAATATTACGGATGTCATGGATGTTGTGCGGGGCTGGATCGCCCTGGTACGAAGGATGGGGTGGATGCCCTGTCTTTTTTCGTATCTGAGTTTAAGGAGGAAAAGTAAAAAATGGACAACTCGGTGATCGTTTCACTGCGCGATATCGTGGTGGAATTTGACGGTCAGCGCATTCTGGATGGGCTGAACCTGGACATCCATGACAAAGAATTCGTAACGCTGCTGGGTCCTTCCGGCTGCGGCAAGACCACCACCCTGCGCCTGATCGCAGGCTTCCTGGAACCCAACGCGGGTCAGGTGCTGCTGAAGGGCCAGGATATTACTGGCGTGCCCCCCTATAAGCGTCCGGTGAATACCGTGTTCCAGAAGTACGCGCTGTTCCCGCACCTGAACGTGTTTGAGAATGTGGCCTTTGGCCTGCGCCTGAAGAAGATGGACGAAGAGACCATCCGCCGCAAGGTGCGCGATATGCTGGAGGTGGTCGGCCTGAAGGGCTTTGAGCGCCGCAGCATCGGCCAGATGTCCGGCGGCCAGCAGCAGCGTGTTGCCATTGCCCGCAGTCTGGTCAACGAGCCTGAGATCCTGCTGCTGGACGAGCCTCTGGGTGCACTGGATCTTAAGCTCCGCAAGGAGATGCAGCTGGAGCTCAAGCGCCTGCAGCGTGAGATGAACATCACCTTTATTTATGTTACCCACGATCAGGAAGAGGCCCTGACCATGTCCGATACCGTCGTTGTGATGAACGGCGGCAAGGTACAGCAGATCGGTACCCCCGAGGATATCTACAACGAGCCTAAAAATGCCTTTGTGGCGGACTTTATCGGCGATTCCAACATTGTGGACGGCGTGATGCACCGCGATTTCCTGGTCTCCTTCTCGGGTGTGCAGTTCCCCTGCGTGGACCGCGGCTTTGCCCGGGAACAGAGCGTACAGGTGGTGGTCCGCCCCGAGGACATTGAAGTGGTCAGCCCCGTGGAGGGTCAGCTGGTGGGCGTAGTCAATGATGTCATCTTCAAGGGCGTTCACTTTGAGATGCACGTTGAGTGCGAGGGCCGTGAGTGGCTGATCCACTCCACCCGCGCCTGCACCCCCGGTGAAACCATTGGTATGCGCATCGGCCCCAACGAGATCCATATCATGGCACGTTCGGAGGGCTGAATGGGAAATGATGAAAATTTACGATAAGAAGCTGGCCTATCCTTATTTTATCTGGATGGTGCTGTTCACGGTGGTTCCGCTGATCATCGTGGTTTATTATGCCCTGACCGATGGCAGCGGCAATTTCACCATTGCCAATCTGACCAGCGTCAGCGGCTACGGCTCCGTGTTTGCCCGCAGTCTGCTGCTGGCCCTTGTGGCTACCGTGATCTGTCTGGTCATTGCATTTCCGGTGGGCTATTTCCTGTCCCGCCTGCGGGTGAACAAACAGCATATCATGCTGATGCTGGTCATGCTGCCCATGTGGATGAACTTCCTGCTCCGTACCTATGCCTGGATGGGCCTGCTGAGCATCAACGGTCCTGTGAACGCGGTGCTGGGCTTTTTTGGCCTGGGCCCCTATACCATGCTGAATACCTCCGGCGCGGTGGTGCTGGGCATGGTGTATAACTATGTGCCCTACATGATCCTGCCCCTCTACACCAGCATGACCAAGATCGATCAGAGCCTGGTGGAAGCGGCACAGGATCTGGGAGCCTCCACCACCCAGACCCTTTTCCGGGTGCTCATCCCCATGAGCGTGCCCGGCATCAGCACCGGCATCACCATGGTGTTCGTTCCGGCGGTGTCTACCTTTGTCATCAGCCGTATGCTGGGCGGCGGCTCCAACCTGATGATCGGCGACCTGATCGAGATGCAGTTCCTGGGCAACAGCTACAACCTCAATGTCGGCTCTGCCATGAGCCTCGTGCTGATGGTCATCGTGTTGCTCTGCATGAGCTTTACGTCCAGCTTCGACGAGGATGAGATGGAGGGTGTGTCCTGATGAAAACGAAACATCTGCGTCTGATGCAGCGCGCCTACGTCATCCTGTTCTTCTGCTTCATGTACCTGCCCATCGCGTACATGGTCGTGTTCAGCTTCAACCAGAGCAAGGGCTACGCCCTCTTTACCGGCTTTACATTTAAGTGGTACACCAGCCTGCTCCACAACGAGTCCATCCTGCACGCGCTGTGGGTGTCGCTGTATCTGGCACTGTTCTCGGCGGTCATCGCCACCGTGCTGGGGACTGCGGCGTCTCTGGGCATCGCTTCCATGGGGCGCAAGAGCCGCCTGCTGGTGACGAATATCACCTATATCACCACGGTCAACCCCGAGATCATCACCGGTATCTCCCTGATGATGCTCTTTGTGGCATACCAGCGCTTTGCGTCTGAGCTGGACTTCCTGCCCGACAACATCATGGGTTTCCCCACGCTGCTCATCGCCCATATCGCATTCAACGTGCCGTATGTCATCTTCAATGTCACGCCCAAGCTCAAGCAGCTGGACATCAAGCTGTTTGAGGCGGCGCTGGACCTCGGCTGTGACCCCCGGCAGGCATTTTTCAAGGTCATCCTGCCCGAGATCAGCCCGGCCATCCTGTCGGGCTTCCTCATCAGCCTGACCTACTCCATCGACGACTTCATGATCTCCTACTTCAACTGCGGTACGGTGGAGACACTGCCCATCGCCATTTACTCCATGACCCGCAAGAAGGTCAGCCCGGAGATCTACGCGCTGTCTACCATCATGTTCGTGGTCATTCTGAGTATCATCCTCATCTCCAACGCCATGGAGAGCCGCGGTTACCGCCGCGACCAGCGCGCACTGAGAGGGGGAGATGTCAAATGAAGCGTTTCGTCATTCTTCTGCTGACGGCTGTGCTGGCGCTGACCATGCCGCTGTCGGCTCTGGCCGCGGGACAGATCGAGGTCACAGAGGACATTTCTGTTTCGGATGACTACGACTGGACCCGCTTCAAGGGCCAGAATGTCACCCTGAACGTCTACAACTGGGGCGAGTATATCTCCAACGGTTCCGACGACAGCGTGGACGTGGTGGCGGCCTTTGAAAAGCTGACCGGCATCAAGGTCAACTATACCACCTTCGACTCCAACGAGTCCCTCTACGCCAAGCTGAAGTCCGGCGCGGCCAACTACGATGTCATCATCCCGTCGGACTACATGGTCGCCAAGATGATAAGCGAAGGGATGCTGATGCCGCTGGACTACAGCAACATCCCGAACTTCCAGAACATCGACGAGGAGTACCGCAATGGGGACTATGACCCCGAGAATGCCTACACCGTGCCTTACACCCTCTGCACCACTGGCATCATCTACAATACAAAGATGGTAGATGAGGCCCCCACCAGCTGGGCAGACCTGTGGGACGAGAAGTATGCAGGCAACATCCTGATGTTCAACAACAGCCGCGACGCCTACGCCATCGGTGCGTTCAAGAGCGGCAGCAGCGTCAACCCCCAGACCACGGAGGATGTAGATGCTGTGGTGGACGAGCTGAAAGCCCAGAAGCCTCTGGTGCAGGCCTATGTCATGGACGAGATCTTCGATAAGATGATCGGCGGCGAGGCGGCCGTCGGCGTCTACTACTCTGGCGACGCCATCACCATGATCGACGACAACCCCGACCTGGCCTGGGTGTTCCCTGAGGAGGGAACGGTGCTGTCGGTGGACAGCATGGCCATCCCCGCCACCAGTGAGCACGAGGAAGCTGCAGAGATGTTCATCAACTTCATGTGTGAACCGGACGTCGGCAAGGCCAATATCGAGTATATCGGCTACACCACCCCTATGCACTGTGTGTGGGATATTCTGGATGAGGACCTCAAGTACAGCGAGATCGCGTACCCCTCCGAGGACATTGCGGCCAAAGAAGAGGTGTTCACTGCCCTGAGCGATGAGGTCAACAGCGAGCTGGATGTGAAGTGGAGCGAGATGAAGAGCTACGACGAGGGCGGCAGCGGGTATCTGTTCCTGATGCTGCTGGCGGCGATGCTGGCTCTGGCCTGCTTCAATATCTGGCGCAAGGTGCGCAGGAAAACGCGCAATATGTATTGAACCTGAGGGGGCTGTGCGGAGGCGTACAGCCCCTTTTTATAGGAAAGGGAAAGAATATGAGTGAATACAGAAGCTATACGGAGCAGATGACCGTGCTGGACGGCGACAGCGACTTCCGCCGCTGCCTGAAGCCCAGCGCTCTGTTCCGGTATGTGGAGCAGGTGTCGGCAGACCATGCCCGGGCTTACGGCATGGACCACGCCTTTTTCAGGGAGCGCCACAACGCATTCCTCGTGGGCAAGCAGGCCCTCAGGGTCTGGCGGATGCCGGGCCGTGCGGAGAAGATCGACCTGAACACGGCCTGCGAGGTGTTCAAGAAAGGCACGATGAAACGGCTGACCACCATCACCAGCGAAACAGGGGAGAAGCTGGCCCTCGTGGACTGCCGCTGGATGATCGTGGATACTGAGACAGGGCGCATCCTGCGCACCCCCGGCTGGACGATGCCGGACTTCCAGAACGACGACCTGCCCGAAGAACTGCCCCAGATCGTCCACAAGAGCCAGCCGCTGACGGCGGCAGGGGAGCGCCGCGCCAGCTACTCCATGTGTGACCTCAACGGCCATATCAACAACTCCCTCTATCTGGACATCGCCTGCGACGCCCTGCCGCAGGAGGTCGTGGAGGCTGCGCCGCTGTCCTTCGCTTCCATCAAGTACCACCGTGAGGTGCCGATGGGCCAGAGCGTGCAGGTGTTCTATGCCCCCTCAGGAAACGGCTGGTATGTGCTGGGCCGGAGGGAGGAGCACGCAGCCTTTGAGTGCTATCTGGAATTCGGCGGGTCTGTCACAGAATCTTTACAAAAATAATTTTACCGGAGAATCGTGGAGTTTCTGACACACACATCGGCTGCTCAAAACGAAAGAGGCTGAAGGAAAGGAAGAAGCAGAATGCTCTATTCTCAGCTTTTTGGATTCAACGGAGATATAGGCTTATGAAAATCATCGTTGCGATTGCTTTTTATTTTCTGTATTGGGGCGTATGTTTTCTCGGAACAGGCACGGACAAGAAAAATCTCATAGAGCTGCGTTCTTATCCCGAAGAAGTTCAAAACCGTGTGCGAAGCGACCATCAGCTTGGAAAGGCTGTTCCGAAGGGGAAATCCACCGCTGCCGTTTGGCTCAGCAATCTTTTACTTTTCACAGTCGTGTTTTCCGCTTTAGGACTTGCGCTGAGAAGCGTGCTGAACTTGGACGGTTATCTGTCAATATTTTGGTACTTTCTTGCGTTCAGCGAAGGGCTTGGGCTGTTCGATCTTTTGGTGATCGATCTTCTCTGGTGGCGCAACACAAAACGCACCCGCTTCTCTTTCCTGCCGGAGAAGAAATACTATCAAAATCCGAAAAAGCATATCGAATCGTTTTGGCGCGGTATCCCGTTGTTTGCCGCAGT
>JABLTO010081231.1_pt1 | contig 47344 bp, 36 predicted proteins | sample 7160091 | NCBI WGS metagenome assembly JABLTO01 (sample SAMN14651225, study PRJNA627086) | human gut metagenome | isolation source: feces | host: Homo sapiens
GGGCAGAAACCTGAAAAATCGGCTCTGCCCATTCGTAACTATTCACAAATCTTATATCAGTTTTTAGCGTTTACACAAAACTTGAAACGGTCTCGATAAGCCCCGTATTCGTGCTTTTGCAGAGTTTGCAAGAAGATATCGTGTACGGACTGTTATTTTGCACCTGTTTCTCACAGGCATACCTCGCTTCAACACAATCAGTCACCCAAAAGCATTGGAGGCTCGCTACAAGGCTCACTGGCGATTACCTTGACCAGACATTCACTAGCAAGCTGATAACAGCTTGCAGAACACACGACTTTCACCTGCGGGAGCGCGCCCATGGCGCGCAAACGAAACGTGCGACGCAAGGCGCACTACAAAAAACTCCCATAATCAACTGATTATGAGAGTTTTTTGATTTTCTTATGCAATTTGGTGTAAATTTGGTGTAAACACCTTTTCTATACTTTAACAAACCCTTTAAAATCAAGGAATATTGAGCTGGGGAATCACACCCCGCCCCGAAGAATTTTCTTTTTCTGCCAACGGTTATAAACCATCTTCCCAAAGATTGCAAGCCCTACTTTTCCAATACTTTTCTCTCCCCTCTGCAATACACAGAAAACAGAAGAGGAGCCAGGGTTCGTCCGTTCGCCCGTCTACTCACTCACAACCTTACTATTCCTGACCGCCCCAAAGCTCTCCGGCGGCCTCCGATCTGTGAGAATCACCAGTTACCTGTTTTCTGTATCTGTCTCCAGAATGATCTTACGGATCGGAAGAATACTTCCCGGGGATACCGACAGTTCATCCACTCCCATCGCCAGAAATTCTTTTGTCAGACTGGTGTCCGCTCCCAGTTCACCGCAGATACCTGCCCAGATACCTGCTTTGTGTGCATTTTCCACCGTCATACGGATCATGGAAAGCACTGCCGGATGATGGGCATCGTAAAACTTATCCAGCTTCGGATTCTGCCGGTCGATTGCCAGCGTGTACTGGGTCAGATCATTGGTTCCGATACTGAAGAAATCCACCTCTTTTGCCAGTTCCCCGCTCATCATAACCGCTGCAGGAGTCTCAATCATGATACCCTGCTGCGGATTGCCGAATTCCAGCTGCTCTGCGTTCAGTTCTGCCTTCACTTCTTCCACGATCTCTTTGATCCTTTTCACTTCCCACAGGCTTGTGATCATCGGATACATGATTGCCAGATTGCCGTAGGCACTCGCACGGAACAGCGCACGAAGCTGTGTTTTGAAGATTTCCGGACGGGTCAGGCAGATCCGGATCGCACGATACCCCAGCGCCGGATTCTCCTCTTTATCCATCTTGAAATACTCACACTGCTTGTCTGCCCCGATATCCAGTGTACGGATGATCACCCGTTTTCCTGCCATCGTCTCCACTGCCGTCTTATAGATACTGAACTGTTCTTCCTCGGTCGGATACCGATCTTTTTCCAGATAAATAAACTCACTCCGGAACAGCCCGATACCGCCGGCATCATTCTGTATTACAGTTGCAAGATCTTTAATATTTCCTATATTAGCATACAGCATGATCTTCTTTCCGTCCAGCGTAACATTTTCTTTTCCTTTTAAAAGCTGCAGCAGTTCTTTTTTCTCCAGCTCTGCCTGCCGGCGTTTCTTCATCTCTTCCAGTGTCTGTGTATCCGGCTCCACGTAGATCTTTCCGTTCAGTCCGTCTACCACCGCCAGTTTTCCGTCTACCGTATCGTCAAGCGGCAGTTCTTCCGTTCCGATCAGTGCCGGGATCGCCATGGTTCTTGCGAGGATCGCAGTATGGGAATTGACCGAACCGTGAACCGTGACAAAAGAAAGCACCATATCTTTTTCCAGCTGTACCGTCTCTGACGGAGCCAGATCATCCGCAACGATGATCACCGGTTCATCCGTGACCACCTTTCCCTTCTGTCCGCCATTTAATATCGAAAGCACCCGCTCGGAGATATCTTTCACATCCGCCGCACGTTCTCTCATATAATCGTCATCCATCGCCCGGAACATCTGTACAAAATTATCGCCGGTCACAGCTACTGCATACTCCGCGTTGACCTTCTGCGTCTCGATGATATTTTCCACAGATTCGTTGTAATCCCCGTCATCCAGCATCATCTGGTGGATCTCAAAGATCGCCGCATTTGCTTCGCCTACTTCTTTTAACGCTTTCTGATACAGTTCCTGGAGCTGTTCTACCGCTGCTGCCTTGGCTACCTCATAACGCGCCAGTTCTCCTTTGGTATCTTCTGTCCGAACCCGCTTTACCTGCTGCTCATTTTTCCTGTATACACTGATCTTTCCGATGGCGATGCCGCGAAATACACTCTTTCCACTATATACCTGCATCCTGTGCTCTCCTCTCAGAATTTGTCTTTATCCGGTATGCCTCTTTTACTTTCTGTATCGATGACTAGTACATCGTTTTCGAAATAACTGTATTATTCACGAAACGATGTACTAGTGACTTCCTTTTTGTTACCGTACTTCTGAATTTACCTGTCTGTACACATCTTCCACCTGTTCACGACCGGCCAGATATTCGGAAAACGCACTGGCGCTGCCGGTTGCAATTCCCATATGGAAAGCCTCACGGTAATCCTGACGTTTCAGCCATCCGGTCAGGAATCCGGCCACCATAGAATCTCCGGCTCCCACACCATTGACCAGTTTTCCTTTCGGTGCCGGTGCCAGGTAGACCTTTCCGTCAGCTGCAGCCAGAACCGCTCCTTCTCCTGCCATAGATACCAGAACGTTGGTGGCTCCCATCTCCTGCATCTTCTTCGCATAAGGAATCACAGATTCTCTGTCCTTTAATTCCACACCGAAGATTTCTCCCAGTTCGTGATTGTTCGGTTTTACCAGGAATGGATGATATTCCAGTACGTTCACCAGCAGATTCCCCGTGGCATCCACTGCAATCAGTATTCCTTTTCCATCCAGACGTTTCAGGATATTTCTGTAAATGTCATCCGGCATCGATGCCGGGATGCTTCCTGCCAGTACCAGAACATCGCCTTCCTGTAACTGATCCAGCATCTCAAATAACTGCTGTGTCTTTTCCCTGCTGATCGCCGGTCCCTGTCCGTTGATCTCTGTTCCTTCAATGTTCTGCAACTTCAGGTTGATCCGGGAAATCCCTTCGTCCACCGGAATGAATCTCGCGGTCACTCCGATCTCTTCCACCTGTCTTTGAATCTCATCTCCGGTAAATCCTGCCGCAAATCCCAGTGCGGTATTTTCCAGTCCCAGATTCTTCAATACGATAGAAACGTTGATTCCCTTTCCTCCCGGAAGCATCATCTCTGTGGCTGTTCGGTTGGTCATACCCAGCTGAAAGTTATTGACGGAAACGATGTAGTCCAATGACGGATTAAACGTTACTGTATAAATCATATTCTTCCCTCCTGCTTTTCTCAGTTCTTTTCTATGTATGTATTATATAATCATATTCATTCAAATCCAAACAAAAAAGATGCCCGCTGTGGATTCTCTTCCACAGTTAGCATCTTTTATTTTTCTTATCTTATACTCGCTTTTGCGATTTTATCACCTTCGTCTACCGAATTCCACGCATGGACAGACCGATCCGCTTTTTGTTCAGATCCACGCTGATGACTTTTACATCCACAACATCTCCTACGCTGACAGCTTCCAGAGGATGTTTGATATATTTGTCACTGATCTGAGAAATGTGTACCAGACCATCCTGGTGTACGCCGATATCTACGAATGCACCAAAATCGATCACGTTTCTTACAGTTCCTTTTAAGATCATACCTTCTTTCAGATCTTTCATATCCAGTACATCGGAGCGAAGGATCGGTTTTGGCATATCTTCACGGGGGTCACGTCCCGGACGGCCGAGTTCTTTGATGATATCATGAAGGGTGATCTCGCCGATTCCCAGTTCTTCTGCCAGTTTCTTATAATCTTTGATATAGATGGCAGTCGGTCCGTCACCGAAGTACTGTTCTTTCGTAAATCCCTGTTTGGCAAAGAGTTTTTCCACTGCTTCGTAGCTTTCCGGATGTACACTGGTCGCATCCAGCGGATTCTTTCCGCCCTGGATACGCATGAAACCGGCACACTGTTCAAAGGCTTTCGGTCCCAGTTTTGCTACTTTTAACAGTTCTCTTCTGTCTGTGAAACGGCCGTTTTCCTCACGGTAAGCCACAATATTTTTTGCAATTGCTTTGCTGATACCGGAAATATACTCTAACAGAGACGCGGAAGCCGTATTCAGATCCACGCCGACTTTATTGACACAGTCTTCTACCACACCGTTCAGTGCTTCGCCCAGTTTCTTCTGGTTCATATCGTGCTGATACTGTCCGACACCGATGGCTTTCGGGTCGATCTTTACCAGTTCTGCCAGCGGATCCTGCAGACGTCTGGCGATGGAAGCGGCACTTCTTTGTCCCACATCGAAGTTCGGGAACTCTTCGGTCGCCAGTTTACTTGCAGAGTATACGGAAGCTCCTGCCTCGTTGGTGATCACATACTGCACCTTTGTCGGTACTTCTTTTAACATATCCACGATCACCTGCTCAGATTCCCGGCATGCAGTACCATTTCCTACAGAGATCAGATCGATATGATACTTTTCAATCATTTTCTTAACTGTTTCTTTGGCTGCTTTGATCTTGGCTTCTGTGGTCGGTGCAGTCGGATATACAACCGTTGTATCGAGCACTTTACCGGTCTCGTCAACAACTGCCAGCTTACAGCCGGTGCGGAATGCAGGATCCCATCCGAGAACAACTTTTCCCACGATTGGCGGCTGCATCAGCAGCTGTTCCAGGTTCTTTCCGAATACTTTGATGGAACTGTCTTCGGCTCTCTCGGTCAGGTCGCTTCGGATCTCACGCTCGATCGCCGGTGCGATCAGACGTTTGTAGCTGTCTTCCACAACGGTTTCCAGGATCGGAGTGGTGTTCGGATTGTCGTTACGGATCACCTGGCGTTTTAACCAGGACAGAATCTCTTCTTCCGGTGCGTTGATCTTAACGGTCAGGATCTTCTCTTTTTCTCCACGGTTCAGTGCCAGTACGCGGTGGCCTGCCAGTTTGGAAATCGGCTCTTCGAAATCATAGTACATCTCATATACAGAGCTTTCGCTTTCTTTCTTTGCACTGGATACGATGGAGCCTGATTTTACGGTCATCTTACGGATACGGATGCGGTAGTCTGCCTCATCCGCCACAGATTCTGCCAGAATATCCGATGCACCTGCGATCGCTTCTTTTACATTTTTTACTTCTTTTTCCTCGGATACATAACTTTCCGCCTCTTCTTCAATAGACTTGTCTGTCATCTGAAGCAGGATCAGATTCGCCAGCGGTTCCAGACCTTTTTCTTTGGCGATCGTTGCTCTGGTTCTTCTCTTCGGACGATACGGGCGGTACAGATCTTCTACGACTACCAGCGTCTGTGCTTCCAGAATCGATTTTTTCAGTTCTTCGGTCAGTTTGCCCTGTTCTTCAATGCTTGAGAGTACCTGTTTTTTCTTATCTTCGAGGTTTCTCAGATACAGCAGTCTCTCATGCAGGTTACGCAGTACCTCATCGTTCAGGGAACCGGTTGCTTCTTTTCTATATCGGGAAATAAACGGAATCGTATTTCCTTCATCTATCAGTTTGACAGCGGCTTCTACCTGCCACTTTTCCACCTGTAATTCCTGTGTTAATGCCTGAATAATATCCATGTATAGTCTCCTTTTGTAACTGCCACTACTTTACAGTTACGTTTTTCTTTCATTGTGTCCTGTACTACCTTACCAAAAGGCGGGTTTCCTTGTCAATGCCGATTTTTCCTGTCCCCCCTGTGATCACTGCCCGATTCCGTCAAATTCTGTTTTTCCTGCTTTCGACCGCGGTACTTCTGTGGTATACTGAAAGATAACTGAAAAATTAAAACAAATCTGTTTTTCATAAATATTACCGATTTTTAAACAGGAGGTTATCATCATGTACAACGATCAACAGCCAAATCCCGGCTCCTGGCAGGAGGAGGAACAGCGAATGACTCCGCCGCCGAAGCGTGGAAATGCATTCAGTACAGCGTCCATGACAGCCGGCACCCTTTCCTTATTCTTTCTGGTCAGCGGTCTTTCCTTCCCGGTTGGCGCCCTCGGCATCTTATTTGCCATGCTCTCCCGCAAAGGAGACAAGATGGATTCGCAAGCCAGACTGGGATGCATCCTTTCAGGCATCGGACTCTGCCTTGGCATCGCCATCTTTATTTACGCCGCAGTCACCGTCTACCAGAATTTCCCGGAACTCCTTCAGCAGTATCAGCAGCTTTATGAGATGTACCAGGGCGGTATGTGATTGTTTATGGAGGTTTTTGACTTATGAATATTTCATCAAAAGAACTGAAAAAAATGGCCCGAAACCAGCTTTCGGGAAAATACGGAACGTTTATCGGAACCAATGTGCTCTACATCCTGATCACACTGGTCGCTTCGAATCTGATGGATCTGGTACTCGGAACCTCATCCGTCCTGAACCCGCTGACTGCTACTTCCGCCACCGTGGAAACGCTTGGTATCAGTCACACCGTGGTTTATTATCTGTCGACCTTTATTCTCTCACTGATCCTCTCGGTACTGAATATCGGTCTGTTAAAGATCGCCCTTGATACCGCCAGAGGCTACGACATCCGCTTTCAGGATCTCTTCTACGGTTTCAAACACCACCCGGACCGCGCGATCCTGGCACAGGGTGTGATCCTTCTTCTGACCTACCTGTGCATCCTCCCGGGCAGCGGACTTTGCATCTACGGCTACCGCCGGAAGTCTGTAACCCTCCTCCTTGCCGGCACCGCCGTCCTGTGTGTGGGACTCGTGATCTACCTGATCCTCTCCCTGATGTTCAGCCAGACCATGTTCTTCCTGACCGACTACATCGACATCGAAGCCATGCAGGCACTCAAAGAAAGCGTGCGGATCATGAGAGGAAAGAAAGGAAAACTCTTTTATCTCCAGCTTAGCTTCATCGGAATCTATTTGCTGGGCGCGATTGCATGCGGGATCGGACTTTTGTGGGTGATCCCTTATCTGCAGGTTACGATGGCAAACTTCTACCGGAAGATCACCGGGGAGGTGTAATCGTTCCCCGGACGCAAGAAGGCGGGCAAGGTTTCCCTGGGGAGACGTGTGCAGAGTGTCTCCTCCAGGGGAACCTTGCCCGCCTTCTTGCTGGGTATCCATTACCTCTAAGTAAAAAAATCGCATGTTTTTTACATTCTATTCTCTTTTCTGATTTTCCCAAAATATACTACCAAAAACAGCAACTTTCACCACATTAGTTCCTGCCAAAACCAGTGGCGAGCCCCGGAGGGATCCAGGGTGAGACAACACTTTGTGGGCGCTTAGGGCAAGCTTTGAAATCCGACGCTTACGGAGACTTAGGCTCGAGCGCTCTCGCGAGAGTCTTAGTCGCAGTTAGCGGCTAGTACAGCGTTTTCAAAATAACTACACAATACACTTGTCTACGAATCCGATTGCACAGGTCTAAAAGCCTCAGCGTAGCCCGCTACGCCTGCGTTTTTAAACCTGCACACTCGAATCCGTATCCTGCGTGTATGGTATAGTTATTTATGAAACGCTGTACTAGTTCAAAGTTGCCCTGCCCACGTTGTCTCACCCTGGATCCCTCCGGGGCTCGCCACGTCCGCTTTAGCAACAACCTAATTCAATTTTTTTACGCCTCAGCCAGCCCAAACGCATCATGCACCGCATTCATCGCCCGAACCGCATCCTCACTGTTCACCAGCACCGTGATCCGGATCTCAGAAGTCGCAATCATATTGATATTCACGTTCTCATTATACAGACACTCAAACATCTTTGCAGCCACACCCGGATTGGACATCATGCCGGCGCCTACAATCGAAAGTTTCGCAACTTCACAGTTATAATCCACTCTCTCAAAACCAAGCACTTCCTGATACTCTTCGAGCAGTTCAATCGCCTCTTTCAGATTATCATGTGCAACCGTAAAGGAAATATCCTTCGTTCCCTCACGTCCGACAGACTGGATGATAATATCCACATTAATATTCTTCTTTGCCAGTGTATTAAATAACTTAAATGCACTACCCGGTGCATCCTTGATTCCGATCACGGAGATACGGTCTGCATCTCTGTCCAGGGCAACGCCGCTGATCAACATTCTTTCCATTTTCTTTACAACCTCCTTGACAACAGTACCTTCAGATTCATTCAGACTGGAACGTACCACCAGCGGTACGCCGTATTTTTTCGCCATCTCGACCGAACGGTTATGTAACACACCTGCTCCGAGTGTCGCCAGATCCAGCATCTCATCATAAGTGATCGCATTTAACTTTCTCGCTGTCGGCACCAGTCTCGGGTCAGCGGTGTAAACGCCATCTACGTCCGTGTAGATCTCGCACGCATCCGCATGAAGCGCTGCTGCCAGAGCTACGGCTGTCGTATCCGAACCGCCTCTTCCAAGCGTTGTGTAATCGTTGTACTTGTTGATTCCCTGGAAACCTGTGACGATCACGATCTTACGGTCATCAAGTTCCCGGCGGATCCGCTCGGTATCGATCTTTTTGAGTCTTGCATTGCTGTAGTTGCTTGTCGTATACATGGCTACCTGGAATGCATTCAGGGAAATGGCACGTACACCCAGTGCATCCATCGCCATTGCCATCAGAGACACCGACATCTGTTCCCCGATCGTAAACAGCATGTCCATCTCTCTCTTGGATGGATTGGGATTGATTTCTTTTGCTTTGGCAATCAGCTCGTCCGTGTATTTTCCCATGGCAGATAAAACCACTACCACATCGTTCCCGTTCTGATAATCACGGATGCATCGCTTTGCCACATTGAAAATGCGTTCTTTGTCCGCCACCGAAGTGCCGCCGAACTTTTTCACGATTAACATGTTTCTCCTCCTGTGTTTCTACGCAAACAGAAGCGGATCAGCCTGCTGTGGCGTAATCCGCTTCCTGCCTCTGCTGTATTTCCATTCGTGATACCCCCGTTCCGGGCGCCCTCACATGGATATGCATTAAATGATAAACCCTTTTTTTCCACCCGTCAACCGCTTCCACAGCGATTATTTTCAAAGTTTTTGCCCATTCTTTCCTGCACGGTCACATGTTTTTTCCACACGAATTTTCCTTAAAAAAATGACATGCCCGCCATCCTTTTTCAGGACGCCAAAGACATGCCATTTTCCAACTTTTCTTCCTTAGAACCGAACCCGGATCATACCGATAATGTTATCGAACTGTGCCGCTTTCGCTCTGTATTCTTCCTCTTTCATCTTAGAGGTAATAAATCCAAACTCTTTGCCAACCTCTGCGACAACCTTCGCATCGATGGTTCCGAACACTTCTTCCACTTTTGCAAGACTCTCGGTGTAGCTGCCTTTCATACGGACGAAGAATCTGCTCTCTACCTGGCTGATATCGATCATTTCCAGTTTCTCGCTGCTCCATCCCGTCATAATAAAACGGTTCAGGTGTTTGGCTGCATCTACCACGTCAGCTACAACCGCACTGGCTGTCGGCAGTTTTCCTGCACCGCTTCCGTAGAACATCGCATCCCCCAGCATATTGCCGTGGATCACGATCGCATTAAATACATCGTTGACACTGAACAGCGGGCTGTCACCGTTGATCATCACCGGGCATACCATCGCATAGTATTTGTCGCCGATCCGCTTGCTGGTTGCCAGCAGTTTGATGGTCGCGCCAAATGCTTTCGCATACCGGATATCCGCAGAAGTGATGTTTGTGATTCCCTCGGTATAGATTTCCTCAAAATCCACATGATGACCGAATGCCAGAGAAGAAAGAATCGCGATCTTTCTGCAGGCATCCCAGCCCTCGACATCTGCTGCCGGGTTTCGCTCCGCATAGCCGAGTTCCTGCGCATTCTTCAGCACATCCTCAAACTCGGAACCGTCACTTGTCATCTTGCTTAAAATATAGTTGGTGGTTCCGTTTAAGATACCACTGATCTCGTCGATCTCATCTGCTGTCAGAGAAGAATTCAGCGGACGGATGATCGGAATACCGCCACCGCAGCTTGCTTCAAATAAGAAGTTGCAGTTTTTCTCCTTTGCGATCTGGATCAGTTCCACACCGTGTTTTGCAACCAGTTCTTTGTTGGAGGTACATACGGATTTACCGCTCTCCAGCGCTCTTTTAACGAATGTATATGCCGGATTGGTTCCTCCCATTACTTCTACCACGATCTTGATCTCCGGATCGTTGGCGATCACTTCGTAATCATGTACGATCTTTTCCTGTACCGGATCTCCCGGGAAATCTCTCAGGTCCAATACATACTTGATGTTGATCTCTTCCCCTGCTTTTTTATTGATGCTTTCCTGGTTCCGGTTGATCACTTCCACCACACCGGATCCCACTGTGCCGTAGCCTAATACTGCAATCTGTATCATCTGTTTTCTACTCCCTGCCTAATATTTTCAAATAATGTACGCCTGTCTGCTGTTCCATCTGGCCGATCATGTCTTCCGCGTCTCCCGCTTCCGGCAGGATCTCCACACTCAGCGTCAGCGTTGCGATTCCGTTAATCGGAATACTCTGATGAATGGTCAGGATATTTCCGCGAAATTCAGCGATGGTGCGCAGAATATCCGAAAGAATCCCCGGTTTATCATCCATCTGTAAAATAAAGGTAACCGTTCTTCCTTTTGCCTGATCGTGAAAAGGAAAAATATCGTCTTTGTATTTGTAAAATGAACTGCGGCTGATGCCCACCTGCTCGGTCGCTTCCTGCACGGTAGTTACCTGCTCCGAATCCAGGATCCGTTTCGCTTCCACTACTTTTAAGAGCACTTCCGAGACAGCCTTCTCTCTTACCACATAATATTTTGTCTTTTTCTCCATGTCTTCTCTTTCTTTCCTGTGGCTCTGCATGTTCGCATCAGAAACACATTTGTAGTCGCCCAAAAGATATTACCATACATTGCCATCCGGTGCAAGAATTTTTTCGCAAATGCGGCAAAACATGTTTTTCAAGTCAGGCTCGCATAAAATATTACAGGCTCCGACCGCCGCCGCCATGTGAGGTACCGCTGCTGGAAGTATGTGTGGAACTCCGGCTTCCACCGCCACCACCACCGCCCGACGGCGGATCTCTCGGGATTCTCCGCTGTGTGATGCTTCGATGAAGGAACTGGTCATCCCTTCTCGTAAAATGTACCTTTGCCTGGCTCTCATACGGATACCGATACGTTTTCTTTTTTAACCGGTAAGATCCCAGCACAGCTGCTGCAAATCCGCCGCCGCAAAGCAGTGCGATCACAGCCGCTCCGATGGCTTCATAGACCGTAATACTGCGGTATCTTGATATTTTTCCCGTCTCCGTGTCATAGTTATACTGATCCGAAGGAATTCCGTCTTCCAGATAACTCTCTGTCTCATTCAGCATCTCAAGAATACCGTCCGCATAATTCTTTGCTTTCAGATTATCATATCCCGCATCGATCACTGCATCAATTCTCGCATCGGTAAGATACCGAATCATCTTTCCCGCCGTTGAGATCCACACCGAACCGTTGTCCAGATCGATCAGATACAGCGCGCCGTCATCCGCATATCCGTTATAATCATAATAATCATCCGCATATTCCTCAGAGGTCTTACCTTCCGCATCTTCCGTCGTCACTACCACAAAATCCATGTTCCAGTCCGCCGTAAGTTCTTCGATCCGGTCGGTAAGTTCCTGTTCTTCCTCCTGTGAAAAAAGTCCTGCCTGATCGTCTACCGCGGTGCCATCCGCCCATGCAGATACCGGAACCAGCAGAAGCAGAAGTGTCAACAGAAGGTATCCCGTCTTTTTTCTCATCCTCATAACAAAAATCCTCCTGCCAGTCCCAAAAGAAATACCACACCGGTGATCAGTGATGATACCAGGCTCAGTTTCTTATAATCAACCGGAAGTTCTCCGCACACCTTGCCGTTTTGTCCGTTGATGGTATAATAATAAATCTTTCCGTTTCTTCCTTTATAAGTCACCGTCCACACAGGAACCAGCGCATAACGCCACCGCTCCTGTCGGTTACCCACCTGCTGATGAACCGGCCGTACCGTCGTGTAACCGCGCATATCATTTTCAAGCACTCTTTTTGCATACTGCTCGGTATCCCGCGCGATCTCCGCTCCAAACGCTTCTTTTTCCAGATCCCGCCGTTCTGCCTGGAAACCGGAGAGATATCCCATGGAAAATGGTTTTACCGCCTTCTGATCATACGGCTGCACACCCTCTACCAGCTTCCGGTTCGCTTTTTGCAGTGCGATCTTCGGCATATCATCAAATTCCACATTTCCTTCCCGGTACACCCGGTAAAACTGTGTTTCCCTGTATTCTGTATCACCCGTTCTCCAGGTGCGGACTTTCGTAGCCTCTGCCTCCATCGAGGCATCTCCCCGCCAGTCCACCATCCAGTATGGAAAATACACACCGTTCATCTTCTCAATCTGTTTCGCACTGAAGAATCCGTGCGGAACAAATTTCTTCTTTTTCATATTCTCCAAGAAAATCTCTTCCGCTTTTTTCCGGTCGATTGCAAACGGAATGATCTGCTGCGGAAGGTATTCCCCGGAAACTCTTCCCGATAATACTACCGGGGTGTGACAATAATAACATTCTGTAGCTGCCGTCGTCGGATCTGTCACGATCTCGGCGCCACAGCTTGGGCAGACATACACTGCCGCCTCTTCCTGTTCCTGCCCTTTTGCAGAATCAGCCGCCTCAGAAGTTTCCTGAGACGGCTGGTTTTCTTTCTGCATCGTATCAATCTGTTCCTGAGAGAACTCAGAATTACAATAAGGACAGGAGTAGCTCTGGGTATTCGGATCAAATACCAGTTCGCCGCCGCAATTGGGGCATTTGAAACTGACTACCGCCATGATCTCCTCCTCATTTTCCTATATGGATATATCTGCTTCGTCTTTTTGCCTTATGGTCTTGGTTTTCCGCACTCACTGCAGAACTTTCCGGTATTCTTCTGTCCGCAGCTGCATGTCCACGGTCCCATCTGACGGGGACGTCCACACTCACTGCAGAATTTTCCGGTATTTTGCTGTCCACAACTGCATATCCAGTTATCCGGCTCGTTTGCTGCATGATGTGCTGCCGCAGCTGCCTCCTGCTGCATCTGCTGATTCCGGATCATCTGCTGCTGGTTCGCTGCCGACATGGAAGCTGCCATATTGCCGCCCATCTGTGCACCCATCTGCATTCCCATGAATCCCATGGTACTGCCGTTTGCATTGCTTCCTGCCGCTTCCATTCCTCTCGCAAAAGCGCCCTGCATATATCCTTCCCGAATGGATGGATCCTGCAACATCGCTCCCTGATTTCTCAGATTCAGCAGTTCCTGTGATTTTTCATCGTAGGACAGGCTCGCGATTGCTACCGCCTGGATCTCCATACCTCTGGTCTGTCTCCAGTCCTCATCCAGGGTATCTGCCATATATTTTGACAGTTCCCGGCTCTTGGACGGTACATAGGAAATCCGCATGCCGTCTGCTGACATCTGATTGATGGAGGACTGCAGCGCATCCAGGAATTCATACAGATACTGCTCGTTGATATCTGTAATCTCTACCTGGTCTTTGTTTTTCGGAATGGCTTCCACATAGAACTTGATCGGATCTGTGATCCGGATGGAATACGTTCCATGCGCTCTTAAAAACAGTTCTGCATTGTAAAAATTATCGAAATAGCTGATCGGATTTCTGGTGCCGAAACGGATTCCCTTGATCTCCTGAAGATTCAGGTATAACACTTTCTGTGAAGTCGGTGTTGCCCCGCCAAAACGGAACCGGTCAAAAGAATTCTTTACCACATCGTCAAGACTTCCGCTGAACATCGACGGCATAGAGGAGTTATCCACAGTAAAATACCCCGGTTCTGCACTGTAATCCACAATTCGTCCGCCGTCTAACAACATCATGAACTGTCCCTCATATACATGAATCACCGATCCGTTGGAGATGGTATCTTTCCCACCTTTTCGGTTTGCTCCTTTTCCTGTGCGGACACCTGCGGTCAGTACGGTCTGACCTCCCATATTTTCCGGTTCGATCACTTCCAGCCACTGATCGGCGAGTGTACCGCCGACGGTCTGTTTGATCGCTCTGATAATGCCCATATGCCTGCCTCCTTTTTACATTTCTTCGTCTGCGTTCTCCGGCTGTTTTCCGCCAAGGGCGATCCACTTGAGATAACCGTTGATAAACGGATCCAGATTGCCGTCGAGAACGCTGTCCACGTTACCGCTCTCGGTTCCGGTTCTGTGGTCTTTTACCATTGTATATGGCTGCAATACATAGGAACGGATCTGGTTACCCCAGCCGATCTCTGTCACTTCGCCACGGATACCGGAAAGTTTTTCCATATTTTCCTGCTGTTTTAACAGATACAGCTTTGCTTTCAACATCTGCATCGCCTTGTCTTTGTTCTGGAACTGAGAACGTTCATTCTGGCACTGTACCACGATTCCGGTCGGAATATGTGTGATACGGATGGCAGAAGAAGTCTTGTTGATGTGCTGACCACCGGCACCACTGGATCGATAGGTATCGATACGCAGATCGTCCTCTTTGATCTCCACATCCAGATCTTCATCAATATCCGGCATAACATCGCAGGATACGAAAGAAGTCTGTCTCTTTCCTGCCGCATTGAACGGTGAAATACGCACCAGACGGTGTACCCCTTTTTCTGATTTCAGGTAGCCGTAGGCATTTTCCCCGTGTACCTCAAAGGTTACTGATTTGATACCAGCTTCATCGCCATCCAGATAATCCAGAACTTCCAGGGCAAATCCTTTCTTTTCTGCCCATCTGGTGTACATCCGGTAGAGCATACCCGCCCAGTCGCAGGACTCGGTTCCGCCGGCTCCGGCATTTAACTTGATGATGGCATCCTTGCTGTCGTATTCCCCGGATAACAGGGTTTTCATACGAATCGTCTCGAAATCAGCCTCGAACTGATCCATGATCTCTTGAATCTCAGGGATGACCGAAGCATCATTTTCTTCGTATCCCATCTCGATCAGAGTTTCCATATCGTCTCTCTGGCTCTCCAGATTTTCATAGATCTCTTTATCGTCCTTGAGACTTTTGAGTTCTTTCATCATCTCCTGGGAGCGCTCCGGATTGTCCCAGAAATCCGGTTCTTCCATCTTTCTTTCCAATTCTTCGATTCGCTTTTCCTTGTTCTCAAGGTCAAGGGAATCTCTCATTTCTTCCAATGGTTTCGCATAGGAATTCAATGTTGCTTTAAACTGATCTAATTCTACCAAAGGTTTTACCCTCTTTCCTTATACAATATTTTATACATTTCCGGCTGTTGACTACGCTATCGCATCAACAGCCGTTTTTCTTTTTCTTTATACCAGTTTTCTTCCGCAGCACTGTTTGTATTTCTTGCCGCTTCCGCACGGGCATGGATCGTTCGGATATACTTTCTGTTCCGCACGACGTACCGGTCCTTTGACGGATTCGTCTTTGTTGGTTCCGGTTACTTCCGCTACCTGCTCACGTTCTACTTTCTGCTCGATTCTTACGTGATACAGCAGACGAACGGTATCCTGCTGGATGCCTGCGATCATCTCGTCAAACATCTCGAAAGCACTCATCTTGTACTCAACTTTCGGATCTCTCTGTCCGTAAGCCTGCAGACCGATACCCTGACGCAGCTGTTCCATATCATCGATATGATCCATCCATTTTCTGTCGATAACTTTCAGCAGTACCACACGTTCCAGTTCACGGATCTGTTCCGGTTCCGGGAACTCTGCTTCTTTTACTTCGTACAGTTTGATCGCTTCTTCTTTCAGGTTCTGTTTTAACTGGTTCTTACGAACACCCTTGACATCTTCCTTGGTGATCGTCTTCACCGGAATGATCGGCTGCAGGATCGTATTCAGTTCCACCAGATCCCACTCATCAGAATCCACCTCATCGCTGATACACATATCCACGGTATTTTCCACGGTATCGGTGATCATCTTGCAGATCGCATCACGCATGTTGTCTCCGTCAAGTACGCGGCGTCTCTCTTTATAAATGATCTCTCTCTGTTCGTTGTTTACCTGGTCATATTCGAGCAGGTTCTTACGGATACCGTAGTTGTTGCTCTCGATCTTTCTCTGTGCCTTCTCGATCGCGCTGGAAAGCATCTTATGCTCGATCTGCTCGTTCTCTGCAACACCGAGGCTGCTGAATACAGACATCAGCTTCTCGGAACCGAACAGACGCATCAGATCATCTTCCAGAGAAATATAGAAACGGGACTCACCCGGATCTCCCTGACGTCCGGCACGACCACGCAGCTGGTTATCGATACGACGGGACTCATGACGCTCGGTACCGATGATCTTCAATCCACCGGCTGCTCTTGCTTCATCGTCCAGCTTGATATCGGTACCACGACCTGCCATGTTGGTCGCGATGGTAACTGCACCTGCCACACCGGCCTGTGCAACAATCTCTGCCTCCAGCTCATGGAACTTCGCATTCAGTACCTGGTGAGCGATACCCTCTCTCCGAAGCATGTTGCTTAAGAGTTCGGAAGTCTCGATCGTGATCGTACCTACCAGTACCGGCTGGTTCTTCGCATGTGCTTTCTTGATCTCTTCCACAACGGCGCGGAATTTTTCTTTCTTTGTCATATATACCGCGTCATCCAGGTCGATACGCTGTACCGGACGGTTTGTCGGGATCTCGATAACGTCCATACCGTAGATCTCACGGAACTCCTGTTCCTCGGTCAGAGCCGTACCGGTCATACCTGCTTTTTTCGCATATTTGTTAAAGAAGTTCTGGAAAGTAATAGTTGCCAGAGTCTTACTCTCACGGCGTACCTTTACATGCTCTTTTGCCTCGATCGCCTGATGCAGACCATCGGAATATCTTCTTCCCGGCATGATACGTCCGGTAAATTCATCAACGATCAGTACCTGATCATCTTTTACAACATAATCCTGGTCACGGAACATCAGGTTATGCGCACGCAGTGCAAGGATCACATTGTGCTGGATCTCCAGATTCTCCGGATCTGCCAGGTTTTCGATGTGGAAGAACTTCTCTACCTTCTTCACACCTTCTTCTGTCAGGTTTACTACTTTATCTTTTTCATTGACGATAAAATCACCGGTCTCGACAATTTCCTCGCCCATGATCGCTGTCATCTTGGTCATCTCACCGCTGGCTTCTCCACGTTCCAGCTGTCTTGCCAGAATATCGCAGACTTCATACAGTTTGGTGGACTTTCCGCTCTGTCCGGAAATGATCAGAGGAGTACGCGCCTCATCGATCAATACGGAGTCGACCTCATCGATGATCGCATAATGCAGCTCTCTCTGTACCAGCTGTTCTTTATAAATAACCATGTTGTCACGCAGATAGTCGAAACCATCCTCGTTGTTGGTTACATATGTGATGTCACATGCATACTGTTCCCGTCTCTCGTCATTCTTCATGGAGTTTAAGATCACACCGACCTTCAGACCCAGGAACTCATGGACTTTACCCATCCACTCAGCATCTCGTTTTGCCAGGTAATCGTTGACGGTTACGATATGCACGCCTTTTCCTTCCAGCGCATTCAGATAAGCCGGACAGGTAGAAACCAGCGTCTTACCTTCACCGGTTCTCATCTCAGCGATACGTCCCTGATGCAGAATAATACCACCGATCAGCTGTACCCGGTAATGCTCCATATTCAGCACACGCTTAGCCGCCTCACGCACTGTAGCAAATGCCTCCGGAAGCAGATCATCCAGCGTCTCTCCCTCTGCCAGTCTCTCCTTGAACTTTCTGGTCTGATCCTTCAGCTCCTCGTCCGTCATCGCCTGCATCGTCGGCCGCAGCGCTTCAATCTGATCCACCAGCGGCATAATTCTTTTCAACTCCCTGGAACTGTGCGTTCCAAAGATCTTTTCAGATAATTTCATCAATCTACTCCTATAAAATACAATTTATTTTTTGGTAACTGTTCAACACCTTCACAGTTACATTTCTTGTTACTATTTTCACTCTCCATAAAATTTCCCAGTGCATCCACCCTGGCCTCTTTCCAGTCTACTGCACCATGTTATATTCTAACACTTTACCGAAGAATGCACAAGTAAATTGTGCATCCTCACCCCGCATCCCTCACTCACATATTCCCTGCGGGCAAATTTCCCAAATATCTCCCAAATATCGCACCTATTCCACTCACCTTCCCTTTCCGGGTCAGTTTTTCCACCGTCAGCCCGAGAGAGTTTGTGCCTGGGCAGGAGGCATTTTGCGGGCGCTTAGGGTAAGCTTTGAAATCCGACGCTTACGGAGACTTTCGCGAGGGTCCGCTGACCCTCGTGAACTGTAGTCGGAGTTAGCGGCTAGTTCAAAGTTGCCCTGCCCGCTGCCTCCTGCCCAGGCACAAACTCTCTCGGGCGTCCGTCTTAAACCACCCCCAAAAAAGAGAGAGAGCCACCACCCAGTGACTCTCTCCCGTTTACGATCTCAACAATTTTAGCACTCCGGCTCAATCAGCCCGTAAGTATTCCCCTTTCTCTTATAAACCACATTCACCTCATCCGTCTCCGCATTCCTGAACACATAAAAATTATGTCCCAGCAATTCCATCTGCACACATGCATCTTCCGGATACATCGGTTTAATACCAAACTTCTTGGTACGGATAATCTTAACCTCTTCGTCCTCCAGGAATTCATCCTCCACAAACTCCTTCTGGAAGTTTCCTCCTGCCTGCTGCTGATTGACGATCTTGGTTTTATATTTGCGAAGCTGACGCTCGATGACTTCCTCTACCAGGTCGATGGATACATACATATCGCTGCTCACCTGCTCGGAACGAATAATGTTTCCTTTTACCGGGATGGTAACTTCAATCTTCTGTCTGTCTTTTTCCACACTCAAGGTTACATGAATCTCTGTCTCCGGAGTAAAATACCGTTCCAGCTTACCAAGCTTTTCCTGTACGGCTGATTTCAGTCCCTCTGTAACGTCAATATTTCTTCCAATGATAATAAATTTCATGCTGTCCAACCCCTTCGCACTTTATTTTACAAGTAACTGTCTCTACCTTTACAGTTATGGAGTCAGAATCGATAAATACCACGGTCAGCGATTCCTTCCGGCTCCCTTGTAAGTGTCTTTATTATACCAATAATGCTTGAATTTTGCAACTATTTCGTGAAAATTCATAATTTTTACGCATCTTTTTCTGTCAAATCCAGAGACAGTTTTTTAAGTGTTCAGAATCTGTTATTTTTCGGAATAATTTTCACTCTTCTGACAAATATCCAGGACATCCTCCCACTTCATACTGCCGCCGAAGAGATCGAGCGCACTGCCGACCGTCACATCCACCCGGTTTTCCCCTGCCACGCGCAGCGTCTCCAGATCCTGAAAACTTCCCACGCCGCCGGCATAGGTGACCGGAAGCGGATGCTTCTTCGCCAGAAGCTTCACCAGCTCCACCTCGATCCCGGAAGCTTTTCCTTCCACATCTACTGCATGCACCAGAAACTCATCACAGTGGGAAGAAAATTCTGCAATCGTCTGTTCCGATACGGGCACCTGGGTAAAATTCTGCCAGCGGTCTGTCACGATATAATACTGTCCGTCTTTTTTCCGGCAGCTCAGGTCCAGAACCAGGTGTTCCTTTCCTACGGCACGCTCCAGTTTCTCCAGATTCTCCCAGTTGATCTGCCCGTCCTTAAACACATACGAGGTGACGATCACATGACTGGCACCGGCATCCAGAAAACTCTCCGCATTGTCTTCCCGGATCCCGCCGCCGATCTGCATCCCGCTCGGATAGGCTTTCAGCGCTTCTGTCGCCTGCTGTCTCGTCGCTTCATAATAAGGCGAAGTTGCAGAATTTAACAGGATAATATGACCGCCGCGGATCCCACGGGACTGATAGAGGCGCGCAAAAAAGGGAGCATCCTGCTCAGCCACAAAGTTTTCCTGAGCCTGATCTCCCTGATCCCGCAGGCTGCCACCTACGATCTGTTTTACTTTTCCGTTGTGAATATCGATACATGGACGAAATCTCATAGTATTTCCCTCTCTTCTTCTGTTCTTTCTGTATGCTGTCACGTTGTAACGTGGTAAATTTTCTACATCATATCATTTTTCCAAATATACGGCAACTATTCTCTTAATAATTACCCCGCCATACATTTTCAAAATTACTGCGCACTCCGTGTCCGGCAACACACCTTGTAAGATATTGCAAACACAGTCTCAGAAAAAGAGAGGCGCTGTTCGTCACGTTCTCCTTATCGCCAGAGTATACCGTGCGAACAGCAACCACCCATAGGATTCGATTCTTCTATTACCGGAAATTTACCGTGCATTCTGCTGATTTGCATCCCTGCTTCCGCCGCCGGTCAGATCCTCCACACCTTCTCCGATACCGTCTCCCACATCTTTGATTCCCTCACCGACATCCTCGCCGAGGTCTTCGATGATATTTCCATTCTCATCTACCGTACCTTCCCCGGAAGTGGCGCCGTTCATATTGCTGTTGCCGTCGGTTCCGTTGTTGTTCATATCCGTGTTGGTATCCGGAGCGGTTCCGTTGTTGTCGCCCGCGGGTACCTGGGAACCATCGGTGTTGGTTTTATTTTCATTGCCATCCGTCGTATTTTCATCCTGTGTGTTGTCCCGGTTGTTGTTCGTATCGTCCGCAACATTGCCACATCCTGCTGCCAGTCCGAGCACAACGGTCATTGCGGTTACGATCAGATATCTCTTCCATACATGTTTCATATTCTGCATCTCCTTTTCTGCTGTGTCTGTAGCTTTCCACAGCATCCCTTTCCTTCATTTTTCAGGCATATAAAATATCCACCTGTACAGTTGTAGAATGTGTCGGAAAATGCAAAAATATACGGCCGCTTTTTGAAAAAACGACCGTATTCATGTTCTCTGTATTCTGTTTCTAATATTTAAAACAATTTTTTAAACTTATCCGATGACATCGCTCATCTGATACCAGCCCGGTCCTTTTCCTTTCAGGAACTTGGCTGCCTGGATCGCACCTTTTGCAAACAGGGTTTTGGAGTAAGCGGTGTGCTGGAATGTGATCACTTCATCGTCACCGGCGAAGATCACATCATGTTCTCCGACGATCGTTCCGCCACGGACAGCAGAGATACCGATTTCTTTGTCATCTCTCTGTTCTCTTCTCTGGCTTCTGTCAAAGGTATAATGATAAGCGTTGTCCAGTCCTTCGTTCAGGCTGTCTGCCAGTGCCAGGGCGGTTCCGCTCGGAGCGTCCACTTTCAGGCGATGGTGTTTTTCCACGATCTCCATATCAAATCCGGCTGCTGCCAGGGTCTGAGCTGCTTCTTTTACCAGTTTCATCAGCAGATTGATACCAAGAGACATGTTTGCGGATTTCAGGACTGCCACATGTTTGCTGGTCTCTTCCACTTTTTTGATCTGCTCATCGGTCAGACCGGTGGTACACAGTACAACCGGGATTTGTCTCTTTTCACAGTACTCTAACAGTGTGTCGGTCGCTTTTGCCGTACAGAAGTCGATCACGGCATCTGCCTCCACATCGCAGGTCCAGATATCGGTAAATACCGGATATCCGTTGTCTCTGCAGTCATTTAAATCAATCCCTGCTACGATTTCAATTTCAGGATCTTTCTCCACTAACTGGGTGATCACCTGACCCATATGGCCGTTGCAGCCATGCATGATTACTTTTACCATTTGCGTTCTCTCCTGTTTCTTCCTGCTGTCTTTATGCCAGTTTGATACCGAATTTTCTCATTTCTTCTGCCAGAACTGCCTGGTGTGCTGCTTCCATCTCGGTCAGCGGCAGACGAAGCGGTCCTACTTCTTTGCCCATCAGGTTCAGGGCTGCTTTTACCGGGATCGGATTTACTTCGCTGAACAGCGCATGGACTAACGGCAGAGCCTTTAACTGCAGTTCGCAGCTTTCTTTTACTTTGCCTTCCATGAACAGAGCAACGATGTCATGTGTCTCCTTTGGTGCCACGTTGGACAGTACGGAGATAACACCTTTTCCACCCAGTGACAGGATCGGTACGATCTGATCATCATTTCCGGAATACAGATCGATCGCTCCGTCGCAGGCATGCATGATGTCTGCCACATGGCTGATATCTCCGGATGCCTCTTTGATAGCGGTTACATATTCTGCATTTTTTGCCAGATAAGCAACGGTGGATGCTGCCAGAGAGCATCCGGTACGGCTCGGTACGTTGTACAGGATCGCCGGTACTTTTGCTTCGTCTGTGATCGTTGTATAGTGTTTGATCAGTCCGTTCTGTGTTGCTTTATTATAGTAAGGAGTTACCAGAAGGATACCGTCTGCGCCTGCCTCTGCTGCCTCTTTGGACATCTGTGTTGCGGTTGCGGTAGAATTGGATCCGGTTCCTGCAACAACCGGGATACGATGATTTACCTTATCAATGGCAAATTTGATCGTTCTCATATGCTCTTCTTCGGTCAGTGTTGCAGATTCTCCTGTTGTTCCGCAGATAACGATAGCGTCTGTGCCGCCTGCAATCTGCTCCTCCAGTAACTCTTCCAGCTTGTCATAGTTTACTTCCAGGTTTTCTTTCATAGGTGTGACAATCGCAACACCTGCTCCTTCAAAAATAGCCATATCTATTTTTACTCCTTTCTTTTGCATAAATACTAAAGGTGCACCACCATCCGGAGGTCCACCTTTTAAGAATCCGCTATGAAATCATCACATGTTTTCTTTGGATAGCACTCCATCTTTCGATGACAGTCATGCCGTTCTTCACAGACACGCCCAAGAACCAAGTTTCAGGTTTCTTCGCCCCTTCGGCACTTTTTCCTTTCCTTTGCCTTCTTCTGCTCCTGAAACATCCGACAAATTACTGATAAAAAATGCAACCTCTACCTAAATTTGTAAAAACATTTTATTTTTTCAATCATATCATTATTCATTTTTATTGTCAATCCGCATATTCCAGTTTGCTCACAGAAATCTCGTATGCGGTCCGCTTCTGTGTCTCTTCCTCGCTGATTTTTTTCACGTATTCCCGGCTCTGGATCCTGCCCCAGATCAGGACGTGGCCGCCCACCTGAAAAGCGGATGCATATCTGGCATTTCTGCCCCAGCAGATGCATGGGATATAGTCCGATTTTCCATACGGCCGGTTGACAGCGATCAGAAGATCCGCGATTTCTCTGCCAAGCGGTGTTTTCCGGTAGACCGGCGGTTTACATATGTATCCATCCAGGAAAATGGCGTTGCTCTTCATATTTTCATCGTCATCTTCCACAAATTCCACCTCTCTGGCAAACACCGAGAGCACCAGCCGGTTTTTCTTTTCCTCATGGCGGTTGTAGGAGCGAAACTGCCCCATCACATGGATATACTCCCCTTCATAATCTTCGTTCACATCCACCAGACGCTCCGAGATCATGACCGGGATCCGGTCTTCGGAATCGCTGAGTCGTTTGACCAGCACATCTACCATATAAAAGCCCTCGCCGAATACCTGATGGCTGAATGTAAACTGGGATGCGATTTTTCCCATGATTTCCACCTGATTGTTTTCAATAATCTTATCTGTCATGATTGTAGTTCCCCTTCCTCTTTTTTGTATTTTGTATATTTTATATCTATTCCGTTTCTTCCATATTTAGAACCACATTTTGAAAAAAATTTTTTTATCCCTTGTAATCTGAAAAAAATGTGATAGACTTGTATCGTTGGAAATGCCCGTTTTACGGGCTCTTTATATGCATAGAAAGGAAATTGTTTATGAAAATCAAAAGAGAAGATATTCGTAATGTGGCGATCATCGCCCATGTAGACCATGGTAAAACCACTCTGGTAGACCAGTTACTTCGTCAGAGCGGCGTATTCCGTGCGAATCAGGAAGTCCAGGAACGTGTTATGGACTCCAACGATATCGAGCGGGAACGTGGTATCACGATTCTTTCCAAAAATACAGCTGTTTATTACAAAGATACCAAGATCAACATCATCGACACTCCAGGTCATGCGGACTTCGGCGGCGAAGTAGAACGTGTCCTGAAGATGGTAGACGGTGTTATCCTGGTCGTAGATGCGTTCGAAGGTGCTATGCCGCAGACCAAATTCGTTCTGAAAAAAGCACTGGAACTGGATCTGCACGTGATCGTATGTATCAATAAGATCGACCGTCCGGAAGCCCGTCCGGATGAAGTCATCGATGAAGTTCTGGAACTTCTGATGGATCTGGATGCTTCCGACGAACAGTTAGACTGTCCGTTCCTGTATGCTTCCGCAAAAGCAGGCCACGCTGTTCTGGATCTGAACGATACACCGGAAAATATGGAACCTCTGTTTGAGACAATCTTAAAATACATCCCGGCTCCGGAAGGTGACCCGGAAGCAGGTACCCAGGTTCTGATCAGCACCATCGACTACAACGAATATGTAGGCCGTATCGGTGTCGGTAAAGTAGACAACGGTAAGATCGCTGTCAACCAGGAAGTGATGCTGATGAACCATCATGATCCTTCCAAGAAGAAAAAAGTAAAGATCAGCAAACTGTATGAGTTTGAAGGTCTGAACAAAGTAGAAGTACAGGAAGCAGGCATCGGTTCTATCGTTGCTATTTCCGGTATCCCGGAGATCCACATCGGAGATACCCTGTGTGACGTGGAAAATCCGGAACCAATCCCGTTCCAGAAGATTTCCGAGCCGACCATCGCCATGCATTTTATGGTAAATGACAGTCCGCTGGCAGGTCAGGAAGGTAAATTCGTAACTTCCCGTCATCTGAGAGAACGTCTGATGCGCGAACTGAACACCGATGTCAGCCTGCGTGTGGAAGATACCGATTCTCCGGACTGCTTCAAAGTATCCGGTCGTGGAGAGTTGCATCTGTCTGTCCTGATCGAGAACATGCGTCGTGAGGGTTATGAATTTGCAGTAAGTAAAGCGGAAGTTCTTTATAAAGAAGACGAACGTGGAAAACTGTTAGAGCCTATGGAACTGGCTTACATCGATGTTCCGGAAGAGTTCTCCGGTACAGTCATCCAGAAAATGAGCGAACGTAAAGGTTCCCTGCAGGGTATGAGCACCGGAAGCGACGGTTCCACCCGTCTGGAATTCGAGATTCCTGCCCGTGGTCTGATCGGTTTCCGTGGAGAGTTCATGACTTCCACCAAAGGTACCGGTATCCTGAACACAAGTTTTGACGACTATGCTCCGTACAAAGGAGATATCCAGTACAGAAAACAGGGTTCCCTGATCGCTTTCGAAGCCGGCGAGTCCGTAACTTACGGTCTGTTCGCTGCACAGGAGCGTGGTACACTGTTTATCGGACCTGGCGAAAGAGTTTACGCCGGTATGGTTATCGGACAGAACGGTAAAGCCGAAGATATCGAGCTGAATGTCTGCAAGACCAAACATCTAACCAACACCCGTTCTTCTTCCGCAGATGACGCCCTGAAACTGACCCCGCCGAAAGTCCTGAGCCTGGAACAGGCATTAGAATTCATCGATAACGATGAGCTCCTGGAGATCACTCCTACCAGCCTGCGTATCCGTAAAAAGATTCTGGATTCCAGACTGAGAAAGAGAGCAAATCTGAAATAATCATAACTATAGATACCAAAAGCGGATGTATCTGTCAGACCGGCAGATACATCCGCTTTTTTCTTTCATTTATGACAATTTCAATCCCTTCACAATTACGAACCAAAATGCCTGTCTCAAAACCGGCTCTCGCATTATCCGCTTACTTCTTCCAGAATCGAATCCCAGCGGAGTCCTTCTTCTTTCTCCAGTTGATACCACGGACCGCCGTCTTTCCGGACAAACTGATTTGCCATATGCTGAACCATACATTCTTTTCCGCCAGCATAGTTCACCTGGATATCCGATATCATTCCATCATAATCTTCCGGATCCACGGAACTGTTCTTTTCCATTTTCAGATAGTTCAGATAGTTTGTGACTGTTTTGATTTTCTCTACATCGGACAGCTCATACCTCGTTTCTCCCGGGCGAGTAGATATGGTGATCCCGGTAACAGAACCTTCCGGCAAAAAACCTTCTTCTATCTGCTGCTGAACCTCCACCTGACATTCATCTGCGGTTGTCTCCGGATCATATTGCAGTGTGTCCAGGATCTGCATAACCTGTTTTTCATTTTCTTTCCACCATGCACTCTCGCCACATGGATTGATGATATGGATATCGCTCTTTTCACCCAGAAATACAATCTCCTCCCATATGCCAGATGCAAAACCGTCTCTCGATTCTTCCAGGGCTTTTTCTCCTGCCAGCCGGATCTTCTTTTCTTCCAACCCTGTCCCACATGTTTCACCTGGATAATCCTTTTCGTACTTCACCAGAACTTCATTTTCTTTATCTTCCCCTCGATAAAAACTGATTCCATACACAGTATCCTGTTCTTCCGTCTGAATCTCATAGTTCCATTCCTCCGGCAGCTGCAATGTGAGTGTTCCATAAGGACCTTTCAGTGAAACCTCTGTTGCCGGTACAAATGTTCTGGATTTCTTTTGAAAGATCCAGATGCCGGCTCCTGCCAGGATCACCACAACAACTGCCAGAAAAAATCTCCACCGATATAGTCTTTTCTTCATGCTTCCGTCCCCCTGTCTGCCTAATCTTCCACCGTTTCTATCATCGCCTGCAACTCTTCCAGGCTGATTCCGCTTTGCAGACTGATCGAATACGAATATCCTCCCTGCTGCCAGATCGCCAGTTCATACGCATCGCTGTCTCCCTTGCAGGTGACTTCTGCCTCTCCCATGTTGATCGTAGTCTCCTGGCTGTATGTGTTGTATACGCCGCTGTTATCTTCATCATCCCCCTGTGATTTTCTGAAATACACTTCCTGATCATCCCCGGTATAGCGGATCTCAGCCAGCGTATCATCATAAGTAAAATACTGGGTTTCCTTCACGGTAAATGGCAGTTCTCCGATCTCTTTGACGGTAAATCCCACCGCATCGGAAAGTTCCTCCGCAGAACCATACTCCTGCATCGGATTTGGCATCTGCGCTCCGTCATCTGCCACATCCGTAGTAGTCATATCTTCTTCCTCACTGACTGTTTTGTCCGGATGTAACGTATGAATTCCATAAGCAGCTCCCACGACCAGTGCGCAACACGCTGCAACCGACAGATATTTTGTCCATTTTTTCATGGTTTGTACCTTTGCCTTTCGTTCTCTTTCCGAGACATGGCGCAGGATCTGTTCTCTTGTTTCCGTTGTCAGTTGGATATTTTCCATGATTTCATGATATCGCTTACTCAAAATCATACTCCTCTCTCAGGACTTCCCGCAGTTTCTCTCTTCCTCTCCGAAGGTCAGACCGCACGCTGCTCTCCTTTTTCCCTAGAATCTCTGCAATCTGTGCCGTTGGAAATCCTTCATAATAATACAGATGAACCGCTTCCCGGTAACTTTCCGGAAGTCTCTTTACCGCATCCCACACAAAAGTCAGATCTTCCCGTTCCTGCGCGATCAGCTGATCCTCCAGCTGGTCTGCCTGACGGATTTTATTGTAAGCGATCTTATTTTTACTCAGATTCGCCGCCACCCGGAAGAGCCATGCCTTTTCGTGCTTTTCATTTTCAAACACCGGACGGTTCTCCAGATAACGGATCAGTGTTTCCTGCAGGATGTCCTCCGCATCACTCATATTATGTACGTAGGTATACGCAAGCCGCAGCACAGCATCTCCATACACATCCAGAATCCGTTCCGCAAGCACCTCTGCCTTCTGCTTCCCGGCAATTTTGACCGCCTTTTTCTGTTCTGTCTCCTTTCGGATCACGGCAAATATCTGCCCGATCTTTTGTTTCTCCTTTTCCACGAACAGATACCACACAGCGATCCTGTCTCTGATCCCTCTTTCCACCATCCACGTTTTGATACCCGTCAACGTTCCGGTCTGATAACCCATCATCGTTTCCCGCTCCTGCCTCTCTTTGTTTTCGGTTTCACTTTCTATACAGTTCAGCCTGCAAAAATGTTGCAGTTTTTTTCAATTTTCTTATATAACATGAAACAATGATTCCCCTATAACAACTGTTTCTGAATCTCCTGTATTTCTTCCAGATCCTCACCTGTCATATCTGCAATTTCTTCCGGACTTTTTCCCTTTCGTAACATATTTGTTATAATACTTGCAACTCCTTCTTTTTTCCCTTCTTCCCTTCCTTCTTCCCTTCCTTCTTTTCTACCTTCTTCCCTCGAAGCCTGCATCTGCGAATGATAATCCCGGATAGCTTTTTCCCTTGCCTCGTATTCTAAGCGTTTTTTCTCATCCGCGCTCATATGTTTTAACATCTCATACGCTTCGTCTATATAAGAGTCTTCTTTTGCCATCTTCTCAAACTCCTTCCTGCTTTTCGCTCCCAGGAAACGCATCCAACGGATAATTCCGGACTCATTCTGTTCTTTCTCCGGCAGCTTTTTCAGTTCCAACACATGGATCTCAAGCAAATCTGTATATTCTTTGCCCGTGTCTTTGTCACAGAAAATAATCTTCCGATAACATCGGTCATCATCCGGAAAATGAATGAAATCAAGGATTCCTACATGGATGCACTTTTTCAGTTTATCATAGCTCTCTCCCGCCTTTAGCTGATCCGTATACATTTTCCCCAGATAAAATAAAATTCTTTTCGTCCAGTAAGAAACTGCGGTCACCTGCATCTCAAAATCCATTTGTGTTTCATTTTTCAAAATGACCTTCACATCCAGAATTCCATATTTATCGTCCGGATATTCTGTATGTAAGATTGTCGGCAGCAAAATGGTTTCTTCGATCTCTTCCGGTTCTACACCCAATAATGCTGCGATCATTCCCTGCCTTACCCTTGCATTTTGCATCAATTCTTTAAAGCAGAAATCTACGGTTGGAAGCATGATAAACTCTTCTCTGTTTTGCGTTTCCTGTGTCATTGTTTTTGTATCTTCGTTCATTGCGTTTCCCTTTCCTTCTTACAGGACAAAATACGGAGACTTTCTTTCTATAGTACCATACTTCTCTCTTCCATCAAAGAGAACGCATTTCATTGACGACATAACTTTATTACAAAATCCCTAAAGAAAATGTCCATATTCTGTCCTATATTCATTTTTGTATATACATCGGATATTTTCTCAGGACTCTGAGTATTAGATATGTGTTTCCGATATGTGAATTAGATATTTTTATCCGTCCCCAAATGCTCACGGATACTATAAATTTTTATCATTGTAACAGACTCCTTCCATCTTTGCAAGATTTAATCTTCATAAAAACGTCTTTACTTTCTCAATTTTAGTGTTTCTGCCAACCACCCAGAAACGGATTCCGGAGGCATGGGGAGGCAGCCTTTTGCTGGTGCTTTTAGCACAGATGAGATCCAGTCCTTAGAAGAACTTGACAGTGAGCGGCTCTCCGCGAACTGGCATGATAGTTCTTCTTAGGACTTAGCTCAGCTGTGCGTTACCAGCGGTTGCCTCCACATGCCTCCGGAATCCGTTTCGTCCCCCTCGTAAAAGAAAAAACGGGTACTGCACATAAAAACTTGTGCAATACCCGTTTCTTCTATCCGGTTCTTACGTTCCGTTATTTATTATTTTTTGTTTCTTTTTCTTCTCTTCAGCGCAAATCCGCCAGTTCCCAGGGAGGCAACAGCCAGTCCAAGCATCTCAAAGATATTGGTCGGGTCACCGGTCTTGGCTGTTTTGCTGGTGCTTGTGCTTCCTGAAGAAGTTGTCTTATTACCGGTTCCGGAAGTTGTTGTGTTGTTCTTGGATGATGCAGGTGTGGTAGTCGGAGTTGGAGTCGGTGTGGTTCCGTCCGCTTTCACCAGAGCTTCGATGGCTTTGTTCAGGGAAGCTGCTGCATTATCTACGCTTGTCTGGTCTTTCTTTGCTTCCAGTGCGCTCTTCGCATTCTTCAGTGCTGTCTGCAGAACTTTCCAGCTGTCTGCTGTGTAGTCTGCTTCTTTCAGTGCTTCTGCGGTCTGGATTGCTTTTTCCAGAGAAGCGGTATTTACTTCCTGTGTCGGATCGTCGCTGGATGCTTTCTTATAAGTAAAGCTCAGATCTTTGTATCCGGTTGCGCTTACTACGATCTCGAAGCTGTCACCCTCTGCAAATGGTGCTGCATCTGTGATCAGTGTTCCGTCATCATTAAACAGTTTCACTGCACCACGTCCGCTTGCTGCATAAGATTTTCCATTTACAGATACGGAAGTAATATTTTTGATGTAATCTGCAAATTCTGCATCTGTAGAACCTGCTGCTTTTGTCAGACCAGGTTTTTCCGCATTTTCGTTGTAGGATGCAGGAATTGTTTCTGCATATACTTCAAATCCAACGCTGATCGGTGCGTATTTTCCGCTCTTATCGGTAATGGTCAGTGTGTATGCTCCTTTTTTCACATCTTTCAGGATCAGTTTTTCGCCTTTTATGCTGGCAGTAGCACCCTCTACCGTGTACTCTGCGTCAAATCCTTCCGGAAGAGTCAGACCGGAAATAGTAGTTGCCACACTTGTTTCTCCGTCTTTCAGTTCCGCATCTGCTACAGCAACTGCGCTGGTATCAAATTTTACAGGTACATACAGACCTTCATCGCCACCTACCGGGATCTCATAGATACCGTTAGCTGTGTAATAAGTCACTTTGTTGATATGCTGTCCCATCATTGCTTTGTAATGTTCAGATGATGTCGGGCAGCCATGTACTACTGAGGTAAATCCGGTAGCCCATGCCAGTTTGGAAACTTTGTAGATATTCTCCAGATGACGCATACCATAATCGCTGCCTTCTTTTGTGCTTACAATAACACCATAGATGGCTGTTGTTTTTGGCGGAATGGTATTGTCCAAACCTTCCAGCTTCAGCTGATAATCACCATATTTGGAATCCGTCTTCAGTTCAGCTGTCACACCTTCCGTGATGGTAGCAGCTGTTCCCTGGGTTGCTCCGAAGGAGAAACTTCCGTCTTCATTTACTGTCAGCTCTTTGTAGTAAGATGGTTTCTCGCTCAATGTATAGTAGGAATAACTTGCGCTCTCAAACAGAGCATCTTTTCCTGTATAATCCGTTGTGCTTTCCTGTCCTTTGTTGGTAACTGTGATGCTTACTTTCGAATCATCGGTGATCTGTGTGTATTTGCTCAGATCGATACCTGCCGGAACTTTTACCGGGAAGGTTACACCGGTGATCTCATCACCACTTGCATCCACATGGTAAGATCCGCCTGCCAGAGAACCGGTTCTTACTTTGTTCTTGGTTGCAGAGGTAAATGCATCTACTTTGACATCATTGTTTACATCTGCTTTGTAGAACTGGTCATATGGGATGTTCATCAGAACATAAGTTTCTTTCTGTGCTTTTACCAGGGCTTCGATCGCTGCGTTCAGATGATGCGTTGCTTCATCTACTGTTGCCTGGGTCTTCGGGTCTTTCAGTTCGTCTTTTGCTTCCTGCAGTTCTGCCTGCATTGCTGACCAACTGTCGGCTGTGTAGTCATTCTCTGTCAGGGCTTCTGCTGCTTCGATTGCTTTCTTTAATTCATCGGTACTTACCTCTTCTTCACTATCTTTTACGATATTTGCATCCGTTGCCTGGAACCGATAGGTTACATCTTTATAACCCAGTGCTGCAATCGTGATCGTCCAGTAGCCGGTTCCGTCTGTCCCTTCCGGCAGTGTACATCTTAAGGATTTTGTCAGTGCCAGCTGGATTCCCATGCTCTTATGCATCCAGTTATCTGCTGCAAATTTAGTTCCATAGGTAGCTTTTGCATTACTGTATGTGCTGTCATCTCCATAGTAAGTCCAGGTTACTGCCTGCATGTTGGATCCCAGGTCTCCATAATTTCCTGTCAGATCTACACGCAGGAACTCTCCATATGATCCATTTGCATTTTTTACGGTCAATCCGGCTGCTTCCGCATCCGGAGCTGTCTTCAGTGCCTGTCCTTCAATACCGGATTCGCTTCCTGCCTGGCGTGCGGAAAAACTGAAGCTTCCATCTTCATTTTTCGTAACTGTCTTCAGACCGTTAGTGGCATCTGTCACATTTGCTTTCACGCTGTAAGCTGCCAGTTTGTTTTCTCCATATCCTCCGACCAGTTCCCCGCCGTTTTCCACTACGTTGTATTTCTGGCAGAATGCTTCATAGTCTGCACTTGCCACTTTCACCGGCACATACTTCAGTCCTGTTACCTCATAGTCTTTCAGCTTTGTAACCGTTCCGTCTGTGTCTGTGATCTCTCCTCTGTTAAATTTGATCACATTCCCATTTGTCAGGGTAATTTCTTTTCCATCTGCTGACCAGTGGGATACTTCATAAGTTTTTCCGTTTTCTGCTTCAATGACCGCTACACACTGGAAACTTCCTCTGTGCAGTCCATGGTTTGCTGTTGCTCTTGTTACGGCATCGAACGCTCCTTTGTCTGCTTCGTTTCTTGTATCCAGTTCACTGGAAGAGCTGGAATCTCCGGCTGCCTGTACCCCTTCTGCGGCCCAGTACTCTGCCCAGGTCATCGCCGCATAGACATATTTGTATTCTTCCTGTGCATTCTTTGTATACGTAAATTTCACTTCCGGATAACCGGTGGAAGTAACTGCGATTTCAAAAGTATCACCCTCAGCAAATGGTGTTGCATCTGTTTTCAGAGATCCGTCTTCGTTGATCACTTTCACAGCTCCACGTCCGCTTGCCGCATACGATTTTCCATTGACAGATACAGAGGTAATGTTTTTGATATAATCTGCAAATTCTTCGTCGCTTGCATCTGCATTTTTTGTTATAGCCGGATTCTCATTATCGTTATTGTAAGATGCCGGTGCGCTGTCAACTGACAGGATAAAGGTTGTTGTCATATCTGCATAGTTGTTATTTTTGTCAGATACTGTCAGCGTATATTTTCCTTTCTTTGCATTTTTAAATACGATTTTTCCGTTTTCCACAGTGAAATCCAGTCCAGCAATCTTGTATTCCGGTGAGAAATCTGTCGGAAGATCGGACACTGTAAGTTCTGCTTCCCCTGCAGATACTTTCGCATCTGCTACCTTTACCGTCTGACCTGCTTTTTTCGGTACATACAGATCCGCTACCGGAACTTCATAGATGCCTTTGGAAGTATAGTATGTCACTTTATTGATATGCTGTCCCATCATGCTCTTATAATGCTCAGAGGATGTCGGACAATTGTGTACTAATGAAGTAAATCCGGTACACCATGCAAGTTCTGTCACTCTCCAGATATTCTCCAGATGACGCATACCGTAATCATTGCCTTCTTTGGTACTTACAATTACACCGTAAATCTGTGTATCACTCTGGGAAATGGTATTCTCCAGTCCATCCAGATTCAGCTGATAATCGCCGTAAGAAGACTGTGTGGTAAGTTCCGGTGTTACTCCGGATACTATCTTGGCTGTTCCCTGTGTTTTTCCAAAGGAAAGACTTCCGTCCGCATTCAAAGTTACTTCTTTATAGTATTTCGGTGTTTCGCTCAATGTGTAATAAGAATAACTTGCACTTTCAAACAGAGCATCTTTTCCTGTATATGTCGTTGTGCTTGTCTGTCCTCTGTTTGTTACCGTGATATCTACAGAAGATTCATCTGTAATTTTTGTATATTTACTAAGATCAACCCCATCACCAACTTTTACAGGGAAAGTCACACCTGTGATTTCATTACCGGTATTATCAACGTGATAAGAACCGCCTGCCAGACCGGCTGTACGAACTTTATTTTTCGTTGCAGAGGTAAATGCATCTACTTTTACACTGTTATTTACGTCTGCTGCATAGAACTGATCATACGGAATGTTCATCAGGACGTACGTTCCGGTTGTAATGTCCGGTTTCTCCGGCTCTGATGGTTTTGCTTCCAAAGCTGCAACTGCTGCATCCAGTGCTGTCTGGGCCGCGTCCACTGCTTCCTGGGATTCTTTTGCTTCCAGAGCCGCTTTTGCTGCGGTAAGTTTCTCGGTTAGAGCTGCCCAGGATGCTTCTGTGTAATCTGCCTGATTCTTTCCTTCTGCTGTTGTGATCGAAGTCTGGAGAGCATCTGTGTTTACTTCAACCGGAGTCGGATCCTGTTTTTCAGATGCTGACTGCATAGCTTCAAGAGCTGCCTGTTTTACTGCTGTTGAGGTACGAGTGGCCGTGCTTACTGCGTCCCAATTCTTAATTGTATCTTCTGTTGCCGGCTGCCCTTCTAATTTTGTTTTAATTCCTTTACTTTTACTATACGCCTTATCAAAGTAGCTTTTATTATCTTTCTCGCTGTAAGACGCATCGGGAGTTACCGTAATATCTTCAAACTTACCATTTTTCACTGTAAGTGATACCGAAACGCCATACGGATCCCACTCATTTTCATCTTCATCATCCTGCGCCGTTCTGTTTACCTGCGCAATACTCGTGTACGTTCCATCTGCTGCCACCCGATCCCCGGTCACTGCAAATGCTGTTACCGGACAAAGTTCCACTGCCATTGCTGCGGCTACCGCCATTGCCATTGCTTTGGTTCTGACTCTTTTGCTGTTCATAAACTCCTCCTTTTTTACCATAAAATGTTATAGTAGCTTATTATTAAGTTAGCCGTCAGTATTCTTATTTAGTTGAGAATATTTATCATTAGTTGTAGCTAACCTATAATCAAAAAAAATAGACACTTCTGCCTTTTTCTCAGGAATGTACCTGACAGCTGCCCCTCTTCCATGCCTGCGTTTCTGAGAGAAGTACCTGTCAGATACATTCCGCCTGGTTATCCGTTCTTTCTTTCCGCTCCCGCGCCCTGGCTGACTGCCGGGAGGATTTTCCGGCTCACCACACCGATCAGGATACCTGTGATCGTTCCCGCGATCATCAGCACCGGCAGGTAATACACCAGCTTCGTATTTTCCAGCACACACATCGCCACGGCGATCTGTCCGATGTTATGGGACACGCCTCCGGCAATGCTCACGCCGATCATGGAAAATCCTTTGATTCGCTTCAACAGCAGCATCACCAGGAAACTTAAGATGCCGCCCGCCAGACTGTACAGGATCGACATGCCGTTTCCAAACATAAATCCCACCAGAAGCACCCGGAGGATCACTACCACAAATACTTCCATCGGTGCCAGGATATACAGCCCGGTGACCGTCACCAGATTGGCAACACCTAATTTGATCCCCGGTACCCCGAGGTTGATCGGGATCAGGCTTTCCACATAGCTGAAGATCATCGCCAGTGCCACCAGCATCGCACCGCTCGATACTCTCCGGCTGATGCTTGCCAGACTGCGTTCCCTGCATCCATTTTTCTGCTGTTCCTGTTTTTTCATCTTCTCGTTTCCTTTCGGAGTATGTTGCTCGTAACTCTTCCACGACTTCACAGTCACCTTCTGAATCATTACGATTTCTCATCTTTCTTTCACTTCGCAATCGTATCCGGCACCAGATCGTCATCCACTGCCTTGCTGTCCGTATCTTTCTGACGGATCACTTCCACCACCAGTTTATGGGGCAGACATACGATCGTCTGTTTCTGACCGCTGATTCTGCCCTGCTCTTTGCAGTAGCCGTCCGGGCAGTCCGCTTCTTCCATATACGCCTGTCCGTCCTCGATGCGGATCACGTTGTGAAATTCTCCTTCGGTAACTTCAATCGTCTGGTCTTTCTCCAGCGGATAGGTTCCATAGATTTCCCCGTTCACGGTAATCTGTACCTGATCCCCTTTCGTCTCTCCGGTCACATGCATCACCAGAAGCATCACCAGAGCCACCAGCACGATCCCTCCTGCCAGCAGGATATCTCTTTTTTTCATATCTGCTCCTTATCTGTCATTTTTGAAAAAGCGCAGATGTTACAGCCCCAGCCACAGGCAGATGCCAAGCAGGATCAGTGCACGCAGAATCGTAAACCAGAACTCATTTCCTTTGAGTTTTCTGATTCCACAGTGAATGTGCTTCTGTGGACAGATGTCGATACACTTCTGACACTGGAAGCAGTCACCGCTGACCGCCCAGGAACCATCCGACGGAAGTCCGATCTGAGACGGGCAGGTCTTCGTACATGCTTTACATCCTTTTCTGCAATTTTCTCTCGTTCTGTGAAGGGAGAAAAACGGCAGTACCGGAAGCAGGGAAAATACTGCTCCCATCGGGCAGAAGAACCGGCAGAAAAATCTTTCCTGTACACACATGCCCACCATCAGAAGAAGCAGGATCACAAGACCGATCACATAGCCTCCCAGACGGAAATTGCCTGCATGAATCATGGAAAATACATCCCACGGGCTGGTTCCCTGCGCTTTTCCATATACACCAGCATAGCACAAAAGAACAATCAGCAACAGTACCAAATATTTCATATAACTTAAAATCCCGACTGCCTTTTCCGGGATCTTCACCGGTTTCTTTTTCATTTTTTTGCACGCCTTTGTATACAGGGCATGCAGTGCATCTCCAAACGCGCCGAAGGCACAGGCAAATCCGCAGAAGAATCTGCCAAATACCATTGTATAGAGACAGATTACCAGAAGCACCGTCACAAACGACGTCATGGCAATCTTTTCCCCTGCACCGATCTGCGTGAAAATGTATTTTACCCCTGCAAATGCCGCAGTATAAACCGATGGGATAAACAGAAAATAAAGAAGCTGGATCAGCGCCCGCAGCCAGGTATGCAGTTTTTTCCTGTCTTTTGCTGTAAGATTATGTATATCCATGATTGCCTCCCTAGTTTGCTGCTTCTTCAAGTGCCTGTGTTACCGCCTCTTTGATACCGGTCGAACTGAATGTCGCACCACTGATCGTATCCACATCTGCACTCTGCGCTTCTATGATCGTCGGAATGATATCTTCCGCCATGGAAAGATATGCACCATCTTCTTTTTCCGCCGATGTTATGTTAATCTCAGAAATTTTTCCGTTTTCAATGATAACTTCCACATCCACCGGTCCGCCAAATCCCTGCGCTTCTCCGGTATAGGTTCCGTCTTTATAAGCGACCTCTGTGGCTTCCTCTGCCGCATTGCCGGACTGTTCCTGTTCCAGCTCTGCCTGCTGCTCTTTGAGTTTTTCCTCTGCCTGTTCCCGTTTGTCAAGTACCGTATTATATCCGGTCAGGCAGACAATGACTGCCACTAAACTGATCGCTCTGGTCCAAAATTCTCCCATCGTCTGTTCTCTTTCCTTTTTGTTTCTTAATTACCGTTTTGCATTATTTAACGCCTGCTGGCATGCATCGATAATCGCCTGGGACGTACAGGTCGCTCTGGATACTGTATCGATGCCATCCAGATTGCCTTTTTTGATAATCTGATCTACCACACCCGCCTTGCTGGATGTTCCGTTGATTGCTCTTCGGATGTAACTGTCGTTATCGGATCCTCCGTCTCCATATATATTTGTTATTCCCACAATCTCATCATCCCGGATCGCCACCGTAGCGAACAGGTTATAGGCTACAAAATCCATATCTTCATCCGGCAAACAAAGCACGGTTACCGGATACTCACCATCGATATATGTACTTTCCGGCACATCCGGTTCCGGAGCCTCATTGCTACCATCCGAGATTCGCAGTTCTTTCACTGCCTGATTCAGCTCTGCTGCCGCTTCATCCAGCTGCGTCTGCTCGGTTGCATTCTTCAGTGCCTTTCTGGCATCTTTCAGACGAACCTTTACCACCGCCCAGCTTGCGGAAGTGTAATCGCTGCCATTCAGTTCGTTGACCGCATCAATTGCCTTTTCCACTTCTTCGGTATTCAGCTGTACTACATTGTTATCATCATCCGTTTCTCCGTTGGTGACACGTCTTGCCTCTTCCAACGCATTTTTTACCGCCTGGATCAGACCTTTCGAACTGTAAGTAGCACCCGATACCGTATCCACTTCCGTGCTCTGTTTCTTCATCATCTGTGCTACCACATCCATCGCACGGTTGAAGAAGGTATCATCGTCTTCTTCTCCGATGACCAGAACTGCCTTGAGCGTGTTCTCCTGGATCACGATAGCAACCGTGATATCCCCGTTGTATCCTTCCGCGGTTCCATAATAGACGCCCTCATTATACGGGAGTGTCCCTGTAACCGTTGTTGTAGTATCGTCTTTCTTTTCCGTGTCGCTTCCGTCAGAGGTTCCACCGTTTTCCGCAGCTGTGCTCTCCGTCGCTGCTGCTTGACTCAGTGCATTCCGCACCGCCTTGATGATTCCGTTGGAACTGAACGTTGCTCCTGATACCGTGTCAATGTTGTTCGTACTCTGTGCATTCAGAATCTGGCTGATCACACCGGAAGCTTTCTGGATATATTCACTTCCATCATTCGTCTCCACGATCTGGATGCTGCTGATTTTTCCACCGCTGATCACAACTTCTACTTTCAGGTTCCCTGCGAATCCGCTTCCGGTTCCGTAATAGGTTCCGTCTTTATAGGATGACGGTTCCTGCACACTTCCCACTTCTTCCGGTGTCGTATTCTGGTTTCCGGAAGTTCCTTCCTGTGAAGAGCCTGTCGTACCGCTGTCTTTTTCTCCGGTCAGTGCATTTTTCACCGCACTGATGATTCCTTTGGAGCTGTAGGTCGCACCGGACACGGTATCTACCTTCGTGCTCTGTTTTTTGATAATCTGATCGATCAGACCTTTCGCCCGTCCGAAAAACGGTTCATCATCAGAAGCACTTAAAATCTCGATGGACGCGATCTGTTTGTCTTTGATCTTAACCGCTACCGTGATATCTCCACGATATCCGGTTCCGCTTCCCTGATAGACACCATCTTCCAGATCAAAGGAACCTTTTGCCTGTTCCTCGTCTTCTGCCGTCTCATCCTCCGCATCTTCTGTGCTGGTCTTTACCACCGGTACTTCATCCTGCTGCTCCTGTGTCTCCCCCACAGACGCATTCATCTCATAAACCGGCACCTTATATCCATATAAAGATCCTGCCACACATGCCGCCACAACCGCAGCGGAAAGAACCGGGGCAAACGGTTTGCATTTTTCTATGACTTCCCTGATGTCCATCTGTTTTCTCTCCTTCTTTTGCTTCTGTTTCCTCTTATTTTTCGATCACAGTCACATCCATATCCGTCGTCAGGCTGTCTGCGATTCCTTCGGTCACATACAGTTTGCCATCCGATGTCTCCATGATCGCCTCAAATTCATCACTGTTTTCTCTCCAGAACTGCGCCGCTTTTTCCTCTCCCATGATAAACAGGGAAGTGGAAAGCCCGTCCGCAAGGGTTCCGTCATCGCTGACGATCGTTACGGAGATCAGACCGCTGTCTGCCGGATATCCGGTTGCCGGATCAATGATGTGATGATAGGTCACACCGTCTTCCTCAAAATAACGCTCGTATCCGCCGGAAGTGATCACCGCCTGATCTTCAATCTCCAGAATACCCAGATACTCTTCGGTATCGTCCGGACTCTGGATCGCTACTCTCCATTTGCTGCCGTCGGTCTTACATCCAAGCGCCTGTACATTTCCACCGAGGTTTACCAGACCGCTCGTCACACCGCAGTCCTGGTAGATCTGCATGATCTGGGAAGAAGTATATCCTTTCGCAATCCCGCCGAGATCGATCTCCATGCCATCCTGATCAAAAAAAATTTTTCTTGTATCTTTGTCGTAATTCACTTTGGATGCATCGGCAAGTGCCAGCTTCTCCTTCAGTGTATCGTCATCCGGCACATGATAGTCCTGCGTTGGAAATCCCCACGCCTGCATCACCGGATAAATCGCAATATCAAAAGCACCCTCTGTCTTTTTGTACAGCTCCAGTGCCCGCTCCACCAGGTATCCGCCTTCTTCGGAAAGCGTCGCCTCACCATTCTGGTTCAGCTGATAGATCTCACTGTTCTCATTTCCGGTAGAAAGGAGTGCATCGAGTGCTTCCACCCGCTCTGCTGCCTTGTCAACCGCCTCCTGTGCATGTTCCCCATACGCCGTCAGCGTCATGTAGGTATCCATGGCAAAGAGATCTTTGGACGCTTCTGTTTCCTTGTCCGCATCTTCGCCGGATGCTTCCGATTCCGTCTCTGTATCCCCGGTTTCCTGCTCATCCTGCACCGTTTCCTCTACTGCGGATTCCTGTTTTGTTGTATTTTCCGTCTCATCTGTTGTTGTCTTCCCGCATCCACCGATAACAAACGCCGGAAGCAGACAGACCAATAGTGCTTTTTTCAGTTTCATCTATTAACCTCATATTAGTTCTTTCTAACTTTCGATAGTATATACTCTTTACTTTTCTGTGTCAATTCTTAATTTTTTATTACAGATATTTTCTCAGTATTTTTTGCTCTGTTGAGAAACTTTCTCATTTTTCGTCTGCCTTCTGCGTGGACAAACGCAGTGCAAATAACAGAAAACCTCCGAATCGGACCTCTTTCTTTTCCATCCATTCGAAGGTTTTTCCAGTCTCTTCCTGTGTCACCCGCTTATTTTAACAGCTCTTCCGGGATCTTATGATCTTTAAAATAATACTCCCGGTCGTGCTCGTTGATCTCACGCAGAACCCGGCACGGATTGCCGACGGCCACTACATTTGCCGGAGATCTTTCGTCACTACGCTGCCCCACCGACTACCGTGTTATCCCCGATCTCCGCAAACAGTTCTTTTAAGATCTGCTCGCTGTGCATCTTTTTCTTGATTTCTTCTACTTTTTGCTCTTTGTTTTCCATTGTACCTTCTCCTTTTCCCCACGATGTACCTTTCCGTTGATTTCGCATCCGTACATCCTTCCGTGTTTACGCTTCCTTCCGCGTCAGGTCCTTCACCCATCTGTATTTTTTATAATTGGCAAATACAGCCGGCAGCTTGATGATCTCGTCAATGTTGATCAGCATATACACCGCCAGTACCGGCAGTTTCAGCACAAACGCACTGACCAGACCGATCGGAACCGTTACACACCACATCGTTATTGTATCACAGATCAGTCCGAATCTGGAATCCCCTCCTGCACAAAAGATACCGCCAATATTCGTTGCTGTGATCGCTTTTCCTACCAGATAGTAGGTGCACATCAGAAGCATCCATTTCAGATAGTGATGTGCCTGCGGGGTCAGATCCGTAACCTTTAAAATCAACGGAATAAGCGCCAGAAGCACGCCTCCCGAGATCACGCCGATCCAGACGGCACATCTGCACAGACGGTCCCCGTAGGCTTTCGCCCGCTCCAGCTTCCCTGCACCCAATTCGTTTCCGATCAGGATACCTCCGCCGCTTCCCAGTCCGCCGCAGAAGCACGCCATCAGACTCTTGACGACATTGGCAATCGAGTTCGCCGCTACCGCATCCGTTCCCATATGTCCCATGATCACGGAATACATCGTATAGCCGCATCCCCAGATGATCTGATTGCCCATCGCCGGTGCGGTGTACTTCCAGAAATCCTTCCGAAGCAGCGGATCTCCTTTCAACGCAAGGGACAGCCGGAACCGGATACCGTCTTTTCGCAGAGACTCCGCGATGCACCATGCCAGTTCCACCACTTTTGCCAGCACGGTCGCTAGTGCCGCTCCCGCGATCTCCATCCGCGGCAGCCCGCACAGACCGAAGATCAGAAGTGCATTCAGCAGCACATTCAAAACCACCACAACGGAACTGATTGTCGTTGCCTTTACCGCTTTCTCACTGTTCTTTAACACGCACAGATAGATCTGTGAAACACCGGACAACAGATAAGACAGCGCAACCACCCGCAGATACTGTGCCCCACGCTCGATCAGCACCGGTTCATTGGTAAAGATCTTCATCAGAAGATCCGGAATCGTCAGTCCCGCAGCCCCAAACAGCGCAGAGACGATCGTCGTTACCTTTAACACATAAGCAAATACTTTTTCTACGGACCGCCTGTCTCCTTTTCCCCAATACTGCGCCGCAAACATACTGGTTCCGATCGTCATCGCTCCCAGAAACAGGTTCTGCACAAAGGTCACCTGTCCCGCCAGTGATACCGCCGCCAGCGATTCCTGTTCTACTTTTCCAAGCATCAGCGCATCCGATGCACTGACGATCGCCAGCATAAACTGCTGAAACGCAATCGGCAGTACCAGACGAACCAGTTTTCTGCGGAAAATATCGTTATTTATATGCATTTCTTCACTCACTGTTTTCCTCCTGTATGTATCTTCTCGCAACGACTTTCCGTACTTGTCTATACGAGAATTTCATATTTCAACAGTTTTTATTATGCTACATTGCCCGTAGTTTTTCCACCGTTTTTACAAATATAAAACTCCACCTCACAAATTTGCCTCGTTACTCATGTAAAAAGAGCCATACCTTTTCAGATATGGCTCCATAAATCTTTACTTGCTATGTAATTTTGATTAAAGTACACGACGAACTGCAACGATCGGTCTGTATGCTGCGTTTCCGCTGATCTTGATACCGTCTCTTGCGTTACTTGCATGTACGATCTGTCCACCGCCCATGTAGATTGCCACATGTCCTGCGTAGCAGATGATGTCACCAGGCATTGCCTCAGAGTAGGAAACGCCACGACCACAACCTGCCATTGCAGCGGAAGAATGTGGAAGGGATACACCAAATTTTGCGTATACACTCATAATAAATCCGGAACAGTCAGCTCCGTTTGTCAGGCTTGTACCACCCCATACATACGGGTTACCAACGAACTGGCATGCGTAATTGACAACAGACTGTCCGGTCGGGTTGTAGGATACGTTGGAACTTGAGCTGCTGGAACTCCCTGAACTGCTACCAGATGAGCTTCCATTTCCCTTGGATGTTGAGCTGGAACTGTTTCCTGTTGTTTTATTGGAACTTGTTGTTGTACTCGTTGTAGAAGGTTTCTTGCTTGCTGCTTCTGCTGCCTTTTTGTTTGCCTCTTCCTGTGCTTTCTTGGCAGCTTCTTCAGCGGCTGCCTTCTTAGCTGCTTCCTCAGCTGCTTTTCTTGCTGCCTCTTCAGCGGCTTTCTTCTCTTCTTCCTCAATCTTCTGGATCTCTGCATTCTGCTGACGGATCAGTTCGGTATACTGAGCTGCCTGATCCTGCGCCTGTGCAATCTGTGCATCATAATCACTGGAAGTTGCTTTTTTCTGTTCCAGCTGTTCCTGCATGCTTGCCTGGCGGTTCTGATACTCCTGATTCATCTCTTCCAGTTCTGCTTTTTCGCTGTCTAACTGGTTTCCAAGATCTGTTACCTGCTGTACCGTCTCTTTGTATTCCTCCAGGCTGTTTCTGTCACTGTCGTACATCTGCTGTACATACTCTGCCTGATTCAGAAGACTGGTAAAATCTGTTGCCTGGAACAGCATCTGTGCCCACGCATCGTCTCCGCCTTTTTCGTACAGATACTGGATTCTCTTTTTCATGGCTTCGTACTGTTTCTGTTTATTTGCCTCTGCCACTTCCAGATCCGCTTTTGTCTGTTCGATCTGTGCTTCTTTATCGGATAATTCTCCATCCAGAATCTCAATCTCTACCATAATATTAACCAGATCAGAATCCAGCTGATTGATTTCAGCGGAAAGTGTCTGTTTCTGGCTTTCCAGACTGTCAATCTTTGACTCCTGTGCCGCAAGCTGACTCTGTGCTGCTGCCTTATCCTGTTTCAGCTGCTCTTTTCTGGTTGCAGCTCCAACAGGAGCAACCTGTGAAACTGTCAGCAGTAATCCTAATGTTAAACAAAGGAATCTTTTCTTCATACAATTCTCCTTTTTACTGTTTTGTATTATGTGTATACAAATCTGTAATATTTCCGAAACATTCTCTTTACATTCCTTAATATACTACCACAAAATGGTTTCTGACGCAAGTACCTATTCGAAAGTGCTCCCAAAACGTGGATCCTGACCCGTTTTTTGCGTAAATTAGAAAAAAACACCATCCTGTCAAAGATGATGTTTTTTTCTTTCGTTTTTCTATTTTGGTCCAATGATCTTTGCCAGTACCTGTTCTGCCGACATATTCCGCAGTCCGTCCGGATCCGTCAGTTTGCTGGAATACCACTGGAAACGTCTGACACCATTGAGATATCCTTTTGATGCGATACACAGATTGAATTTGTTCGCCGCATCTGAAAAATATTTTTTCATATATGCCTGTGCCAGCTGCACTGCCTCACTGTTCTTGCTTCCTGATGGCGTTACCGTACCGCTGATCTGGATCACCGGAGGTGTCGCATGTACAATTACCACACTGCCATCTGAGCACATACCGATAACCATCCATACATGACCATCGATAGCCACCACATCGCCTGGTGTAAAGGTTCCACCGTTTACTCTCTGGTATGTTCCGAATCCTTTTCTCTTGAGATAATCCGGGAAATCAGTGGATGTTGTCACATATGCTGACTGATTTGCCTTGGTATTATATGTATTGTAGATTGTCCATCCGACAAATCCGGAACAATCCAGTCCGTTTCCATAGGAATATTTGTATCTCGAAAAATCATAGTTACTTCCATGCCGATCATAGAATTTCTTCCACTGCGGGTTCACACCGATTCGCAGGGAATCACCGCCAATATACAGGTCATGACCACCGCCCCATACATATAAGGTGTTACCAACCGGCAGCATCGCTGTCCTCAGCAGTCTTGTCAGACTTCCGAGCGGTCCGCTTACGATCTGTGCCACACCGTCCGCATCAATCTCAATGCCATCGATCTTTGTACTTGCAGCCATGACTCCGCTGTCATAGAAATAATACCGCTTATCTGCGATATCCTGCCAGCCGGTTACCATCGCTCCGTTACTGCCAACGTAGTACCAGTTGTTGTTCAGCTTCAGCCAGTTCGTTGCCATGGCTCCGCTTCCGGTCATATAATACCAGTGATTTCCGATATAATGCCAACCGGTTACCATAACTCCTGCACCGTCCAGATAGTACCAGGTACCTCCGATGTTCTGCCAGCCAATTGCCATGGATCCGTTACCCGGTTTCAGATAATACCAGTGCGTATCCTGCTGCATCCAGCCTTCCGCCATGATACCGTTATCATTCAGATAATACCAGGCATTATTGACCTTTGTCCAGCCTTTCTGACGCTGTCCGTTGGTTGCATCCAGATAGTACCAGGTGCTTCCGATCTTCTTCCAGCCCTGTGCACGGGTGCCGCTTCCCGGATTCAGGTAGTACCACGCACCGTCAATCTTCTGCCAGTTTTCCAGCATGACGCCGCTGTCCGGTTTCAGATAGTACCATTCATTCTTAATCTGCGTCCAGCCTTCTGCCATCTCGCCGCTTCCCGGATCCAGATAATACCAGGAACCGCCAATCACGTTCCATCCGGTTACCAGTTCACCGCTTCCCGGGTTCAGATAATACCAGCTGTCATTGATCTTTTTCCAGCCACGCTGCATATTTCCCACTTCCGGATCCAGATAGTACCAGTTGCCGGAAGTCTCCAACCAGCCAACTGCCATCCAGCCGTTCGCATCAAAGTAATACCAGCTGCCGCCGAAGTTTTTCCAGCCACCTTTCGCATAGCTGCCATCCGCCTCCCGGAACTTCCAGCGTTTGCCAAACTGTACCCATTCCGCCTTGCCCGACTCAGTATCTTCATCTTTTGTCTTATCCTCAATCCAGACACCATTCTCATCTACATAATATTTGTCGTTATCCACCCAGCCGTTTTTCTGTAATACACCGGACGGATTGAAATAATAGTATTTTCCTTCCAGTTTCACCCAGCCGACTACCATGGCTCCGCTCGGTCTCAGATAATACGTTTCCTCATTGATTTCTTTCCAGCCGGTCACCATCCAGCCGTCTTCATCAAAATAGTACCAGGTGCTGTAGAGGTATTTCCATGTGTTTTTCGGATAGCTTCCATCCTTATTCACATACTTCCATTTTTCTCCTGTCTGGACCCACCCTGTTTTGACTGCCTGTGTACTGATCTGCTGCTGACTGTTCTGCGCCGCATAACTTTGCAGAGGCATCAGCAATGCAAAAAAGAAAAGCAACAATGCAAGGTATGTTTGTGTTTTTCTGTTTCTTACCAACATGTTTTCCCTTCTACTCCTCCCTATACTCCTGTTCCATCTGCCGGATCTGCTTTGCAATCTCGCAGCTTGCTTTGTGAATACATTTTCGGTATCCGCAATCCACCTCGGTCAGTTCCAGACGGTCACCCTTCTGTTCAAATTCACAAGTCACCATCTGCGCCTGATTACAGGTTCTGCAAAATCCGGAAAAGATCTCCTCCCTGATCATCTGTTCCATCTTTCTCACCGGCTTTCTTCCTATTTTATTGGTTTTCTGTTCCCTTTTCTTTTTGCAGACTCATTCCATGATAATGAATTCTACCTTTCCAGTATAACTTTCTCTCCCGTAAATATCAAGTAAAAATCTTTCTTACGCAGCAAATCAGCACGTGCTCCACTGTTGCGCGAAGCTTCTCGTGAAATCCGCCAAAAGAATGGTATTTTTTCTTTGTAATTCTTGACTTTTTTGCTAATTTATGCTATTCTTTAAAAGAAGTCTGAAAAAGAAGATTCTGGCGACTGACGGATATGTGGAGGAACCACTGGAAACCAGAATCCATATTGGCCGACCGTCTGGGCAGCAATGTAGAACGAAATACATTTGCTGCGTTTTTTATTTTTCAGGATCATTCACCGAAGTACACACCGGGTGATTCCGGAAGCCTTCGAAAAGCACATGAGATACGTTCGCTGAATTTGTCCTGTTTCGCGGGGGACGACGTCCGGTCAGAAGAAAGGAGAAATCACTATGGGATACAAAACAGACATTGAAATCGCACAGGAATGCGAAATGAAACCGATCACCGAGATCGCAGCAAAAGCAGGTATTGATGACAAATATCTGGAACAGTACGGAAAGTACAAAGCAAAGATCGACTACAATCTGCTGAAAGAATCTGACAAAAAAGATGGTAAACTGATTCTGGTTACCGCTATCAACCCGACACCGGCCGGTGAAGGAAAGACTACAACAACTGTAGGCCTGGCAGACGGTATGCAGAGAATGGGTAAGAACGTTATGGTTGCTTTAAGAGAGCCATCCTTAGGACCGGTTTTCGGTGTAAAAGGTGGAGCAGCCGGCGGCGGATATGCACAGGTAGTTCCGATGGAAGACATCAACCTGCACTTTACCGGTGACTTCCATGCCATCGGTGCAGCCAACAACCTGCTGGCAGCTATGATCGATAACCATATCTTCCAGGGCAATGCTCTGAACATCGACCCGAGAAAGATCACATGGAAACGTTGTGTTGACATGAACGACCGTCAGCTGCGTAATGTAGTAGACGGACTTGGCGGAAAAACCAACGGTATGCCGAGAGAAGACGGCTAC
>JABLTO010139614.1_pt1 | contig 47320 bp, 55 predicted proteins | sample 7160091 | NCBI WGS metagenome assembly JABLTO01 (sample SAMN14651225, study PRJNA627086) | human gut metagenome | isolation source: feces | host: Homo sapiens
AAAATTTAAATTTAAAGATAAAGTTTATAATGTAATAAAGTGGATTTTATTTACAGGAGTAGCACCTACTATTACATTAATAATTGGACTTGGAAAATTATATAACTTTGATCCAACATTAATTGTTGGTACAATATCATTATTTGCGTCATTTTTAGGTGCAATAACAGGTTTATCTAATTATAATTACAATAAAGATATAGAAGAAACAATTGAAAGCTAAATAAAAGTTTTATAAGTCTTAAAATTAGTGTATAATAAATATATAGGAGAAAAATATGAAAAAGAAAATATTAATACCAATAATTATTTTAGTAAGTATTTTACTTATATTTGGAGGAATAAAATTATATTCTTATTTAAGAATTAAATATGCGAAAGTTGAGGTAGATTTAGTTCCTGATTTAACTTTAGAATTTAATGATAAGAAAAAGGTTTCAGATTATATAGAAAGTATAAATGGAAAAATAGTTAATGATTATACTATTGATTCAAGTAAACTTGGAAAGAAAACAATAGATTTTAAATTTATAAATGATGATAATATAAAACTTGATTATAGTTTTGATGTAAATGTTGTAGATACTGTTCCTCCTGTTGTTTGGCTAAGTAATACATATACCTTAAAAAAGGGAAGTGAAGATACATTACTTGATGATATACTTTGTGGTGACAATTATGATAATAGTCCAAAATGTGAAATAATTGGAGATTATGATTTGAATACTGAAGGAAATTATACTCTTAAATTTAAAGCAACAGATAGTAGTAATAATATTACTGAAAAAGATTTTACTTTAAAAGTATATGAACCAGTTCAAACAAAAAGTGATAATAGTACTAAAACAAAAGAAGAAATAAAATATGTTAATTTTAGTGATGCTGTTAATAAATATAAAGATAATAATACAAAAATTGGTATTGATATTTCATTATGGCAAGGAGATATAGATTTTAAAAAATTAAAAGAAGCAGGAGTAGAGTTTGTTATTATAAGAGTAGGTTACATGAAAGGTACTAATGGAGAAAGAGTACTTGATAGTAAATTTAAACAAAATATTAAAAATGCTAATAAAAATAAAATTCCTGTAGGAGTTTATTATTTCTCATATGCATCTAGTAAAAAAGAAGCTATTAAAGATGCAAAATGGGTGTTAAAACAAATAAAAAAATATGATGTTACTCTTCCAGTAGCATTCGATTGGGAAGATTTTAGAGATTATAATTCATATAAATTAAGTTTTTATAATTTAACTTCTATGGCGGATGGATTTATAGAAGAAGTAGAAAAAAATGGATATAAAGGAATGCTTTATGGAAGTAAAAATTATTTGGAACAAATATGGTTACCTAATAATCATAATATTTGGCTTGCACATTATACAGATAAAACAAGTTATGAAGGTAATTATAAATTCTGGCAATTAACGGAAATAGGTAAAGTAGATGGAATTGATGGTACTGTTGATATAGATATACAATATAAATAAAATCAGAGTAGTTGTTACTCTGATTTCTTTCTTTTCTTTTTCTCTTTTTTCTTCTTTTTAGCAATTTCAGTATAAAATTCTTTCCACATTTTATAAACATGTTCTTTACTATAAAACTCTGATATTTCTTTAGCATTTTCTACTTGTTTTTGATATTCTTTTTTATCTTTACTTAGTAATTTAATTATTTCACTAAATTCATCATTATTGCTACCTTTTAAATATTTCTTAAATAAAATATCTTCATATAATTCTAAATCTCTTAAAAGTATTGGTGTATCAGTACTTATTGCTTCTAATATTGTCATTGGAAATAATTCATTATAAGATGGAACAAATAATAAATCTGATGCGTTAAATAAATCATTCATTTCATTTCTTGGTACTATTCCTAAAAATCTAACATTCTTAGGTGGATTTTCCATTATTTTCTTTAAATCATGATGTCCATCAGTTATACCACCAAAAGAAAATCCTCCAGCCCATATAAAATCAATTTTAGGTAATTTTTTAGCAACCTCAACAAAATCAATAACACCTTTTCTATTTTGAATTTGTCCAGCACCAAGTACAACAAACTTATTTTCTTTTATACCTAATTTTTTTCTAATATCTTTAATTTCTTTATCAGTTTTTTTGTAAAACATTTCTTTAGATACAAAATTAGGTATGTAAGTAATTTTATCTTCTTTTATACCAGCCTTAGCAATATCTTTTTTAAAAATAGGGTTTACTACAACTAAGTAATCAGCACTTTTATAAAAACTTATTACATACTTCTTAAAAATTTTAAATATAGGTTTTGGTAATTTTATAGAACCATCTAATGTATCAGGTAAAAAATGTACATATGCGACTGTTGGATTTTTACTAAATTTTAATTTTAAGTAATTTCTAGGTTCAACTGTATGAGCATGTATTATATCATATTTTGTTCCTTTATTTAAAAATATTTCAAAATCATTTTTACCATCTTCATTAAGAAGTTTCATTAATTCTAAATAAGCAGATCCAACTCCTTGACCATCAACTGAATCTGCCATAGAAAGCATATTTATTTTAATCTTATTGTTATTATCATCCATATTTTTTACTCCTTGTATATTAGATTATATCACAAGTAATATAAAAAAAGTATAAAAAAAATTTTCTTTCATATTATATACTATAAAGGTAATTGTTAAAAAATTGACAAAAACCAACATTTATAATAAAATTATATTGTGCAAATGGTGCAGTATCCTAGTTGATATATTTGTTATGAAGACGAGCCTAAAAATTCGTTAAAGAGCACATCTGTGAAACTTTTTGTGTTTGCTTTGGTCGCCCAGACTGGGGTGGATGCTGAAAGGATAGTTTTATGGGAAACTTATAACGGCATATAAGCAGAACCCATATTACGTGGAGACTTAATCTTGTGCTTTAGCCTTGACTTTAGTACGAATTAAGATTAAACCTATTTTGAGGCGAAAGCTTTGAGTAGCGTAGCTTGCCTTGAGTGAATATCTTGGGATTATAGAAAATGTAAAATAATAGTGGCCATATTAATTTATATGTTATTGCTATATGAAATTGTATTTGCAAAAAAGACTAGTAACGAATCAATATCACAGTGAGGAAAACTCCTAGGCTGTTTGCCTGCATAAGATTGCAGTGCGTACTAAGTGGTAATCAAGTCATATATTTGGAAACAATATATACATTTATTAAAGGGGAACCGCCTTTTGGTAACGAAAGGTTAAATCGTGGGAAATCCTACTTGACCTATGACGCAAAGTTTATTATGCTGGTACCAGGCATTTTTTTTAACTTTTAAAATATGTGAGGAAATATGAAAAAAAATAAAAAGAAGAAAAAAAGTAGAACAAAATGGATACTAACTGTTATGATAACATCTTTTATATTATCATTAATATTTTCAAGTTTATCAGAATCAGTTATACCTAATATAAATATTGTTTTTGGAATTCTTATTATAATTATTTTTATAGGTATAGGAATAATATTTGATATGATTGGAGTTGCTATAACAGCGGCTAATGAGACACCATTTCATTCTATGGCATCAAAGAAAGTAAAAGGAAGTAAGCATTCTGTAATGCTTTTAAAAAATTCAGATAAACTTGCTTCAATATGTAATGATGTTATAGGAGATGTATGTGGTGTTGTAAGTGGTAGTGCTGGTATGCTTGTCGCAAGTAATATGGCTTCATCATTTAATATTAACTCATCTATAACAGTATTGTTTGTAACTGCGTTAATCGCATCAATTACAATAGGTGGAAAAGCAATAGGTAAAAGTGCTGCTATTAAAAATTCTGAAGCAATAACTTTCAAAGTAGGAAAAATTTTAAATTTATTTAATAAAAAAACGCATAAAAAGAAAAAATAGTGGAATATTATAAATGTCATATGAAATATATGATATAAGTTTGAAAAGAGCCTAAGATTTATTTGGGCTCTTTTGTTATATAAAATTTAAAAAATAATGAATAAAAATATCAAAAATTGTTCATTATAGTAATGACATGATAGTTAAATGTGTTAAAAAAGAATATAATGCGGGATGCTTATGTTCTTTTTTTTACTTTTTCCTTTACAAAAAAAATTAAATAATTATAATAGTATATCAAGTAGGAGATATGTATGAAAACAGAAAAAGAAGAAGAGGAATATAAAGTAAAAATGGAAGAATTAAAAAACTTTTTATTTCTTGTTAATGTTTATACTAGTGAGTTTTACGCTGGGTTCAAACTTTCAGAAGTTATATCAAAATTAGATGATGAAATACTTGTCTATGAATATAATAAAGAACTTAATATAGAAGACTTAAAACCATTATGTGGATTTATAAAAAAAGATGAAGATATAAAAGAAAATAAATATGCGCTTGCTTATGCAGCAGCAAAATATTTTAATACATGTAAAACGGGTAATAAAAAAGTTGATGAATATATATTAAGAATGCATTAAAATATGGTAAAATTATATAGGTGATAAAATGAATTTTGAATATAACAATAAAAAATATGAAGTAGTAATTGAAAAGAAAAATAATAAAAATACTTATATAAGAGTTAAAGAAGATTTAAAAGTTTATGTATCAACATCTTATTTAACACCTAAAATTATGATTAAATCATTAATTGAAAATAATAGAGATTCAATAATAAAAATGATTCAAAAAAGAGAAAAGGATAATATAAAACAAAGTGAAAATTATTTTTTAGGAGAAAAAATAGAAATTAGGATGTGTGATACTAAAAAAACATTCTTTGATGGACAAACATTATATTCAAATAGTAAAGAAAATATAGAAAAATGGTACAAAAAGAAATGTGAAATTATTTTTAAAGAACATTTAGATAATATTTATAATAATTTTTCTAAAAAAGTTCCATATCCATCACTTACAATTAGAAAAATGAAAACAAGATGGGGTGTATGTAATAAAAAATTACAAAAAGTAACACTTAATTATAATCTAATATATATGGATACTAAATATTTAGATTATGTAATAGTTCATGAATTATCACACTTTATACATTTTGATCATAGTAAAAACTTTTGGAGTTTAGTAGAAGAAAATGAACCAAATTATAGACAAATAAGAAAAGAGATGAGAGAGTAATGACTATAGATTCAGTAGATAACAAAAAAATAAAAAACATAAGAAAATTAAATCAAAAAAAATATAGAGATGAAACAAATGAATTTTTAGTTGAAGGTATTCATCTTGTAAAAGAGGCATATAAAGAAGGATTACTAAAAGAAGTAGTTTTAGAAGAAAATGAAGAAATAGATTTTAAAGTAGACACTACATATGTTACATATAATGTGATAAAATCTATATCTAGTCTTGATACACCATATAAAATTATTGGAGTATGTAAAAAGAAAGAAGAAAAAGAAATAAATGGAAATGTACTTATACTTGATGGTTTACAAGATCCTGGGAATCTTGGAACTATAATTAGAAGTGCAGTAGCTTTTAACGTAGATACAATAATTCTTAGTAAAGATACGGTTGATTTATATAATCCTAAGGTAGTTAGAAGTACGCAAGGTATGAATTTTCATATTAACATTATAAGAAGAGATTTAGAACATGAAATAAATACTTTAAAAGAAAAAGGATATACTGTATATTCCACAGATGTAATAAATGGAAAAAACATAAAAAATGTAAAAGTTAATGGTAAATATGCTATAATAATGGGTAATGAAGGAAATGGTGTAAGAGAAAACATTAAAAATCTTTCAGATGAAAAATTATATATAAAGATGAGTAATGAATGTGAAAGTTTAAATGTTGGAGTTGCAACTTCAATAATACTTTATGAATTTAGTTAGTAGGTGAAAATATGGAATTAGTTAGAATTGGTAAAATTGTAAATACACATGGAATAAAGGGTGAACTTAGAATACTATCAGATTTTGAATTTAAAGATAAAGTTTTCAAAAAAGGTGTTAAAGTTTATGTAGGAAAAAAGAAAAAAGAATTTATTATCAATTCATATAGATTTCATAAAATTTTTGATATGGTTACTTTTGAAGGATTCAATAATATAAATGATGTTGAATACTTAAAAGGTGACTTTGTATATGTAAATGAAGAAGATTTAAATTTAAAAGAAAATGAAATACTAAAAAGTAAATTAATAGGCTTTGATGTAATAATAGATAACGAAAATATTGGTAAAATAACTGAAATATTTTGGGCTAAAGCAAATGATGTTATTAGAGTAAATGAAAATATATTAATTCCTTATGTTGATGAGTTTATTGAAAAACTTGATAAAGACAATAAAAAGATATATGTTAAAAATGTAAGGGGGTTATTATAATGAGAATAAAAGTATTATCATTATTTCCAAAAATGTTTGATGGAATACTAAATGAATCAATTATTAAAAGAGCAATAGATGATAAAAAAGTAAATATAGATGTTATTGATTTAAGAAGCTATAGCAAAGATAAACATAATAAAGTAGATGATACAATTTACGGTGGAGGAGCAGGAATGCTTATTAAATGTGAACCTGTATTTGATGCTATAGATGATTTGAAAACTAAAAATACTAAAGTAATTATGCTTAGTCCTGATGGAGTGAAATATAATCAAGAAAAAGCATATGAATTATCTAAAGAAAAAAATATAATTTTACTTTGTGGTCATTATGAAGGCTTTGATGAAAGAATAAATACTGTTGTTGATGAAAAAATAAGTATAGGTGATTATGTTTTAACAGGTGGAGAAATTCCAGCAATGGCTATAATTGATTCAGTAACGAGATTACTTCCAGGAGTTATTAATGAAGAATCTCATTTAAATGATTCATTTAATAATGATTTACTTGATTATCCTCAGTATACAAAACCAAAGGAATATAGAGGAATGAAAGTTCCTGATGTTCTTTTAAGCGGAGATCATAAAAAGATAGATGAATGGCGAAGGGAAGAACAAATAAAGAAAACAAAGAAGCAAAGACCAGATTTGTTAAAAGAAAGTGAAGAAGAAAAAACATCAGATGAAGATTTAATTAAGACTGAAGAAGAAAAAGAAAATACTGAAACAAAAAGAAAACAAATTGGTAAATATACATTAATTGATGATAAATCAAAGAAAAAGATAGAAAATATTGAAATTAATGATGGTTATGATTTTAAACCAAAAAATAAAATAGAAAAAGATGATTTAGCATCAATAAGTAAAGTTGTTTTAGTTGAACCAGAATTTATTGAAACAATAGCGAAAAAAAATATAAATAAAAAATTAAATATTTTACTTAAACAAATCGCAATAGTTTTAAATGATGAAACAGATGATGAAGGTGCTGATTATGTACTTGGTGAAATTGATAGACTTGCATCATTAGTAATGGGTAATTACTCAAAATATTTAACTAAAGAATATAAAAATTTAATAAAAAATAAATTATATATGTTAAAAGAAGAAATAAATTTAAAACAAATGATGAGAGCAAAAACAGTAGATTATAGTGAAGAAAAGGGGAGAAGTTTATAATGAATATAATATTAACGGGTGATAGACCAACAGGAAAACTTCATTTAGGACATTACATTGGATCATTAAAAAATAGAGTAGTGCTTCAAAATGAAGGTAATTATGATGAAATGTATTTAATGATTGCAGACTCACAAGCATTAACTGATAATTTTGATAATCCAAAAAAAGTAAGAGATAACATAATAAATGTTGCACTTGATTATTTATCAGTTGGAATAGATCCAAAAAAGGTAAATATATTTATTCAATCGCAAATACCAGCTTTAACAGAATTATCATTTTATTATATGAACTTAGTAACTGTATCAAGACTTCAAAGAAATCCAACAGTTAAAAATGAAATAAAAGAAAAAAGTTTTGAAAAAAGTATACCAGTAGGATTCTTTTGTTATCCTATAAGTCAAGCAGCAGATATAACTGCATTTAAAGCAAATATTATTCCAGTAGGTAATGATCAACTTCCAATGCTTGAACAAACTAATGAAATAGTATCAAGTTTTAATAGAATTTATGGCGAAACATTAGTGCCTTGCAAGGCAATTCTTAATGAAAATAAAATAGCTCAAAGACTTCCAGGATTAGATGGAAATGCAAAAATGAGTAAATCATTAAATAATGGAATTTATTTAAGTGACCCAAGTGATGTTATTTATAAAAAAGTAATGAGTATGTACACAGATCCAAATCATATAAAGGTAGAAAATCCTGGTAAAGTAGAAGGAAATATGGTATTTACTTATCTTGATGTATTTTCAAGTGATGAACAAATTAGTAAATATTCTGAATATAGAACTTTAGATGAAATGAAAAAAGCATATGAAAAAGGTGGACTTGGAGATGTAAAAATTAAAAAAGTTTTATATAATATTTTAGAAGAAATTCTTTCTCCAATAAGAGAAAAAAGAAAATATTATGAAGAACATTTAGATGAAGTATATAGTATTTTAAAAGAAGGAACAACTAAAGCAAACGAAAAAGCAAATAAAACATTAAAAAAAGTTAAAAAAGCAATTATGATAGATTTTTTTGAAGAGTAGTATAAATTACTACTTTTTATTTGCAAAAAGGTATTTATTATGTTAAAATCTATAAAGATAAGGTGATAAAAATGACAGTAAGCATAATTATACCTGCATATAATTCTGAGAAATTTATCAAAAGATGTTTAGATAGTGTTATAAATCAAATATATAAAAATTTAGAAATAATAGTTATTGATGATGCATCGAAAGATAATACTAAGCAAATAATAAAAGAGTATGCAGAAAAGGATAATAGGATTAGACCTTTTTATTCTAGTGAGAATAAAGGGGTTAGTTTTTCAAGAAATATTGGTTTAAAAGCATCAACAGGTGAATATATAATGTTTGTAGATTCAGATGATGAACTTACTAAAGATGCAGTTAGAAGAATGATAGATATAGCGGTTAAATATAATTCAGATTATGTGGATAGTTATGAAATTGTAAAATATACTAAAAGAAATAATAGGGTATGTATGTTTACAGAGTCTAAAGTACCAAAAAAACATTTAGTACTTGGAAGTATAAAAGAAAATCCTAAGATAATAAGTATGTATATGTATTCAAAGGGAAAACTCATAAAAAGAGAATTAGTTGGTGATTTAATATATGATGAATCACTTAGAGTTTACGAAGATGTTGTTTTTGAACAAACATTAAAATCAAGAGTTAAAAATTATGTAATGATGAATAAACCAGTTTATTTTTATTATCAAAGAGAAGACTCTTTAATTAATGCACTTGGTAAAAAACATACATATTTTTTAGAATCTGTAAAAAGAGTAAAATTAATTTATGAAGATTTTGATAAAAACATAAAAGATATTATTGAAGAAATGCTTTTTCAAAATGCGTTTTTAACCTTATTTACTAAGGTAATTAAAAATAATGATGGAATAACAAAAAATATAGAGTTATCAAAAGCATACTTAGAAGAATTAGTTAATTTATTTCCTAATTATAAAGATAATAAAAAACTAAATAAAATAATAAAGATTTTAACAGAAAAATTATTAAATAATGATAAAAAAATGGAAAGATTTATAAAACTTACATCTAAGATTAATTTTATATCGTTATATTTTAATTTTCTATCAATAAAGAATAAGTATAAATTAAAAAATCCGTTAGATTAAATAAATACAAAACTATTGCATTTTTATTTTATTTATGTTACAATCGATATTGCGAGAAGGCAATCCGCTGTTTTTATATTGTCTAATATGATTGCTGGATAAGAAAAGGAGTGAAATCGTATGAGTAATATTATTGAAAAAATTACTGCAAAACAAATTAATCCTAACATTCCAGAATTTAGAGTTGGAGATACTATTAGAGTAGACGTTAGAATTATCGAAGGAAAAAGAGAAAGAATCCAAGCTTTTGAAGGTGTTTGTGTAGCTAAAAGAAGCGGTGGAATATCAGAAACTTTTACTGTAAGAAAAATGTCTGGTGGAATTGGTGTTGAAAGAATATTCCCAGTTAATTCACCAAAGATTGATAAAATAACTGTAGTAAGAAAAGGTAGAGTAAGAAGAGCAAAACTAACTTTCTTAAGAGGTTTTATTGGTACATACAGAATAAAAGAAAGAAAATAAGACTTCAAAGGTCTTATTTTTGTTATGGAGGATAAAGTGGGAAAAATATTTAAAAGTGAAATTTTTAAAACAGTAATGAGCTATTTATTAATAATAGTTTGTGTAATTTTAATAAGAATATTTTTTATAGATCCAGTTAGAGTTGATGGTGGTTCCATGGATACAACTTTAGCAAATGGACAAATAATGATATTAAATAAAATTGTATATAAAAGAAACGATATAAAAAGATTTGATATTGTTGTTATTGATGAAGGCGATAAGGCTATTATAAAAAGAGTTATTGGTCTTCCTGGTGAAACAGTTGAATATAAAGATAATAAACTTTATATAAATGGTAAAGAAACAGAAGATCCATATCCATCAACAGAAACAGATGATTTTAGTATTACAGATATTGGACATATTAAAGTTCCTGGTGATTGTTATTTTGTAATGGGAGATAATAGAGCTAATTCATTAGATAGTAGATATCCAACAGTTGGAGTTATAAAAAAGAGCCAAATTGAAGGTAGAACAAAACTTAGAATATGGCCACTTAATAAAATTGGTAATGTAAAATAAATCATATATACATGGTTTATTTTTTTCTTTTTAAATGATATAATTATTATAGTTAAAGGTAGTAGGAGTAATAATATGATTAATCAAAAAACAATAAAAAAAGAAGCTAAAAAAAGTATAAAAAAGCATTACTTTAGAAGTATAATACTTGTGTTTGTTTGCTCTTTATTACTCGCAGGTGGATTTAACTTTACAACAAAAAATATAATAGATGTTCCAGGTGCGCAAAAAGAGGCAAGCAAAATAATTAATAATAAGAAAATTAGTGGTACAGAAGTATTAGATGAAATAGAAAAAAAATTACCTAGTGAAAAGCAAATCAAAAAAGATATAAAGAATAAATATACTAATGGTGCGATATCTTATATTATTAATGAAACAACAAGTAGTGGCTCACTTGTATTTGCAATTCTTAATGGTATAAATAAAGTTGTGTTTGAAGGTAAGATTGGTTCTGCTGTATTAATATTTATAAGTACCATACTTTTAATTCTATTTACTATTATATATATAAATACATTAGAGGTTGGTGAAAAGAGGTATTTCTTAGAAAAAAGAAGATATATTGATACAAAGATTGATAGATTAATATATCCATATAAAGTTAAAAAGACATTTCATATGGCATATATACTATTTATGAAATCACTATATCAAGTATTATGGTGTTTTACAATTATAGGTGGTTTTATTAAGTATTATGAGTATTCATTAATACCATATATTTTAGCGGAAAATCCTAAAATTAATAAAAAAGAAGCATTTAGAATATCAAAAGAATTAACAAATGGAAATAAATTAAAATTGTTTTATTTAGATTTATCTTTAATTGGATGGAGTATTTTAAAATTATGTACATTTAATTTAAGTGGTATATTTTTCTCTGATATATATAAAGAAGCAATTCATGCAGAAGTATATATGACTTTAAGAAATAAAGTGAATTTAGATAATAATGATAGAGAATTATTGAATGATTCATTATTAGATATAGAAAAAAGTGTAAATGAAGAGTATCCTGAAGAAAGATATAAAGTAAAAACAAGAAAATGGTTAAAGGTTGATTTTAATAAAGATTATAGTATTAAAACATATATATTATTCTTTTTTACATTTTCATTTGTTGGTTGGATCTGGGAAGTATTTTATAACTGTTTAAATAATGGTACATTTGTAAATAGAGGAACAATGCATGGACCTTGGCTTCCAATATATGGATTTGGGGGACTACTAATATTAATATTACTTAAGAAATTTAGAAATAAACCAGTATTATTATTTATAAGTGCATTTATTTTATGTGGTGTATTAGAGTATTCAACTGCTTGGTATTTAGAAACATTTAAACATTTAAGATACTGGGATTATACAGGATATTTCTTAAATATTAATGGAAGAATATGTCTTGAAGGTCTTCTTGTATTTGGACTTGCAGGTTGTGCATTCACATATGTTATTGCACCTATACTTGATAATTTATATAGTAAAATAAAACCAAAAATTGCAAGTATATTATGTGTAGTTTTAATATCTTTGTATTTGGCTGATTTAATGTATACAAAAGTTAATCCAAATACAGGTGTTGGAATATCAGAAGAAGTAGAAAAGGTTGATGTGAAATGAGAATATTAATTATTGGTGCGGGTGTATTAGGATCAAATCTAGCACATTCTATAAAAAAATGTAATGATGTAACTATTTTAGCAAGAAATAAAACATATGAAAATTTAAAGAATAATGGACTAATTATAAAACATAAATTAGGAAAAAAATCAGTAGATCATTTTAATGTAATAGATAAATTAGAAGAAAATGATATTTATGATGTAATATTTGTAGTTTCAAGATTTTCGTCTTTAGATAGTATTGTAAAAATTATAGAAAAAAATAAAAGTAAAAATATAGTTTTTGTTGGTAATAATATGAATGCAGAAAAATATATGAATATAAAAGCTAAGAATATATTATTTGCTTTCTTTATGGCCGCAGGTAAAAAGTATGATGGTTATATAAATTCAATTTGTTTAAATAAAATTGAAATTGGAAGAACAGATGGAAAAGATATCAGTAATGAATTCATAAAATCTATATTTAAAGAAACAAAAATAAAGGTAACAATAGAAAATAAGATGAATGATTATCTTAAAACACATGCATGTGCTGTTCTTCCACTTGTATTCGCAAGTTATAAAGTAGATGGTAATTTAAAACTTCTTAAAAAAGATAAAGAATATTCTTTACTAATAATGGATGCAATTATTGAAGGATATGATGTTCTTAAAAAACTAGGGTATGAAATACTTCCTAAAGGTGAATATGAAAACTGCGTTAATAAAAAGGAAAAATGTGCATTTATCTATAGATTTATGTTTTCAAATTTTATAGGTAAAATGTGTATATCAGATCATGCAATGAGTGCAAGAGAAGAGTTTATACTTTTAGATAATGAATTTGAAAAATTAAAGAAAAAATCAAAACTAGAAACTAAAGTATATGATAAGTTAAGATTAGATTTTTTAAACTATGATAAATAATATAAGTAAAGTATCAAGAAGAGTGAGATAATATGGAAGAAAAATTAAATAATAAATATTCAATAATAGTTAATAAAAAAAGAAGATATAATGCAGATGATTTTAAAGACTTTAAATATATTAATATAACAAGTACTGATGGAAGAAATATTTTAATAGAAGAAGTAACAAATATACAATTTAATAAATTAAAAGAAGAAATGAAAAAACAAGGAATAAATATAGGTATAAAATATGCTTTAAGAAATGAACAAGAACAATCTAATTTATATAAAAATTTTTGTGAAAAATATGGAAAAGAATATGCTGATAAAATAGTTTGTCCAGTAGGAACAAGTGAACATCACACAGGTTTAGCAATTGATGTTGAAGTTATGGCTCATAATAAATGGATTAGTAATAATGATAATATAGAAATATCTGAACCAATTTTAAAGGTAATGCATAGATATCTTATTAAATATGGTTTTATATTAAGGTATCCAAAGCAAAAGGAAGAAATTACACAAATTACTTATGAACCATGGCATATCAGATATGTTGGAACTGAGTTAGCAAATTATTTAAATCAAAATAATTTAGTACTAGATGAATATTCATATTAAAGTAAGGTGTATTTATGAAAGATGAAGTAGGTCAGAAAAAGTATTGTATAGTAATTTCTATAATAGGATTAATATTAGGAATAATAGGATTTATAATTGAATACTTTGTTATGAATAAATTTGATATTATATGGATTATATTTTTAGTTGTAAATATATTTGTTTTATTTATTAACTTAACCTCAAAAAAGTAAAAAATTTACTTTTTTTTGTTTTAATCTTGACTTGGAGCAAACTTCAATTATTATAAAACATATAAGAAAAAAAAGATAAAGTAAACAATATAACAAGATTTCTTAGTTGAATTTGTACCTAATTTCGTACATTATAATAATATTTTATTTGTTGAAAACTTAAATACTGAATATTTTATTTTGAAGTTATTTAGCTGATTTAGTAACAAGTATGGATGAAATTAACAATTGGATAAATACTCTTTAATTATTAGACTATTAAAATAAACATGTAAAAAAATTACTCATAATATATTTTAGAAACGAGGTAATACTATGGATGAAAAAATAAAATATATTATGGAAAGTAATGAAATAAGAAACAAACTTTATAAGATTGGGATTTGTCCTGTAGTAGGTCCAACAGGTCCAAAAGGTGATAGAGGTGATATTGGACCTGTAGGAGAAACAGGAATAAGTCATGAGATTATAATAGATGAAACAAAAACAATAAATCCTGATGAACCTGCAAAAGTACAAGATGAATTTAATAATAATACACATTATTTAACTTTTTATATACCAAAAGGAGAAAAAGGAGAACAAGGGAGTATTGGTTCAATAGGTCCAAAAGGAGAACAAGGTGAACCTGGCCCAATGGGTTTACCTGGTGAAAAGGGAATTAGTGAAATTATTATAATAGATAAAACAGAAACAGTAGAACCAGATGAGCCCGCAAAAATACAAGATGATTTTAATGATAATACGCATCATTTGACATTTTATATACCAAAAGGAGAAAAAGGTGAAAAGGGTGATCAAGGGAATGTTGGCCCAGCAGGACCAACTGGCTCTTTAGGACCAACATCATATGATGTAATTGCTTTTGTTAGTTATCCAAATACAACAGTTGCAGGAATTGCACTTACAGGTGCTTCAAGAATAATTCCAGGCATTACAAATAAAATATCAATGGAAGGTAGTAACAGTATAAAAATTAATCAAAGTGGATTATATGAAATTACAGTTTGTGGTAGAATTTCAGGTGTTACTAAAGATATAGGAGGAGCATTTTATCTTATAAAAAGTGAAACTTCTGAGGTATTAACAGATATGTCATTTATATTATCAAAAGGCAATACAGAAGATATGGACTTTTCTGAAATATCATTTGTTGATATAACTGCTCCTGCAACACTTCAGATTAAAACTGAAATAGATGGAGATACTGCAACTAGTAATATTGAATTTTCTAGTATTAATGTATTAATAAAAGGTTATAGTGTATAATTATTTATAGGACAAATGTCCTATTTTTTTGTATAATAGAAATAGGTGAAGTAATTATGGTGTTAAATGTTAGTGGAAGAACTGATATAGCCGCATTTTATTCAGATTGGTTTATGAATAGAATAAAAGAAGGATTTGTAGATGTTAGAAATCCATTTAATAAGAAATTAGTAAGTAGAATTTATTTTGAAGATGTTGATTTAATATTATTTTGTACTAAAAATCCAATACCAATTTTAGATAAAATAGAAAAAATAAATAAACCTATATTATTTCATGTAACATTAACACCGTATAAAAGAGATATTGAAGTAAATGTACCACCAAAAGGAAAAATAATAGAAGCTATAAAAAAGTTATCAAATATAATTGGTAAAGATAATATATGTGTTAGATATGATCCAATATTTATTAGTGATGAATATACTTTAGATTATCATATAAGGAATTTTGATAAGTTATGTGCTTTATTAAATGGATATGTAAAAACTATTATTGTTTCATTTATAGATGATTATAAAAATGTTAGAAAAAATATGAAGAGTATAAGATATAGAAATTTTACTGAAAATGATTATAAGATGATTGGTGAAAGTTTTAGTTTAAGTGCAAAAAAGAATAATATGACTGTTCAAACTTGTTTTGAAGAAAGAAATTTAGTAGAGTATGGATTTAAAAAGGGTGAGTGTTTATCTCATACATTAGCATTTAAATTAACAGGTAAGACTAATTTTAAATCATGGACTGCAAGAAAAGGTGGTAATTGTAACTGTGTTCAAATGGTTGATATAGGTGCATATAATACCTGTTCCCATTTTTGCAAGTATTGTTATGCTAATTATGATGAAAAAATGGTAAAAGAAAATGTAATTAAACATGATAAAAATTCATCTTTATTAATTGGTAAATTAGAAGAAGATGATATTATAAAGAGAAGATATAATTAATTTAGTTTGTTAACTTGTATATTAAAGTATACATGATATAAGTATTTATAAGCATTATTTTTAATATAAGTCACTAAAAAATATTTATAGGAAAATAAGTTTGTCTATTTTATAAAAAAATATAGAAAACGCAAAGGGGAGAATTTTAATGAGATTAATAAGAAAAACAAATGAGGCTGAAATGATTCTTGAATTCTTAAAGGGAGAATTAAATTCGAGCAGATTTAATGAAGATTTAAATAGGACAATTAAAGAATTAGGGCTAAGTACAAATATTATTATTACTGGTAATATTGAAAATGATACTGAAAATATAGATAGATTAAAGATTATGAAAAAATTTAGAGGTTATCCAAATGAAAAATTATTTGAGAATTTTCCTAAAATTAATGAATGGAAATATTGTGAACTTAATGAAAAAGATATTGATGATATTTATTATATTGATTATGATTATTGGAATGAATTATCAAATGGAACATCTAAACCAGTAGAAGCTGCAAAAGTAATTAATAACGGAATAGAAATATACGAGGTGTCAAATCAACCTTTCTTAGATGGTATTGAATATAATAAAACAAATAAATTTCCACCAGTTATTTTAATTACTTGTAACAATGAAAAATATTTAATAATAGAAGGTCATTCAAGAATGACTATATATGGTTTTAATCCAAGTAAACTTAATGAAACATATGCATATGTTGGTTATACAACTGATGAAGAAATGAGAAAATATGATCAAAGAATGTTAACTGGAGAAGAGGTTAGAACAAGAAAATATTGAAAAAGTAAAGATTATATCCATGATGGTATTGAAAAAAATAAAAAAATATGATATTCTGAATACAGATGAAGGAAACTTCATAAAATAAAAAAGGATACGTTTGATTGTGCGAATCAAATGTAATCCCTTTGTGGGTACATCTGAAATAAGCATTAGCTTAAATCAGATGCTTTTTTCTTATAAAAGAATTAATAAGATAATTACTAGTATAAGGAGTATAATTATTCTATGTAAAGATTTTTCTTTCTTAGACATAATATCACTCTCCTTTCGTAACCCCCTGATGAGGTTCCAAAAGGAAAAACATCTGACATTTCAAACGTATCCAGATTGATTATAATAAACAAGTGTTTAATTTACAATATAAAATTAACAAAAGGTAAAAACTTTGCGAGGTATATATTATGTTAGAAAAGTCTGTTTTTACAAATAAAAAAGAAATAATAAATTTTGTTAAAGAAAAGTATGGAATTAATGTTACTGATATTAAAATAATTGATAGAGGAAGTGCTAATATATATTCTTTAAATGGTGATGAATATATTTTAAAAGAATTTCAATCTAAATATACAAAAGAGGAAATAGAAAAAGAAATAACTATAATAAATCATTTAAAGAAAGACGGTATAAAAGTTCCATCATATATAAAAACTATAAATGATACACATTACTCTATATATAAGAATAAAGTTATTATAATTCAAAAATTTATAGATGGATATACTTTAAATAGAAATGAAGGAAATTATGAACAAACAATTGAGTGTGCTAAAGTATATGGAATGATTGTTAAGTCTTTAGAAAATTTAGATATATTATTACCTTTAAATGATTTGTCATATTTATTTAGTAAAGAAATATTCGAAAAAAGTATTGAAAAACATCAAGAATTATTAAAAGTAATAAATGATAAAGATGATGAAGAAACATTAAAAATAAAAAAGAATTTAGAAGAAAAAATAAATATGATTAAAGATATAAGTGAAGAAAATATTTTTATTGATACGAAAAAATTAACTATAAAGAATACTCATGGTGATTTTAATGTATTACAATTAATTTATAAAAATAATCATATAAATTCGGTTATTGATTTTGTTAGTGCTTGTAAGATGCCTGTGGTTTGGGAACTAATTAGATCATATAGTTATATAGATAAAGATGTAAAAAATGGTATTTTTAATTTAGATACATTTACTGATTATATAAAAGAATTTAATAAATATGTAAAACTAAATGATTATGATTTAAAGTATATGTCATATATATATTTAATTCAACTATTAAGTAGTACATATGGCTATAAAGAATATATTAATAATAATGAAAATATCGAGTTATTAGTGTTTGCACATTTTAGAACAAATATATGTAAATATCTATTTAAGAATGCAGAAAATATATCAACTAGATTATTAGAAAATATAAAAAAGTAGTTGACAATAAAAAAAATCAGAGTATAATCTATAGACAAGTGAGGGGATATAAGTATTAATTATGAGCTATCCCGGGTGAAGAGCCTACACAAGCATTTGGAGTCACGAATAATATTTGTTCGTGGCTTTTTCTTATACCATGAATAAATGTAATAAATATTAATGTGAGTGTGTATAAGTTTATCGAGCTACACAGAGAATTATTTCTTACACGTAATAAAACACGGAGTCACTAATGTATATAATTTGTATATGTTAGTGTTATTCTGTGTTTTTTTACATATAAAGATTAAGATAGGAGGGATTAAAAATGGAAAGATTTTATTTAGAAAAGCCATCATTATCAAGAAAAAATCAAATATTAGAATATATTGAGGAAATGAAGAAACATGAATCGCAAATACATGGTGATGGTAGATTAAAAAAATACTTGGATGAAAAAAGCTACGAAGAATGGGTAATTAATGTGCATAATATGGAAAATGAAAAATATGCATTAAGTAAAGGTCTTGTTCCAAGCAGTACATACTTTTTAATAAGAGAAAATGATGATAAATTAATTGGTATGATAGATTTAAGAACAAAACTAAATGACTATTTAAGAAATTATGGTGGAAATATAGGTTATAGCATAAGACCAACAGAAAGAAAAAAAGGTTATGCTAAAATACAATTATATTTATGTTTGCTTAAATGTAAAGAATATGGCTTAGATAAAATTTTAATTACATGTGCTAATTATAATGAGGAAAGTAGAAGAACTATATTATCTTTAGGTGGAATTTATGAAAAAAATAATATTAATAAATTAGAAGAAGAAACTTTAGAATTATATTGGATTAATGTAGATGAATCAATAAAAAAATATAAGAATGAATATTCAAAATATATAATATAAGAAGGAGGATGAGTAAAAATGGAAAGATTTTATTTAGAAGAACCATCTTTAGAAAGAAAAGATGAAATAATAGAGTATTTAGATGAATTTGTTAAATATAATTCAAATATTAATGGAACGGGTTCATTAGATAAAATATACGATGGATATACTTTTGAAGAAGCTCTTGAAAGATGTTTAAATATGAAAAATGAATGGTATGCTAAAAGCATTAATAGAGTACCAGGAAAAACTTTTTTATTAATTAGAAAAGATGATAATAAGATAGTTGGTACAATTAATATTAGATGGAGCTTGTCAGAAAAAATGTTAGAATTTGGAGGACACATAGGATATGGAATAAGACCAACAGAAAGAAGAAAGGGATACAATAAAATTCAATTATATTTAGTATTGTTAGAAGCACAAAAACTTAATCTTGATAAGGTAATGCTTGATTGCTCTGTTGACAATTTAGGTAGTGATAAAACTATTAAGGCATTAGGTGGAATATTAGAAAGATGTGAATTAGATGAATCTGACAATACAATGACAAATGTATATTGGATTAATGTAGATGAATCAATAAAAAAATATAAGGATGAATATTCAAAATATATAATGTAAGAAAGTAGAAGTGTAAGAATGGATAAGTATGAAATAATATTTGAAAGTGAAAATATTTTATATGTTAAAATTAATGAAAATTTAATTAATGATTATTTAATTATGGTTAATGACCCCGAAGTTCAAAAGGGTATTAGTCGTAAAGCAAAAATATATACATACGAACAGGAATTAGAATGGGTAAAAGAAAAATTAAATGAAGATAAAGCAATCTTTTCAATGATTGAAAAAGAAACTAATGGTTATATTGGAAATGTAGAAATTATGAATATAATGGAAAATGTAGGAGAAATAGGAATAGCAATAACTCCATTAAAACAAAATAAACATTACGGTCAAGAAGCAATGCAATCAATTATTAATTATGCTTTAAATATAATGAATTTAGAAAATGTTGATTTGAATGTTTATAAAACCAATTCAAGAGCTATTAATTGTTATGAAAAAGTAGGATTTATAAGAGATGGTGTTGGTAAAACAGAAGAAGATATAATACATATGATATATAAAAAAAGAAGGTGATAAAATGAATGCAATTGAAGTAAAAAACTTAAATAAAGAGTTTAAAACAAGAGTAAAAGAAAAAGGATTCAAAGGAAATATAAAAAATATATTCAAACCAAAATATAAAGTAAAAAAAGCAGTAAATAATATTAGTTTTTCAGTTGAAAATGGTGAAGTAGTTGCTTTTATTGGACCAAATGGTGCAGGTAAATCAACAACTACAAAAATGCTTACAGGAATATTATATCCAAGTAGTGGTGATGTAAGTGTTATGGGAATAAATCCGGTAAAAGAAAGGAAAAAATTATCTTATGAAATAGGTACTGTTTTTGGACAAAAAGAACAATTATGGGTACATTTAACACCATATGATAATTTTAAATTTTTTGGAGCAATCTATGATATACCTGCTAAAGTAGTTGAAAAGAAAATTGAAGAATTTAATGAAATATTTGAACTACAAGATTTTATAAATATACCTGTTAGAAATCTTTCATTAGGTCAAAGAATAAGATGTGAAATAGTCGCCTCTCTAATCCATGAGCCTAAAATATTATTTTTAGATGAACCAACAATTGGTCTTGATCCTGTTGTTAAAGAAAATATTAGGGTTTTAATAAAAAGATTAAACAAGGAAAAGAAAACCACTATATTTTTAACAAGTCATGATGTAGGTGATATAGAAAAACTATGCAAAAGAGTTATCATTGTAAATGATGGAAAAATAGTACTTGATGACACTATGGAAAATTTAAAATATCATTATTTAAATAAAAAAATAGTAGAAGTAAAAATGAAAGAACAAGTAAATTTAGATGATGAAGATGGAATTGTGATTTTAAAGGATAAAGGGTACAATTTAAAAATAGAAGTAGATACTACAAAAAGAGATATTAGTGATGTTATTAATTTACTAGATACTGATAAAATAATTGATATAAATATATCTAATATACCTCTTGAAGATATTATTTCAAGCATTTATAAGGGTGATAAATAATGAAAAAATATGTATCTATATTTAAAATGAGTTTTTTAGATAGTTTTCAATATATACCATCAATATTATTTAAATTTATAAGTTATTTCCTTACAATGTTTATATTTACCAATTTATGGTCTTATATTTATAATGATCCAAATAAATTAATAAATGGTTATACACTTAATCAAATGATATGGTATTTATTAATTGCAGAAACTATAAATTATGGTTGTAGTTCTTTATGTCAAAAGGAAATTGAAAATGATATAAAAAATGGTGATATTTCATATAAAGTAAATAAACCATATAACTATGTTGGATATGTATTTTCAAGATATTTAGGAGATAGTATTATAAGATTTATTCTTTATTTTGTAGTTAGTTTTTTAATAGGTAATTTATTTGTTGGAAAAATTAATGTAAATTTAAATATATTTAGTATATTAGCAATTTTATTAACTATAATTTTAGGTATATCAATAAATGGTTTAATAAAAATACTTATATCTTTATCAGCATTTTGGACAGAAGATTCATCACCATTTCACTGGATATATTCAAAAGTTATGTTAATATTTGGTATATTCTTTCCAATTGAAATGTTTCCTAAATTTTTAAGACCAATAATAAAATGTACACCAGTATTTGTAATATTATATGGCCCAGCAAAACTTATATTAAGTTTTTCAAATAAATTATTTTTGAATGTTTTAGTCGCACAGATTATATATTTGATAATAGTATTATTACTTACAATTATTATATATAGAAAGGGAGTGAAAAAGATAAATGTTAACGGAGGTTAAAAAAGAGATAAAATTAGTATTTTTATCTATTAAATATAATATAATGCGTCAAATGATTAATCCATTATCATTTACATTAAATGTAATATTTATGATGCTTAATAATGCGGCCTTTATTATTCAATGGGTAATACTTTTTTCACTCAAAGATAGTTTTGGTGGATATGGATTTAATGAAATGATGTTAATATGGGGAATTTCATCTATGTCATATGGTCTTTCTTATATTATATTTGGTGGAGCATTTAATTTAGGTCAAACTATAGAAGATGGTGGATTAGATCAATATTTAGTTACACCTAGAAATTTATATTATAGTGTAATTTCATCTTATTCTAGAGTATCAGCAATAGGTGATTTTCTATATGGTCTTGTATTATGTTTAATTTTCTATCCTAAATCAATATTACTATGCTTACTTTTTTCTATAATAGGAGCAAGTATAATGAAAGCATTTGCAGTAATATTAAATAGTCTTGCGTTTTGGATTACAAGAAGCGATGATTTTGCAAATAGTTTGCTAGGAGCATTTATATCTTTTTCACTATATCCAGACACAATATTTAGTAAATTTATAAGAGTATTAATGTATACTGTTTTACCGGTAGGATTTGCAGTATTTTTACCAGTTAATATAATTATGAATTTTAATATATATTATTATATAATTGTAATATTATTTACAATTATGATAAATCAGATATCTCATTTAGTATTTAATAAAGGAATAAGAAGGTATTCGTCAAGTAATCTTATGATTTCAAGATAAAACTTGACATTATCTAAATAAAGTAATAAAATTTGTTTATATTTTAAATGACAAAGAAAAAGAAGTAGTAATATAATCTCTTATCTTAGTGATGTTCTCGGTTGGTGAAAGAGAATGATAATATTATATGAATGAATCTTTGAGTTATATCGTTTTTCAGCGTTAATGATTTAAAGTGCATAGAAATTCTATGAAGTAAGGTGGTACCGCGTTTAATCGTCCTTATTTTGTAGAATTTCTTTTTTATTAAAAAAGGAGAAAGAAAATATGAAAGAATATATTATTAATGAAATAACAAAAATACTTAATATTAAAGAAGAACAAATTAAAATAGAAATACCATCCAAATCAAGTATGGGTGATTATAGCATTCAATGTGCTAACTTAAGAAATGAGAAATACAAAAATCCAATAGAAATAGCGACTATGATAAAAGAAAAATTTGAAGATACAGATTTTAATTTTTCTTCTATTAAAGTAGTTGGACCTTATATTAATTTTTATATTAATTATGATAAATATAGTAAACAAATTATTGAAGAAATTGAATCAAATAAAAATTATGGATCGTTAAATCAGGGTAATAATAATTCATTATTAATTGAACATACTTCAATTAATCCGAATGCAGAACCTCATATAGGAAGATGTCGTAATAGTCTTATTGGGGACTTTATGAGTAATTTATATGAATTTACTGGATATAAAGTTGAAAGACATTATTTTATTAATGACATAGGTAAGAAAATAGCATTATTAGTTATAGGTATTGAAACATATGGACTTAAAGATGATACATTTTCATCAATACTTGATACATATGTAAAAATAAGTAATTTTGCTAAAGAGGATGAAGCTATAGATAAAAAGGCTTTTGATTATTTGAAATTAGTTGAATCTGGAAATAGAGAAATGGTTCAAAAGTTTAAGAAAATTACTGATAAATGTGTTAAAGGTCAATTAGCAATCTTTGATACATTAAATATTCATTTTGATGTATTTACACATGAGTCTGATTTTGTTTATGATAACTATTTAGAAGAAATATTAAGTAAGTTAGAAAAAACTGGTAAACTTCATACGGATGCTTTAGGTCGTAAATATGTTGATTTAACTGGATATGATATTCCTACTAGAGAGCCTGTTTTAGTATTAACTCGTTCTAATGGGACATCTTTATATCCAATTAGGGATATTGCTTATTCAATTCATAAAGTAGAATTAAATAACAAAAATAACTTTGTTGTATTAGGTGAAGATCAAGAAACTTATATGAAACAAATTAGTGCCGTATTAGATATTTTAGGATATAAAGCACCTAAATTAATTTGTTATTCTTATGTACTTTTAAATGGTGGTAAGATGTCTACATCAGGTGGAACTGTAGTATTAGTTACTGATTTTATGAAGAATGTCAAAGAAACTTTATTAGATGAATTTAAAAAACGAAATAGTGAAATATCTGAAGAAAAATTAAATATATTAGTTAATGCTTGTATTAAATTTACAATGTTAAATGTTTCAAAAAATAAAATAGTAAACTTTAATTTGGAAAATGCTACTAGTTTTACTGGTGAATCAGGAATGTATATTTTATATAGTATTGTTCGTATGAAATCTATTTTAAAAAATAATAATATAAAATTATCAGATAAAATTAAATTCAATAATGAAATTGAAAATAGAATTATAAAGGAATTATCTTTATTCCCAGAACAAATAAATGAAATATTGGAATCTAATGAACCAACTCATTTAACTAAATATATATTTAATTTAACTCAATTATTTTCTAAGTTTTATGAAGAAGTTAATATAAGTAATGAAGAAGATATAGTTTTAAAATCTTCAAGAATACGATTATTAAAATGTTTAATTGCTGTATTAACTAAATCTTTAAAAATACTTGGAATTGAGACAATTGATAAAATTTAAAATAGAGTATAATTATGAATATTAATATTAGAAAAGTCGAAGAACAAGATCTTAAGCAAGTAGCAGAAATTCATGTTAATGGATGAAAGAATGCTAAATGTACTTAATAATATATTAACTAAATATAAAGATAAAAGAATTGTAATTGTATCACACGGAACTGCAATAGTATATCTATTTAAAACTTGGTGTGATATTAAATTAAATAGTGATAATACATATTCAATGTACTTTAATAATAAGCCTGTGTTTAATGGTAAAAATTTTAATGCACCAGAATTATTTAAGTTAGAGTTTAATGATAGTGATTTAATAAATATAGAAAATATAAATATTGAATTTTAAAAGGATGTGATAGATATGTATATTATTTCAAATGATTATAAAATAAAATTAAAACAACTATTTAATATAGACTGTGATGATTTATGTTTGCTTAAAGTAAAATATTATGACTTTAATAATAAAGTACAAAATGGTGAAATTATTTGTAATAAAATAATTTATAATGATTTAGAAGAAATATTTAAAGAACTATATAATAATAAATATCAGATAGAAAAGATAAAGTTAATTGATGAATATAACTATAATGATATTTTGTCTATGGAAGATGATAATACATCGTGTTTCAATTATAGAAAAATATTAGGTACAGATAAGTTGTCTATGCATTCGTATGGACTTGCGATAGATATTAATCCATTATATAATCCTTATATACTTGAAGATAATAGTATTCTTCCATCAAATGGTAGGGAATATGCAGATAGAAAGAAAGCATTCAAACATAAAATAGATGAAAATGATTTGTGCTATAAATTATTTATAGAGCACGGATTTATATGGGGTGGTAATTGGGAGTATCCTGATTATCAACATTTTGAAAGGAGAAAAAATGTGAATCAAGATAAATATATATATTCAGAATTATTAAGTAAACACTTAGATATAATAAATTTATTTACTAAAAAACCATTTAATTTTAGAAAAAATATTGTTCCTATTGAAATAATAAATGAAAATTATTCTGTTATAGAGAAAGATTGTAATTATAAATTTAGAAAAATAATAAAGCCTATTCAAACTCATACAAATAAAGTTGAAATAGTTACTGAAAGTAATATTGAAAATGAATTTAATGAAGTAGATGGACTTATTACTGATTTAAAAGGAGTAGCACTTGTAACATCACTTGCTGATTGTCAAGGAATTTTACTTTATGATCCGGTAAAAAAAGTAATAGGTAATATTCATTCTGGATGGAAGGGAACATTAAATAAAATAGTAGTTAATGCAGTAAATATTATGATTAATAATTTTAATTGTAATCCAAAAGATATTATAGCTTATATTACACCAAGTATTGGAAAATGTTGCTTTGAAGTGGATGAAGATGTTAAAGCGTTATTTTTAGAAAATTATAACAATATAGAAGATGATATATATGTTGGAGAAATAAAAGATAATAAGCAAAAATATTATATTGATACATTATCTATAAATAAAAAGAATCTATTAGAATTAGGATTGTTAGAAAAAAATATTGAGATTGCAGGTATATGTACAAAATGTAATTCTAATATATTACACTCATATAGGAGTGAAAAAGAAAATTCAGGTAGAAACATAGCGTTAATATGTATGAAAATATAAAGAAGGTAAATAACTTTTTCCTTTTCTTTAGAAACTTGATACAATTAGTATAGATAGGAGTGATACAAATGGTAGATATGCATATGCATACATTATATTCAGATGGAAATAATTCTGTTGAAGATGTATTAAAATTATGTGAAGAAAAAAAATTAAATTATATTGCAATTACTGATCATAACACATGCAGAGAATATGATGATGAAGCAATGAAAAAAATATATTTAGTGGGAAAATTATCAGAGGTGCTGAAATGAATGCTCATTTGGACGATGGGAAAAGAGTAGAATTTTTAGCGTATAATATTAAATATCCAGAAATAATTAATGAGTGGTCTGATAAATTTTTCTCTAAAGAAATCCTTACTGAAAAATTTAATGAAGGAAAAAGAGCAGTTATTGAAATGTGCGATAGAGCTGGTTTAAAATATAATTTAGATAATATTAAGAAAGATATTCCAGTTACAGATTTCTTTGTAGTTTATATGTTTTATGAATTAATTAAATATCCTGAAAATATCGAAAAGATGGGAGAAAATATTAAGACATTTAATGATTTTAGATTTAATCTAGGAATAAATGATCCAAATAGTATTTTTTACATAGAGGAAAAAGAATATCCAAAACCTAATTTTAGAGATGTTGCTGACATTATTCATAAAGCAGGTGGATTAGTATTTTTAGCTCACCCATACGAATTTAGATTTGAAGATACTATTGGATATATTGATTATATGAGGAGTCAAGTTCAAGTAGATGGTATTGAATGTTTTCACCCATCAGCTGAAACAGATAATAGGATTGAAACTTTAATTAAATATGCTAGAGATAATAATTTATATATAAGTGGTGGAAGTGATTTCCATGGTCCAAAAAAACCTAATATTTTTATAGGTATTGGTAGTGGAAGTTTAAATATTCCTGATATTTATATTGAAGAATGGGCTAGAGAGTATGTATAATAAAAATAAAGAAATATGGGATAAATTATTAAAAGAAGCTAATGAAGTATTAAATCCAATAGAAATATCTAAAAACATGAAAGCTGGTATGGTTAGTGCAGCAGTTTTAACAAAAAAAGGAAATATATATACAGGAGTTTGTATTGATACAAATTGTACATTGGGCATATGTGCTGAAAGAAATGCATTACATACTATGATTACAAATGGTGAAACTGAAGTTGATAAGATAGTTTGTTTAATGCCAAATGGAAAAATTGGTGGTGCACCATGTGGAGCTTGTAGAGAATTTATAATGCAGTTAGGACCTAATTCAAAAAATATAGAAATTCTGATTAATAATAAAACATATGAAACAAAAACAATGGAAGAATTAATGCCAGATTGGTGGGGAAATAATTAGAGGTTAATTTGTAGTATACAAAAAAAGCATTTACTAAAAAGTTAGATAATGCACTAAAAGAACAAAATCATTCTGGTCATAAAATGTAAAATAAAAATAGAAGGCAAGACTATGGAAAAATTTGACTTATTTGACCTATTATGATAATATAACACTCACAAAAAAGGGGTGTTTTTTGATGGAAAGAATAAAAAGCTTAAAAGAACAGATTGAATCACTTGATAAACTAAAAATAGATGAAGCCAAAGAATTATATAAAAAATCAATTAATTCATCGGATGAAAAACTAAAAAAATTATATTTTGATAAGTTAATATTAGGAACTATGTATGTTGTTTATAATTATATTGAAAGAAATAGTTTAGAAATATTCCAAAGTTCTCAATACGATATTGATGATATTCAAAGTGCTTTTATAGAATTATGGATTAAAAAAATTAAAAATGGAGAATTATTAAATGTTGATAGTTATTCAAATATGTTTAATTCAAAATTCTATAATGATATATGTACTAATTTAATTGGTGATGAAATGCCAATTTATGGACAATCTGGTATTCCAGGGGAGTCTTTTGTCGATTTATTTTATATATTTATAGAATTAAAAAATTCTGGTAAAAAATTTGATTTTGATGATTTAATGAATGCTTTTAATCAGGAAAAACATTATTCTATCCAAAGGGTACCACATCTTCAAGAATATAGTAATTTAGTGTTAATATTTGAAAATATGTATAATAATCTAAATTTTGATAAAACTGAAGATTTGGAAGTGACAAAACGTAAAGTAAGAATTTATATAAAATTATTTATTAATAATGGAGAATATGAAAATATATCAGATGATATGGTTGCTGCCGATAATACTGAAGATATTGTAGATAAAGTTATGTATGAAAAATTTATTAAAGATGTTGATGATGTAATAACTGACGAAAAAAAGAAAGAAATCATATATCAAAGATTTGGTATAGGTGGAGAGTCTCCAAAGCTATTAGATGAACTAAGTGAGCAATTTGGTGTTACATCTGATATGATAAGACAAATAGTGGAAAAAACATTAAGAAATTTAAGAATGTCAGATAAAATAAAAAAGTATGCTAAGTAAGGGGGAAAAATAATATGAAAAATATAGATGCTTCTTTAATAGAAAAGTATATTAATGGAGATGACTTAGGAGAATATTCAATAGAACAATTAGAAAATGATAAAGATTTTATGACTAGTGTAATTAATTATACTAATGACGTTAAAATGTATTCATTATGTTCTGATGAATTAAAAAAGAATTATGAATTTGTTAAATATTTAGTATTAAAATTTAAAAATAATCCCGATTATATTACAAAGATTGCCGATTATTATTTTGGTAATAGTGATATAGATATAGAAAGAATAGAACTTGGTATTATTATGGAAAAAATATTACCACAAGATTCAGAAATAGAAAGAGTAATATCACAAAATTTGAAATATAAAGTTTTAAATGATATTGAATATGGTTCAGAAAAATTTGAAATAAATGTTGCAAAGGCAGAAAATCCTAAATTAGAATCTAAGATTGGAAAGGGATTTTTGGTAATATTTGATTTATATAGTGATAGTGATATTATACTTGATTATTATGCTAAGCGTTTTCTTGATGATATAATTGAAGAAAATGATATTGATTTTGAAAAAATGTTACATAATCAGTTTAAGTCTGCTGATAAGATTAAAGAAGTAGGAATAAATAACTATATAATTAATTTTATAAGTTGTTATGATTCAATGCTTGGTCAATATATGAGTACACACTTAGATTTGATTAAACCGGTAGCAAATAAAATAAAAAATATTCAAGATAATTGGGATTCATATTTAATTAAAGATGAAGAAGAAAGATATAACAATATGTTAGATATGGTACATGATTATATGAGTACTGCTATTAGCTATATGGAAGAAAATGATATATTATATTATGTAGCTAAAGAACTAGGTATTACTGAAAAAGTAAAAGAATATGATGATATGATTGAACTAGATGTGTATGATGAAGAATTAGTTGATGATATGATAAAATTTGATATAGAACAAAGTTTAAAAGAAAGATTAGTATATTTAAAAGTTAAAAAAATAATTATAAATCAATTATTTGCTAAGAAGCCATTAGATTTAGATTCACTAGTTAATGAAAAGAAATATAATAATAGTAATAGTAATAATAATGGTAGTGAAAATTCAAAATGTAAAATAATTAAATTAACTCCAAATGATAAAAAATAATTATATTAAATTTAAGATTAATAAAAATGTAAACTTATTAATCTTTTTCTATGTAAAGTGTGTAAATATATGGTACAATTATATATAGTAGAAATGTAAATAAAATTGGAGGCGAATAATATGGCAATAGAATTATATAAACATAATAAAAAAGCGTATAGCAATGTTTTAGAACACTTTGAAACTACAAATAGAACTTGTGTTGTACATGCAACTGGTACAGGAAAAAGCTTTATTTCATTAAAATGGTTAGAAGATAACAAAGATAAAAAGTGTTTGTTTTTAGCACCAACACATGCTATTATTGATCAATTTAAAACTCATATTGAAGATAATGGATTAAGTTTAAGTGATTTTCCTAATCTAGAATTTGAATTATATACTAATGTAAATAATAGAATAGCAGACAATAAATACGATTGTATAGTTATGGATGAATTTCATAGATGTGGAGCTAAAGAATGGAGTAAAGGCATAAATAAATTACTTGATAATAATGAAGATGCAAAAGTTTTAGGTTTATCTGCAACTCCAATTAGATATTTAGATGATAATAGAAATATGGCAGATGAAATATTTGATGGAGATATTGCATCTAAAATATCTTTGGCAGAAGCAATAGCAATGGGTATATTACCACCACCTACATATATTACATCTATATATTCTTTTGATGATGAAATAAAAAAAATTCAAGGTAAAATAAATAAATATAAAAATAAAGAAGAACGAGAAGAATTACAAAAAAGATTAAATGAAGCAAAACAAGAAATTGAAAAATCAAGAGGATTATCAGAAGTTTTTGAAAAGTATATAACAAATACTAAAGGAAAATATATTGTTTTTTGTAAAGATAAACCTCATATGGAGTTAATGAAAGAAAAAAGTAACGAATGGTTTAAAAATATAAATAAGATAAAAGTAAATGATGTTTATTATGAAAAAGGTAGAGAATTTAATAAATATGCAATAGATAGTTTTGAAAACAATGAAAGAGATGAATTAAAACTATTGTTTTCAATAGAAATGTTAAATGAAGGAGTACATGTTAAAAGTATTGATGGAGTAATAATGTTTAGACCAACATCATCACCAATAATTTATTTTCAACAATTAGGTAGAGCATTATCAGTAGGGCATAATGCACATCCCATTGTATTTGATGTCGTTAATAACTATGAGTGTTTAGATCAAATTCATAAATTAAAAGGTGAAGTTGCAAGAATTATAGGAACTGGTTCTAGTACTGGTATTGGCGACATTTTAGATAATTTTAAAATTATAGATTGTAATAAAGATATTAGAGAAAAATTAGATAAATTAGATGATGATTTAGAAATAACTTTTGATGAACGTTTAAAAGAAGTAGCAGATTATCTAAAAAGTGAAGAAGGTCAAAAAATAATATTTTATAATGATACAAATAAAAAATTCTCATCAGGTACTGATATGGCAAATTGGTTAAATTATAATAAAACAAAAATAATAGAAGCATCAAATGATAGAAATGAAGATGCACTATATATTGTAAGTAGGTTTAATTGGGCTTTTTCGTTTGAACAAGGTTTAAAAGAAGTAGTGGATTATCTAAAAAGTGAAGAGGGCAAAAATATAACGAGTGTTAATGCAGTAAATAAAAAATTATCATCGGGTTTTAATATGAAAGGTTGGTTAAAATATAATAAAACAAAGATAATAGAAGCATCAAATGATGAAAATGAAAATGCACTATATATTGTAAGTAGATTTAATTGGCTTTTTTCATTTGAACAAGGCATAAAAGAAGTAGTAAATTATTTAAAAAGTGAAGAGGGTAAAAATATAACGAGTATTAATGCAATAAATAAAAAATTGTCATCAGGTTCTGATATGGGAGAATGGTTAAGATATAATAAAACAAAAATAATGGAATCATCAAGTGAAGGAAATGAAAATGCAGTATATATTGTAAGTAGATTTAATTGGACTTTTTCATTTGAACAAGGCATAAAAGAAGTAGTAGATTATCTAAAAAGTGAAGAGGGTAAAAATATAACGAATGTTAATGCAATAAATAAAAAATTGTCATCAGGTACTGATATGGCAAATTGGTTAAGATATAGTAAAACAAAAATAATGGAATCATTAAGTGAGGGGAATGAAAATGCAGTATATATTGCTAAAAGATTTAACTGGTTAGAAGAAAAATTAGACTGGAATGGGATGTATGAACTCGCTAAAGAGTTTTATAAAAAAAATAAAAATTTGAAAATAAAGGAAGATTTTAAAACGGTAAATGGATATGAATATAATGAAAATGGCGTAAATTTATATAGATGGGTTAATACTCAGAAAAGTGTATATAAAGGAATGCAAAAGGGTACATTAACTTTTGAAAGAATAAAAATGCTAGAAGATATTGGAATGGAATGGTTTGCAGATAATAAAGACGATAAATTACAATCACAAATAATAGATGAAAAAAATAAATTGAAGAAACAAAAAGAAATATTCAATAGATTTAAGAGTTTATTAAATAACTATGATGGAGAATCTTTACCATCAAAAGAAGATATGAATGATGACTTTATTGATCAATTAAATATGATGACGAGGTAGATAGAATGATAGAATTTTTTAAGAATGAATTAAATTGTAGTAATGTTCCAAAACAAGTTATAGATTTTTATAATAAGTATGATGGAAAAAGATTAACTATAAATGAAATATTTAGTAAAGAAGAAATAAAACAAGAAATAAATGGATATTTTAAAGAATTTCTTAATAGTGGAATAAAACATAATGAAAATGATATGCTTATTCCAATAGCAGATGATGGTATGGGTGGATATTATGCTTTTATAGGTAATAAACAAGATGAAAATATATATTATTTTGATCATGAGTTCCCTTTAGATGATCCTGAAATTTATACAATAGAAGATATACTTAATATGGATAAGGAACTTAATAAAAATTAGGAGGAGATTTAGATGGAATTAAGTAACATAACAAATAAATATATTGCTACATATTTTGAACAAAGCACACCTTATTATGAATTTAGTAAAGAAAAGAGGGAAGAAGATATTTGCGATAGAGAAATAAGTAAAATTTACCATGAAGATTTAGTTTTAAGTAAAGAAAATTATAATATGTAAAAAAAAGGGTATTAAGAGAACTAAAAGAACTTTTAAATATAGATAAAGATGAATATGATAAAGAATATTTACCATTAATATTATATAAAGATTGTGTAAGGGAAAATAATGATAGGAGGTAAAAAAATATGAATATAATATATAGAAAAGCTGTGGAAAAAGATTCAAGAGAATGGAATGAAATTGTAAATAAAGTATGGAGAGATGCTTATAAAGATATTTTTCCAGAAGAAGTATTTATAGATAAAGAAAATAGAATAGAGGAAAAGGAAAAACATTTTATAGAAAAATTAGTTAATAATAAAAATATGATTTTATATGTTGCTGAGTGTGAAAATAAGATAGTAGGTATTATGATAGGTGAGATAAATTCTGGATATAAATACTTTCATAATGAATATGCAGATTTAGTTGGATTATATATTGATCCAAAATATCAAGGGATGAAGATTGGTACTAATTTAAAAAATATATTTGAAAAATGGGCAAAAGAGAATGGTGCTACTAAATATATGATTGGTGTTTTGAAAGATAATATAAATGCTAGAAAAGTATATGAAAGTTGGGGTGGAAAGCTTTCTGAATATGAATCTGACTTTGTAAAACTTGGTGTGAATTACAAAGAAGTATTTTATACATTTGATTTGTAAAATTTAGGTATAAAATTATGATTATATAAATATAAAAAAAGTAGTGAAAAAATGATAATTAGAAAAGCGAAAAAAAGATATAGATAATGGTTTATTAAAAGTATATATTGAAGGATATAAGCATCATTATAATGGTAGACCAGATATATTTCTTAATAAAAGCGATGACGACCTAAAAGAAGATTTAATTAAAATAATAAATGAATCTAACATTTTAGTATTAGATGATAATAAGGTAATAGGTTTAATTGTATATAAAATAATTGATAAATTCTATAAGAAAATATTTATAGATCAAATTGTAATTGATAGTAGTCAAAGAGGTAAAGGATATGCTAAGATGTTGATTGATAAAGTAAACGAAATAGCTAAAAAAGAAAATTGCAAAAGTATAGAACTTGGTTGTTGGGCATTTAATAAAAATGCACTTGATATGTATAAACATATTGGATTTAGTGAACAGAGTATAAAGTTTGAAAAAAAAGTTAAATAATTTTTTTGTTTTCTTTATAGTGAAGGTGTTAGAAATATCAAAAAAATAGTTTAAATTTAGTAAAAAATAAGTAATAAGGAGAAACTATGTTAGAAAAGAAACAAATAGATAATGAAAATTTTGTACTTTATTCACCTGATAGTTTAAAGTATATAACAGATAAATTAGAAGGTATATTAAATGATTCAGTATTACTTTATAAAGATTTATTTGATGTTACTAGTTTTAGAAAAGTACAAATTAATTACTTTGATGATAAAAATAAGTTTAAAGAATATGTTTATAGTTTAAGAGGAGAAAGAAATTCTCTTCCTGAATATGCACAAGGTGTATTTGATAGAGGAATGATTACTGCTTTTATAAGACCTGATATTCCTATTAATTCGGATTTATATAAAAATAAACTACATATGTCATCACATGAATTATTTCATATTATGAATAGAGAAATTATATTGAATAGTAGTTACAATAGAATAGTATGGTTTGATGAAGGTATGGCACAGTATTTCTCTAAAGAGTTTGAAGATTATGATATAAAAGATATATATAATAAAACATTAGAAACAACAAAAAGAATACCTGATTTAAATAGTTTAAAACACGGTAATAGTTTTAAAAATGAAGAATATGATGGTTACTTATTAAGTTATTTATCAGTTAGGTATTTGTATGAAACATTAGGTAAAGATAAATTTAAAGAACTTATACATAATGAAAAAGAAATATTGAATTATGGTAAAAGTGTAATAGAAGATTCTTTTAATTATTTTGATAATAAATTTGTTAAAAGTATCAAGAAATAATTCAAAATTTGCCAAAAAAAAGATTTTTAACTTAAATCAGATGTTTTTAATTGTAACTAAATATCAATATTTATTTTCTTATAAAACTGTTATATAATAGAATAAAAGAAGGGTAAAAGTTATGAGAGAATTAAGAGATTTATATGATGAATTTGGTAATAAGACAGGATTAAATTATTATAAAGGTGATGAAATACCAAAAGGATATTATCCAATGGTTGTTATGATTGCAATAGAAAATAGCGATGGTAAATTTTTAATGCAAAAAAGAGTACCAGAAAAGGGTGGAGATTATGGTGTAACTGGTGGACATCCAAAATCTGGTGAAACACCATATGAAGGGATTATTACAGAAGTAAAAGAAGAACTTGGTATTGATATTAGTAAATATGATATAACTGAATTTGATTCTGGTTGTGATGGTAAAGATTGTTATAAAATGTATTATGTAAAAGCAGATTTAGATATTGCAGATTTAAATATACAAAAAGAAGAATTAACTTTGGTAAAATATTTTAGTATGCAAGATTTAGAAGAAATGGTAGAAAATAAAACCCTTAATCAGGATCAAGTAGATTTCTTTATAAAATGTAAAGAGTTTATTGAAAAAAATAAAAAAATATGATACTATGAGTATAGATGAAGGAAACTTCATAAAATAAAAAAGGATACGTTTGATTGTGCGAATCAAATGTAATCCCTTTTGTGGATGGCATCTGAAATAAGTTTAGCTTAAATCAGATGTTTTTAATTACTTTAGTAATAATAAAATTATTATAATAAGTAATAGTAATATTATGATAAATTGAGCTTTTTCTCTTTTTGTCATAGTATCACCGCCTTTCGTAACCACTGATGAGGTTCCAAAAGGTAAAACATCTGATATTTCAAACGTATCCAAATTGATTATAACAAACAAGTGTTTAATTATTAATAAAAAAGTTAACAAAAAATTAATAAAACAAGCCTTAAAAAGCTTGTTTTCATATGTTAAAAATGGAGAGTATAATTTGTTAGTTGCATCCTTTATTAACTGCGCCAAAACCCCAGAATAATAAGAAAATTATAAATACTACTATAATAATACCCCAAACAAAACCATAACCGCCATTATTTTGCTGGTAACCATAACCTTGATATGGGTATGGATATTGATAATACATAATATATCTCTCCCTTCAATATATTATATTTAAATTTATTCAAGTTCGTGATAATAAATATCTATTTCTTACAATATTGTAAGATTTAATTATATAAAAATATAGTATAATAATATTCAAAGGAGATAAAAAAATGAAAAAAATCATGATCGTAGAAGATGATGAAGTAATTAAGGATGAACTTAGTGAATTACTTAAAAATTCATCATATTTAGTAGAAAGTGTTAAAAATTTTGAAAAAGCAAAAGAAGAAATATTTAAATACAATCCTGATTTAATACTTTTAGATATAAATATTCCATATCTTAATGGAGAACTTTTATTAAAAGAAATAAGAAAAGAAAGTAGTGTACCTGTAATTATGGTTACAAGTAAATCAGGAGAAATAGATGAAGCATTATCAATAACATATGGTGCAGATGATTATATAACAAAACCATACAATCCAACTATATTACTTTTAAGAATACAAAATATATTTAAAAGAATTAATCAAAATAATAATGCATTAAAATATAAAGATATAATAGTTGATTTAAATAAATCAGAATTAAAAAAAGATGATAAAGTATTAGTTCTTACTAAAAATGAAATGATAATATTTTCATATTTATTAAACAATAAAGAAAAAATAGTATCTCGTGATGAACTTATGACATATTTATGGAATAATGAAGAATATATAAATGACAATGCATTAACAGTTAATATAAGTAGACTTAGAAGTAAATTATCAAATTTTGGTTATGAAAATATAATAGAAACAAGAAAAGGACAAGGGTATATATTGCTATGAAATTAAGTGAATATTTAAAAGACAAAGTATATTTTATAATCGTAAATCTAATATTTATATCTATAATAATTTTATTATTACTTGCGTTTAAAGTGCACTTTAGTTTAATTATGGTAGTTACATTTTTATTGATAAATGAAAACATTTTATTATTAATGATAGATTATTTTAGAAAGAAAAATTTTTATACTTCTTTAATTCAAAAACTAGAAGAATTAGATAAAAAATATTTAATATTAGAAATGATGAGTAGACCATCATTTTATGAGGGGAAAATATTGTATGACACTATTTATGAAACTGATAAATCAATGATAGAAAATGTTAATGAATATTTATCAAACATAGAAGACTTTAAAGATTATATTGAAATGTGGATTCATGAAGTAAAAATACCAATATCAAGTTTAGTATTAATGAGTCACAATCATAAAGAATTAAATAACACTTATATTAATGAAGCAAAAAAATTAAATGATTATGTAGATCAAGTTTTATATTATGTTAGAAGTAATTATGCAGAAAATGATTATATTATAAAAGAAAATAATTTAGACAAAATTATAAAAGATGTTATTTTGAAAAATAAGGATGAATTACTTTTAAACAATATAAATATAGAAACAAATATAAAAGAAAACAAGGTCTTAACAGATTCAAAATGGCTTGAGTTTATATTAAATCAAATTATAAACAATAGTATAAAATATAAAAAAGATAATGACTCAATTATAAAAATAGAATCATTTAAAGAAAATGATAAAACAATTTTGAGTATTTATGATAATGGAATAGGAATAAATAAAAAAGATATAAAGAATGTATTTAAAAAATCATTTACAGGAGAAAATGGTAGGAATTTATCAAAATCAACTGGAATGGGACTTTATATCGCAAAAAGATTATGTGATAAATTAGGTCACAAAATATTAATTGAATCAGAAAAAAATGAATACACTATAGTTAAAATTATATTTGGGAATAATGATTATTACAAAATAGATAACTAACTTACAAAATTGTAATATTAGGTAATACAAAACAAACGACAATAATTTATTTATCTACTAAAATGAGATGTAGAAGGGAATGATTTTATGGAAAATATTTTAAAAATCGAAAAAATAGAAAAGTATTATGGTAATAAATTAAGTCTTACAAAGGCAATTGATAACATTTCATTTTCTGTAGATAAGGGTGAATTTATTGCAATAATGGGAGCATCTGGCTCAGGGAAAACAACACTTTTAAATTGTATATCTACAATTGATAAAGTATCATCAGGTCATATATTTGTAGGTAACACTGATATTACTAAATTAAAAGGAAATAATTTAAATAAATTTAGAAGGGAGAAACTTGGTTTCATATTTCAGGATTTTAATTTATTAGATACATTAACATCATATGAGAATATAGCACTTTCTTTATCTATTCAAAATGTTAATTCTAAAGAAATAGATGATAGAGTTAAAAAAGTAGCAAGAGAACTTGATATAGAAAAAATATTAAATAAATATCCATATGAGTTAAGTGGTGGACAAAAACAAAGGGTAGCGAGTGCAAGAGCAATAGTGACAAATCCAAAATTAATTTTGGCAGATGAACCAACAGGTGCACTTGATTCTAAATCATCAAAAATGTTACTTGAAAAATTTAAATTTTTAAACAAAGAACTTTCCGCAACTATATTAATGGTTACGCATGATGCATTTACCGCAAGTTATGCAGATAGAGTAATATTTATAAAGGATGGCAAAATATTTAATGAAATTAATAAGGGTGATGAAACAAGAAAAGAATTCTTTGATGAAATAATTGATGTAGTAACTCTTTTAGGTGGTGACTTAAACGATGCTCTTTAAACTTTCAATAAAAAATATACAAAAAAGTATTAAAGACTATGCCATCTATTTTCTAACTTTAGTTTTAGGTGTTGCTATATTTTATGTATTTAATTCAATAGAAAGCCAAACAGTAATGATGAAAGTATCTAGTAATACTTTAGAAATAATAAATCTTATGAATCAATTACTTTCATCAGTTAGTGTATTTATATCCTTTATATTAGGCTTTTTAATTATTTATGCATCTAGATTTTTAATAAAAAGAAGAAATAAAGAATTTGGTATATATTTAACACTTGGAATGAGTAAAAGAAAAATATCTTTAATACTATTTTTTGAAACACTTATAATAGGTATTTTATCTTTAGGTGTTGGACTTTTAATTGGATTTTTCTTATCAGAATTAATGAGTTTATTAGTTGCAAATTTATTTGAAGCAGATATGACTAATTTTAGATTTATATTTTCATCAAGTGCTGCACTTAAATGTTTAATATATTTTGGAATTATGTATTTAATTGTTATGATATTTAATACTATAAGTGTTAGTAAATGTAAACTTATTGATTTAATTAATTCAAGTAAAAAGACTGAAAAAATAAAATTAAAGAATCCTATTCTTTGTGTGATTATATTTATAATCGCATGTGCTATGCTTATTTATTCATATTATTTTGTTACAAGTGATAGTAAATTAAGTGGTGATGTAACTAGTTTATATATTCCAATTGTTTTAGGAGCTTTATCTACATTTTTAATATTTTGGTCATTATCAGGTCTTATATTAAAAATAGTAATGAATATGAAAGGTTTATATTATAAAGGATTAAATAGTTTTACATTAAGACAAGTTAGTAGTAAGATTAATACCACTGTATTTTCAAGTACAATAATATGTTTAATGCTTTTTATAACAATATGTTTTTTATCAAGCTGTTTATCAATTAAAAATTCACTTACTGGTAATATTGATGAATTATCTAAAGTTGATGTAGAAATTATAAAAGATAGAAATGTAACAGATGATTTTATAAAGGATTATGAATTAAATGATGAAATTATTGCGGATACAAAGATTGATATTTTAGAAACATTAAAAAATAATAATATTGATAAAAATAATTTTAAAGATATGCTTATAGTTTATTATTATAAGACTAATTTAACTCTTCAAGATACATTAGGTGATGCATATGAAGAAGTAAAAGAAAAATTTCCTCTTATGAATTTTTTTGTTAAAGAAAATATAATGAGTATTAGTGATTATAATAAAGTTGCTAAATTATATGGTAATAAAATATATACATTAAAAGAAAATGAATATATTGTTATTGCTGATTATAATTCAATGATAGATATTAGAAATAAGGCATTAAATAAAAATTCTAAAGTTACAGTAAATGATAATGTTCTTACTCCAAAATATAGTGAATGCAAATATGGATTTGTAGATGTTGGTGCGCAGCATTTAAATAGTGGAATTATTGTAGTACCTGATAATGTTGTTAATGAAAATATGCCTAAAAAGGAAATTTTACTTGCTAATTATAATGCGAATACAAAAGTTGAAAAACAAAAAATTAATTCATTAATAAATAATTTAGAGAATACATATAATAAAACTAATTTAGTTTCATATAATACAAAAATTGATATGTTAGAGTCATCAATAGGACTTGGCGCGCTTGTTACATTTATTGGTTTATATTTAGGAATAATATTCTTAATATCAAGTGCTGCAATACTTGCTTTAAAAGAATTATCTGAATCAACAGATAATAAAGAGAGATATAAAATGATTAGAAAATTAGGCGCAGATGAAAAAATGATCAATAAAGCATTATTTAATCAAATATTTATATTCTTTATGATTCCTTTATTGCTTGCTATAGTTCATTCAATATTTGGTATAAAATTTGCAAAAAAAATACTTGGAACTATGGGTATTAGTGGTCTTACTTCATCAATTACCATGACATTTATATTTTTAGTTTTAATATATGGTGGATATTTCTTATTAACATATTTTGCTAGTAAGAATATTATAAGAGAAAGATAATATGAAAAAGTTTATAATAGTTATATTTGTTATAATTTGCACTATATTTTTAACTGGTTGTTCAAAAGATAGAGTAATAAAAACTTTTGATGATGCAAGTAAAAAGTTTGGCGATGAAATTCTTACTAAGGATAATGATTTAATAGGTAAAAGAAGTTTTGGTATAGATCATTATACTGGAACTTATGTGTCAAATTACGAAAAATCTAGTAAAAAAGAAACTATTTTTGGTGGTACTACTTTAAATAGAAATGATGATAATATTCATATAAAAATATATCTTGAAAAAGTATCAGGTGAAATAACTATAAAAATGAATTTAGTTCAAGAAGAAAAAATATTGACTAAAGATAGTGGTTTATATGAATTTGATTTTAATGTAAAAAGTGGTAGTAATTATTTTGTTATTGATACAAATGATTTTACTGGAAATGTTGATATTTTAATTAATTAAAGTAAACAATTATGTTTGCTTTTTTTGTGGTATAATTAAAAAAAGGATGGTGTGTTATGAATTATATAAATGATAGAGTAGTTATTGTTGAAAAGGAAAGAATAAATGTATATGCCAAGGAGTCAGGCAAGAATCATCAATGCTATTTAGATGAATTTGCGAAAAAGCATGGATATGATTATTCGACTATGGATTATTTAGCAAGAGAAGGTAATTGTATCTTTGAAATGATGGGACCAATAGAAAATGAGTTTTATATTATAAGCTATATGCCAAAGAAATTAACTGATATGCAGTTATATTTTCTAGAATCAATGGATGAAACTTTTGAGAATGCCAATAGAATAGAGGCAATTAAAGTATCTGATAAGGATTTAATACATTTTGATTCAAAAGGACAAAATGCAGGAAAATATTTTAATGATACTATTATAGGTTCATATTATAAAAATGATGTTGTAAAAAAATTATAAATATATAATTAATGTAATTATTATCACTTAAATGAATATTATTAATTACAAGGTGATAATAATGTTTAAAGAAATATATGAAAAAATAATTAATGATAAAAAAATAATAGATAGGTATGAAAATATAAGAAAGTTTGAAGATAAAACTGGTGGATGGGCATATCATGATTTAAATCATATAAAAAGAGTAGAAAAAATAATAGATAACGTACTAAATAAATTAGAATTTGATGAAGAATTTATTTATAAAGAAAAGATAGCATGTATACTTCATGATACAGGTGCTATTTTGGGAAAAGAAAATCATGCTTATAGAAGTTATTTATTTGCAAAAGATTATTTTATTAATAATGATATAAAATTTGATGATATTAATTTAATACTTGATGCAATTAAGAATCATAGTGATGGCTTTGAAACAGATAATTTATATGGAATAATATTGATATTTGCAGATAAACTTGATATGACAAAAGAAAGACTTTCATATTATGGGAAAAAAGTTAAAGGTAATAAAGAATATAGTCATGTAAATGATATTGATATAACTATAGAAAATAACAATCTTAAAATAAATTTTATTACGGATGGTGAAGTTAATTTAAAAGAAATAAATGAATATTATTTCACTAAAAAAATATTTAAAGGAGTAGAATCATTTTCAAATAAGCTAGATTTAAAATATATTTTATTAATGGATAACAAAGAATGGAAAATATAAATGAATAATACTATTTTAGTATTATCTTTTTTTTGATATAATTAACTTATAGTAGGTGAGAAATATGCAAAATACAACATTATACTTAATAAGACATTCTATAAAATATGATATAAAAGATATTGTAGAAAATTATAATACAAGTGATAGTGAACAAATTAAAAATGAAAAACTTATTTTATCTATAGAAGGTGAGAGAAGAGCAGAGATTTTATCTAATGAAAAAGAACTTCAAAATATTGATATAGTATATGCAAGTGTGTTAGTTAGAACTCTAGAAACTGCTAAATACTTACTTGAAAAACAAAATTTAAAAATAAATTTGGATAATAGACTAGATGAAAGAAGAAGAGGTAGACCTAATGATGATATTTATCCGGATTGGTTTACTAAACAATTTTTAGATGAAAATTTTAAAACAGTAGGTGGAGAAAGTCAAAAAGATGTAAGAAAAAGAATGGATGAAGTAATAAGTGAAATTATAAAAAATAATAAAGGTAAAAGAATTGCTATATTTTCTCATGGATATGCAATAATATATTACTTACTTAAATACTGTAAATTAATTAGTGTTAATGCTGATAGAAATATTACTTTTTCATTTAATGATAAAGTTGTATTTGATAAAAAAATATCTGCTCCAGAAGTATTTAAACTAGTGTTTGATAGTAATGATAAAGTTATAAGTATTGAAAATTTAGAATTTGATGATTTGAAGTAAGAGGTTAGAAATGAAGTTAGAAGATTTAAAGAAAGATTATGATAGGCTGCAATTAAAATATGGTGCTAAAGAACTTGATTCTATATATAATGGTGGAGAGTGTATAAACCCTGATATTGCATTTGTATTTATGAATCCAACGGGAAGAAATATTGCATCAAGTAAAAATTGGAAAGGATTAAAATCGCCTTGGATAGGAACAAAAAATATATGGACATTATTTTATAATGTTGGATTATTAGATGATGATGTATATGAAAAAATTAGAAGTATTAAAGGAAAAGAATGGACTATAGATTTTGCAAACGAAGTATATGAAAATGTAAAAAAACATAAATTTTTTATAACTAATTTGGGCAAATGTACACAGATAGATGCAAGACCTCTTCCTGATAAAGTATATAAGGAGTATTTAAATTTATTTAAAAAAGAGATGGAATTTGTAAATACAAAAGTAATAATACTTTTTGGTAATCAGGTAAGTTCTATTGTGCTTGATGAAAAAATATGTGTTTCAAATGTTAGAAAAAAGTTATTTGTGAAGAAAATAAAAAATAAAGATTTTAATTTTTATTCAGTATTTTATCCCATTGGAAATGGTTCATTTAATGTAGATAAATCTATTGAGGATATAAAATGGATAATAAGTAATATGGAGGAAAAAATATGAAAATAGTAAAAGATGAAGAATTAAAAAAATATAATGATAATGATTATGTGTGGTATGGTTGTTATGGCTCAAATATTAATTATGATAGATTTATGTTATATATTAAAGGAGATAATTCTGGAATATATAGTTCAAGTGAAGGATGTGAAGATAAATCTGAACCATTAGAATCTAAAAAATACATATATAATTGTCCAATTTATTTTGCTGGAGAAAGTAAAAGATGGACAGGGGGTATGGCTTTTTTAGATTATATGAATGATGGGAAAAGTTATGGAAGAATTTATAAAATTAAAATGAGTCAATTTAAAAGTGTATTAAAACAAGAGGGAAAATTATATGATGCTGTTGTTTTAGCGGGCTATGAGGATAATTTACCCGTTTTAACATTTACATCCAGTAAAAAATTAGATGAAATATTAAATGAACCAAGTGATAGATATATAGATGTAATAAAAAAAGGATTAATTTCTTGTGGATATGACTTTAGTGAAGAAGAATCTAAAAGATACTTTAAGAATGGAGAAAGATGTTAATATGAGTAATATTGTGATTGGTATTGTTTCTAAACACAAAAAGAGTAATGATTCTAGAACTGATTCATTAATTCGTGATGAAGTTAAACAAGCAATATTTGATAATGGTGCTCTAGCAATTGGGATATTATCTCCAGATGATGAAATAATGTTTTCTTCAGATAATTTTATGGAGTATGATGAAAAAATTAATAAATCTGTTATTATAGAACAAATAAAATTATGTGATGGAATCATACTTCAAGGTGGAAGTGAAAGTGAGGCGTATGAACCTTTTATAGCAAAATATTGTTATGATAATGACATTCCTTGTCTTGGAATTTGTGCTGGTCAAAATAATATTGCAAGAGGATTAGGAGGAACAATTAAATGTGTTAATAATCCTGATTTTCATAATAGACCTAATGATCAATATGTTCATAATATAAATATAATAGATAAAAATTCAAAAATTTTTAATATTATAAAAAAAGACAATATTAGGGTAAACTCAAGACATAAAAACGTACTTGATAGTTATCCATTATTAAAAGTTACAGCAGTTGATGAAGATGGTTATCCTGATGTTGTAGAAAGCGAAATTAAGCATTTTTATATTGGTATTAGATTTCATCCTGAAAGTTTATATAAAATAGATGAAAATCATAATAATATTTTTAAGGCTTTTATAGGTGCATGTGATGAAAGAAAAAATTACAAAAAGTAATATAAGATGGATAATAAGTGATATGGAGGTAAAATTATGAAATATATAGATAGTGTTGATAAAAGAGTATTAGATTATTTTAATGTATTAGAACCAAATTTTCCAGAATGGCTAAATGATTATATAGAAACTAAAGAGTTATTAAAGCAAAGATATATTAGTGTAACATGTGGTACAATATACTCTGATTTATTTGAAAGTGAATTCTTCTTTTCTAGTTTAGATCATTCAGTTGCTGTTGCTTTAATAGTATGGCATTTTACTCATGATAAAAAACAAACTTTATCAGGTTTATTTCATGATATAGCAACCCCAGCATTTAAACATTGTGTTGACTTTTTAAATGGTGATTATATGACTCAAGAGTCAACAGAAGATTTAACAAGTAAAATTATTAGTAACTCAAAAGAAATAATGGACTTATTAAAGAGAGACAATATAAAATTAGAAGAAGTAGAAGATTATCATATATATCCAGTTGCGGATAATGATACTCCAAAATTATCAGCGGATAGACTTGAATATTCACTTTCTAATGCACTTTTAACATATAAATTATCAGATATAGATGAAATAAATAAAATTTATAATGATGTTATTTTAGATAAAGATGAAGATGGTACTTTAGAATTATCATTTAAATCAAAAGAAACTGCTTTAGAGTTTGTTAAAATAACAAGTAAGTTATCTATTATATATAGAGAAGATAGAACAAGATATTCAATGCAGTTAATTGCGGATATTATAAAGAAATTAAATGAAGATGGATTAATAACTAAAGAGGATTTATATAATAAGAAAGAGTCAGGAATAATAGAAATAATTGAGAATTCTAAATATAAAGAAATATTTAATATATGGAAAAATGCTAAAAATGTAAAAGTAAGCAAAGAGAAACCAGAAACTGTTTATTTTGTTCATCATGGCGCAAAAATTAGATATATTGATCCACTTGTAAATAAAAGAAGAATATCAAGCATAAGTAAAGAAGCAAAAAAAGAAATAGATAAAAATTTATCGTATGACATGAACAATTATGTATATTTAGATTTTAATTTTTAAATAAAATATTAAGTGATCAAGAAAATTGATTGCTTTTTTTTATATTTTAGGGGAATTCATTTTAGAAAGAGAGAATATAAGAAGTAGAGGTGATTTTTATAAATTATTATGATGAAATAAAAAATAAACTAATTGATAATGAAATATATAATAGAGTTAAGGACTATTCAAAAGAAAGAAATAAAGTTATTACATACTTCGAAGTAGGTAAATTACTTGATGAGGCTGGGAAACATTATGGTGAAAATATAATAAAAGAATATTCTTTAAAATTAATTAATGAAGTAGGTAAAAAATTTAATGAAAGAACATTAAGAAGAATTAGACAATATTATAGAGTGTTTTGTAATAAGAAATGGTCGCCAATGGCGACCAAATTATCATGGAGTCATTATACGGAGTTATTATCTATAAAAGATGAAAGAAAACTAAATTATTATATTAATATATCTATAAAAAATAATCTTTCTAAAAGGCAATTAAGAGAGAAGATAAAAACAAATGAATATGAAAGACTAGATGAAAAAACTAAAAGTAAATTAATTAATAATGAAGAATATTATGTGACTGATTTTGTAAAGAATCCTATATTAATTAAAAATAATTTTAATTACAAAGAGATATCAGAAAAAGTACTTAAAAAACTGATACTAGAAAATATTGAATCATTTATGAATGAATTAGGTAATTCATTTTGTTTTGTTGGAAGTGAATATAAAATAAAAATAGGAAATAGATATAATTATATAGAT
>JABLTO010151155.1_pt1 | contig 47300 bp, 37 predicted proteins | sample 7160091 | NCBI WGS metagenome assembly JABLTO01 (sample SAMN14651225, study PRJNA627086) | human gut metagenome | isolation source: feces | host: Homo sapiens
AGCTCGTCCGGCGTTACCATGACGTGCAGATGGACATTCCGCTTGCGGTTCTCCATCAGCGTTCCAGCTCCCGGCCTTTCCGGCGCTCTTTGGGCTCTTTTACCTTATCAAGCGGTTTTGCGTCCAGCTCCGGGGGCGTGGGTTGGATGGGCGTATTGTTGGGTACGCCGTCGATCATGTTGCAGTTCTGCTCCGTGGAGAGCTCGGCGATTTTCAGATAGTTGTCTTTTTCGAGCATGTCGCTCTCTCTATTTATATAGTGCATTTTATCCTTTAAATGCTTTTTTACCCACCCATACACTCAAATTTTCTATTTTGTCTAATCATTTTCTCATACTCTGGTACCGTTCTTTCGTTTTTCTATCTCGAGATGTTCTTATAATAGCATGGGAGTTACTTATTTTCTATCGGTTCTTTTTACCCACCCATAAGTTCAAATTTTAATTTTATATAGAGAAGAATTCAAAACCAAAATCGTATTTCATGCATCTGTAATATAAAGGGTATTATTGCCTTCCAACCTGTAAATTTATAAAATACTTCACAAGGGGGGAAAATCATGAAAAACAAAATGCTCAAGAAAGGACTTGCAATCGGAATGTCTGCATTTTTACTGGCGTCTTCACTTGCTCCGGTCAGCGTACAGGCTGCGTCTTGGAAGCAGAACAAGACCGGCTGGTGGTGGCAGGAGGATAACGGATCTTATCCGGTGAGCCAGTGGAAAGTGATCAAAGGGAAATGGTATGCTTTTGATGCACGGGGATATATGCGCTCCGGCTGGTTTCTCAGTAATGGAAAATGGTACTATCTCGGTGCTGCGAATGACGGATCTATGAAGACCGGTTGGCAGCTGGTCAACGGATCATGGTATTATATGAATCCGGGTAACGGGGATATGGCTGCAAATCAATGGATCGGGAATTATTATGTTGGTGGATCCGGCGCGATGCTGACGAACCAGTGGATCGGTAATTACTATGTAGACGGACCTGGTAAATGGGTTCCGGGGAAAACTAAAGCTACGGCTCAGTGGATTTTGAGCGGAAATCGCTGGTGGTATCGCCATGCTGACGGTGGATATACAAGAAATGGTTGGGAGCTGATTAATGGATCTTGGTATTATTTTGATAATGCCGGTTGGATGCTCAGCAATCAGTGGATCGGCAACTACTATGTTGGTGGATCCGGTGCGATGCTGACAGATACTTGGATCGGAAATTATTATGTAGACGGTTCAGGTAAATGGGTTCCAGACGCAAAAAAAGATCAGCATACTCATAAATGGGTAGCTGAAACGACTGTGATTACGCATCCTGCTGAAACGCATCAGGAACTGGTCAAGGAAGCATGGACTGAGGAGATCCCTCATGAGGAAGAGGGTCATTACGAGGCTACTGTACCGGGACACTGGGAGTATGTGACAGTACCAAAGGAAGGGTATACCGAAGAGTATGAGACTGACGATGGTACTACTGAAACTCGTTTTGTGGTTACAAAACATGCTTATACAGAGAGTACATGGGTAGAGCCTAGGACCGTTGAGTGTGGTGAAACAGGTCTTGAGGTCGAGACTCCTATGTACTCTGAACAAGAGAGATACCTTTGTAACGGTTGTGGAGAAGACATTACAGAGAACCACTCTGAACATTTGGAAGAAAATGCATTAAAGGGTAATTATAAATGTGGTTCTTATCATTCAGCTTATATCATGGTTCAATACGATATACGAAATGTCATTTATCCGGCTACATATATCGTAGACAAGGAAGCATGGACTGAGACTGTTCAGCATGATGCTGAGTACAAAACGGTAGTAGATAAGGAAGCGTGGACGGAAACCATTACCAAAAATATATGCTCTGAATGTGGAGCAGTTCAGTAACAAAATTTTTCAAGGTACTAATCGCTTTTGGTTAGTACCTTTTTTATATCATTTTTTACAAAAGTACGCTTGCCCAGCCGACCCTCTGCCCTGTTAGGAACCGTCGCTCTGGGCATCCTTCGGAACGCTGGGTTTTGAAAATGCAGTAAACAAGGATTACTTTTTTGTATATAAAAACAGACCTGCTTACTTATATCTCTACAAGTATACAGGTCTGTTTCACTTTTCTAAATTCACTTCATCTCAATCACAGCGTCTTCATACTTTAAGCAACATGCAAATTTTTCGTTAAGCGGTTGGGTAAGGAAATTACCCAATCGTCTACCCAATTTGTACCCAAATTTCTACGATAATTTACGATATTTTGTGCTAAAATACGATAGCTGTTCCGATGCCGTAAAATCGGGAAATTCCTTATAAATACAGTGTTTTCAGTGGTTCTGAAAAATAAGTTTCTATAAAGATTACATTCCCATCTGTTTTGCAACTTCTGCTGCAAAATCTTCTTCTTTCTTTTCGATACCTTCACCGGTCTCGTAACGAACGAAGCCTTTGATGGTTACGTTTGCGCCGTTTGCTTTAGCAACTTCTGCAACGTATTTTTCTACGGACTGTTTTCCATCTTCTGCTTTTACATAAACCTGATCCAGCAGGCAGATTTCTTTCAGTTCTTTGTTGATACGTCCGCTGATCATACCCTGGATAACTTTTTCCGGTTTCTGGGACTCTTTCGGGTCGTTCTGGATCTGAGCCATCAGGATTTCTTTTTCGTGAGCGATGTACTCTTCGCTTACTTCGTTTCTGTTTGTATATTTCGGGTTCAGAGCTGCTACCTGCATAGCTACGTTCTTAGCCATCTCTTTGATTTCATCGTTTACAACGTCTGTTACAACGTCAACCAGAACACCGATTTTTCCGCCCATATGAGTATAGGAAGCTACGAAACCGTTTTCTTCTTCTACTTTCTGGAAACGACGGATCTTCATGTTCTCGCCGATTACTGCAACCTGTCCAGCCAAAGCTTCGTTTACAGTTTTGATTGTATCGAATTTCCATGGCTCAGCCAGGAATGCATCGATATCTGCTGCTTCTGTTTCCAGTGCCTGCTCAGCAACCTGTGCAACGTATGCCTGGAATTTTTCGTTTTTAGCAACGAAGTCAGTTTCAGCATTTACTTCTACAGCGACAGCTTTTTTGGAATCTTCTGCAACTTTCAGCATTACAATACCTTCTGCTGCGATTCTGCTTGCTTTCTTCTGTGCAGTTGCAAGACCTTTTTCTCTCAGGAATTCCATAGCCTTGTCCATATCACCTTCGGTAGCTGTAAGAGCTTTCTTACAGTCCATCATACCAGCGCCGCTGATTTCTCTTAATTCTTTTACCATTGCTGCTGTAATAGCCATTATGATTTCCTCCTAAAATTGAGTTTTTACAGTTACTCAGCTGCCGAAGTTGCCTCCGACAGCTGAATGGATATCGAGTCTTACTCTTCTACTGTCTCTTCAACAGCTTCTTCAACGAATTCTTCTTCGCCTGTTGCTCCCTGATTTGCTTCAATAACAGCGTCTGCCATTTTGGAAACGATCAGTTTTACAGCACGGATAGCGTCATCGTTACCCGGGATAACGTAATCCAGTTCTTCCGGATCACAGTTGGTATCGCAGATACCGATCAGCGGGATTCCCAGAGTGTGAGCTTCCTGAACACAGATTCTCTCTTTTTTCGGGTCTACGATAAAGATAGCATCCGGGATTCTCTTCATGTCTTTGATTCCGCCCAGGTTTTTCTGCAGTTTATCCAGCTCTTTTTTCAGTGCGATAACTTCTTTTTTCGGCAGAACATCGAATGTTCCGTCTTCCTGCATAGCTTCGATCTCTTTCAGTCTAGCGATTCTGCTCTGGATAGTTTTGAAGTTAGTCAGCATACCACCTAACCATCTTTCGTTTACATAGTACATTCCGCAACGCTCTGCTTCAACTTTAATAGCATCCTGAGCCTGTTTCTTTGTACCAACGAACAGGATTGTGCCGCCTTCTGCAGCGATGTCAGATACAGCTTTATAAGCATCATCTACCATTCCAACGGATTTCTGCAGGTCGATAATGTAGATTCCGTTTCTTTCTGTGTAGATGTACTCTGCCATTTTAGGGTTCCATCTTCTTGTCTGGTGTCCAAAATGTACACCGGCTTCCAGTAACTGTTTCATTGAAATAACGCTCATGATTTCAATCTCCTTTTTTGGTTTTAATCTTCCCCATACTTCTCATTCTTTTCGAGACCTGACTGACAGGCACCTTCTCGGAATCGGCATGGGTGTTTTATGCATCGTGCTGATTATAGCATAACGTTTTTTCAGTTACAAGTATTTTTTTATATTTTTTCCGAATCCATAAGAAAAATGGCTGACCTTTTTTTCAGTCAGCCATTTTCTTGCTTCTTTTATTTTCTTTTATAACCAAACAGCCAGTATACCGGGATAACGCACAGAAGGATCTCTATGACAACACTGAAGATCATTCCCGCCGGAATTCCCTGCCACAGTGCATTCCACGGTCCGCTCCCGAAAAGACTCCAGAGATTTGCAGCCACATGTGCCACGATGCTTGTCCACAGCGTCCCGGTCTTATCATAGACGATCGCCAGCATGATTCCCATACAGGTCGCATAGAAAAACTGTACAACATTCCCATGATAGATTCCGAACAATACTGCGGAAACCACAATCGCAATTTCCGGCCGGATCCAGTCTTTGAGTCTGTGAAAGATAATTCCCCGGAACATCAGCTCTTCACAAACCGGTCCGATGATACCGACTACCAGGATCATCAGTCCCATTGACTGTCCGCCAAATGCTGTCTCAGAAACCTGACTGTAACCCGGAAACAAATCATTCAGATGAATCACCTGGATAAAATCGTTAAGGAACTGTCCTATCGCAATCGCAAGGACAATCACACTGAACCAGATAACAGGCGGTGCCCACACGAAATTCTTTCGGTTTCCACTGAATCCCTCTTTCCGTCTCTGCTGATCCTTTCTGTAAAACAGATACAGAATAACACCAGCCGCCACATCTCCGATCAGAGTCACATACAGGGTACTCTGTAACAGTCTCTTTCCCGCGCTTGCGATCTCCTGTACGCCACCTGTCTGAAAGATATAAATCAGATACAGAGCTATCGTTGCCAGCATTGTCGCGCCGTAATGGATCAGGAACGGATACACCAGTCTCCAGATCTGACGTACCGTGGAGTATCCGGATGGTTTTTTCGGATATTCATTCTCGCGTTCTTCCTCTGTGTTTTCTTCCACCGGTCCCATTTTCTTCGCAAACGATGCCTTTGCGGATACATGCATCATACTGCCTGATGTATCTTTTCTGACCGACTCTACCTTTTCTGTCGTCTCTTCGTCATTCGGACTTGCCAGAATCCCCAGATCTTCCACGCTGTCTGCAATATAAACAGCACCTGCAGATTCCAGTTCTTCACGGCTTCCGTATCCGTATGTGACACCGATACACTGAAGCCCACAGCTGACAGCCCCCTGCACATCGTGACTCCTGTCTCCGACCATAAGAACTTTGTCCCGTTCTTCTTCCAGATGCATCCGTCTTAATGCCTCTTCAATGACTTCTGCTTTATCGGTTCTTCTTCCGTCCAGCTCACTTCCGACAATAGCCGTAAAATAGTCTGCAATCTGAAAATGCTCCAGAATCTGTTTCACATACACTTCCGGTTTTGAGGAAGCAACGCCAAGGATCTTGTCGTTGATTTTCAGCAGTTCCAGTAATTCCGGAACTTTTGGATACAGACAGTTTTCAAACATTCCCTTGGTTGTATACCGTTCCCGGTAATACACTACCGCCTGTTCTGCCTCCTCCTCGCTCAGACCTGCATATTTCATAAACTGTTCTTTTAAGGGCGGTCCTACGAAACACTGTAACTTTTCCGGGTGCTCTTCTTTCTTTCCCAGCTTTTCCAGTGCATATGCAACGCAGTTGATAATGCCCTCGCCGGATTCCGTCAATGTGCCATCCAGGTCAAATAATATTACTTGTGACATAATTTACGTCCTGCTCTCTTTTCTTTTAAGCTGTTGCTCCATAGTAGGCATCGATTCCGTTGGCAATTCCCTGAACCATTTTTGCCTGATAAGAAGCACTTGCCATCTTCAGATCCTCTGCCCGGTTGGTCATGTAACCCATTTCAACAATACTTACCGGAATCGTACTCCAGTTGATACCGCTCATGGCATCAGTTGACATCACGCCCTGATTTTTGGCTCCGGTAGCTGCACAGAAACTGTCCACAATTTTTCTGGACAACGTCTGACTTGCACTGATGACACTCTTCGTCAGATATGGATTGCTGTTGGACGGTGCCATCGTCAGTGCTCCGGAAATGGATGTATTATCAGAACCGTTGGCATGGATACGAACCAGAATATCCGCACCTGCTGCTGCCGCCATCTGTGCACGTTCTGCATTGCTGATATTGACATCGTGTGTGGTACGGATCATATAAACTTCATATCCGCGTGCTTCCAGCTCATCCCGAAGCTGCAGGGAAACCTGTAAAGTCAGCTCGTATTCATTCAGTCCGGAGGCATTGCCATGGGTTCCGGATGCTACTTTCGGCTTTGTCGCAGAAGCTCCCGGTCCGATCGGTTCCTGCGCACTGTTTCCTTTTCTCTGATGTCCTGCATCAATCGCAATGATCTTGCTTCTGACTTTTCCCGGTATCCATTCACCATTCTCATCGACATAATAGCTGCCGATCCAGGTGTTCGCTGCCATCGCTCCGCTTGCAGTCAGATAATACCAGGTCTCTCCCAGTCGTATCCAGCCGGTGTGCATCGCTCCGCTTCCGTCCAGGTAATACCACGCTCCGCCGATCACCTGCCAGCCCGTCAGCATCGCTCCGCTGTTGTTCATATAATACCAGGTTCCTCCAACGTTCTGCCAGCCTGTTGTCATGGCTCCGCTTCCATTCAGATAGAACCAGTTATTTCCGATCTTCTGCCAGCCTGTCAGCATCACTCCGTCATCATTCAGATAATACCACGCCCCGCCGATACTCTGCCAGCCTCTCAACATGGCTCCGCTGTTGTTCATATAATACCAGTTGTTTCCCAGTTTCAGCCAGCCGGTATACATGGCTCCGCTTCCATCCAGATAAAACCGGTTATTTCCAATATTCTGCCAGCCTGTCAGCATCGCTCCGTCTTCATTCAGATAATACCACGCTCCGCCGATATTTTTCCAGCCGGTCTGCATATCACCATATATGCTCAGGTAATACCATGTATTTTCCAGCTTTAACCAGCCCGTTTTCATCCGGCCTGCCTCATCAAAGTAATAATTTTTTCCTCCGATGGTTTCCCATCCCGACGTTGTATAACTTTCGTCCTCATGCTGATACCACCACAGACCGTTGTCTCCCTGGATCCATCCCGCCGCATATGTCTTTACCGGGAAAATTCCCGCAAGCAATAACATCACGACCAGGAGACCAAGCATTTTCACTTTCTTCATTTCTCAGATCCTCCTTTCTTTTTTCTGCTGCTTTCTGTTACCATGTTTACGATGCAAAATACTGATCAATTCCGTCTGCGATTCCTGTTACCATCTGCTGCTGATATTCCGCTGTCTGCATCCGGGTATCTTCGTCCGGGTTGGTCATATAACCCATCTCAACGATTGTTGCAGGGATGCTGCACCAGTTCAGTCCGCTCATCTCATCCGTCTGATATACGCCCTGATTATTGGCTCCTGTGGACGCACAGAAGGTTGTGATGATACACTGGGACAGTTTCTGGCACTCTGCGATCAGTTCCTGGCTCAGGTATGGATTGGCAGTGCTCGGTGCCATCGTCAGCGCACCGGCTACCGAAGTATTGTCCGAACCGTTGGCATGGATACGAACCAGAATATCCGCTCCGGACTCTGCTGCAAGCTGTGCCCGTTCTGCGTTGCTGATATCCACATCATTCGTCTCACGAATCATATAGACTTCATATCCTCTTGCTTCCAGTTCATCGCGAAGTTTCAGTGATACATCCAGATTCAGCTGATATTCTGTCACTCCTGTGGTTCTTCCGGTTGTTCCGGATGCCACTTTTGCTTTCGTTTGGGATGCTCCCGGTCCGATTGGCTCCTGTTCACTGTTTCCATGTGCCTGATGACCGGCATCAATCGCAACTTTCTTTCCATTGCCTTCCGGCGTCGGCGTAGGTGTCACGATCTCCGCCTCTACCGTTTCGACAGGTTCTTCCGTCCCTGTCATCTTTCTGAGGTTGGAATCTGTCAGAAGAAGATACGGCACTCCGTCTTCTTCTCCCACAGTGACACTTTCATCCTGCAGTTTTTCCACAAACGCCTGATAATCATCCTGATTCTTTTTCAGGTGCAGAAGAACCGCTGCCACATCTTCTTTCTCATACGTTCCGATCTGTCCATCCTCTGCCGCATACCGGAGATCTGCTGTCATCGTTTTTACATTGTTATCTTCCACTGCCTTTTCAATCGCAGCGATCAGATTCTTTTTCTGTACGACAGGATCCGAAGGATCTTCCGTCGGTTCCGGTGTCACCGTCTGTGTCGGCGTTACCGAAACTTCTTTTGCCTCCTGTTGTGCCTGCTGCATCTGTTCCATCTGCTTTCTGGCTTTTCCATATCCCAGGATGGCTGCAAGACCCAGAGCGAGCACGACGATCACGATGATCATGATCGCCAGATTCACTCTGTTTCCTGAAGGTTTCTTCATAATAGTTCCTCCTTCCGGAAATCACACTTACATTCTTTCCGGTGCTTCAAATCCCAGCATATCGATGCATGCTTCCAGAATATTTTTTACCAGCATCAGCAGTGCCAGATAAGATTCTTTCTTTGCCTGATCCTCTTCTGCCAGAATCTTTGTCTCATGATAGAAACGGTTAAATGCATTTGCCAGTTCATAAATATAAGAACAGATCTTATGCGGTGCTTTCTCCTCATAGGCATTTGTAATGACCTGATTGAATTTGGATGCCTCCAGCATCAGTGCTTTCTCACTGTCGCTTCCTGCTGCCAGGATCTTCAGTACATCCAGATTACCGCCTTCTTCTTTGTATCTGTTCAGGATGGATTTAATACGAACGGTTGTATACAGGATATACGGACCGGTATTTCCTTCAAAAGAAGTAAATCTCTCGATATCGAAGATATAATCTTTGGATGCCTGGTTGGACAGGTCACCGTATTTGATTGCGGAAAGTCCTACGATCTTTGCGGTTGCTCTCGCATCTTCTTCTTTAATGCTGCGGTTGTCCACGATCTTTTTATACATCTCTTCGTTGATATCGCGAATCAGGTTTTCCAGACGCATCACGCCGCCTTCTCTTGTCTTGAACGGTTTTCCGTCTTTTCCGTTCATCGTACCGAAACCGAGGAAGGTCAGTTTGGTATCTTCTTTTACCATGCCTGCTTTCTTTGCACAACGGAATACCTGAACAAAATGCATCTCCTGGCGTTTGTCTACCACATACATGATCTCATCCGGATTGTATTTTTCCATACGTTCCACGATAGTAGCAAGGTCTGTGGTTGTATACAGAGCTGCTCCGTCTGATTTTAAGATCATACACGGAGGTACTTCTTTGGTATCGCTCTCTTCTTTGACATCTACGACAATCGCACCCTGATCTTCGTAAGCCAGTCCCTGATCTTTCAGTTTCTGTACCATCGGTGCGATTGTATCCTGTACACTGGATTCTCCGTTCCACAGATCAAAGTCTACGTTCAGATTTGCATAGTTTTTCTTCAGGTCGGTAACGGATACCTGCAGAATATGTTTCCATAATGCACGATATCCTCTGTTGCCCATCTGTAACTGATGCGTTGCTTCCAGAGCTTCTGCCTTGTACTCCTCATCTTCTTTTGATTTTCCGCTGGCTGCCGGATAGATTTCTTCCAGTTCACTGATGGTAAACGGAGCTTCTGCCGGGTATTCTCCCTCATAATTCTCCTGGAAATACACCAGTTCCGGTTTTCTCTTATGCAGTTCTGTGATGATCAGACCCATCTGTAATCCCCAGTCTCCCAGATGTACATCACCGATGACTGTATGTCCCAGATATCTTCCCATTCTCTTGATGCTCTCACCGATGATCGCAGAACGCAGATGTCCGACATGCAGTGGTTTTGCAACGTTCGGTCCGCCGTAGTCGAGGATCATGGTCTGTGGATTCTTTGCTTCCTCCACACCCATCTTCTCGCTGTTTCTCATCTCTTCGAGATACTGTGCCATATATTCGCCGGATACTTTCAGGTTGATAAATCCCGGATTGACAGCTTCTGCCATCTCAAGCACCTTGCTGTCGGCAAGTTTTTCCACTACATCTTTGGCGATCATGATCGGGGCTTTATGATATACTTTTGCACCCGCCATAGCACCATTACACTGATATTCACACAGGTCCGGTCGGTTTGATAACGTAACCTTTCCCATATTTTCATCATAACCGGCTTCTTTAAAAGCGGTCATTACTTCATTGGAAATCAACTCGATTATTGTTTTCATACTTTCCTAAAACTCCTTTGTCAGAATCATTACATTATATCTTATCACGGGCACACAGGCTGGTCAACTAAAAGAATTCACCCTGTCTGCCCCTCTGTCAACTGTTTTTATGCAGACACGCTCCAGATTCCCCGCCCACATAAAGAAAGACAGAAGCGATTGTTTGTTTTTATTCCACGGATCACTTCTGTCTTTCTTTCATCTGCTATGCTTCTTCCTGTTTTTGTCTTCCTGCTTTGCTTTGTTTATAACAGTATTTCAAAATATCACTTCTGCGGACAATACCAATAAAATTATCCGCATCATCCAGTACCGGAACAAAGTTCTGCTTCATGGCCGTATCCACCAGATCCTCCATGTTACAGTTAATATCCACTGTCTGGTACTTCCATCGGAGAGGTACTCTGCTGATGCTGCAATCCTCCGCTTCCCGGATATTCAGAAACCATTTCTCCTTGATATATCGGAGCAGATCTCCCTCTGTTACAGTTCCCACATATTTTCCGTTCTTATTTAACATCGGAATAGCAGTATATTTGTGATATTCAATTTTTTCAAGTACCTGACGCAGAGTGTCATCATTTTCCACATAGGCAACTTCATTTTTTGGTGTTAAGAAAAATAAAATGTTCATCTACTATAAATCCCCCATAGAAATCTTTTTTTGAAATGACCGGACATTCTTCCCTTTCATTTCAGTTTTCCATTACCAGTATAACCCATTTTCCATCCGATATGGTGAATTTCGCGTGAATAATTTCTAATATTTTTCTTAATTTAATTCTGAACACTCGTATCCTTTTTCTACTCGTGACGAAGTGCATCGATTGGATTCAGATTTGCTGCCTTAATGGATGGAAGCAAACCGAAGATAATACCGATTGCCATAGAAAATACTACAGCCAGTACACTGACAGGTACGCTGATCGCCACCGGAGTCTGAGACATCTTCGATATCACCTGTGACAGGATCACTCCGGCGATTACTCCAAGAACCCCTCCGATACTGGTCAGCACAGCAGCTTCTGTAAGAAACTGCCACAGGATTCTGTTTTTTCTCGCTCCGATTGCTTTTTTCAGACCGATCTCACTGGTACGTTCCGTAACGGATACAAGCATAATATTCATAACACCGATACCTCCGACCAGAAGAGAGATACTTGCGATCCAAAGCAGCTGTTTGTTGGTGTTTTCACTGACCTTCTGCAGGTTCTTAACTGTTTTCAACAGATCCGCCGCCTTATAAGAGACGTTGCCACTGTCAGCACCACTGCTGCCGGCACCGTCCATCATTTCCTCTTCAGAATCAATCATACCGGAACCGGTCTGTCCGGTTACCGCTTGATTCATAATGTCCTCCACTTTTTTTCCTACAGAACTCATCATGTCTGTCTCACTAGCCATCACGCTGACTTCTTCCGGCTCATCATAATTATAGACAACCGGCCAGGTACTGTCCGGAATCAGCACGATTCCGTTGGTATTCTGATTATATGTATAGTAATCTTCCAGACTGTTGATCACCGGTTCGAAAGCATCTGACTTGCGGATACAACCGACCACGGTAAATGGTTCCCCACGGAGTTCTATGGTTTTTCCCACCGGATTGTCTCCCGGAAATAAGGTCTGCACTGCCACATCGTCAAGCAGCACCACTTTCCGGAACTCTTTAAAGTCGCGTTCTACAAAATCCCTTCCATTTTGTATTACATAACCTTTTGTTTTCAGAAACTCCGCATCCACACCGTACACACTTCCACTGTCCAGGCTGGTGTTCCGATAGGTGATTCCGTCCGCATACCCTCTGCGGTTATAAAAAGTCGCACTCTCAACCCCTTCAAGACTGCGAATCTGTTCTTTCTGTTCATCGGAAATCACGGAAATATTATCCGGCAGACCATTGTCCATCCAGTACTCACTTTCTCCCTGGTAAAGCCGTACATCCACATTGTTGTTTCCTGCACCGATCAGATTCTGTTTGATCTGCTCGTTGGTTCCCTGAATCGTAGATGCGATGGAAATGATGGAAGCGATACCTATAATAATCCCCAGCATGGTCAAAAAAGACCGCATCTTATGAGACCATATCCCCCGAAAGGCCAATCTGATATTTTCTAGCATTGTTGTTCCTCCCATCTGCCGTTAATAGTTATAAAGGTCATCAAGCGTACCTTCTTCTGTCTTTGCACCCTCTCTGACATCTTTTCCATAAGGAAATGTGATCTTATCATCCATACTCAGACCGCCTGTGATCTGATAACTGGATCCATACTGAATACCGCCAACCTGTACTATCTGTTTGGTCAGATGTCCGGTTCCGTCGTCCTTCATGACGTAATACTGGCCGTTTTCTGTCCGCACAAAAGGTTTCTCCAGATAGATTCCTTGTCCCTGTCCGTCGCCCTCATCCAGCAGTGTAAGTTCTGCCCAGCTGTTATTACTAAGTCCGCTTGCATCTGCAATGTATGCGGTAAAGGGATAGGAAGATGCATTGGCTCCGTCCTGTCCGTTATCGGATGGATACGGAGAAATTTCCCGTACTTCTGCGGTAAAGCTGACACCATTGTCATAACTGTATCCGCTCAGTGTAGCTCCCACTTTCAGTTTATTCATTTTAGATTCACTGACCGTTCCCTGCACATAAAGTCCTTCACTGCTGACCACCTGAATCAGCGGTTTTCCATCGTTACTTTCTTTTTCGGGATCACCGACTGTTTTCACCACACCATTTAATGTACTCTTAATTGTCTGGTTATTCAGCTTTTTCTGGATATCTTTAATCTCAAGATTGGCCTCTTTGATATCCAGCTGATAATCCCTGATTTCTTTTTCTTTATCCTTGATCTGCTGCTGAATCTCTGCAGCGGTTCCTCCATAAGAAGTTCCTGCATCACCGGATCCTGTCGTATCAGAACCAGTATCGGTAGTGATCACTTTTCTGCTTCCACTTCCCATTACGCTGGTAACTGTCAGATAGCGAATAGCGGCACTGTTTTTCTTTGTGCTCATTCCATCCACGGTATTTTCCTGTCCTGCCGTTTCCTGAGGATTGCCGGCTTCCGGTGTCGGTTCCGAGTTCTCTCCGGGAGTAACTTCCGGCAATACCGATGGTTTGGTTGGCTTTTCTTCCGGATTCGATGGTTCAGGTGGCTCCGGACTTTCTCCCGGCTTTGTTGGCTCACTTGGATCGGTCGGTTCGGTTGGCTCTCCCGGTGTCTCTCCACTTTGCTTTTTACTCAGATCCACCAGATATTCCCCGTCCTCTTTCACATCTGATGCAAAATCCTCATCTGCTCCGTTCTGTTCCCACGCCTTTATAAGATCACCATTTTCTTCTCGAACCTCAATACGAAAATATTTTCCATCTTCTTTTCTTTCCAGGAAAAAGCTTCCTTTCACAATACCATCTTTTTTCACCAGATAGGTCAGTGGTTTTTTCTCTGTTCCGTCTCCCTGATAGGCACTGGCTCCTTTTTCAAGAACCGCTGCTGCTTTCAGATCCTCCGGCAGTTGACCATCACTGTCATCTGTTTCTTTTTCAAGATTCACCTGAAACCGGTCAGTATCCGCTACCTGAAAATCATCTTCCGTAATCTTCTGTCCCCAGATTTTTAACAGTTCTCCATTGCTTACATCGCCCTCCCGGACCTCAATCACAAAAAAACACTGTTCCTCTGCCATTCGGTTTAAAAAACTTCCCAGAATCGCACCGTCAGCAGCACACAGAAAATGATACGGTTCTTCCACCGTTCCCTCTCCCATATACGGTTCTGCCTCCGCTGTAAGCTCCTGATAAGCCTCTGCCGGCTCTTCCGGCTCCATGGACGGGTTCTCCGGTTCCTCGCCCGGATCTTCCGGTATGTCAAATCCCGGATCCTCATTGTCGTTATCACTGGACGGTTTTGTATTCTTTAATTTTGTAATTTCTCTTTTTGCTTTCTCTATGTTCAGTTCGATTCCCTGTTTTTCCAGTTTTTTCATTTCCAGATCCAGATTCTCCAGGGTCATATCATACGTAAGCAGATCATCGCCGACCTTTACCGTATCTCCTTCTTTTACATGTATTTTCTTTACTGTCTGTGAATCTGCCAGATAAATATTCTGTGATACATCTGAAGTAATATTTCCTGACAGACTGTTGTCGGACCATCCACCGCCACCTGACATGTCACTGACAGATACCACCTTTACCGTACTCTGACTGCTTGTTTTCACCGCATATACAGTCACCCCTCCAAGCAGGAGTACTCCTGCAGCAATAAAAGCCACAATCCATTTTTTCTTCATGGCTGCTCCTCCTTTTTCATTATGCCGTCGCGGATAATTACTTTTCTCTGTGCTTTCGCTGCAATCTCGCTGTCATGGGTGATCATCAATACGCTTACTCCTTCATCGTTCAGGCTCTGAAAGAGTTCGATAAGCTGTTCTCCGGAAGTACTGTCCAGGGCACCGGTCGGCTCATCTGCCAGAAGGATCTTCGGCCGGTTAACCAGTGCTCTGGCAATCGCTACTCTCTGTTTTTGTCCACCGGAAAGCTGATTCGGCTGAAAATTCACTCTGTCTTCCAGTCCTACACGGGTCAGTGCCTGCAGTGCCCGTTCCCGTCGCTCTTTTTTCGCAACCCCCGCATAGGTCAGTGGCAGTTCCACATTTTCCAGTGCAGTCTGTCTTGACAACAGCTGAAAGTTCTGGAAAACAAACCCAATCTTTTTCAGTCTCAGATCTGACATTTCATTTTCCGTACATTTGCTGATATCCTGTCCGTCCAGAAAAAACTGGCCGGAAGTCGCCTGATCCAGACATCCCACAATATTCATCAGTGTTGTCTTACCGGAACCGGAAGGTCCCATAATGGCCACATATTCTCCCTGTTCCATCTGGAAATCAATATGTTTCAGAACCGGAATGACCATTTTCCCCTGAAGGTAATCTTTGCAGATATCTTTTAACTCAAGAATCACTGTGCATCCTCCGTTCCTCCGATGACATCTTCGCTGCCATCAGCATTTGACTCATTCTGCTGCATCCCGTCTTCTGTGAGATCTTCCTGATTCGTCTCGCCGGAATCCACTCCATCCACATTCTCATCAGAAAGATCACTGCCGGAACCATCTTTTTCTGAGTAATCTTCATTCGAAAGATCCATATCGTCTCCATCCGTCACCGGGTTGCTCTGCCCCATCTGACCGTTGCTTCCCACTGCAGTCTTCATGCCTTCTTTTAATCCGTCTTCCGGATAAGTGATCATATCATCTTTACTCAGTCCATCTGCAATCTCATACTGGAAAAGTTCATCATCATGCTGTCCCAGCGTCACAGAACGCTTCTCCAGTTTTCCTTTTCCATCGTCAACCCAAACATATGGGCTGTCCGTATCTGCATCACAGATGAAAGATTCATCCAGCCAGATACCCGCCTTTTCCTCACTCTGTCCGTAATCGGCTTCCACATAAACATGCTGTCCAAGCATCAGCCCCTCAGAAGAATCCAGTTCTATATAGAACGGATAGGAATTGGACTGGGTGGATCCGTCACCGCTGCTGAAATAATAGCCATTATTGGAACCGTTGCCCGGATTTTCCTTATCTACCGCACCCATCGTTCCTTTCCAGGTGACAGAATCATCTACTCTGGAATGTACGATTACAGCCTGCCCCGGCGTTACAGATGCGATATTCTGTTCGTTTACCTTACATTTAATTCGAAAATCTCCCATTGCAATTATGGACATGAATGCCTGGCTGTCTCCTGAATAAGAATTACTGTCCTGATTTCCGTTATTGATGGACTTGACTACACCATCAATCTCACTGGTAACCTGACAGTTCTCGATGGAGTCCTGTAATTTCTGAATCTCCACCTGTTTGCTTTTCTTTTCATATTCGCTCTGTTTCAGTTCCATCTGGGCACTCTGAATCTGCATTGTATAGTCAAGCTGTGCATCATTTCCTGCACTCCTTTTTTCCTTTTCCAGCGCAGCAATCTCATTTTGTTTATTTCCGATATTGTTATCGATCCGTTCCAGCTCCAGCTTTGCTTTTTCCAGGTCTTCCTGTGATTTTTCTGTATCATAAGAGAATAGCGGATCTCCCTTGGATACTTCCTGTCCGACTTCCACATAAATGTCTTTTACTGTTTTATCCTGACTCTGCTGAATGTCCACCTGTTTCTGTGTTTCTACCACACCGGCAAAGCGATTCACTGCCCCGTTACCACTTCCCGGATTCATCAGATTATCTACGCTGTTTACATATACTACATTTTCCGTACTTCCATCCGATGATTTTCTGCCGAACAATGTCCACGCACCGATTCCGATTACCACAACGGCTGCAACAGCTGCTCCGATAAGAATAATTTTCTTTTTCTTCATGTCTGCCTCCTGTATCTGATAGGTTCTCATGGTTTCAGTATATCATAGTGCATTCTGCTCTTCCTTACTTTTTCTTTACATTTCTATGGACATTTCCGATATTCTTTTCTTACCATTTCCCCCCTGCTCCCGGAGTTGACATTTTTTCTGGTTCTGTTATATTAAGTCTGTTACCGCGGTTCCGGTATTTTCTGAAAAAGCAATGATTTATAGCAACTATTCAGTAGCCACTGTACCGCGAGGTGTTTTGGCATGAATATGCCAAAATCCCGAGACATACAAGCCAAAATGCTATCACCGAAGGTGATTTTAAATGTATTTTGGCTCGTAACTGTGAAGGTACTGAACAGTTACGATTTATATATATTAGGAGGTTCTTATGACACTTACCGGTATTCTTTCTTATCTGGCCGTTATCAATCTGACCGGCTTTGCCGCTTTCGGCATCGACAAATACAAAGCTATCCATCACAAATGGCGGATCCGTGAATCCGCACTGTTTGCCATCGCTATCCTTGGTGGAAGTGTCGGTTGTCTCATCGGTATGCATGTATTTCATCACAAAACCCTGCATCCTTCTTTCCGGATCGGGATTCCTATGATTCTTATTGTGGAACTGATCGTCGGATGTGTGTTTTTTTATACGATCAGCAACCGTACACCATACCGGCAGGATCCTGTCAAAGTAGTTCGTCACGAACTCTCCTCTCTGTCCCACCGGAAAAAATCCGACATTGCAAAAACACTTAATGTCCATGATGTTTTCCCGTCTGCTGACAATAAACAGTCCGTGCCTTCCGATATCACCTCTGTATTTGCTGATTTCTTTCATGATTTTTCATATCATATCAGAGATTTCTCGGAACAGGGGAATTCGGCTTCGGTCACTGTTTCCCTTACCACACCTGACGGCGAAGCACTGGCAAAAGAATACTCCCGTCAGGTAATGATCAAACAGATTCAGAACTCTGCAAGCCCTGCTTCTGTAGATTTTTCTCTGGAGGACTGCTATCTGCTTCTTGGCAATGTTCTGAAAAACAATGATTATAAAAGTATTACCTCTGACTATACCATCACCCTCACCCGATCCGGAAAAATCTGGAACATCGACTCCCCGAAAAGCCTGTCTGCTGCAGTAACCGGAAACTTTTCCACTTACGTGGCCGATGCTTCCCTGTTTTCTCCCTCTGAGATCATCGCGATCCACCTGGATACTCTGAAAGCTTTCGACACCGAACAATTAAACCGTTATCTGGCACTAGACTCCCTCTTCAATTCCGAAGATACTTCGAGCCGTTCCGTTGTCAAAGCCATCGCCGGCCAGCTTCTGAACTGCCTGGACTACTCCATCACATCGGAGCTTCTGTCTGCTGACGGTATGGATGCCTCTGTAGATCTGAATCTGACCAGTTGCGATTTTTCTTCTGTTGTATACTCCTATCAGGAACAATACACCGCCTACCTGGCGTCCTCCCAGGCTCTGGAAGACGGAACCGAAGGCCGCCAGACCCACGCCATCACTCTCCTGACAGACTGTATCGCCACCAGCACTCAAACCATCACCACCCCTGTAACCATCCACCTGAACAACGACGGCAAAAACTGGCGCATCACCAAAAGCGACGAAATCACAACCGCCCTCCTTGGAAACCTGGAAGAAGCCCTCACCACTATTCTCACGCAGCCGGAAAGCTGATATCTGACATCACCCTGCCTAAGCTGCCACCGGCAACTTTCTTCGGATTCAGAACACTCAAACTTGAGCCACTGAATCAATTGATACAACACAACAAAAAGCAGATACAAAGATTATATTCTCCTTCGCACCTGCTTTTATTTATCTTTCCCCATATTTTCCCTTTTCAACACTGCTTCTTCTGCTCAGCAATTCGCTCTTTCCTAGAGCGTGTCTGAAAAATCATTTCCACAAACTGGGACTCGCAGCTCACGAAAAGCCTTTTTAGACACGCTCTAATCTTTAACATCCACCACTCAGTTTTTTGCCAAAACACAGCGGCAGGCTCCGGGTTTCCTTTGTCGCAACACTTTGTGGGCGCTTAGGGCAAGCTTTAAGATCCAGTCCTTAGAAGAACTTGACAGTGAGCGGCTCTCCGCGAACTGGCATTTAGTTCTTCTTAGGACTTAGCTTAAAGTTGCCCTGCCCACGTTGCGACAAAGGAAACCCGGAGCCTGCCGCGTCCCTCTGCCAAAAATCTGGCAAGAAACTCTATTTAATTATTCCTCACTGCGAATCGCAATCCCCAGCTCCTCCAGCTGTTTCTCATCCACCAGGTTCGGTGCCTCTGTCATCAGACAGGACGCATCCTTCACCTTCGGGAATGCAATTACATCACGGATACTCTCCTGTTTTGCCATCAGCATAACCAGACGATCCAGACCATAAGCCAGACCGGCATGAGGCGGAACACCATACTTAAATGCTGTCAGCAGGAAACCAAACTGTTCGTAGGCTTTTTCCTTGGTAAATCCAAGAACCTCAAACATTTTCTCCTGAATATCATCCTGATGGATACGCACACTACCGCCACCGATCTCAGTACCGTTCAGTACGATATCATAAGCTTTTGCACGTACACGGCCAGGATCGCTGTCGATATACTGCAGATCCTCTTCCATCGGCATGGTAAATGGATGATGCATCGCTTTGAAACGGTTTTCCTCATCAGACCACTCCAGCAGAGGGAATTCTGTGATCCATACAAAACGATATTCACTGCTGTCCAGAAGATTCATCTGACGCGCCAGTTCCAGACGCAGTGCCCCAAGTACATCCCAGACAACTTTATTTTTATCAGCAGCAAACAACAAAAGATCACCAGCCTGTCCGTCCATGGCTTCTACCAGACGGTTCATCTCGTCTTCTGTCATGAATTTTGCGAAAGAAGATTTTACAGTTCCGTCTTCATGAATGGCGATATAAGCCAGACCCTTTGCACCATAGTCTTTTGCAAACTCAACCAGTTTGTCAATTTTCTTTCTCGGCATACTGCCCTGTCCCTTGGCATTGATACCACGGACAGTTCCGCCTGCTTCCAGTGCATTCTTGAATACAGCAAATTCACATCCGCGAACAACCTCAGATACATTCTGCAGTTCCATACCAAAACGCAGATCTGGTTTGTCAGAGCCAAAACGATCCATCGCATCCTGCCAGGTCATTCTCTGGATCGGCAGTTTCACATCCACATCCAGTACCTGTTTGAACAGGTAAGCCAGCAGGCGCTCATTTACATCGATGACATCGTCTACATCTACGAAAGACAGCTCCATATCGATCTGTGTAAATTCCGGCTGACGGTCTGCACGAAGGTCCTCATCACGGAAGCAGCGTGCGATCTGGATATAACGGTCGTAGCCGGAGCACATCAGCAGCTGTTTGAACAGCTGTGGAGACTGTGGCAGTGCGTAGAAGTTACCCGGATGGATACGGCTCGGTACCAGATAATCTCTTGCACCTTCCGGTGTGCTCTTTGTCAGCATCGGAGTTTCGATCTCCAGGAATCCTTCATTTGCCATAAACTGACGGGTCAGAGTAGTTACCTGAGAACGCATCATCAGGTTTCTCTGGATATCCGGTCTTCTCAGATCCAGGAAACGGTATTTCAGACGCAGATCTTCTTTTGTCTTGCTGTTCTCTTCGATCGGGAACGGCGGTGTCTCTGCCTCTGCAAGAATACGCAGTCCGTTTGCACGAACTTCGATCTCACCGGTTTTTAAGTTATTGTTTACCGCACCGGAACGTGCTTCTACCACACCGGTCACTGCAATAACAAACTCACTTCTCAGTTTCGTTGCTTTTTCGAATCCTTTCGCATCGATGCTGCCATTTTCAAAAATCAGCTGTACGATACCGGAACGGTCTCTTAAATCTACGAAAATAATACCGCCTTTATTTCTGCTCTTCTGTACCCATCCCATCAGTGTTACGGTTTCTCCGATATTTGCTGTGGAAATCTCGGTACAACGATGGGTCCGTTTTAACCCTTTCATTGACTCTGCCATTGTTTCTTCCTCCAATATTAACACTCTATTCGTAACAGTGTGTTTTCACACCAATTACATTCTGTCTGCAAAGAATTCTACGATTTCTTCGTATCCCTCTTCTTTAAGCTGTTCCTTCTGGAACTTTTTGTTTTTCTTCATAACCGCAATCGTAACAACAGATCCGTTTTTCCGGTCTTCTTCTGCCTGTTTCAGAACTTTCATCATGCCCTCTGCCGGCATGTTTTTCTCAATCAGAAGTGCTTTCTTTGTTCCGATCTGTGGAACCTGGAAACCACGTTCCATCAGCAGCATGATAATACGCTCAAATCCGATGGAGAATCCGCATGCACAGGTATTATTTCCTGTGAATTTGCCGATCATCTCATCGTAACGTCCGCCACCGCCGACGCTTCCGCCGAACTCATCCATGGAAATCTCGAAGATCGGTCCGGTATAATAAGACATACCGCGTACCAGAGTCGGATCAAACGCAATCTTAAAGTCTGCAGCTTTCACAGCGTCCACACTGTTCATGATCAGTTCCAGACCGTCTGCGTATTCCGGATCCAGTACACCTTCCAGTTTTTCTTTTACATAACGTACACCCTGTACATCATTGGTGATTTCTTCAAACATAGCAAGGTATTTATCCACACATGCTTTGTCAAATCCTTCTTTTTCCAGTTCTTCTCTGACACCTTCCAGACCGATCTTATCCATCTTGTCCAGAATGATAAATACGGTATCATAAGATTCCGGTGCAAATCCGCTGTAGGCAGCCATTGCTTTCAGGATTCTTCTGTCGTTGATACGGATCGTAAAGTTCTTGAAATCCAGTTTTCCAAGCAGGGTTGTGGTTGCCAGAATCAGTTCGATCTCTGCCAGATTGGTCGGCTCACCGAGAATATCGATATCGCACTGCATAAACTGGCGGTAACGTCCTCTCTGTGGACGGTCTGCACGCCATACATTTCCCATCTGCAGGGCTTTGAACGGTGACGGCAGTTCGTTGGCATGGTTGGAATAATATCTGGAAAGAGGCAGTGTCAGGTCATAACGAAGACCTCCATCCACCAGATCCGCTTCACATTCCGCAGTCTCCAGTTTCAGTTTTTCTCCTCTTTTTAAAATCTTGAAGATCAGTTTTTCGTTTTCTCCACCCTGTTTGCTCGACAGGTTTTCGATATGCTCCACGCATGGAGTCTCGATAGATGAGAAACCGAAAGTACCGTAAGTTTCCTTTATCAGGCGAATCACATAATCACGGATTGCCATCTCTGCAGGCAGGATATCTTTCATACCTGTCACAGGTTTTTTCTTTAATGCCATAATGTAATCTCCTTTTCCTTATTCTTATGGATCATTCTTTGAAAGGCAAGAAATACCTTTACATCAAAATCTTTTATCTCTTCGATCATCATCTGCACCGCCGATTGCTTATCAAAAGCCTTGCGGTACGGACGGTCTGAAGTCAGTGCTGCATATACATCACAGACACGGATAATACGGGCACCAAGCGGAATCCCTTCTCCCGAAAGATTGTCCGGATAACCGCTGCCATCATAATTTTCATGGTGATGGCGCACCGCAAGAAGAATGGATTCTTTATAGCCTTTTGCTTTCAGAATCTCATAACTCGCCTGCGCATGAAGCCGGACATAATGGATCTCTTCTACGATCAGAGGCGCATCCATATCGTCCAGATCCTCCGATACCGCTTCTTTTCCGATATCATGAAGCATCCCCGCTACCGCAAGGTCATGGCAGAATTCTTCCGGTTCTCCCAGTTCTTTTGCCACCTGATACGCCAGGTTGCTGACCCGCATCCCGTGTATCAGCTGCTCATCCAGGCTGTACTGTAGCAGATGCTGCTGATTGACATATTTGTTCACCGCAATCATCCTTTTCCTCCGCATGTCTCTCTTTGGTGTCACCCGTTCAGATATTTCTCTATTCCCACTCTCTTCCGCTCGAGCATTTCATCGATCCGGAGAATATAATTGTTGACATCTTTTACATTCTCCACCCGTTCGATCCGGGTTCCGTGCTCAAACACAAATTTGGTGGATGCTCCCGCACCCGCCGCAAGAATGGTCTGTTTTTCTTCCATAATCAGTATATTGTATATTCCCGCTTTGTCAACCTCTGCGTAACCTACATTTTCAAAATTTCCCGCAATATTCTTCTGGCGGTACAGATAATACGGACCCATGCCCATATTTCTGGCACACTGCTGGGTCATCTCCATGATCTCCTGGCTGTTCTCAAACGACATTTCTTCGTATTTATCTTTGAACAGATTCAGTCTTGTCGCACGTTTCAGTGCCAGAGAATGGATCGTCAGGCTGTCCGGATGCAGGTTTTCTACCTTCTGCAGCGTATGCGCCACTTCTTCTTTTCCCTCTCCCGGAAGACCGATGATCAGATCCATATTGATATTGTCAAATCCCAGTTCTCTTGCCATATGGAAAATATTGACCGTATCTTCCACGGTATGTTTTCTTCCGATCACATCCAGCGTTTTCTGGTTCATCGTCTGCGGATTGACGGAAATTCTCGTCACCGGAAATTCTTTCATCACCTGCAGTTTTTCTCTGGTGATGCTGTCCGGTCGTCCCGCTTCCACGGTATACTCTTTGACCCAGGTAAAATCAAAAGTCGTCTGAATGTGAGAAAGCAGTCTGCGAAGCTGCTCCGGTTCCAGCGTCGTCGGCGTACCGCCTCCGATATAAACCGTCGTCAGTTTCCGTTCTCCCATCTCTTCCCGGATAAAGGTCAGCTCCTTGCACAGAGCATCCAGATATTCATCCACCCGTTTCGTCCACCGTTCCAACGGATGAGATCCAAAGGAACAGTACAGACAGATACTCGGACAGAACGGAATTCCTACATAGAGACTGTAACCGTTTTCATAGTCCAGATCCTGCAGCAACGCCTTCTCCCGGTTGGCAATCGTGATCGCCAGAGCGGTTTTTTCGTTGCTTACGCCATATGTTTCCCGCATATACTGCGCGATCTGTGTATTTTTCCATCCCTCTTCGAGAAGTTTCATCGGGATCTTCGTCGGCCGGATTCCGGTAAGATCTCCCCACGGAAGCGTTTTTCCGGTCACCTGGCACAGGGCGCCGTACACCAGACGTTTCAGCACGTTTTTCGTCTCCGGACGGTCTTTTTCATAATCCACAACTACCTGCTGTCTGAAAATCTCCGTGCCGTCTTTTTCGACAGCCAGACAAATCTCCTGACTGCCATAGACAACCAGGAGAAGCATCCCGTACGCTCCCTCCGGTTCTTCCTCTTCCTCATAGAACATCGTAACCTGTGCATGAGGATAAAAGGCTTTCACCAGAGAGTATACATCATATTCAAAATCTTTTTTATTAAATCGAATCGCTATATTGTTAAGCAAAAGGATTGTACCTCTTTTCATACCCTATTGTTGTTTCTTCGTTATGTCCCGGACAGACTCTCGTTGTCTCCGGAAGTTCTTTTAACAGGCGTTTCACACTCGCCTGCATATCGGCACCGCTTCCCGTCGGGAAATCCGTTCTTCCAACACTCTGTGCAAACAGCGTATCTCCGGAGAAGAGCACTTCTTCTTCCGGCAGATAATAACAGCAGCTTCCCGCCGTATGTCCCGGTGTGTGGAAGACTTCAATGGAAAATCCTGCAAGATCCAGTTTTTTTCCGTCACAGACCCACTGATCCGCCAGCAGTACATGAGCACTTGCCCAGCTTCCCGAAAGATTTTTCATCGCATCGGTGAGCACCTGCTGTTCCGCTGCACAGGCGATGACCGGGATCCCGTATTCGTCCCTCAGATCATCTGCCGCCAGCATGTGATCAAAATGACCATGTGTCAGGAGAATCGCCACAGGCTTTCCTCCCATACGGTTAATTTTTTCTTCGATCCGTGCACTCTCATCCGCCGGATCGACGATCAGCAGTTCGCCGTTTTCTTTATTTTTGATCAGCCAGGTATTGGTTCCTACCATCCCCAGTACCAGCTGTTCGATCACTGCTTTTTTCATAGTTTCGGATTACTCCTTTTATCAGCCGGTGGTACGTTCAATATCAAGGACACTCTCCACCTGACGGATCTTTTCCACGATACTGTTCAGTTCTTCCGTACTGTGTACATCAAATGTCATGGAAATCGTCGCGCGTCCCTGTTTGCTCGTCCGGCTGTTGATAGTTGTCAGGTCGATCTTACGCTCGGTAAAGATCCTTGAGATATCGACCAGAAGACCGGTTCTGTTATTGGCATATACATTGATCTCTGCCGTATAAAGTCCGCTGGTCAGATTGCTGCCCTGCCACTCCGCATCGATCAGACGCACGCGTTCTGCCTCGGAAAGATTCATGACGTTGACACAGTCTGTGCGGTGGATCGTGACACCACGACCTCTCGTTACAAAACCGACAATCTCATCTCCCGGAATCGGGCTACAGCATTTTGCAAATCGTACTGCCACATCGTCGATCCCTTTTACAACGATACCGCCTTTTTCTTTCTTCACGATCGGCAGTTTTTCTTTTGCTTCCGCAGCTGCCTCCAGAACTTTCTCATCGGTGATCTCTTTTTTATGCTCTTTCTCGTAAGCCTCAATCAGCTTATTCAGAATCTGTCCTTCTTTTAAGCCTCCGTGTCCCAGTGCGGCAAGCACACTTTCCCAGTCACGGAATCCGTATTTACGCATCACGGCTTCCATGTATTTCGGCTTGGTCAGTTCTCCCAGTGTTCTGCCCTTTAATTTGGCATAGCTGGCAAGCATTTCTTTTCCTTTGAGGATGTTATCCTCTTTCCGCTCCTGCTTGAACCACTGGTTGATCTTATTCTTTGCCTGGGTACTTTTGACGATCTTTAACCAGTCACGGCTCGGTCCCTTGGAATTCTGTGAGGTGATGATCTCCACACGGTCACCGTTTTTGATCTCATACTCGATCGGAACCAGTTTTCCGTTGACTCTCGCGCCAACCATCTTATTTCCCACGGCACTGTGTACACTGTAGGCAAAATCTACGGTGCTGGAACCACGTGGAAGAGTCTTGACATCTCCCGCCGGACTGAAACAGTATACATTTTCATTAAAGAGATCCAGATCACTCTTTAACAGACTCAGGAACTCTTTGTTATCCGACATGTCCCGCTGCCACTCCAGGATCTGACGAAGCCAGCTCAACTTCTCTTCTTCCTGCTGTGCCACCGGTTTCTTGCCATCGGAAGCTTCTTTGTATTTCCAGTGTGCTGCAATACCATACTCTGCGGTACGATGCATCTCAAACGTACGGATCTGGATCTCAAAAGGTCTTCCCTTGGGTCCGATCAGCGTGGTATGCAGAGACTGATACATGTTCGGTTTCGGCATCGCAATATAGTCCTTGAACCGTCCCGGAATCGGCGTATACATCTCATGGATCACACCGAGTGCCGCATAACAGTCCTTGACCGTATCCACGATAATACGCACGGCAAACAGATCGTAGATCTGATCCAGCGTCTTATCCTGGTTGACCATCTTTTTATAGATACTGAAGAAATGTTTTACCCTTCCGTTGACCTCCGCCTGGATATCCGCCTCTTCCATATGTTCTTTTACTTCATCCACAATGCCCTGGACAAACGCTTCCCTCTCTCCTTTTCGGAGATTGATCTTTTCCACCAGATCGTAATAGACTTCCGGCTTCAGATATTTTAAAGAAAGGTCATCCAGCTCGATCTTGATCTTGGAAATACCGAGACGCTGTGCGATCGGCGCATAGATATCCATCGTCTCTCTGGCTTTTTCCTTCTGTTTCGGCTCCGACCAGTACTGTGCGGTACGCATGTTGTGCAGCCGGTCCGCCAGTTTTACCAGAATCACACGGATGTCCTTTGCCATAGCCAGGAACATCTTTCTTAAGTTTTCCGCCTGTACTTCCACCTTATCCGCAGAATAATTCAGCTGTCCCAGTTTGGTAACACCGTCTACCAGAAGTGCCACCTCACTGCCGAACTCCCGCGTCAGATCCTCTGTTGTCATCACGGTGTCCTCTACGACATCGTGTAACAGTCCGGCAACGATCGTCTCTTTATCCAGCTCCAGATCCGCCAGAATGATCGCCACACACAGGGGATGAATGATATAAGGCTCCCCGGATTTTCTCTTCTGACCTTCGTGCGCCTTTGCGGCGATCCGATAGGCCTTTTCAATCATGGAGATATCGGTGGACGGATGATATTTTCGAATACTGCGGATCAGTTCCTCATACAGCTGCTCCGGACTGGTAAAATCCTTCATGCATTTGACATTTGCTTCTACTTCTTCGATCTCCTGGATTCGTTCCTCTTCCGTTTTTGTTTTTCCATCTTCCATAGATTCACCGCCTGTTTTCTTTATTTACCCTCGTAACAGATGACAGATTCCACATCGTAATCTTTCAGACGTTCTCTGCCTTTCAGTCCTGCAAGTTCCATCAGAAATACAATTTTTACAACTTCGCCGCCCAAACGTTCCACCATCTTTGCAGCTGCTTCTATGGTACCACCGGTAGCGATCAGGTCATCGATCAGAACGACTTTCTGTCCCGGTTTGATGGAATCTTTGTGCATCTCGATCGTTGCACTTCCATATTCCAGATCATAATCCTGGGAAATCGTCTCGCACGGCAGTTTTCCTTTTTTACGGATCGGCACAAATGGCTTATGTAAATTATATGCCACCGGCACACCGAAAATAAAACCTCTCGACTCGGTACCTGCGATCACATCCACGTCCACATCTTTGATTTTTTCCTGAATCGAATCGATCGCCAGCTGTAATCCGTCTGCATCCTGTAAAATACTGGTTACATCACGAAAGATAATTCCCGGTTCCGGAAAATCCGGAATACTTCTCACATATTCTTCAAGCTTTTTCATAACAATCTCCCTTCTTTATATGAAACTCACCCGTACCGGCAAATTAGAATCGACAATTAGCGACTACATTATACCATTAATCACGCTTCATCGCAAATTTATTTTACCTGAATCGCTTTGTGCGGACACATTTCCTGATAGCAGAAACACCGGATACATTTGTGGTAATTATATACCGGCGGCTGTTTTCTGCCATTTTTAAACTGCAACGCTTTTCCTTCCACCGGACAGGCTTCCACACAGACGCCGCATTTCTTACATTTGTCCGTCACAATATACGGTTTCTTCTGAAAATACCGCAGGAACCCATTGTTGAACCGGTTCCACAGATTGCTCCTCTGTTTTTTGCGGTCCACGTTAAAATCCGGGTTGCCGAAGCGTTCCACCGCCTCCTGCATCGTGATCTCGCCGTCTTCTGACAGTAACCGGATATTTTCCTCCCGCCAGGTCCCGAGTTCCATCGTCTCTCCGTGCACATTGGTCGGAACCATCTGCGGATCGAGATGTACCAGGTGGCAGTATACACTGTCGATCGCCACCGGATCATTGCCGAGGAGCAGTACATTCATCTTCACCGGATCCCCTGAGGTCGGTCCGTTTCCATCCATCGCCACGATCCCGTCCATCACACAGAACCGCGGGGCGATCAGCTGATTCAGGTCGATCAGCTGTCTTGCAAAGATATCTGCATTTGTATATTGGGTATGTCCTTTGGCTTTGTGAAGCCCGCTGATGCAGCCATAGAGGTTTTTCACCCCGCCGGTCACCCGCTCCAGTGCATGTGTCTTCATCTTACAGAGATTGATCAGCGCATCCGTCTCCTGCACCGGTTTTGCCAGGAAGAATTCTTTTGCCGTGTGTCCCTGCGGATAAGATACCGTACTTCCCTCATTAAAATCAACGATCGTGACACCATAATCTTCCAGCATCTGATCCATGCCGGTGCCTTCCATGACTTTCTTCGCTGACCCCACACCGCAGGAATCACCGCAGCTCAGATGCACATAGCCTTCTTCTTTCAACAGTCTTACGATACCTTTGACCACTGCCGGATGGGTAATGACTGCCCGCTCCACTTCCGTTTTTCGTACCAGATTTGGTTTCAGCAGAATCTTTTCTTCTTTTTTCAGGAAAGTTTCCCATCCCCCTAGTAAAGCTATTCCCTTTTTCAGTGTGCTGTAAACCAGTTCTTCCTCATAACTTTCGCAGGAAAGAATCACAACTTCACTTTTCATTCTTTTTGTTCTCCTGTATATATATTCTATCTGCTTTTTAAGCACTGTTCCTGTCTCCGGCTGTCCCGTTTTCACATGTTGTTTCCGCCATCCTGTTTACCATATACTTTCTCATCAGATCATTCCCATACTGCGAAGCAGGTACAGCCAGAATGTCAGTGTGAATCCGCTGAAAAATGTCGTCAACATCACAATGCTCGACGCCAGTACCCCCTCATGTCCCATATTTCTTGCCATAACATAAGAACTCACCGTTGTCGCCGAACCAAGCATAACGAGGATCGCGATCAGTTCTTCCTGACGGAAGCCAAGCACCACAGCGATCGGTAAAAATACCGCACACCATACCACCAGTTTGAGCACGGTAGCTGTAACTGCCGGTTTGATCTTTCCAAATGCTTTTTTCACATCAAACGCAGCACCCATCGCCATCAGTCCCAGCGGTGTTGCCAGTTTTCCGAGATTATCCACCGTTTTGATCAGGATCGGCGGACACGGAAGTTTGAACCCTGACCAGATGACTCCTGCAAGGATACCAAGAATGATCGGATTTGTTGCGATTCCCTTCAGCGTTTTTTTGATCAGCGCTCCATCCAGCCGGTCTCTCTCCGGTTTTAAAAATGCCAGCACCGTAACCGCCATGATATTATAAATCGGCACAGAAGCAATGATCATCAGCGGTGCCATTCCGGAAGTTCCGTAGATGTTCTGGATAAATGCGATGCCAAGGATCGCCGCACTGCTGCGGTACGCTCCCTGCACGAATTCTCCCTGAATACTTTTATCCTTCCAGAGACAGGAGATCAGAATGGTGATCACGATACAGGCAATCGTTGTCAGTGCACAGTATGCCACAAACGTACCGTTCCACACATCCAGAAAGTTTGCCTGGGAAAGATCCGAAAACAGCAGCGCCGGCAGTGCCGCCTGGAAGACAAATTTATTCGCTTTATTGGTAAACTCTTCATCCATCAGTCCCACTTTTCGAAAGACGAATCCCAGAATCATCGTAAGAAAAATAGGCACTGTGGCATTCAGACTAAATATCAGATTTTCCATGTTACTCTCCTACACCAGACCGAAGCAACGCAGCACATACAGCCATGCGGTCATAGTAAAAGCACTTCCCAGTGTAGTAAGCATGACCACACTCGAGGTAAGCGTTCCTTCGTGTCCCATATTTTTTGCCATAATAAAACAACTGACTGCGGAAGAAGAACCTGCCACTACAAGTGCTCCTACCATCTGTTCGTTTCGTAATCCGCTCAGGGCTGCAAGCGGCAGGGCAATCATGGCAATTCCTGCCAGTCGCAAAAACGTTGCACCAAGTGCCGGCCGGATCTGACCGATTGCTTTCTCTCCCTCAAAGGAGCCACCCATCGCCATGAGACCAAGCGGTGTGGCCAGGCTGGTCAGATTGTGCACTGTCTTGCTGACGATCGGCACCTGCGGCACATGACAGACGGACAGAAGCATTCCCCCGGCGATACCGAGAATGATCGGATTTGTAAGGATCCCCTTCACCGTCTCCTTTGCCAGATTCCCTGCATCCTTCTTTTCCCCGTCCGGTTTCATAAAGAGCAGGATGATCACCGCCAGAATGTTGTTAAACGGCACATTTCCAATTAACATTAAGGATGCCATATCCGATTTTCCGTAAATATTGCTGATAAATGCGATGCCAAGAAGTGCCGAATTGCTCCGGAAAGCTGCCTGTGCGAACTCCCCGCGGATCTTCGCATCTTTGACCAGTCTCGAACACAATACACTGAGCAACCCGCCGACGATCGTGATCGCCGCACAGAAGCCGACAAATTTTCCATCCCACAGCGTCTGAAAATCCGCCTCCCAGAGATCTTCCAGCAGTAATAGCGGCAGTGCTGCCCGGAAGACGAACCGGTTGATTTTCTTGATAAAACTTTCATCCAGCAGTCCGATCCTCCGGAAGGCATATCCCAGAAGCATCGTAAAAAAGATCGGCAGCGTGGCATTTAAACAAAAGACCAGATTTTTCATAGGTATGTAAAAGGAGCCATGGCACGATTGCTCATGCGACAGCTCCTTGTCTCCTTATTCAAAAATTTTGTTATAAATCGGGAAACAATCCAGTGTTGCGAAATAATCTCTCGGTGTCTCTGCACGACGGATCATCTCAAAACTTCCGTCCTCTTTCAGCAGGATCTCCGCAGATTTCAGTTTACCGTTGTAGTTGTAACCCATCGCATATCCATGTGCACCGGTATCGTGGATCACCAGGTAATCTCCCATATCGATCTTCGGAAGCATCCGGTCGATCGCAAATTTGTCATTATTTTCACAAAGAGATCCGGTGATATCATATTTGTGATCACACGGCTGATCTTCTTTTCCCATGACTGTGATATGATGATATGCTCCGTACATTGCCGGACGCATCAGGTTTACCGCGCAGGCATCACATCCGATATACTCTTTGTAAGTGTGTTTCTCATGGATTGCTTTTGTTACCAGACAGCCGTAAGGTCCTGTCATAAAACGTCCCATCTCGGTATACAGTGCCACATCACCCATTCCTGCCGGTACAAGCACTTCTTCGTATACCTTCCGTACTCCTTCACCGATTGCACGGATGTCGTTCGGTTCCTGATCCGGTTTGTAAGGGATTCCCACACCGCCGGACAGATTGATGAATTCAATATCTGCACCGGTCTCTTTTTCCAGTTTTACAGCAACCTCAAACAGTACTTTTGCCAGCATCGGGTAGTACTCGTTGGTTACGGTGTTCCTTGCCAGGAATGAAAGGATACCGAATTTCTTTGCGCCTTTTGCTTTCAGAATCTTGAATGCCTCAAAAAGCTGCTCGGTAGTCATACCGTATTTTGCATCTCCCGGGTTGTCCATGATATCATTGCTGATCTTAAAGAGGCCGCCCGGATTGTAACGGCAGCTGATGGTTTCCGGAATATAGCCGATTGCTTTTTCCAGGAAATCGATATGGGTGATATCATCCAGGTTGATGATAGCTCCCAGCTTTGCCGCATACTGATATTCCTCTGCCGGCGTTGCATTGGAAGAAAACATAATGTCGGATCCTTTGCATCCCATTGCCTGAGAAAGCATCAGTTCGGTCAGAGAGGAACAGTCACATCCGCATCCATATTCTTTCATGATCTGAATCAGTGTCGGGTTCGGGCATGCTTTCACCGCAAAGTACTCTCTGTACCCTTTGTTCCATGCGAAAGCTTCTTTTACTGCTTTTGCATTGTCCCGGATTCCTTTTTCATCATACAGATGATAAGGGGTTGGAAATTTTGCGGTAATCTCATCCAGCTGTTCCTTTGTTACAAATGGTTTCTTGTTCATTTTTTCATAATCTCCTCTGTTGTGTTCTGTTACATTATTTTGCCTGAATAACCTGCATGATATTGGTCACTGCGCCTTCCCCGTTTACCATATTGGTAGCCGGATCTCCTGCGGTAAATACCACAATGTCACCTTTCTTCACCAGATTTTCTCTTCTCACAATATACATGGCATGTGAAATGATATTCTCTGTGGAATCTTCTTCATAACCTGCTACGGAAGTGACTCCCCAGTAGATCTGCATCTTTCTTCTGGCCCACTCATTCGGACTTACGGCGTAGATCGGCACTTTCGGTCTGAAGTTAGAGATCAGACGGGCGGTCTGTCCGGAAATGGTCGGTGTTACGATACAGTCTGCACCCAGATTTTCTGTGGTCTGTACAGCAGCTACGCCGACAGCACTTGATACGTTTTTATTGCCGCGCAGTGCACGGTAATCAAGGAAACGTTTGTGTGTCATATACGGTTCGGTGCATTCCGCGATCTTCACCATCATCTGTACCGCCTGCTCCGGATATTTACCCATCGCAGTTTCACCGGATAACATGATTGCATCGGTACCATCGTAGATTGCATTTGCAACATCTGTCACTTCTGCTCTGGTCGGGCGTGGTGCGCGCATCATGGAGTCGAGCATCTGTGTGGCTGTGATAACCGGTTTGTAGGATTCGTTACATTTACGGATGATCATTTTCTGGATATGTGGAACTTCGTGTGCCGGAATCTCCACACCCAGATCGCCTCTGGCTACCATCACGCCATCGGCTGCTTTGATGATCTTATCAATATTATGTACACCTTCCGCATTTTCAATCTTGGCAATCACATCGATCCGCTCTCCGCCGTTTGCGCGAAGCAGTTCTTTGATCTCTTTGATCGCCTCTGCATTTCTTACGAAAGAAGCGGCGATAAAGTCGATGTCCTGCTCGATACCAAACAGAATATCGTTCTTATCCTGTTCGGTGATTGCCGGGAGTTTTACTTCTACATTCGGAACATTGATTCCTTTTTTCTGACCCAGTTCTCCGCCATTGACAACCCGACAGACTACATCTGTATCTGTTACGTTCTCAACAGTCAGCTGAATCAATCCGTCATCAATCAGGATCGTATCTCCCACTTTTACATCCTTCGGGAGATTTTTATAGGTCTGGCTGCAGCGGGTGTTATTTCCTTCGATCTGCTCGGTTGTCAGTGTAAACTGGCTTCCCTCTTCCAGATATACTTTCTGTCCGCCCTCCAGGATACCGGTACGGATTTCCGGTCCTTTTGTGTCCAGCAAAATAGCGATAGGCAGCTTCAGTTCTTTTCGTACTTTCTTTAACAGATCCATTCTGGTTTTCTGTTCTTCATGATCTCCGTGAGAAAAATTAAATCTGGCGATGTCCATACCGGCTTTTGCCAGTTTTCGCATCATCTCTTCGTCATCTGTGTTCGGTCCCATGGTGCAGATAATTTTCGTTCTCTTCATAAAGTTTGCCTCCCTATCTTATATGCGTATGCGTAAACAGATGATCCTGACAGTATTCATAATTGCCATTGCACTTGGAACAGAAACGGAATTCCAGATGTTCTCCGTCCTTCTCCGTTCTTCCGCAGATCGCACATTTATGTTTGGTGATTCCATTGTTGTTTACCTGGCTTCGATGAACGGCTCTCTGAAATTCTCTCCTTCTGTGAATCTCTTTCGGATTGTACCGGCTCATATTTCGTGTCATGAAAAAGAATATAATAAAGTTCATCAAAGAACAGATAATCGCAACTCTTACCGCCCATCCGGACTGAATCATCTCTGCCAGAATCATCAGCGCATAGGCAACGCCAAGCCATTTGATTTTTAATGGGATAATCATCATAAACAGCACCTGGTTATTCGGATAAGTAGCCGCATAAGCCAGGAAAATAGACATGCTGATGTAATACGTGCTGAACAGTCCGCCAAATAAAACGTTTCCGCCCAGTACAAAATACAGGATAAACGCCCCGATGATCGTCATCAGGATTCCCGAAAAAATGTATACATTGTATCGGAACGCACCCCAGGTTCGCTCAAGAGAAGTTCCGATCGAATAGTAAAACATCAGAGTGATCAGTGTAAAGAAAATGTTCTGTGTAGACGGCGGAATCAGCAGCCAGCTGACGATCCGCCATACCTGTCCGCGCAGGATCATGGCAGGTTCCAGCGTCATATAATTAAGCACCTGCGGAGTTACCATATACAGCAGATATCCAGCCGCATAAGTCAGCACGATATACATTGACAGATTGGTCAGTGCATATCGTCCAAATTTCCGCTCCATCTTGTTTAAAAAATTCATAGTTTTCTCCTTTTAAAATCAGAATTAAAATAAGTCTTTTTTACGGAAAACAATGGCTACCAGAATACTGAACACCAGAGACAGCAGGATCACATAGAGAAATCCCATCGGATTACCCGCAAACGGCATTCCGATCGATTTTAAGTTCATACCGTACGCGCTGAAGATCATCGTCGGAATCGACATGACAATCGTCACCGTCGCCAGGAACTTCATAACGATATTCAGGTTGTTAGAAATGATCGAAGCAAACGCCTCTGTCGTTCCACTCAAGATACCGCTGTAAATATTGGTCATCTCAATGGCCTGTTTGTTCTCGATGATAACATCCTCAAGGAGTTCCGTATCTTCCGGATACTGCTTGATATTTTCCACTTTTAACAGTTTTTCCAGAACCACTTCGTTTGACCGCAGGGAGGTGGTAAAGTATACCAGAGATTTCTGCAGCTCCAGCAGCTCGATCAGCTCCTGATTTCTCTGTGATTTGTGCAGTTTCTGTTCTACTTCGTCACTCTTCTTATCGATGATTCGCAGATAATGCAGATACAGCGATGCGTTGCGGTACAGGATCTGCAGGATAAAACGGGTTCTCTTATAGGTAAAAAAATTCCGTACCCTTCCGTCCATGAAAGAACTCAATACCGGGGTATCTTCCAGACATACGGTAAAAATCTTATCGTCCGTCACCACGATACCCATAGGGATCGTTCCATACCATTCTTTGTCATTTCGTTCCTCGATCATAGGAATATCTACCAGGATCAGTGTATAGTGATCCTCCACTTCGATACGCGAACGTTCCTCCTCATCCAGAGGTGCTCGCAGATGATCCACATCAATATTATATTTCTCTGCGATTTCCACAATCTCGGTGGCAGTCGGATTGATCAGTGCGATCCAGCTTCCCTCCTGTGCTTCATTGATCTGATGCACATTATTATCTATGGTTCTGAAAATCTTAACCATGTTATAAATCTCCCTTCTGCGTGTTTGCCACTGCTAAGACACAGAAAGTGCTTCCTGTCCCAGGGCGGCTTATTCAGATATTTTATATATTTATCCGCTCGAGGATCAGACCCGGCTTCCATTTATAACACACTTCCTTTCTCAATTTCAAACTTCTATCGCACCCGTTTTCTCTTTTTTTACAAATTTCTTTTTCGGGTGCACACTTTGACTTGATAAAACGCCAAAATTTAAGTTCATTATAAAGCCGTCAACTACCGTTTGTCAATTTCTTTACAAATTTTCTTCCCTGATATATAATAGCCAAAGATCAGTATTTTTCTAATATTCTATTGATAATTTTTTAACCATTATAATAAGGAGATTTTATGGCTGGATCATCTTTTGGAACCATCTTTCGTATCACCACCTGGGGTGAATCCCACGGTGCCGGACTGGGCGTTGTCGTAGACGGCTGCCCGGCTGGTCTTCCCTTATGTGAGGAAGACATTCAGATCTTTTTAAACCGCAGAAAACCGGGGCAGAGCAAGTTTGCCACCCCAAGAAAAGAGGACGATAAAGTGGAAATTCTCTCCGGTATCTTTGAGGGAAAAACCACAGGTACACCGATTTCCATGCTGGTAAGAAATACTTCCCAGCGCTCCCGTGATTATTCGGAAATCGCTTCTTACTACCGTCCGGGACATGCCGACTACACATTTGATGAAAAATACGGTTTCCGTGACTACCGCGGCGGCGGCCGTTCCTCCGGTCGCGAGACGATCGGCCGTGTAGCAGCCGGAGCAATCGCCTCCAAACTGCTCGCCACTCTTGGTATCACCATGACCACCTATACCCGTTCCATCGGTCCGGTCACCATTCAGACCTTCGATCAGGAACAGATTGAAAAGAACAACTTGTATATGCCGGATGAAAATGCAGCTGCGGAAGCATCCGAATACCTGCTTCACTGCATGAAAGAGCAGAATTCCTCCGGCGGTACCGTAGAGTGTATCGTAAACGGACTTCCAACCGGTCTCGGCGATCCGGTCTTCGAAAAACTGGATGCCAACCTCGGAAAAGCAATCCTCTCCATCGGTGCCGTAAAAGCGATCGAGATCGGTGATGGTATGGCAGTAGCATCTGCTACCGGCCGTTCCAACAACGATCCGTTCCTTCCTGGAGAAAACGGAACCATCAAAAAAGCCAGCAACCACGCCGGCGGAGTCCTTGGCGGAATCAGTGACGGCAGCCCCCTGATCCTTCGGGCAGCCATCAAACCAACCCCGTCCATCGCCTCCTTCCAGGACACCGTAAACAAACAAGGGGAACCCATCTCCGTCTCCATCAAAGGCCGCCACGACCCTATCATCGTCCCCCGCGCCGTAGTAGTCGTAGAGTCCATGACCTCCCTCGTCCTCGCCGACGCACTCCTGCTGAACATGACTGCAACGATGGACAACGTAAAAAAAATCTATACCGACAAATAAACGCATCACCTAAAAAGCCGCGGTGACATAAAAAAAACACGTCCTAATGTCACCACGGCTTTTATTGTTGAACTTTCCAATGGGGACGGTTCTTGGTGGTTGTCGGAACCGTCCCCACTGGCATCCACAAAACTTTCCCTACACAACCACTCTCCCTCCCGAGTTGAAAAACCAGCAAAGGAACTCCGGATCCTATTGCGTTCCCCTTTTTCAACCTCACTCTACTTCAATATTCGTCATCAAAATACAATTCGGCGTCTCCACCTTCATCGGTTTCCCTTTCATCACGATCAGTTTCTTCTCATAATCAATCGCAAACGTCGTAATACTGTTCGACTCATGATTGACAACTGCCAGATGCTTTCCATCCGGGAACAATGCGATATCCTTCGGGTACTCTCCACTGATCGGCAGTGCAAACTCTTTCGTCAGCGTACCATCGTCCGGATTAATAGCGAACATCGCTACCGAATCATCTCCCGCCGTAGAAGTAAACAGATACTTTCCATCCGGAGACATCGTCATGGCTGCTCCGCAGTCATGCATCGGATCCAGCTGATCAGACAGCGGCTCTACTAACTGAATCAGTTCAAACTCCGGTCCCTTATCGGTATCTTTATAAGTAAATACACCCACTTTATTGATCAGCTCGAACAGGATATACGCATATTTCCCATCCTTGCTGAACAGGATCTCTCTCGGTCCGGACTCTCTCTTGCATCGAAGAATATCCACCAGTTCCATCCGGTTTCTCGCCGTATTGATCCGGTAAACCTTCACCTGATCGATACCATTATCTACTGCACATACATATTTGCCTTCCGGCGTTGTCTTCACACAGCTTACATGCGGACGGAAGTTACGTTCTGCCACACTTCCAACACCTTTGTGGAATACACCGTCAAACACCTGACCCAGACGGCCATCCTGGTGGGTATGTACTGCTGTGATCTTGCCATCATGATAACCTGCAACAAACAGATATTTTCCGCTATCATCCACGCACAGGTAACAACCTCTCATTCCATCAATACCCACTTTGTTGATCAGCTCCAGATCTCCATCCGGTTTGATCTCAAACACTGCCACGCCTTCATCTGCGATCGAATACAGATACTTGCCGTTTTTCGATTTTACCACATAAGACGAATTGTTTACCGGCACTACTTTTCGTTCACTCAGGGTACCTTCTTCCACGTTCACGTCATACAAATGAATTCCAATACTGCTTCCATGTGTATAAGTTCCAACATATGCAATGTATTTTTCTTTTTCCATGATGTTTTTTCCTTTCTTTGCAAAATTTGCGTATTTTTTAATATCTATTGATTATTTTATCATATTTCTGACTATTTCACAATTCTTTCTTAAAAAACTTGCGAATTGTCTTTTTTCTATGCTACACTCACTATGATAATTTTGAATACGAACATAAATTTTCAGGAGAATTTATCATATGAAACGAATCTTAACTTATCCAATAACGGAATCCGACAGCGACCAGCGAATCTATGATTTCCTGTGCCACCACGGATATTCCCGACACATCCGCACCTGGTTAAAACAGCATCCCGGTTCCGTCCGTCTGAACGGCGAGGAAGCACTCTTTTATTTTCCACTAAAAAACGGCGATCTGCTGGAAATCTCACTGGAAGAGGAACACCCCTCGGAAAATATCGTTCCGGTAGACCTACCGATTCATATTATCTACGAAGACGAAGATCTGATGGTCATTGATAAACCGGCGGATATGCCGGTACACCCTTCCATCGGCAATTATGAAAACACCCTGGCAAATGCAGCTGCCTGGTACTTTCACCGGCAGGATATCCCTTTTGTATTCCGCTGCATCAACCGGCTGGACCGCGACACCACCGGGCTTCTGATCCTCGCCAAACATATGCTAAGCGGTGCCATTCTTTCCGACCAGATGAAAAAAAGAGCGATCCACCGCACCTATCTTGCTATCACAGAGGGAAAGACAGATCCCGCTGGCACGATCGACAGTCCGATCGGACGTACAGATCAGTCTCTGATTCTGCGGCAGGTGGATCACGAAAATGGCGATTCTGCCTGCACCCACTATCTGCAAAAATGCTGGCATCCGAAGACTTTCTATCCGGAAACTTTACCTGTTCCACAGGATGGACTTTCTCTGGTACAGTTGCAGCTTGAGACCGGACGCACCCATCAGATCCGTGTGCATATGACTTCCATCGGCCACCCGCTGATCGGAGATACGCTGTATAATCCGGAAACAGCTCTAATGAACCGCCAGGCACTGCACTCTTACCGGCTGGCATTTACGCATCCTGTCACTGGAGTTTCGCTGGAGTTTACGTCTCCACTGCCAGAAGATATGGTAGAATTTTTTCCGGACTGTAATACTTGATACCGTTGTTGCAAAAACTGATTTTGATTATCGCGGCAGTCGCCAGGGTTTCGTGCAACAAGCATGGACTTTGGCTCGTTGCTCGTGTAAAAAAAGATCTGAGAAACGTTTTGGTTCTTTCTGAACTTTAGGTATATCAAGCAAAAAGCAGGTATGAAAAATATCTGCTTTTTCTATAAATATTTATTTCTTATCTTTGGGTATTTATGATATAATATATGTACCTAAAAAGGAAGAAGATGATTCATATGAAGTATATTCCAACACAAGATTATTCTTTTCTGCTTGATGAAAACCATTATGTTTATGATCATGTTGAAGATGAAGATAGCTTACATATTTACATTAAATCTAAAGAACATGGCTGTAAATGTCCCCTGTGTGAAAAAATGAGCACAAAACTTCATGCCACTTACAGAAAAAAATTTCAGGATACCCCAATTCATTGCAAGCAGACTTTTTTACATGCAAATGTTTATAAATATGATTGTGAAAACCGGGATTGTGAATGCAAAGTCTTTATGGAAGATCTTCCGTTTGCCAAAGCTTCTTTCTCTCTTTCGGATCTATTATAAAACAAGCGGGTATCAATTTGATACCCGCTAATGTTTCATTTGGTTATACCCAAAATTCAAAAAGAACCAACGTTTTCCACATTTCTCAGATCTTTTTTATTTTTCATGTAATACCTGTTTTTCTACATCGCGCGAATCCGCGGCACTTCTGCCACATGCAGATACTTGCTGATGCATTTTACCAGCAGATCATGCTCGGATACGTGATCCAGACCGGTGATTGCGACTGTTCCGATCACACCCACTTCTTCCACACGGATCGGGAATCCGCCGCCACAGGCTGCATACTCTTTCTCATCCAGAAGTCTGTCTGCCAGGGTTTCTCCCCGCTCTCTCAGATCCATATACATCCGCAGACTGCTCTTTTCGGTGAGGCGCACGGTATTTTCTTTTCTGGTCAGCCACTGTTCATGGTACAGATTTGTGCCGTCCATACCATACTGGAATACGGTATAGCCGTTGTTTAAGCGGATCCGTATCAGCACTGCCGCACCTCTTTTTGCTGCCTCTGCCACGATCAGATTCCCCAGTTCCCATGCATCTGCATTCGTAAAACTGGAAAACTGAAGGATTTCTTCCTGCATCTGTAATACACTGCTTAATTCTTCAATCGTCATACCACTACCTCCGGCTTCCTTTTATTTTGCCAGTGCCAGCAGAATCTGGTTACTTCTGGCGATAAACTGTGTCATTTCTTCCGGACTCAGCTGTTTGTGAGCCATCATAGCCAGATCGTACAGCTGCTGGCAGATCAGCGGAACATTGGTCTCGTCGTCTTTGTGTTCAGCCACATATTTTACCAGCGGATGATTTGCATTCAGAACCAGTGTGGCTCCGTTTGCTCCACCAAACATATTGGCATCCATGCCGTACATTTTCATCATATCCTGCATCCGGCGGCTTTCCTCGGACAGGGTCATCATAGAAGAAATATTTTCATTTTTCAGTTTTTCTACTTTCACATCCAACTGCTCATTGCTCAGCGCTTTCTTGAAGGTTGCAGTCAGCTCTTCAGTCATTTCTTTCAGATCTTCACCGTCTTCTTTAAAGTCTTCGGTCAGATCCGCATCGATACGCTGGAATTTTACATCGTTATGTTTCTGTTCCACATGGGTAATAAAAGCAGTATCAATATTATGTTTCAGGATTACTGCATCCATACCCTGTTCCTTGAACATGTTGATGTATTGGCTCTGCTGCACTTCGTCAGATACATAATAAACGGTTGTCTTCTCCGGCTCTTTCTCTTCCGCCTGCTCGCCGTCTTTTTTCTCTTCTTCCGGTTTCTCGGCTTCTGCTTCCGGTTTTTTATTTTCTTCGATGCAGTCTTTCAGTGTCAGATATTTGCCGTCCAGATTCTTGAACAGGATATAATCATCCATCTTGTCAGAGAATTTTGCATCTTTGATGCATCCGAATTTGATGAACGGGCTGATATCATCCCAGTATTTCTCATAATCTTCTCTGGCTGTCTTGCACATACCGGTCAGTTTGTCAGCGACTTTCTTGCTGATATAATCAGAGATTTTCTTGACAAATCCGTCGTTCTGCAGAGCACTTCTGGATACGTTCAGCGGCAGATCCGGGCAGTCGATCACACCTTTTAACAGCATCAGGAATTCCGGAATCACTTCTTTGATATTATCGGCGATAAATACCTGGTTGTTATACAGTTTGATGGTTCCTTCGATGGACTCATACTCGGTGTTGATCTTCGGGAAATACAGGATACCTTTTAAGTTAAACGGATAATCCATGTTCAGATGGATCCAGAACAGAGGCTCCTTATAATCCATAAATACTTTCCGGTAGAATGCTTTGTAATCTTCATCGCTGCACTCATTCGGATGTTTCATCCACAGCGGATGAATATCACTGATGGATACCGGACGTTTGTTGATTTTTACTTTTTCTTTTGCCGGAGAAACTTCTACAACTTCTTTTTCTCCGTTTTCATTTTCTTTTTCCTCGGTCTTCGCATCCTCATGAATATGTTCTACGACAACATCATCGTCACGCAGATCGGCTTCATCGATCGTCTCATATTCCTGTTCAGCGTTCTCATTGGAGAGGAAAATCTCGGTCGGCATGAAGGAACAGTATTTTTCCAGAACTTCACGGACTCTGTACTCGTTGGCAAATTCCAGGCTGTCTTCGTTTAAGAACAGGGTGATCTCTGTACCAACGGTTGTCTTGTCGCCGTCCTGCATATCGTACTCAGAACCGCCATCACACTCCCAGTGTACCGGTACAGCACCTTCTTTATAAGATAACGTATCAATATGAACCTCATCTGCTACCATGAATGCGGAGTAGAATCCCAGACCGAAATGTCCGATGATCTGATCATCGTTGGTTTTGTCTTTGTACTGCTCCAGGAACTTGGTTGCTCCGGAGAAAGCGATCTGTGTGATATATTCTTCTACTTCATCCGCTGTCATACCAAGACCGTTATCGATAAACTTCAAGGTTTTCTTTTCCGGATTGACGATCACTTCGATTTTTCCTTTATAATCATCCGGGAAAGTATATTCTCCCATCATTTCCAGTTTCTTTAATTTTGTAATTGCATCACAGCCATTCGATACCAGCTCACGAACGAAAATATCGTGATCGGAATACAGCCATTTCTTTATAATCGGGAAAATATTGTCACTGTTAATTGAAAGATTTCCATGTTTTGCTCCCATGGTTATACACACTCCTTTTCTTACCGGAACTCAGCCACCTGCTTTCTTTAAATGGCTCTTTCGTTCCCTGCATTTTCTCTTTGAAAGACCTAAAACTCTTTCACTGACCTTAATACTAATACCGAATTTTCCAAATGTCAAGAAAAAAATTAGCACTCATTTCAAATGAGTGCTAATAGTTTTACATGTATGTATTTGAGTGTTGAATAACCAACGATTATGTCGTTTTTTGTCTGATTATCTCATATTCCAGCATCCTTGCTTCCTGCCGCGGTTTCTTTTTCCGCATCAGATCCAGCAGCAGATCTGCCGCTTCCCTTCCGCTGGTATGATAATGATAGTGCACCGTCGTAAGTCGCGGACACAGAAGATCCGCGATAGCGCCGTGTCCCATACCGGCAACTTTCATCTTCTCCGGCACTGCGATCTTCCGCTCCGAAAGACAGGATAATACACCTGCTGCGATCATATCTGTCGCGCAAAGAACACCATCCGGCCGCTTCTCTTCCGCAAGGATCTGTTCCATCGCCTGATATCCTGCCTGCACGGAGAATGTCGCTTCCCGATATGCAATCTCATCCATATGAAGTCCATACGTCTCCAGTGCCCGACAGACGCCCTGATAACGGCTCTTACCTGCTGCCTTATCCCGCCTGTCGACACCGATATATGCCGGATGCCTGCAGCCGCTCTTTAAAAGTTCCGTCATCATGGCACATGCCGCGCCCTCATCATCGTGATAAATACAGGGATATCTGTCACTTTTCTGTCCGAGGATCACCACCGGAACACCCATATGTGCCAGTGCCACCTCGTGGCGCTTCGTAAGGATCGAAGCTACAAAGATCAGTCCATCCACCTGGCTCTGTTCAAATGTTTCCAGGATTCCGATCTCTTTTTCCAGACTCAGATTCGAATTCATCAGCAATACGTGATAATTCTTCTGATCCATCCGCTCCGAAATACCGGATAAGATCTTCGGCACTGCCTCGGAATCGATCTGCGGAACCAGTACGCCGATCCGGTTACTCTTTTTCGTCCGCATCGTTCTGGCATACTCCGACGGCCGGTAATTGGTCTCCCGGATCACCTTCTCGATCCGCTGCCGTTTCTCCTGGCTGAGACTCCCGTCATTTAAGTAACGGGAGACCGCTGCGCTTGAGACGCCAGCCAGTTTTGCAATCTCACTGATCGTCATACGGATACCTATTTCTTCAGCAGCCAGTAGCAGCCAAATGCCGGAATCTGAACTCCTCTTGCTTCCATCTGTCTGCCGCTGATCAGATCCTCATACATGCCGTCTTCTTCGTTGATCCATGCAACTTTGTCATACTCGCTGAAGTTAAACAGAGCTACCAGTTTTTCTCCGTCTTTTTCTTTGATCAGACCAAGGATGGAATCATCCCAGGTATCCACGGTTCTGCAGTCCGCAGTGCTCTCGAATACCGGATGAGATTTTCTGATTTTCTCCAGCTTGTCCAGTCCTTCAAACATTTCTCCCGGAATCGTGCCTTTGGTGTGACGAAGTTCCGCTTTATCCCACCGGAAATCTCCTCTGTGCAGGTAACGGGAATCATCCCATTTTTTCGGATTTTCATGGTAAGTATAGTCATTTTCCTGACCGATCTCATCCCCGCTGTAGATAACCGGGATACCGGACTGCGTCAGCATATACACATGCAGTGTCAGATCGTAACGGATTGCTCTCTTTGTTGCCTCTTCGTCTCTCTCATAGGCAGCTTTCTCGATACCACACAGAGAAGCGGTTGTACCACACTGGCGGGCATCTCCGGAAGTCGGATCTGCATTGTACAGTTCTCCTCTTGCAAAAGAATTTTCATAATTGCCTGTGAAGAAATCACTCAGGTATTTCTTGTGAGCCACTTCATCGATACCGAACTGTCCAAGCCATCCATAGTCCAGTCCCCAGCCGATATCGTCATGGCAACGCAGATAATTCAGGAATACATAGTCCTTTGGCAGACGGTTGATGATATCCATCTGCTGGCGCAGCAGACGCGCATCTCTCGTCGCTACGGTATTCCAGGTTGTTGCCATGGTTGTTACGTTATACAGCATATGGCATTCCGGTTTTTCTACAGAACCAAAATAAGGAACGACTTTTTCCGGCTCCATGACAACTTCACCAAGAAGCAGTACACCCGGACACACGATTTCACAGATCATACGCATCATGCGGACGATATTATGTACCTGCGGAAGATTTCTGCAGTTGGTTCCCAGCTGTTTCCAGATATACGGAACGGCATCGATACGGATGACGTCGATACCTTTGTTAGTCAGGTTCAGCATGTTGTAGATCATTTCATTCATAACTACCGGATTCCAGTAGTTCAGATCCCACTGATATGGATAGAACGTCGTCATAACGAATTTCTTCATATCATCCAGCCAGGTGAAGTTACCCGGTGCAGTGGGCGGGAATACCTGCGGAACGGTCTGCTCAAACTGAGACGGTACATCGTAATTATCATAGAAATAGTACCGATCCATATATTCGCGTTCTCCGGCTCTGGCTCTTCTTGCCCACTCATGATCTTCGGATGTATGGTTCATGACGAAATCCATACACAGGCTGATGCCTTTTTTCCGGCACTCGTCTGCCAGGCTTTCCAGATCTTCCATGGTACCCAGTTCCGGCTGTACTTTTCGGAAATCGCTGACCGCATATCCGCCGTCGCTCTTTCCTTCCGGAGACTCCAGTAACGGCATCAGATGCAGGTAGTTGACATTACATTCCTGTACATAATCCAGTTTTTCCTTCACACCTTTTAAGTTTCCTGCAAATGCATTGACATACATCATCATTCCCAGGATATCATTTTTCTTATACCATTCCGGATTCTGCTCTCTGACTCTGTCCTGCTTTTTCAGATCTGGTTTTCTATCCATGTAGATATTTTTCAGATTCTTACACAGATCTTCAAACATATCCATCCGGTTTTCATACAGTTCGCAGTACAGCCATTTCAGTTCATCGTAATGACGCGCCATACGTCTCTCGAATTCCTGTTCCAGCTCTTTTGTGCTCTCTGCTTTCTCTGTTTCTTTTTTTACCGGCTCCGCTTTCACTTCCGGCTTTTTCTCTTCCTTGACCGGTTCAACTTTCGCTTCCGTTTTTTTCTCCTCTTTGACCGGTTCTGCTTTCACTTCCGGCTTCTTCTCTTCCTTGGCCGGCTCTGCTTTCACTTCTTTTTTGGTTGTGTCCTGTGCAGCTGCTGTCTTTTCTGTTGAGTCTACTACTTCTGCCTTTTTATCTTCTGCATTTGCTGCAACTTTTTCTGTGATTTCTGTTGTTCTCTTCGCCGCTCTCTTGGCCGCTTTTTTCTTTCTGGCTTTCATAGACACTTCTCCTAATCATATAATATTTTGTGCAGAACTTTTGCCCACACTTATCTCACTTTACATCGATTATAGCATAGATGTATTAAAAATCAATAAAAAATCTTTTTTATATACATATTTTAATTCACGAACTGCTGCCTAAAAAACTATGAATACTATGAATAAATTTTAAACTTTTTCTTAAAGTTCCAAATTCTTCTCTATTTCCTTTGCTTTGCAAATTCTTCTGTGCTATAATCACAATAGCTTTTTGGAAGGCTGCTACTATTATAAAATCCAACGCGTAATAAGAGGAGGCGTTTCTCACTATGAGCACAGGCACCCGTATCAAACGTGTCATTCCGGTAGCACTTTATACCGTCTTTTATCTGCTTTGTTTCTCTTATCTTGAGAACCGGCATGTACGGTATCACATTATTGATTCCAGCCTGGATGATAAGATTCCATTCTGCGAATATTTTATTTTCCTTATTTTTTATGGTTTCTTTACATCACTGTGACCATTGGCTATTTTCTTCTTTTCAATGAAAATACAACCGAGTTCTGGAGCCTGATCCTGAATCTTGCCATCGGTATGACATTATTTTTAATTGTATCTTATGTATATCCAAACGGACTGAATATCCGGCCGACGGAATTTTCCAATGATTCCATCTTTACCCGTATGGTTCAGTTTTTATACCGGACAGATACACCAACCAATGTACTTCCAAGTATCCATGTGTATAATTCCGTGGCTGCTTTTTCGGCAATACATACCTGTAAAAAATTACAGAAACACAAAGGAATCCGTATCGGTGCATTTATCCTGACCATACTGATCATTCTGTCCACGATGTTCTTAAAACAACACTCGATCGCCGATGTGGCAACAGGTATTACCTGCGCGGTGGCAACACATGTGCTGTTTTACGCAAGAGTAACCGAAAAGCAGGGCGCAAAAGCAAAACAGCGTTCCCCGCTTCATCAGCATGATACACATATGTAGAATTTTAATCTTGAGTTTTATATCAAAAAGAATAACCGGTGAGTGGAAAAATTTCACTCGCCGGTTATTCTTTTTCTGATATCCTGTCTTCTCTTCACACCTCTCACAGCACCAGCATCCCCTGGCACTGCCTGATCTGTTTTCTAGAGCGTGTCTGAAAAATCATTTCCGCAATCTGCAAGCCCCACTTTGCGGTATATTTTACCCTCATTCGGTTGCCGTAGCCCGCTACGCCGC
>JABLTO010214115.1_pt1 | contig 47184 bp, 44 predicted proteins | sample 7160091 | NCBI WGS metagenome assembly JABLTO01 (sample SAMN14651225, study PRJNA627086) | human gut metagenome | isolation source: feces | host: Homo sapiens
AAATTTTTATAGTCATTTCTGACTTTAAAGAACCCTTTTCTGGTGCTTATTTAGCATAAGCTGTTGTTCTTACATTATCTAATTTTCAAGGTACACTCTCGCTCGCCGCTCACACGGTGAGCTTTTATATAATAGCAAATTCATCAGGCTTTGTCAAGAACTTTTTGCAAAACTTTTTTAGTTTTTTCATTTGCTCTTTTTCGTCGTCTTCCGAATTGCTTTGATAGAATAGCACCGGAATCGGCAAATGTCAAGCGGTTTTTGAAACTTTTTCGTATCCTTTTTTTAATCGTTTTGACTGTTCTAAATCTTGTGTTCAATTATCAAATCGAACGCAAGATATACGCCGCCGAAGGCGAATCTTCGGCGGCGGTCATTATCAGCCTATGGTGTTTTCAAGGATGCCTAACCCGTCTATCTCGCAGCGAACGATATCGCCGCTTTTGAGGTACTGTCGAACGGTGGGATCCATGCCGAGAGCCACGCCGCTGGGCGTGCCGGTGGCAATCACCGTACCTGCCTTGAGTGTCATGCCTGCGGACAACTCCTCGATGATATACGGAATGTCGAAAATCATCATGCGGGTGTTGCTGTTTTGGCGCAGCTCGCCGTTTACATAGCAGCGAATGTCTAGCTCGGGCATTGCGCCGAGCTCCTCTGCCGACAGGATACAAGGCCCCATAGGTGTAAAGCCGTCGAGGCTCTTGCCGAAGTACCACTGCTTGTGGCGGGTCTGGAGATTGCGGGCGGAGACATCGTTGATGATGGTATAGCCGAAGATGTACTCGGCTGCATCGGCGGCCTTGACATTCTTTGCGTCCTTGCCGATTATGACGCCGAGCTCGACCTCGTAGTCGAGGCTGTCGCAGATATCGAAGTGGCCGTCGATGGTGTCGTTCGGTGCAACAGCTTTGTTCAGGCGCTTGGAGAAATACACGGCATCGCCACGCTGAACATCGAACACCGCATCGGCACGGGTAGCCTCCTCGGCGTGGTCACGGTAATTGAGGCCAAGGCAGATGACATCCTGCTTGGGCTCGGGGATGGGTGCGTCGAGCTTCAGTGTGTCAAGCGGAAGCTCCTTTGCATCGCCCGGCACGGTGGGCAGCGAGCCGTTCAGCTCATCTATCAGCTCATTCATACTCTGCGCCTTGAGGCCCAACTCGGAGGTGGGGATAACGGCAGTCTCGGCGGCATTCAGGACGCCGACTGCGGACTCGCCTTCATTTATATATGTAACGAACTTCACCTTAGAATACCTCCAGCAGCTTTGCGAAGATCTGGCCGACATAGGGCACGGGCTCCTTCTTGCCAAAATAGGCATTGCGTGCGCCGAGGAATGCAAGCACGACGAGTATTGCGGTGTTTATCTTTTTGACAGGCTTGCCGACATAAGGTACAACGGCGACAACGCTGTTGAGCGCATGGAGTGCAAGCAGCATTGCCGACTGCTTGGCATGGTACTTTATGAGGTCGGAGCCGCTGTTTTTGATGAGCGAATATATAAACAGCGGGCCGATATAGCCGGTGGCGGCGAGGTCGCGCTCACGGAACTCGTCGGGGATCTTGTCGTCGCCCGTCATCTGGGGACCTGCCTTTTCAAAGGCATCCTGCATATATTGAAATATGGGATTATCAAACATGCCGTCGCCGCCCTCGGGCTTCCAGCCGCAGCTTATGCACATTCTGCCGCCATCGGGGATGTAGGCTCCGCATTGAGGACACTTATTCATACATATCACCTTTCTATGTACGGCGGCAAGCCGCCGATGTTTTTTTATATTTTATTATCATCGCCATACCAAGTCAAGCGCAAAATCTGTGGCTGCCGATGACGAGCAGCAGCGGGCGTGACCAGATCCACTTGCTGGTGGCGGTGGCGGGGTTAAAGTAATATATCGCTCCGCCGGTGGGGTCGGAGCCGTTTAGTGCTTCTCGGGCGGCTCGGTATGCGCTGTCGGTGATGGGCTGGTCGAACTGGCCGTCATCGAGGCATGAAAATGCGCCGGACTGATAGATTACGCCGGACAGGCTGTTCGGAAACGACGGGTGGTCTATCCTGTTCATGACGACTGCGCCGACTGCGACCTGCCCGACATACGGCTCGCCACGGGCTTCGGCGGAGATAAGGCGTGCAAGAAGATAGACATCGCCGTCGCTGTGTGATGAGCCTTGTCCTGCGTAGATACCCATGGCGGCGAGGGTCTTGTCCCCCGCCTGCCCGTCAACGGCAAGACCGTTTTGGCGCTGAAAATACTTGACGGCGTTCTCCGTGCGGCTGCCGTAGATGCCGTCTACGGTGTAGTTATAATACCCCCAGCTTTTGAGGCGGGTCTGTATCTCCGTCACGGTCGCACCGGATGAGCCACGCTTATAAAGCGCTGCATCTGCCGACTGTGCAAGGGCTATAATAAGTAAATTGACAGCGACTATCAGTGCTACGGCAAGGATTATCTTTTTTCGCTTTACGCTCATTTGAACCACTCCTTTTGAGTAGTTTTGCGCAAAGAAAATTTCTGTATGCAAAGAAAAAAATACCTAAACGATCTCTCGTTTAGGTATTTTAGAGTTAATTTGCTGTCAGTTCTGGACCTTGATGATGTGTCTCGGGCAGATATCGGAGCAATGTCCGCACTGCACGCACTTGGTGACATCGATCTTGGCCAGATTGTCAACAACGACGATTGCATCTGCGGGGCACTCACGCTGACACTTCATGCAGCCGATGCAGCCTGCATCACAGATCTTGTTGACAGCTGCGCCCTTATCATGGCTGGAGCATGCGACTTCGACATGCTGGTCATAGGGAACGAGTCTGACGATCTTCTTGGGGCAGACATCGACGCAAGCGCCGCAGCCGACACACTGTTCACGGTCGACCTTTGCGACACCGTCAACGATGTGCATTGCGCCGAACTGGCAGGCATCGGCACAGTTGCCGAGACCGATACATGCAAAGCGGCAGTCCATATTGCTCTTGCCGCCGAACAGCATTGCTGCCTGACAGTTTTTCGGGCCGTTGTAGTTAAAGCGCTTGAGTGCGTGACCTTCTGTGCCTGAGCAGGGAACGAAAGCGACCTGGCGAACAGCCTCGCCTGCGGAAACGCCCATGATCTCTGCGATCTTTTCGGCAGCGGCAGGACCTGCCGCAACGCACTTATTGACGGGAGCTTCGCCCTTTGCGACCGCAGCGGCATAGCCGTCACAGCCGGGGAAGCCGCAGCCGCCGCAGTTTGCACCGGCAAGGCACTCACGCACAGCAGCCTGCTTGGGGTCAACTTCTACTGCGAATATCTTGGATGCAATTGCGAGGATGGCGCCGAAAATTGCGCCGAGGACGCCGAGAACGATTACAGCATAAAGTACTAATTCCATTTCATCGTCCTCCTAATCAAAAGATCTTCATGCCGCTGAAGCCCATGAAGGCCAGAGCGAGCAGCGAAGCGGTAACGAGACAAATGGGGAAGCCCTCAAAGCTCTTGGGGTACTCTGCAAACTCAACACGCTCACGAACGGACGCAAACAGCACGATAGCAAGCAGGAAGCCGAGGCCGCCGGTGATACCGTAGACAGTGGACTCGAGGAAGTTGTAGTTATTCTGAACATTCAGAAGAACAACGCCGAGAACTGCGCAGTTGGTGGTGATAAGGGGCAGGTAGATACCCAGTGCCGAGTACAGAGAGGGGATCGCCTTCTTGAGGAACATCTCAACGAACTGCACCAGAGCGGCGATAACCAGAATGAAGGTCAGGGTCTGGAGGAAGCCGAGGTTGAGCGCCTGAAGGACATAGGTGTCGACCACCCAGCAGATGGCGGATGCAAGGCCCATAACGAAGGTGACGGCAAGACCCATACCGACAGCGGTATCGACCTTACTCGAGCAGCCGAGGAACGGGCAGCAGCCGAGGAACTGGGAGAAGATAAAGTTATTTATCAGGATCGCACCGAGGGATATCGAAAGAATACTGGTAAGCATTACTTATTACCCTCCTTTTCTTTCTTCTCGGCAGACTTGCGCAGTGCAAACTGCATTGCGGCGATCAGGCAGCCGAGAGTGAGGAAGCCGCCGAAGGGCATGGTGAGTATCTTAGCGCCGAGGTCGGAGGAGAAGATCTGCAGGCCGTCGCCGGTGCCGATGACGCCGTTAACGGTGTTGATAAGACCCTTGCCGAACGAACCCGAACCGAGGAACTCACGGATGATGCACATGATGGTCAGAACGATGGTGTAGCCGAGGCCCTGGAAGATGCCGTCAAGTGCGGATGCGCCGATGGTGTTCTTTGCAGCGAACGCTTCGGCACGGCCGATGATGATGCAGTTAACAACGATCAGGGGGATGAAAACACCGAGAGACTCGCTCAGTGCGGGTATGTAAGCCTGCAGGAGGAGGTCAACGATGGTAACAAAGCCTGCGATGATAACTACGAAAACTGCGATACGGATATCGTTGGGGATAACCTTACGCATTGCGGAGATAACTACATTGCAGCATGTGAGGATGATGAGAACGGATATACCCATACCGATGCCGTTGAAGAGCATGGTGGTGATAGCCATGGTCGAGCACATGCCCAGCAGCTGGACCAGAACGGGGTTATTGGTGATAAGGCCGTCCTTGAATTGTTTCTTGATATTCATTTTCTGACCTCCTTAACCCAGCGTTCCAACGGCTGCGATAGCCGCCTGAACGGCGGAGCAGACAGCCTTGGAGGTGATAGTTGCACCGGTGATAGCCTCAACGGAGCCGCCGTCCTTGGTGACCTTGGCGGTATCGGCATTCAGGCCGGGGAACTGATCTCTGAAGAAATCGTCATTTGCCTTGGAGCCGAGGCCGGAGGTCTCGGAGCTGGAAATGATGGAGATACCGTTGCAGGTGAGGTCGGAATTAACGCCGACAGCGACGGTGATCATGCCCTGGGAGCCGGAAACCTCGGCTTCAACGATCCAGTTGCCGTCGTTGGTCTTGTAGACCTTCTTGACTGCGGACTGGTCGCCCTCGTACTTGACCTCGTCATAGGTCTCAAACTGCATGACCTTGCTGTAAGCCTCTGCGGTCTTCTTTGCCTGATACTCGGCAATGGGCTTCTCGGTGATGAAGTTAGTCAGACCGAGGATGCCTGCAACGATCGCAGAAACGAGGAACAGGATGAGCGAAAGCTTTACTACTTTATTCATGCCTTTGCCTCCTTTGCTGCCTTCTTGGCTGCCTTGAGGTCTTCCTTGGTCACGCCGAACTGGCGGCCACGGGTACCCTTATCGATAGCCCATGCGCACAGGTTCATGATGAGGATGGCGAAGGAAACGCCCTCGGGGAAGCCGCCGAAGTAACGGATCAGAACGGTCAGAGCGCCGCAGCCGAAGCCGTACAGCAGCTGGCCGTTGAGAGTTACGGGGCTGGAGGAGTAATCGGTCGCCATGAAGATAGCGCCGAGGAACAGACCGCCGGAGAGCAGGTTGTAGAGCATCCAATCAACATTGGAGTAGCCGTTTCTCGGGAAGATGACGGTCAGAATGGCGACGGTGCCGATGAAGGCAACGGGGATGCGCCAGTTGATGACCTTGCGGATGAGCAGGTAAACGCCGCCGACAAGCAGAGCCAGAGTGCTGATCTCGCCGATGGAGCCGGGCATTACGCCGAGGAACATATTGCCGAAGTCAAAGTACTCGGGCATTGCGGAGCCTTCCTTGAGGATGCTCAGCGGAGTTGCCATGGTCTCAGCGTCGATGCCGCTGATGAAGTTAGGCACTGCCCACTTGGTCATGACGGAGGTCCAGGAGAAGAACATGAACGCACGGCCTGCGAGTGCAGGGTTGACGAAGTTCTTGCCTATGCCGCCGTACAGCTGCTTGACAACGACTATTGCGAAGAAGGTGCCGACAACGGGCATCCACAGCGGAGTACCTACGGGCAGGCACAGCACCAGCAGGATGCCGGTGACGCATGCCGAAAGGTCGCCAAGGGAGTTCGGCTTCTTCATGAGCTTGCGGTAGCCCCACTCCCAGAAGCAGGCGGAGATTACGGAGATGACGAGCAGCGCAAGTGCTCTTGCGCCGAACATCAGAACACCGACTACCATTGCGGGAACAAGCGCAATGATGACATCGAGCATGATGCGGGATGTGTCGGTATTCGTCCTTACCTGAGGCTGGTAGGAGGCGTCAAAGGTATATTCTTTTGCTTTCATTTATTCTCCGCCTCCTTTGCTGCCGCCTCTGCACGGGCCTTCTCGTCCGCAGCCTTCTTGGCAAACAGAAGCTTTGCGGTCTTAAAGGAGTGAGTAAGGGGCATTCTGCCGGGGCAGTTGTAGGAACAGCTGCCGCACTCGAAGCAATCAAGAATGTGGTACTTCTTCATATTTTCGAAGTCGCCCTTCTTGAAGTACATGTACATGTAGACAGGCTCAAGTCCCATGGGGCACACGGTAATGCACTTACCGCAGCGGATGCAGGTGGGGTTCTCGACCGTCTTGTCCTCTTCCTCGGTGAAGAACAGGATTCCTGCGGTACCCTTGATGTTGACCGCATCGAGGCTGGTTGCGATAAGGCCCATCATAGGTCCGCCGAGAACGATCTTCTTGGGGGTCTTGATGAAGCCGCCGCAGTGCTCTGCGATGTAGCTGAAGGGAGTACCGATACGGCACTGGAGGTTGTGGGGCTTATCCACCGCCGAGCCGCCTACTGTGAGTATACGCTCGATGCAGGGGATGCCGAGGTAGCATGCCTGATAGATAGCATAGGCAGTCTGAGTGCTGATGACATTGCAGCCTACGCCTGCGGGCAGACCGCCGGGCTTGACCTCACGGTTGGTAATAGCCTTGATCTGCATTTTCTCAGCGCCCTGGGGGTACTTGACCTCTTCGGGCACGATCTCAACACCGTACTGAGCAGGGTTCTTGGAGTTGAGAAGCTCGATGGCGTCCATCTTGTTCTTCTCAATGCCGTAGTATGCCTTGTCCAGTCCGCTTGCGATGCGTGCAAGCTCTATACCCTTGAGCAGCTCCTCCGGATGAAGCTTCATCGTCCAGTGGTCGCCGTTGAGGTAGGGCTCACACTCTGCACCGTTGATGATGAGAGTATCGACCTTGCCCAGACCGCCGCGGATCTTGAATGCGGTCGGGAACATTGCACCGCCCATGCCGACGATACCGGCCTCACGCAGACGGGCGAGGATGGCTTCGGGGTCCTTGAGCTGCTCCTCGGTCAGGGGAGCCATGTCGGTGCAGGGGGTATCCTGGTAGTCGTTCTCGATGACGACTGCCATGATCATATCGCCCAGAGGATGGGGTCTGGGCTCGATTTTCACGACCTTGCCAGATACGGGAGAATGAATAGGAGCAGAAACAGGGGCGGGGTTATCGCCGATCTTCTGACCCATAGTTACATAATCACCGACCGCAACCAGCGGCTGGCAGGGTGCGCCGATGTGCTGTGCCATCGGAACAATGACCTGAGGCGGCGGGGTTACGACGACTACCGGTTCATCCGGAGCCTTCATATAATTGGGATGTACGCCGCCACGAAACTTATAGGGCATTTGCATCACCTCTCTATTTTATGACAAAGTTAAATATAACATAAACTATGTTTGGTGTCTACATTCAATGACTCGATTTTTATCAATTTTTCGTTCATTTTGGCATGAAAACCTGACAAATGATTAACGATTGTGTGCAAATCAACGCAAAATCCGCCACTTAGTTCATCTTTTGTCAAAATATAAAGCATTTGCCGTGTTCGCAAAATTGGGGCTTATCAAACCGGAAAGTATATTGTATAATCAAATTATATTTATTGTATGGAGGACGCAGCATGTTGACTTCTTGGGGCGAACGCCTTGACAAAAACAATATCCTTCCCGAATATCCCCGTCCGCAGATGCGCAGAGACTCGTATTATAACCTCAACGGCGAGTGGGATTACGCCATCACCGCCGTCGGCGAAAAGCAGCCGGAAAAGTGGGACGGCAAGATACTTGTGCCCTTCTCCCCCGAGTGCGAGCTGTCGGGCGTGGGGCGTGTTCTGAAGCCCAACGAATATCTGTGGTACCGCCGTGATTGGGAGTGCCCCGAGCACGAGGGCAGAGTGCTGCTGCACTTCGGTGCGGTCGACCAGTCGTGCACGGTGTACATAAACGGTCTGCGTGCCTTCCGACACAGCGGCGGCTACCTGCCGTTTGAGTTTGACGCAACGGGTTTCCTTCGCAAGGGCGTGAATGAGATATCCGTCAGCGTGCGTGACCTGTCTGACACCGCACACGAAGCCCGTGGCAAGCAGAAGTTTGAGCGTGGCGGCATATGGTACACCCCGCAGAGCGGCATTTGGCAGACCGTGTGGGCGGAGTGTGTCCCCGAGGACTGCATAAAGAAATTGAAAATAACGCCGAATTTCGACGAGGCTTTTGTCGAGGTCTCCGCCGAGACCGTCGGCGGCAACGCAGCCTATGCCGAGTTTAAAGGTGAGCGCTATCCCCTGCCGGCGAAAATCCCCGTCCCGGACTTTGAGGCATGGTCGCCTGAGCACCCGAAGCTTTACGACTTTGCGGTCGTCTACGGTGAGGACAGGGTCGAAAGCTACTTTGCCATGCGCAAGTTCTCCGTAGAAAAGGACGAAAAGGGCGTAAAGCGCCTGTTTTTAAACGGCAAGTCCTATTTTCACAACGGTCTGCTCGATCAGGGCTATTGGTCGGACGGCATGTACACCGCTCCGAGCGATGAGGCGCTCATTTTTGACATTCAGACGGCAAAGGACATGGGCTTTAACATGCTGCGCAAGCACATTAAGGTCGAGCCGCTGCGCTGGTACTATCACTGCGACAGGCTGGGCATGCTTGTGTGGCAGGACATGATAAACGGCGGCGGGCAGTATAACCCCGTCATCATCTCCGCACCGCTCGTGACCGGCGTGCACCTGAGCGACAAAAACTACAAGCTGTTCGCCCGTAACGACATGGAGGGGCGTGCTCATTACGAGACTGAGCTCAATGAAATGGTCGGAACGCTTTATAACTGCCCGTGCATCGCAATGTGGGTGCCGTTCAACGAGGGCTGGGGGCAGTTTGACGCAGCGAGGATAGCCGCAAAGGTCATGCAGATGGATCCGACCCGCACGGTCGACCACGCCTCCGGCTGGCACGATCAGAAGATAGGCGAGACAAAGAGCCTACATGTGTATTTCAAAAAGTATAACTTCAAGCCCGACAAGCTCGGCAGAGCCGTGCTCCTGTCCGAGTTCGGCGGCTACAATCTGCGCTGCGAGGGGCACTGCTTCAACGCTAAGGATTTCGGCTACAAGCGCCTAAAATCCGCAGACGAGCTGCAAAGGTCGCTCGAAAAGCTCTACGGCGGCGAAATTCGCCCCGCATACGAGCAGGGTCTTGCCGCAGCGGTGTATACGCAGCTTAGCGATGTGGAGGATGAAGTCAACGGACTTATCACATACGACCGCAAAGTGGTGAAGCTAAAGCCGGAAGTCGTGCATAAAATCATCAAAGTGGATTAAAGCGCAAAAACTCCCGCTCACCGAGCGGGAGTTTTTGTTATTCGTCAAATTCAACGGGGACATCGACGAGCTTTTGAAAATGCTCAAGCTCGTACTCGGGGAATATTATCTCGTACACCTCGGAGTCGCAGACAAACTGCAGGGAGTAGCACAGGCACGCCATATCGGTGTACTTGGTTTTTATCCCGTATTGCAGGTACTCGCCCTCGTCGTAGTCCTCTTCCTTGTTCCATATTGCCAAGGGGAGCTTTTCGCTGCCCAGATAATAGCGCACAAAGTCCTTTATCGGGAACGAGTACACGCTGTCAATATCGGCAAGGCAGAGCTCATCGTCCTTGCTGAAAAGCTTCATATCCTCGTTTAAATACTCGCCGTCGAGCTTGCCCTTTACGGGCTTGTAGCGACACGACATTATGTCAACCACGGTGTAGTCCGGCGGAACGCCGAGCCTGTCCTCAGCGGTCTGTTTGATATTCGCAAGGCTTTCCAGCGCTCTGTCGTAGTCGCCCGATTCTTCGTCCTTTTTGCCGTTTCTGAGCTCGATGAGCTTCAAAACGAGCCAGACTACGAAGCCCGCTGCACCGACCGAAAGCAGCCAAATCGGCTCATTTTCAAGCGCCCCGTCAACGCCGAGCTTGTACACATCTTTGAAGAACAAAAATGCGATTATCGCAAAAAGGGCAAAGGACGCCCATGCAATCGCATTTGCTATGATCGGCAGCGTTACTGCTTCACGCGTCATTTTGGCTTTGGAGTATATCTTTTCTCTGGTGCGCTTGAAGTTGTCGTCGAGCCTTGCGGTCACAAACCGCTCGCCGTCGCACTCGGAGCTGTCACCTTGGTATCCGAAAACATTTATCATGGCTTATTCCTTTTCCGTCGGCACATCGGCGATGGCCTTGAACGCCTCAAGCTCGTACACAGGGAAGAAAACCTCGTACTCGCCGAAAACATCGGATATCTGCATGGCGTAGTACCTGCAAAAAATCGTGCCGTAGTCGTTCGAGGTAATCTTATACTGCTTATACTCACCCTTATTAAACGGCACATCCTTGTTCCACTCGTCCATGTTGGCTTTCTTTTTCTTGAGGACATACTTCTTGATATCATTTATCGGGAACGAGTACACCGTGTCGATATCGGCAAGGCAAAGGTCGTCACCATTGCGGAAGAGCTTCATCTCGTTATTCATGTGCTTGTAGAAAAGCTCTTCTTTTATCTTTATCTTACCGTTTTTCTCGGTGTAGCGGAACGACAGAACATCGACCTTTTTGTGGTCGTGCGGTATGCCGAGCTGCTCCTCGGAGCGGAGGTTGAGCTCCTCCATGCTCTCAAGCGCCTTGTCTATCTCTCCGCTGTCATCGACCTTTTTGTACTTGAGCTTTTCAACGCAAAACAGTACCGCCCACAGCACGAGACACACACCGCCGCCATAGAAAATAGCCGGTGCGTTGCCATACATTTCGGCAAGTGTAAGCTCGCCCAAGTTTCTCAGAAGCGAGAAAGCAACAATGATAGCGCCGACATAGCATATGAGCTTCAGCGTCTTGAGCCAACCGGGCAAATTTGCCTTGCTGCTGGTCTCAAGCGCTTTGCCGAAAACATCGTCAATTTCCTTTTTGAGTGCGGCATCGGCTCTGTTCGTTATAAAGCGAGCGCCGTCACAGGGCATGTCCTCCGTTTTGCTGTACGGATATCCGAAAACATTTTTCATATCTTACTCCTCCTCGACCGGCACATCGACTATCTCTTTGAATATGGGCAGCTCGTACTCTGCAAAAACTATCTCGAACTCGTCGAGGCCCTCACTGTATTGCAGGGCGTAGCAGCGGCAGCTATAGAAATCGTCGCCGTCAAATTCAATGTCGTAGCGGCTGTACTCGCCCTCGTTGTAGGCAACATCCTTATGCCATTCAAACATATCGGCTCTCTCTTTTTGGAGCACATAGCGGGTAAAGCCGGAAATGGGCATAACAAAGAGGTTTTCGTTGTTGGAAATGCACAGGTCGTCATCTTCACGGAAAATTTTCATTTCCTCCTGTTCTAAGCTCAGGGGTTCGGCAGCCTTGCCGGACTTCTGCTCGTACCAAAGTCTGAAGATATCGACCTTTTTGCGGTCATACGGCACACCGAGCGCACTGTCGCAGCGGTCTTTGACCGCATTGAGCGCCGCCGCTGCGGCTTCGACCTTGCCGTCATTTGCAAGGCTTCTTTTTCTTGCCGATTTAAACGCCTTTAAGCCGAGCCAAAGGACGGCACAGAATATACCGCCGTAGAACGCCAGCGGTTGACTTGCGATCAAGTCCGCAACACTGCCGCCAAAAGCCTAAACGACCTTTATAAGTGCAAGGACAAAGCCTACAAAAGCTGCACCGCCGAGGATGGTCGCCCACATAAGCTTATCGCTTCTGAACTCCATGTCCGTTTCATGCTCCATGGCGGCATATAGCTCATCACGCAGGCTGATGGGTATACCGGCGGTTATGAACCGCTTGCCGTCATACTCCATGCCCTCTATCGTGCTGTCCTTGTATCCAAACACATTTTTCATATCATCACCTCAGAACATATAGGTCTGGTCTTGCTGCTGGCGGATGCGCTTTTTCCAGCAGCGGTGGCACATGGCAACATAGCTGTCGTTGCCGCCGAGGAACACCTGGTCGCCCTGAGTGATGACTCTGCCGTTTTCGTCGATTCTCGCATTTACGGTGGCTTTTCTGCCGCAGGCGCAGACGGTCTTTATCTCGGTTATGGAGTCGGCAAGCTCAAGCAGGCGCTTTGAGCCCGGGAACACATGTGTGAGAAAGTCGGTGCGCAGACCGAAGCACAAAACGGGGATATCCTCAAAATCTACAAGCTCACGCAGCTGGTCTATCTGCTCGGGCGTAAAAAACTGCGCCTCGTCGGAGATTATGACATCGTGCCTGCCGGCTTTAGCGTACTCCTTGACGATATCCTGCTCGGGCGTGATTATCTGTGCGCTGCGGGCAAGTCCGATGCGGCTTTTTATGATATCCGCTCCGTCACGGGTGTCGATGCTGGGCTTGATGAGCCACACGGTCATGCCCAGCTCCTCATAGTTAAATTGGGTTATCAGTGCCTGAGCCGACTTCGACGAGCCCATTGCACCGTATTTAAAATACAGCTTTGCCATAGCTTTCTCCTACATTATATATTACTTCGTTATATGCGCTCTCACCCGCTCGAGCACCATCTCAAGCGCCACCTGATTGTGGCCGCCCTCGGGGATGATGATATCCGCCTTGCGCTTTGACGGCTCGACGAACTGCTCGTGCATGGGCTTTACGGTCGTAAGATACTGGTTCACGACGCTTTCAAGGCTCCTGCCCCTGTCACGCACATCTCGCACGATGCGGCGCAGGATGCGAACATCGGCATCGGTATCGACATATATTTTGATGTCCATGAGCTTGCACAGCTCTTCGCTCTGGAAAATGAGTATACCCTCGACCACGATCACCTTGGCAGGCTTCACGGTCACGGTCTTGCTCGATCGGTCATGAGCCGTGTAGTCGTAAACAGGACACTGGATAGTCTCCCCCCTGCGCAGCTTCTTGAGATCCTCGATGAGAAGATCCGTGTCAAATGCGTCGGGATGGTCATAATTGAGCTTCGTGCGCTCATTATAGCTCATATTATGGTGCGCCTTGTAATAATTATCGTGATACACGACGCTCACATCTCCGCCGAAATGCTGCATTATCTTGCGTGTTATTGTGGTTTTTCCGCTTCCCGTGCCGCCTGCGATACCGATTACGATTATGTCGCTCATCCGTCAAACACCCCTGTTAATTTTTATCTGATTTTGATGATACCATAAATAATCCCGTCTTGCAATTTGACTTTTGAAATTTGTTTGTTATAATTTATCTTATAGTATACAAAATAACAACAGGAGGAATTATTATGCCTATTCCCACTCCGCATATCTCCGCCAAAAAGGAGGATATCGCAAAGACCGTGCTCATGCCCGGTGACCCCCTGCGCGCAAAGTTCATCGCCGAGACCTTTTTGGAAAGCCCCGTGCTCGTGAACAATGTCCGAGGTGTTCAGGGTCACACCGGCACATGGAAGGGCGTTCCCGTGACCGTCATGGCTTCCGGCATGGGCATTCCCGCAATCGGCATCTACAGCTGGGAGCTGTACAATTTCTACGATGTCGACAATATCATTCGCATAGGCTCGGCAGGCGCAATGCGTGACGACCTCAAGCTCATGGACATCGTCGCCGGTCAGGGCGCATGCACCGACTCGAACTTTGCCCACCAGTTTGAGCTCAACGGCACCTTCGCCCCCATCGCAGACTACACGCTGCTTAGTAACTGCGTAGAGGCCGCCAAGGAAAAGGGCATCGACATGAAGGTCGGAAATATTCTGTCGTCTGATAACTTCTACTCCCCCTCAAATTGTGACGACAGCACCAAGTGGCGTGACATGGGCGTTATGGCAGTCGAGATGGAGGCCGCAGGCCTTTACATGAACGCCGCCCGTGCCGGCAAGCGTGCTCTGTGCATCTGCACGATATCCGATCACCTGTACCGCAGCGAGGCTCTGTCGTCCGAGGAGCGCCAGCTTTCGCTGACCCAGATGATAGAAATTGCCCTCGATACCGCCGTTAAGATGGCCAAGCTCGGCTGATAGGCTATGCTTTTTTAGCTAAAATGACAAATAGTGCTTGCCTGTTTGGCACGACAATGGTATAATATCCACGATATGACGATATGAAGAGCATATCGCCTAAATTTGTACGCACAAATTTAAAAAATACGGAGGAAAAATCATGAAAAGATTTCTCGCAATCGTCCTCGCTCTTGCTATGGTCTTTGCTCTCTGCGCATGCGGTGGCAACGACAAGCCCAAAGAGACGGACAAGCCCGACACCGCTGCTTATAAAGTAGCAATGATCACCGACTACGGCGACATCACCGACCAGTCCTTCAACCAGACCACCTATGAAGCTTGCAAGGCTTTCTGCGACAAAAATTCTGTCGACTTTAAGTACTACAAGCCCACCGCAGACAGCACCGCCGCCCGTGTTGAGATGGTCGAGCAGGCTGTTGCAGAAGGCTTCAATGTCATCGTAATGCCCGGCTACGCTTTCGCAGGCACCATTGCAGAGTGCCAGGACACCCACCCCGATGTCAAATTCATTGGTCTGGATGTTTCCGAGTTCGACCTGTATGATTCCTTCTACAATCACGACAAGGACGGCAACCGCACCGATCTTAAGGATGCGAACAACAAAGAGCACATAAGCAAGAATGTTTACTGCGCTGTTTACCAGGAAGAGCTGTGCGGCTACATGGCCGGTTACGCAGCAGTTAAGCTCGGCTACACCAAGCTCGGCTTCCTCGGCGGCATGGCAGTTCCCGCAGTTATCCGTTACGGCTTTGGCTTTGTCCAGGGCGCAGATGCAGCTGCTAAGGAGCTCGACACCAAGATCGAGATCAACTATGTTTACGGCGGTCAGTTCAACGGCGACGCTGACATCACCGCAAAGATGGATACTTGGTACGCAGCAGGCACCGAGGTCGTCTTTGCTTGCGGCGGCGGCATCTTCACCTCCGCAGCCGAGGCTGCTAAGAAGGTAAACGCAAAGGTCATCGGCGTCGATGTCGACCAGAAGGGCATCATCGACGGCGGCTATGGCGAAGGCATGACCGTTACCTCCGCTATGAAGGGCCTTGCAGCAACCGTTAACACCATGCTTACCGAGGTCTTCGCAGGTAACTGGGATAACTACGGCGGCAAGATCGACACCCTCGGCCTCGTTTCCGATAACCCGACCGAGAACTATGTCCAGATCCCCATGGAGAGCACTCAGTGGGCAGACGGCAAGTTCACTCAGGACGACTACAAGGCACTCGTTGCTTCAATGCACAAGGGCGATGTTAAGGTCTCCAACGACACCACCGCAATGCCCGCAGTCGACGCAGGTCACACCACCGTCAACGATCAGGGCTCCGTCAAGTAATTTAAACCCTAAAACCTTAAAACAGACAGGCATTTTGCCTGTCTGTTTTCTTTTTTGCCACGAACCGCTGCCAATTATTATTTATACGCCGTTTTTTTGCAAAAAAAATTGAAATTAATTAATTTATATAGTATGATGTTGCTATGATTAAAAAACAGGGGGAGGCAGATAAACTTGGATGAGCAGTTTGCAATAGAAATGCTGAATATCACTAAGATTTTTCCCGGTATAATCGCAAACGACAACATTACCCTGCAACTGAAAAAAGGCGAGATCCACGCCCTGCTCGGTGAAAACGGAGCAGGCAAATCCACGCTTATGAGCGTGCTTTTCGGCCTGTATCAGCCCGAGCACGGCATCATCAAGAAGGACGGCGTTGAGGTCAAGATAAACGACCCCAACGATGCGAATGCACTTGGCATCGGCATGGTGCACCAGCACTTTAAACTTGTTGAGTGCTTCTCCGTCCTTGATAACATCATCCTCGGCGTTGAGCCGACGGATAAGCTCGGTGTTCTCAAAAAGGGCGAGGCGAGAAAGCGCATTGTCGAGCTGAGCGAAAAGTACGGCCTGCATGTTGAACCCGACGCCATCATCGAGGATATCACCGTCGGTATGCAGCAGCGCACCGAGATACTCAAGATGCTCTACCGTGAAAATGAGATACTCATTTTCGACGAGCCGACCGCAGTTCTGACCCCGCAGGAGATCGAGGATCTCATGCAGATCATGAAAAACCTTGCGGCCGAGGGCAAGAGCATTCTGTTTATCTCCCACAAGCTCAACGAGATAATGGCGGTCGCAGACCGCTGCACTGTACTGCGCAAGGGTAAGTGCGTCGGCACGGTCGAGACGAAGAACACCAGCGCCGAGGAGCTTTCCTCCATGATGGTCGGCAGAAATGTCAGCTTCCATGTCGACAAAAAGCCCGCCGAGCCCGGTGATGTCGTCCTCGAGGTCGAAAACCTCACGGTTGCCTCGAGACTGCACAAAAACGATGCGGTCAAGAATGTGTCGTTCAAGGTGCGCAAGGGCGAGATCGTCTGCATTGCAGGCATCGACGGCAACGGTCAGACCGAGCTTGTTTACGGCATAACCGGCCTTGAGCATGCAAAGTCCGGCTCCGTAAAGCTCAACGGTGTCGATATAACCCACGCCTCCATCCGCAAAAGAAACACCTCCGGCATGAGCCACATCCCCGAGGACAGACACAAGCACGGTCTGGTGCTGGACTACTCGCTGGAGTACAACCTCATTCTCCAGACCTATTTCGGCGACGAATTTACCGATAAGGCAGGCTTCTTAAAGCGCAAGGCCATCCGTGAATACGCCGACAAGCTCATCGGAATGTACGATATCCGCTCCGGTCAGGGCGCAGTCACCTCCGCCCGCAGCATGTCCGGCGGCAACCAGCAGAAGGCGATCATCGCCCGTGAGATAGACAAGAGCCCGGATCTTCTCGTCGCCGTTCAGCCGACACGAGGTCTCGACGTCGGCGCTATCGAATATATTCACAAGCAGCTTATTGCTCAGCGTGACGCAGGCAAGGCGTGTCTGCTGATATCACTCGAGCTTGACGAGGTCATGGATATCCCCGACCGCATTCTCGTCATGTACGAGGGCGAGATAGTCGGTGAGTTTGACCCGAAGAACACCACCCAGGACGAGCTCGGCCTGTACATGGCCGGTGCAAAGAGAAGTGAGGTGCACGATGAAAACTAAATCCTCCCTGCTCAAAAACAATGCGGTGCAGTCGCTGCTGTGCTCGCTCATCTGCGTCGTGCTCGGTGTTTTCATCGGCTACATAGTCTTGCTGTTCATTAACCCCACCGGCGCAGGCAAGGCGATACTCGCAGTCATAAAGAACTTCTTCTTCTACCCCGAAGGCCCCGCAAGAGCCAAGTATTTCGGCGGCACGCTCGTCAAAGCGGCGCCGCTTGTGATGTGCTCGCTGTCTATCCTGTTTGCATACAAGGTCGGTCTGTTCAACATCGGTGTCGCCGGTCAATATGTCGCAGGTGCAGGCGCTTGCCTGTACGCAGCTCTGGCTTGGCAGTGCCCATGGTATGTGTGCCTCCTGCTCGCTATCGCAGCAGGTGCTGTGTTCGGCGCATTCTCCGGCGTTTTGAAGGCCTACTGCAATGTCAACGAAGTCATCTCCGGTATCATGCTCAACTGGATCGGCCTTTACACGGTGAATATTCTGCTAACAAATGTCAAAGAAGCCGCCAGCCCCTATACGAACAATCTGTCCAGCTTCAACTCCTCTGCCCTGCTCCCCACGATGGGCTTGAATAAGCTGTTTGGTAACAACCAATATGTGACCATTGCCATTCCGCTTGCGATCCTCTCCGCAATAGTCATTGCGGTCATTTTGGAAAAGACCAAGTTCGGCTATGAGCTCAGAGCCACCGGCAACAACAAAAACGCCGCAAAATACTGCGGCATGAAGGAAAAACAGAATATCATCGTCACGCTTATAATCGGCGGTGGACTTGCCGGTATGGGTGCAGCTCTGCTGTATCTGACGGGTATGGAGCAGTGGTCCTGCTCGCAGTCATCCGTCCCCGGCATGGGCTTTAACGGCATCGCCGCAGCCTTCCTCGGCTGCCTCGATCCTCTCGGCTCGCTGCTGTCCTCGTTCTTCATCCAGCATATCACCAACGGCGGCGGTTATGTTGATAAAACGATGTACTGCTCGCAGATATCCGATCTTATCTCTTCGATAATCATTTATCTCTGCGGCTTTGTTCTGTTCCTCAGGGAGTTTATCAATTCCCGCATCGCAAAGGCCGAGGAGCGCAAGGCAGAGCTTGCAATTCAAGAAGAAGCCGAAAACGCAGTAGGAGGTGACGAGTAATGTTATTGCTTATTCAGTATACTTTGATATTTGCATCCGTTCTCATCCTCGTCGCTCTCGGCGGCTGCATTTCCGAGCACTCGGGTGTCATCAACCTCGGTCTTGAGGGTATAATGGTCATCGGCGCACTGGGCGGCGCACTAATGATGAAGTACATGCCCGAGGGCGCTTCCCCGTTCGTGCTCATCGTGTGTACAGTTTTGATGGCGATCGTCGCAGGTGTTGTGTACTCGTCGCTGCTGGCGGTGGCGTGTATAAACTTCAAGGCCGACCAGACCATCATCGGCACGGCGCTTAATATGCTCGGCGTTGCGGCGGCGACGGTCATCGTCAAGGCCATCAACACCGCTGAAAACCCCGACAATGTCTCGTCCGAGATACAGTATATTGCTCAGAAAAAGGCGTTTCTCGTGAACATCGGCAGCTTTGAGTTCAACTGGTTCATGCTGCTGGCGCTCATTGCCCTGCTTCTCGTTGCGTTCATGCTCTACCGCACCCGCTTCGGTCTGCGGCTCATGGCATGCGGCGAGCATCCGCAGGCGGCAGCCTCCGTCGGCATTGATGTCTACAAGATGCGTTGGGCGGGAGTTCTGCTCTCCGGCGCACTCGGCGGCCTCGGCGGCCTTGTGTATATCACCGCAGGCGTCAGCCAGTGGAAATTCGAGGTCGGCGTTGCGGGCTTCGGCTTCCTCGCTCTGGCGGTCATGATTTTCGGCCAGTGGAAGCCCAAGCACATCGCATGGGCGGCGCTCCTATTCGGTCTGTTCCGTGCGCTGTCGAATGTATACTCCGGCTTCGACTTCCTTGCGGCTATGAACATCCCGAGCGGCGTGTACAACATGATGCCTTACATCATCTCGCTCCTTGTCCTCGCCCTCACTTCGAAGAACTCCCGAGCCCCGAAGGCGGAAGGCATCCCCTACGAAAAAGGCATGCGCTAAACTTAATAGCAAAAAAGCTTCCGATTTCAAAATCGGAAGCTTTTTTCATTATATGAGCGAGCCTGCGGAGATGACGCCGTAGGTGACTAATAAAACAATCAGGCCGGCGACGGCGACGCCCATGGCAATGGCCGGGAGTGCTCTTTTAAGGCGCATATCCAAAAGTGAGGCAACAAGTGCGCCCGTCCATGCGCCCGTGCCCGGGAGCGGTATCGCAACGAGGATAAAAAGACCCCAAAAGCTATACCTCTGCACCTTTTGCGCACCCTTTGAGCCCTTATTTTCAAGCCATGCGGTGAGCTTAACGAGCACATTGTGCTTTTTGAGCCACTCGATAACCTTGCGGGTCAGCAGTATCAAAATGGGTATCGGCAGCATATTGCCGACAAAGCCGACGGCAAAAGCAAGCCACGGGTCGAGCCCCGATGCCACGCCCACGGGTATTGCGCCCCGTATCTCGAGAATCGGCAGCATTGCGGTGACTAGTGTTTTAAGCATAGTTTACTCCGTGGTTTTAAAATTTCGTCATCGCCTCACGGCAATAGTGATTAAAGCGGCGCTCACGCTCCAAGGTGGAGCTGTCCATGTGGCCGGGATAGACCTCATAGTCGCCCGGGAGAGCGCACAGGCGCTTGAGCGACGCCATTTCCATGCGCATATTGCCTCCGGGCAGATCCGTTCTGCCGCAGCTTCCTCTAAACAGCGTGTCGCCGGTGAACAGCGCATTGCCGCAGATAAGGCACACGCCGCCCGGGGTGTGACCCGGGGTCGCAAGCACCCTGAACTCAAGTCCCGCTGCGCTTACGACATCGCCATCGTCGTAATACTTGCCGCCCTCGGGCATTTTGAACTTCATGCCGCTCATGCCGGGCTCGTAGCCCTCGTCACGGGGGTTAATGTACATTTCGCAGCCGGTCTGCTCCATTATCTCCCTGACTGCACCCACATGGTCATAATGTCCGTGGGTGAGCATGATGGCGCAGCACTTAAGCTTGTTATCCTCGATGTAATCCAAAATGGTGTTGCTCTCGTCGCCCGGGTCGATGACAACGCACTCAAGGCGCTGCTCATTTACGACGACATAGCAGTTTGTTTCAAGCTGGCCTACCGGCAGAGTTTTTATATTCATGCTTAAAGCTCCCTTGTATCAAGAATTATAGTAACAGGTCCGTCGTTGACAGACTCGACCTTCATTTCCGCTCCGAACTCGCCCGTTCCGACCGTGAAACCACGCTCACGGCACAGGGCAATGACCTTTTCATACAGCGGTATCGCTTTCTCGGGTCTTGCCGCCTTGGAAAAGCCCGGGCGGCGTGACTTGCAGTCGGCAAAGAGCGTGAACTGGCTTATGATAAGCAGCTCCGCTCCCGCATCCGAGGGGTTCACATTCATTTTTCCGGCCTCGTCCTCGAAAATTCTAAGGCCGCATATCTTATCGGCTATCTTCTCTGCCTGTGCCTCGGTATCGTCCTCATGGACGCCCAGCAGGATGAGAAAGCCTTTGCCGATGCTGTCCTTTAGCTTTCCGCCTATCGAGACGGACGCACTGTCAACTCTCGTTAAAACAGCTCTCATCGTTTACCTCCGTTTCTGTTGACCTCGACCACTCCGCTGATGCCCTGGATCCTGTTGATGACCGATTTTAGTTCATCCAGTCCCTTGGTCTCCAGCGTAATGACGACTATACTCTTGTCACCCGTGTCTCGGGCGTTTATCGAGCGTACCTTTGTGTTGAGCGCGTTCATAATGGCGGCGATATCCATAACGAGGCCGCCTCGCTCCCGTGACACCACGGTGAGCGTTGTCGTGTACGACTCGTGTATCTCATCCGCCCAGCTGACATTGAGCCAGCGCCCCTCATCCTCCGGACGCTCGGCACGCCGCCTTGCGTTTTCGCAGTCGGTGCGGTGGATAGACACGCCCTGTCCACGAGTTATATAGCCGATAATATCATCGCCCGGGACAGGCGTGCAGCAGCGGGAGAACTTGATAAGGCAGTTATCAAGACCCTCGACCAAAATGCCGTGCACGGGCTTACCCGCTTTCTTCGCCATCTGCTCACGCCGCTCGGCAGCCTCGGTGACCTTGTCGAGCACCGTGCGCTTGTCGACGGCATGCTGCTGGCGGGCAAGCTCATCCTTTATGCGGTTGACCGCCCGTGTCGCCGCCATGCCGCCGTAGCCGATAGCTGCGTACATCTCGTCGAGCGAGGTGTACGACACCTTTTTAAGAAGCTGCGGCAGGATATCCTCGCCTGTGATATCGTCCATGCGCAGGCCCTTGTTGCGAAGCTCTGCCTCAAACATTTCCTTGCCTCGGGCGATATTCTCCTCCCGGCGTTCCTTTTTGAACCACTGCTTTATCTTCGTTCGTGCAGAGCCGCTTTTTGCGATGTTCAGCCAGTCACGGCTCGGTCCGGGGGCATTTTTCGCCGTGCGCACCTCGACGATATCGCCGTTTTGCAGCACATGGTCAAATGTCACGATGCGGCCGTTGACGGATGCGCCGACCATGCTGTTACCGACGGCGGAGTGGATGGAATACGCAAAATCTATAGGCGTTGCACCTGCGGGCAGGTTTATGACATCGCCCTTGGGCGAGAACACGAACACCTCATCGGCAAACATATCTATCTTGAGATTGTGGAAAAAGTCCGTTGCGTCAGACTCCTGCTGGCTTTCCAAAAGTCTGCGCACCCAAGCGAATTTCTCCTCATCGCCGGTCTTGACGCCGCTGTCGCCTATCTTATACTTCCAGTGTGCGGCGATGCCGTATTCGGCGGTGCGGTGCATTTCCCAAGTCCTTATCTGCACCTCAAACGGAATGCCTTGCGAGCCTATAACGGTCGTGTGCACGCTCTGGTACATGTTGGGTTTCGGCGTTGAGATGTAGTCCTTGAATCTGCCCGGGACGGGCTTGAACATATCGTGGATGATGCCGAGCACATTGTAGCAGTCGGGGATGGTGTCGACGATGACACGGAAGGCGCACAGGTCAAAAATGCCGTTTATATCGAGCTTTTGAGCGTACATTTTGCGGTAAATACTGTAGATGTGCTTAATGCGGCTGTAGACGGATGCGTGCATCCCGTCCTCTTCGAGGCGGCGCTTTATCTTTCCCTCAACATCGTTCATAAAAGCTTCGAGGGTCGGCATGCGCTCTTGGAGTGTCTGCATTATCTCGTTGTAGCCCGTGGGGTCAAGGTACATTAGCGCCAAGTCCTCAAGCTCCCACTTAGCCCTCTGCATACCCAAGCGGTGCGCAATGGGGGCGTAGATCTCCATCGTCTCAAGCGACTTTATGCGCTGCTTTTCCTCGGTCTGATACGCCATGGTGCGCATGTTGTGCAGACGGTCGGCAATTTTGATAAGGATAACACGGATATCCTTTGCCATCGCCATCAGCATCTTTCGCAGATTTTCCATCTGCTCGTCTTCCTTGCTGGTGTACTGCACACGGGTCAGCTTCGTGACACCCTCGACAATGTTTGCAACAGGCTCGCCGAACTGGCGGGCAATGTCGTGGTGCGTGAGCTGCGTGTCCTCGATGACATCGTGCAGCAGTGCCGCAACGATGGAGTCCTCGTCAAGACCCATGTCCACAGATATATCCGCCGCCGCCACGCAATGCGTCACATACGGTGAGCCGTCCCTGCGCAGCTGGCCGGAGTGGGCAAGGCGAGCCATGTCGTAGGCAGCACGGATCCTGCCCATGTCCATCTCGACACCGCAGCTTTTGATTTTCTCCTCTAATGCCGCAAACATCTTGTCCGGGTCGAGGGGCTGTCTGTTTAAACTTACGGAGCTTTTATCTGCGTCCATAATTAAATCTCGCTTTCAGGCTTTTGATTATTGTCGAATCTTCCAAATTCACCTTTGCGCAGCCGGAGACTATCCTTGCGCCGAACACGCTGTCCGGCCGCAGCTTGTGCAAAAGCCCCAGCTCACACAGCGCAAGCACGCATATGCAAAACCGCTCCGGCTCAAGATTTCTCGGGCACTGGCGCAGAAGCCCGTCAAGGTCTGCTGCGACCGAGCCGCCTGCAGCCTTTAGGCTGCGCCATACACGCACGAATGCTTCACGGTCGGGGATAAACGCCACGGCCTCGCTCTCGGGAAGCTTTTTGCCCGCTTCGAGCATCCTGCGGCACAGTGGCCTCGGGTCGTGTCTGCGCACCGCCGTGACCTGAAGCTGTACGGAGCTTCTGAAGCGAAACTCGTTTATCTGCGGCGTGAATGCAAGATCAATGCGCTCGCCGACATTCACGCCAAGCTCGCTTTCCGTGTGCGAGAAGAACACACACTCAAAGCCCACACCGCCAAAGCTCACGCTCAGCCGCAGGTGCTTGCCGCCGCCGATTGGCGTTACACGGTCGAGCTTTGCGCTTTGCATGCACATGAGCGGCTTGGGATTGCCGCTGCCGTAGGGCTCGAGCTGCTCGAGCGAGCGCACGCCGTCCATGTCGAGCGTTGAGGGGTCTGTTATCTCGATATCGCAATTGAGCGTCGGCAGCTCCTCGGGCTTGTTGGCACGGTAGTAGCTGTCAAGCGCCTCGCAGAATTTTTCGAGATTTTCACGGCGAATATTCAAGCCCGCCGCCAGTGCATGGCCTCCGAAGCCCTCAAGGTGCTCGGAGCAGGCCGACAGTGCGTCAAACAGGTTAAAGCCTGCATAGCTGCGGCATGAGCCCTTGCCCTTGTCGCCATCAAGGCAGATCATGACCGTCGGCAGTGAATACTGCTCGGCAAGCTTGGATGCCGCAATGCCGATAACGCCCTGATGCCACTTCTCGCTGGCAAGCACTATCGGTGTTTCGGGCACAGCACCGGATATCATTTTTGACGCATCGTCCCAGATATCCGTCTCAAGTGCCTGGCGGCGGCGGTTTAATTCACACAGCTCGTTAGCCAGTCGGGCGGCCTCGGCCTTATCATCGGTCATGAGAAGCCTGCCCGCAACGGACACGCAGCCGAGCCTGCCTGCGGCATTTAGCCTCGGCGCAAGCGAGAAGCCGATGGTCGAAGACGATATTCTGCGATCCTCTGCGCCCGACTCGTGCAGCAGCGCCGCAATGCCCGGGCGCTTGGAGTTTTCAAGCATCGCAAGTCCGGTGCGCACGATGTAGCGGTTTTCGCCTGTGAGCGGCACGACATCGGCCACCGTTCCTATCGCCGCAAGGTCGGCGTACTCCTTGATGACCGTATCGCTCCTGCCCTCAACGGCGCACACGAGCTTGAGCGCAACGCCCACACCGGCAAGGTCCTTGTTCGGGTAGCAGCACTGCTCCTGCTTGGGGTCGATGACCGCAACGGCCTCGGGGATAGTCTGCTCACGGCACTCGTGGTGGTCGGTGATGATGAGGTCAACACCTATCTCCTTGGCAAACCTCGCCTCGTCGGCGGCGGTAATGCCGCAGTCGACACTGATGATGAGGCTGACCCCCTTGTCCCTGAGCGACTGTATTGCCGCAGTGTTCAGACCGTAGCCCTCCTCGATGCGGTCGGGGATGTACGGGTGGCAGTCGATACCACGGCTGCGCAGCCAGTCGGTCAGAAGGCAGGTCGAGGTTATGCCGTCGACATCGTAGTCGCCGTAGACTGCGACCGTCTCCTTTTCATCTAACGCTGTCCTTATCCGCTCAACGGCCTTGTCCATGTCCTTCATAAGCATGGGGTCGCAGAGAGTCTCCACCCCTCCGTGCAGAAATTTCTCCGCCTCGGCAGCAGTGTGTATCCCTCGCACATCGAGCATCGCCGCCAGCAGTGGGGTGTAGCCCGCCCTGCGCAGCTCACTGTTCGAGGTACATCCTATGTTCGTAATCTTCCATTTACTGTAATTCATATCCCAACACTTTTCAATATAAATATTATAATAGTATATGATATCAAAAAACATACTGATGCGCAAGGGCTATATTGACAGAATGGCAATGCAATGTTAAAATATTGGTCTGTAAAAGCGAATATCAGCCGGTGTGGTGGAATGGTAGACACGGCGGACTTAAAATCCTCTGATGCTTGCGTCGTGCCGGTTCGAGTCCGGCCACCGGCACCATATCGAGCCGTCTCCCCGTGGGGAGATGGCTCGTTTGATATTTTTCCGACGCAGTCCGGCCACCGGCATCAGCTACTTGCTCGACCGTGAGGCATATCTCGCCGCGCTCAACGGGTTTTTGAAGTCCGTTCTTTGAATTTGTTATCGGCATTGCCTTAAAGCAAGCCAAATGCCGCTGATCTCTCAGCGGCATTTTCATTTCCATATGCAAAAAACCAGCGGGGTGAACCGCTGGTTTTTAGTGTTTAGTTTAAATTAACCGAAGAAGTCGGTGATCTGGCCGTAGAGAACGAACAGCATGCCGATCGGGGTGATAAACTTGTAGCAGATGTTGAAGAATGCCTTGCCCCAGAACTTATGTCCAGATGCTTCACATTCTTCGACAACGAAGTCCATCTTCCAGATCCAGCCTATCGCAAATGTCATAATCATTGAACCGACAGGCATCAGGATGCCTTCAGATAAAGTATCATAGAAGTCAAGCCAGCAGTCGTTCCACATCCTAACCGAGTCGCCGGTCAAACCGAGCAGCTCTGCGGGAGTGGGAAGTACTGCGCCGCCTGCCTGACCTGCGCCGATACCGTCAAGTGCAACGGGCAGAGCGAAGATGAGGACAAGGACGGAGAACATGATAGCAGCCTTCTTGCGGTTGGGAGCCTTGCCCTTCTCGACATTTGCGTCGATCTTTGCAGAGGAGATAGCCTCGAGCAGGGACATGGAGGAAGAAATTGCTGCGATGAAAACGAGGAAGTAGAACAGGAAGCCCATCAGGTTGCCGATGAAGCCGCCCATGTTGTAGAATACGACCTGCATGGACTTGAACAGCAGGCTGGGACCGCTGCCGGTCTCGCCGCCGAGGAATGCGTAGCAAGCGGGCATAACGATCATACCGGCCATGATTGCTGCGAGGGTATCCATGACAACGATGATAACAGCGTTTCTCTGGATCTTCTCGCTCTTCTTCATGTAAGAGCCGTAGGTGATCATAGCGCCCATACCAAGCGACAGTGAGAAGAACATCTGACCAGCCGCAGTCTTCAGAACCTTAAGGAAGTCTTTCTCCAGAGGCTCGAAGTTGACGCCGAACATGAACTGGTAGCCGCCGACAGCACCGGGCTGAACAGCAACATAAACGATAACGATGATGAGGATAACGAACAGGCAGGGCATGCCGACATTGCAGAACTTTTCAATGCCGCCGCCGACGCCGCCGCAGACGATAAGGGTGTTGATAGCGATGAAGATGAGCGTCCAGATAACCATTGACGCACCGTTGGTGGCAAAAGCTCCGAAGAAGGTGGAAATGTCGGTGACACCCCAAGTGTCAACGCCGAACATTGCCAGCAGGTAGCCGCATGCATAACGCATGACCATGCCGCCGAGGACCATGTAGAACAGCAAGATGAGGAACGGTGCTGCGATAGCCATGTAGCCCAGGAAGGTGAACTTCTTGCTCAGCTTGCGGTAAGCTGCGATGGGGCTCAGGCCGGTCTTACGACCGATGACATGCTCGCCGACCATAACTGCAAGACCGACGAAAGCTGCGAGGACGAGGTAAACGACGAGGAATGCGAAGCCGCCGTTCTGACCCATTTTGTACGGGAAGCCCCAAATGTTGCCCAGACCGACCGCAGAACCGACAGCGGCCATGATAAAAGCAAAGCTGGAGCCAAATCCGTCACGATTTGTGTTTTCCATATACTTTCTCTCCTTTTATGATTTGCGTTTTATGCTGAGGCGTGTGCCTTAGTGTTTTCATTGTAATTGTTAAAAAGTTGATTACAATACCTTATGCGTGAAATTAACTTCATCTTAACGCCGAGAGCTATTGTCTTTACAGAAACTTATACGATTTCTATATATTTTGGAAATAATCTGTTCACAAAGCCGTGCAAAATCCGCCGTTTCATGCCTGTACGGGTCGATTTTCATTAACAGCTTGGCTACATTTGCGTTAATTGGCTTAACGATTTGTTATTTTCTTGTCAGAGTGCGTTTTCGCTTGCGATAAGCACCTTTACACATTATAATAGCGTCATTAAAGGGGGTTTTAGTATGAAATACGCATTCGTAAACGCAACCGTTCTCGACGGCAGCGAAAATATGCAGCCCATGAAGAATATGGTCATACTGGTCGAGGACGGCGTCATCAAGGCGATCGAGCCGTCGGCAGACAGCTTCGGCGATGTTGAGATGATCGACCTTGAAGGCCGCTACCTCATGCCGGGGCTTATAAACCTGCATGTGCATCTGCCCGGTTCGGGTATGCCGAGCTACACCAAAAAGCAGAACGCCAAGACCGTTAACTTCCTAATGTCAAATATAGTGACGAGGTCGGTGGTTTATTCCCTTTGCTATAAATTTGCCCGCACGCAGCTGAAGTCGGGCGTTACGACCATTCGCACCGTCGGCGGCCTGGGCAATATTGATTCAAGCATCCGTAACGATATAAACAAGGGCAAGCGCATCGGGCCGAGGATGCTCGTTTCGGATATGGCAGTCTCCGTGCCCGAGGGGCATATGGCGGGGCTGCTGGCGTATGAGGCGAAAAACGAGGACGACTGCGTTAAATATGTCCGCAAGATTGCCGAAAACAAGCCCGACCTTATTAAGATAATGATAACGGGCGGCGTTCTCGACGCAAAGGTCAAGGGCGAGCCCGGAGTGCTCAGGATGCCGCCCGAGCTTGTTCGTGCCTGCTGCAACGAGGCGCACAGGCTCGGCTACAAGGTGGCGGCGCACATTGAAAGCCCCGCCGGACTGCGTGCTGCGCTCGAAAACGGCGTAGACACCGTTGAGCACGGCGCAGACCCCGATGAGGACATGATAAGGCTGTTTAAGGAAACGGGCGCAGCGCAGGTCTGCACGATATCTCCCGCCATCCCGGGCGCCTACTTCCCCACCGAGGTCACGCACATGAGCGAGATGGGCAAGTTTAACAGCAACATCGTCATGGAGGGCATGATCGCCTGTGCAAAGAAAGCTCTTGCAAACGGCATCACCGTGGGTCTGGGCACCGACACCGCCTGCCCCTTCGTCACGCATTACGACATGTGGCGTGAGCTGGTGTATTTCAAGAAGTTTGTCGGCGTTTCTAACGCCTTTGCCCTGCACACGGCAACACAGGTCAATGCAAAAATTGCCGGTATCGAGAACGAGACCGGCTCTGTCGAGGTCGGGAAATCGGCTGATCTACTCATCACCGATGCCTCCCCGCTCGACGATCTGACCGCGCTGCGCACGCCGTACATGGTGGTCATGAAGGGTAAGACCATAAAGCAGCCGAAGGTCAAAAAGTTCGACTATGTCGAGACCGAACTTGACAAGCTGCTGTAAACATACAAACACCCCGGCGGTACGCTGTACCGCCGGGGTGTTTGTTTCGTTTAACTTGCATACGCAGGGCAATATTCATAATTATACAAGATAGTGCCATTATTAACTATTGCTTAGTCCGCCTAAATATGCCATCATTTTCTTAACAGGCTATTTTAGCCAAAACTGCATTTTTAAATATGTTGTCAATGAGGAGAGATAAGGATGGACGAGCAGAAAATGACGGGCTATGCGTCGATAGACAAGCCGTGGCTTAAGTATTACACCACAGAGGCGATCACCGCCAAGCTTCCCGAGTGTTCTATGTATGAGTATCTTGCACAAAAGATAAAAGGGCGTGAAAGCCTCACGGCGCTCAACTATTTCGGCACAAAAATCAGCTACGGAAAGCTTAAGAGCGAGATTGACCGCGCAGCGTCCGCTTTTGCCGAGCTGGGCGTGAAGGCCGGAGACATCGTCACAATCTGCGCCGTAACAACGCCCGAAGTCGTCTATTCGATATACGGGCTCAACAAGCTCGGCGCAGTGTGCAACATAATCGAGCCCCGTGTAAATATTGAGCAGATAATGCAGCGCACAGAGCAAGTAGGGTCAAGCATTATCGTCCTGTGCGATGTTTTCTATAGTAAACTCGGCTCGATGATAGATAATTTGGGTCTCACCGCCATCGTCATTCCCGTCAGCAACTCAATGCCGCTTGCAAAGCGCTTTGCTCTTTCCGCAGCGGGGAAAGCTCCGCATCATAAAGGATCAGCGTGGAAGGAATTTATAACGCACGGCTCTCTATCCGAGCTATTGCCGTTCTATGAAAAAGACCACATTGCGGCGATCATTTACACCGGCGGAACAACAGGCATATCCAAAGGTGTTATGCTGCCGGACGATGCAGTTAATGCCGTGGCGCATCAATATATACTCTGTGCAGGCATAATGGCCGGACACAAGTTTCTTAACATCATGCCGCCGTTCATTGCCTACGGCTTCACATGCGGACTGCACATGCCGCTCTCCGGCGGTGTCGAGGTTATCGTCATCCCGAAGTTTGAGCCGGAGAAATTTGCTGAGCTCATAAAAAAGCACAAGCCCAATTATTTTCTCGGTGTACCGTCACACTATGAGGGTTTGATACGCAGCGGCACGCTTGACGGTGTTGACCTTTCGTTCATCGAGGTCGCAGGTATGGGTGGTGATGCGCTCAATGCAGACACCGAAAAGCAGATAAACGCCTTTTTTGCGTCACACGGCTCGGACATTTCGGTCGACAAGGGCTACGGGATGACGGAAATGTGCTCGTCAGTGTGCACGACCGGTGCAAATATAAACGGCATCGGCAGCGTGGGCGTACCGCTGCCTTGCAGCACAATCGCTATCTTTGAGCAGGGATCGGACAAAGAGCTCAAATACGGCGAAAGCGGCGAGATATGCATCAAAGGTCCGGGTATGATGCTCGGCTATTTTAGGAATCCTGCCGAAACCGAAAATGTGATCAAAAAGCACTCGGACGGGTCATATTGGGTACACTCGCAGGATATCGGCTATATGACCGAAAACGGCAGTCTGTTCATCATCGACAGGATGAAGCGGATGCTGATACGCCCGGACGGACACAATGTTTGGCCGTCTCAGATAGAAAGCGTCATCTGCTCCCACCCTGCCGTTGCACAATGCTCCGTTGTCGGCAAAAAGGTCGACGGCAGCGAAAGCGGTGTACTGCCTGCGGCATTTGTTGTAGTAAACGGGAAATACGAGCACGAAAGGCTCAAACAAGAGCTTATGAAGCTCAATCTCGAAAAGCTTCCCGAGCGTGATGTTGCGCAGTATTACTACTTTGTCGATGCGCTTCCGCTCACGCCGGTCGGTAAGGTCGATTATCGCAGGCTTGAGGATATAGCAAACGGCAAATAAGCAAAACAAACACCCCGACGGTACGGCGTACCGTCGGGGTGTTTGGCTGTCTGCGCCACATGAAAACGCAGACCAAGCCGGTGTAGGGGGATAGAGTTGAGGGGGGATTCATGAATTGAGGATGGGGGTGTAGGTGTAACACATATATGAAAAGGCTCATGTGATGGCGTAGTTAGTATGTTAATCGGTCTCACATCGGAGAAGCAGCTCATTTACCGCAGGCGGTACGAGACCGGAAAAATCCTTACGGTATTTGCTCAGCTCCGCTATGAGCGACGAGGAAATTCCATTGTTATCGGCTCGGAAATACACCGTTTCGAGCTTCGGGGCGATGAGCTTGTTGACGGCGGCTATGTTTTCCTCATAGTCGTAGTCCATGCGGTTGCGCAGTCCCCGTATGGTGTAGCCTATGTCGTTTTCGATGCAGAAGTCGGCTACAACGCCGTCGTGGATGCACACGGTGCAATTGGTAAGACCGTCGTCTTGGAGCGTGCTGGCTATGGCGGCCTGCATGAGCTTGGCCGGATAGCGCCTGCGCTTTTCGGAGTTGACGGCAATGACTATATACAGTCTGTCGAACAGGACGGCTGCTTTTTTTACGATATCATGGTGACCGTTGGTGTAGCAATCGAAGCTGCCTGCGTATACTGCATTCATTATTTTACCCTTCCTTTATCGGGGGGGGGAGTGCCCCGCAGGGCATGAAGCCCTGCGGGACGAGGGAGAAATAATTAATAAGGAGACTTAAATCAGATAAGGTTCTTTGCCTTCAGGTCTGCGATCTTGGTGTCGTCATAGCCGAGCAGATCCTTGAGGATGGTGTTGGTATCCTGACCGAGAGCGGGAGCGCCGCGCCATACCTGACCCGGAGTGCCGGACATCTTGGGAACGATACCGAATGCGGTGACTTCCTTGCCGAGAGTTTGATCCTCGTACTTGATGAAGTCGTTGCGCTTCCGGTAATGCTCGTTTTCAAGGCAATCCTTTGCGCCCATTACACGGCTGCAGGGGACTTTGAACTTTGCCATTGCGTCCTCGATCTCCTGTGCAGTACGGGCTGCGCACCACTCGATGGTCTTAGCGTCGAGCTCCTTGCCCTTTTCGGAGGCAACAGCTTCGATACCGGAGGAGCAATCCTTGTAGTTGAAGTACTCGAGATCGAGACCCATTGCCTGAATGGCTCTCTTGTAAACGCCGGGGCCGAATGCGCCGAGGGCGACATCATAGCCATCCTTGGACTTAAACAGGCCGTAGGGCTGGAAGGCTGCGGACTTGTTGCCGGAACGGGTGTTCACACGACCTGCCATGGTGTAGGAGGTATACAGGTCGCAGCAGTAGCTTGCCTGGACCTCAAACTGTGCGATATCGACGATCTGGCCGTCGCCGCCCTTGAGAACATTGATGTATGCAGCCAAAACTGCGAATACGGTGGCGTATGCGGAGGTAAAGTCGTTGAGCCAGGGCTTGCCGACGACGGGATCGCCGTCCTTTTCCCCGTTGAGACCCATCCAGCCGGAGAATGCCTGACCGATCATGTCGTAGGAGGCACGGTCGCAGTATTCGGGCAGGCCGCCGAATCTGGGATTGCCGTAGCCGCTGATGTGGGCAATGATGAGCTTGGGGTTGACCTCTAGCAGCTCCTCGTCACGGATGCCTAACTTTTCGAGCCAGACCATATTCTCCATGAACACATCGGCTTCCTTGATAAGTCCGAAGAAAAGCTCCTTGACCTCGGGGTGCTTGAGATTAAGTTCAAGGGAAAGAGACAGCTTGTTGCGGCCGTCCTGTGCCCAAGAGGTGCTGACGGTCTTGCCGTCCTCGGTTGCAAAGGGAGCGAGAACACGGAGAGTGTCGCCTACGCCGGGACGCTCGATGTGGATGACCTCTGCGCCGAAGTCGGCGAGCAAAGTTGCTGCATAAGGCATTGCAATTAGAGAACCCGAATCAATAACACGCATTCCTGCGAAGGGACCGTACTTGGGGATGATCTGTTTGCGTTCGCTCATTTTAGTAATCTCCTTTGTAAAAATATTTTTTTAACAAAAATTCTTCGTTATATGCTGCGGCCACCGGGGGGGTATGGTGACCGCAGCATGTGATTTGCTCAAGTTGACGGGAGCTGAACGGCTCTTGTCAACTCATACTCTGCGGTTTTTGATCTCTGCGATGACTGCGGGGAGAACGGCCTTGAAGTCGGCCACTGCGCCGTAGTGGGAGATGTCAAATATCGGAGAGGCTGCGTTGTGGTTGATGCTGACTATGCACTTGGAGTTCTGCATACCAACCTGATACTGGACAGAGCCGGAAATGGCGACATTGATGATCATGTCGGGCTTGACGGCGGTGCCGGACTGGCCGATCTGCGCATCGTGGGGCAGGAAGCCGTTGTCGACGAGGGGTCTCGAGGCTGCGAGCTGGCCGCCGAGAAGCTCTGCAAGCTCCTTGAGAAGTGCAAGCTCCTGCTCGTTCTTTACGCCTCTGCCGCCTGCGACAAGGACACTTGCGTGGTCGATGGGTACGCCGGTGACGACCTTCGGCTCAACACTGAGCACCTCGTAGCATTCCTCCTTGTCGACCGTGACGGTCTCGGTGATGACCTCGCCCTTGCGGGTCTCGTCCGGCTCCAGAGGAGTGAAGATCTTCGGACGAACGGTCACCATCTGCGGCCTGCACTCTAAGATAACGATGTGTGCAAGGATGCTGCCACCGTATGCAGGAGTGGTCTGATAAAACACATCATCTTCATCGTAACCGAGGTCTATTGCGTCGGCGGTCAGGCCGGTCTTGAGGGATATCATCATGCGGGGAGCGAAATCACGGCCGAGGCTGGTCGCCGGATACATGATTATCGAAGGCTTGTACTTCTCGGCAAGCTGGGTAAGAGCCTGCTGATAGGGTCTTGCGCTGTAGGATGCGAGGTTTTCGTTTTCTGTGACGATGACCTGATCTGCGCCGCCTGCGATGAGGCCGGCTGCCAGATGAGACACCTTGCTGCCGAGGAGGACAGCGGTGATGGTCTCGCCGTTATGAGCCTTGAGCTCCTGCGCCTTTGCAAGAAGCTCATAGGTTACGGGATTGAGCGTTCCGTTCTGCTGTTCGGCAAATATCCATATGCCTTTGTAATCTTCCTTCGCCATTTGCCAAACCTCCTCAGACGATATGCTCGGTTTCGAGCATGTCAACGAATTTTGCTGCTATCTCTTCGGGACTGCCCTCGAAGTAGGTGGTGTCGGTATTGCGCTTGGGCGGCTCGAACACGACCTTGGTAGACGACGGCGAGCCGGGGATGCCGGTCTGAGCCGTGTCGGCGTTGAGTGCCTCGGCGTTCCAAGTGGCACGGGGCTTTTTGAGCGCCTTCATGATGTTTATGGGCGTGGGGTAACGGGGGGTGTTTATCTCCGCAGTTACCGTTACGAGTGCCGGAAGCTTTGCACGCACCTTCTCGGTGCTGTCCTCGAGGACACGGTCGCAGTAGACCCAGCCGTCGCAAACATCGATGCTCGAGGCGAGGGTTATCTGCGGGATGCCCAAAAATGCTGCGGTAGCGGGGCCGGTCTGAGCGGTGTCGCCGTCAACGGCGTGGCGGCCGAACAGCAGCAGGTCGTAGTCGCCGACCTTCTCGGCGCCCTTTGCGAGGGTGTATGCGGTAGCGAGGGTGTCTGCGCCGCCGAATGCACGGTCAGACAGCAGGTAAGCTTCGTCGCAGCCGAGAGCAAGAGCCTTCTTGAGAACATCCTCCGCCTGAGGAGGTCCCATGCAAATTGCAACTACCGTTGCGCCGTACTTCTCTTTGAGCCGGATAGCGGCCTCGACTGCGTTTGCGTCGAGGGGATTTATCATGCTGGCAACGCCGTCACGCTTCAGATTGCCGCGCTCATCGAGCTTGACATCGTCCGTGTCGGGTACCTGCTTTACAAACACAAGTATTTTCATCTTTATCTCTCCAATTGTTTAGTGCTGTGACTTATGCAAGGACTGCGCCGCTTACGACCATGCGCTGGATCTCGCTGGTGCCTTCGCCGATCTCGAGCAGCTTTGCGTCACGGTACAGACGCTCGACATGGAACTCTGCGCTGTAGCCGTTGCCGCCGAGGACCTGGATGCACTCATCGCAGATCTCCTTGCACCACTTGGAGCTCATGAGCTTGAGCATTGCCGCTTCGGCCGAGTGGCGCTCGCCGTTTGCCTTCATCTCTGCGGTATCCCATACCATCAGATCCATTGCACGGATCTTTGCTGCCATGTCGGCGAACTTGAAGGAAACGCCCTGATATGCCTTGATTGGCTTGCCGAAGGTGGTGCGCTCGTTTGCGTACTGCTTGGCGATCTCCATTGCGTGCTGGGAAAGGCCGGATGCGATGGAGCCGATGGAGATGCGTGCGCCGTCAAGTGCCATCATTGCGACCTTGAAGCCCAGACCCTCTCTGCCGACACAGTCGCACTCGGGGATGCGGATGTTGTCGAAACTGAGCTCACAGGTAGCGGAGCCTCTCATGCCCATCTTGTGCTCGAACTTGCCGATGGTCAGACCCTCTGCGTCCTTGGGAACAATGAAAACGGAGATGCCCTTTGCACCCGCGTTGGGATCGGTCTTTGCCATGATGAGGTAGTAGTCGGCAACACCGGAGTTGGTGATCCACGCCTTGCCGCCGTTGAGGATATAGGAGCCGTCGGGCTGCTTGACGGCGATGGACTTGATGCCTGCTGCATCGGAGCCTGCGGAAGCCTCGGTCAGGCCGAATGCGAAAACCTTGCCCTCAGCTGCGAGGGGGAGGTACTTTGCCTTCTGCTCATCGTTGCCGTGAACGAGGATCATGTCGGAAGCCAGCCAGTTTGCATCGAGATAAAGAGCGATGCTTGCGCTGCCCTTTGCAAGCTCGTTGACGACTATCTGGGAGGTGATGGCGTCACCGCCGCCGCCGCCGTACTGCTCGGGAATGTGGATGCCCATCAGGCCGGTCTCGACGAGCTTGGAGTAGATCTGCTGATAAATCTCCATGTTGAAGGAGAAGGTCTCGTCCATTGCCTTGTCATAGGGTGCAACTTCGTTCTTGGTGAACTCCCTGACCATGTCTCTGATCATAAGCTGCTCTTCTGTGAATTTGTACATTGTGCAATCCTCCGTTTAAAGTATTTTTTTACTGTTTGTTGTCGAGTGTTATATAACAGATTTGATGTTTTGCCTTGAGTTCTGTGTTTTCTGTTATAAGACAGATTTGAAACTGTTTTCGGTTTTGTGCTTTCATGCTCGGTTTCTATGTGAACAATTTAACATCACTGAGACAGTATGTCAACTGTTTTGGATGTTTGTTCACACTTTTCGGCACTTGCCACAAGATATACTTTTCGACAATAACAGTTTCACCCTCCTTTAATGCAACAGTTGCGTGGATATTGGCAAAAATTCAGGTATATTTCCAAAGTTGTTATACAACACTTCGACAATCTTTTGACATTCAGCATTTTTCTTGCTTTTCTCACCCGCAAAATGTATAATCATTATTGCTAAGTGATACAGTTTGTTTGGGGTGAGTACCATTTCAATTAAAAATGATATAGTTTTGTCTCACATTGAGGCGATAGAGCCCGGGACGAAGATATCCGTGCGAGGTCTTGCATCGGAGCTCAATGTCAGCGAGGGCACGGTCTATAAGGCGATAAAGGAAGCCGAACAGCGTGGGCTCGTTGTTACAAAGCCCAAGTCCGGCACCTTCCGCATGGAGACCGCCGTCAGCTCGGACGAATGCGCCGTGACGCTTTCCGAGCTCGTGTCGGCGCTCGGGGTAAACTGCGCAGCGGGCAGAAAGTCGCTCGGCTGTACAATAGATAATATAGTCATCTGCGACAGCGACGAGGCGCAGCTTGTAAGCCGCCTTGAATACAATGACCCCGGCCGCACACTATGCATTGTCGGCAATCGTCCCGATTTTCAAACCCTGATAATGCAATATGATGCGCATATGCTGATAACGGGCGGCAGCCGCCCGAGCGATTACCACATCGTCAAGGCCGAAAAAAATGGTGTCTGCATCCTCACGACGATACAGAATACCTATACGATAATGAAGCTGTTTGACAGTCAGTTCTCCTCGGCAAGGCTCGCAAGCGAGGACGCACCCGTGTCCGATTGGATGCAGGCGCCGAACTATCTGTACCGCAACGACTATGTTGCCGACTGGCAGCAATATTATGACGAGCAATTTTCCGGCATGAAGGGCTTCCCCGTCGTCGACGAGGAGCTGCACCTGTGCGGCGGGATAGACATCCCCCGAACCTTTGCTGCCGGTCACACGCAGAAGCTTTCGACACTCGTGTCGAAGGATGCAAGGATACTGACGCTCGATGCGCAAAGCTCGGTGCGTGAGGCGGCACGCAAGATGATGCTCTCGGGCAGCCCATTTGCGGCGGTCGTGCGTGACGGCAAGATGGAGGGCGTTTTCTACACCTCGGATCTTATCCGCTATTTCATGTATTCGGGCTCGGAGAGCGTGTCGGACTATGCGTCGTTTTTGGTGCCTGCGCCCGAGTATTCAAACGAGGATCGCCGGGTGTACGAGCTGCACATCCCTGAAGCGGAGCTTGCGAATATGGACATTCTGGCGACGGCCTTGATGCTCGTCGCCGCCGACAAGCACCTTGCGCAGCAGGGGTATCTTGACTATTCGCTCAGCAGCAGCTCGTTTTTCTATCCCGAGAGGATAACCGAGCTCGGCGGGCTCATGCTGTGCACAACACTCACATCAAACGGCAAAGCCGGCTTCTCGGTCGAGACCGAGGTCTACTCCGAGAATGCGACCTACGCTAAGGCCATGCTCATTTTTACGGAACGGTAAGGTAACAAGCTATGTTTTTACTCACTAAGGAACAGGAAAAGCTCAAGCGTGAACTACAGGAGTTTGTCGATTACGAGATACTCCCCGTGGCCACCGAGCTTGATATAAGAGGCGGCTTTCCGCATGAAATTTTCTCACGCATCGGCAAGATGGGCTATCTCGATGCCGAGTTTGAATACATCGGCAGCGGCGCAAGGTACAGTGCCCTTGAGGGCGCAATGATAATCGAGGAGCTGTCAAGAGGACTTGCATCGCTGGGGCTTATAATAAGCCCGCAGTATCAGTGCACCGAGCTCATCGCATACTGCGGCACGGAAACGCTCAAAAAGCAGGTCGTTGAGCCGGCACGCCGAGGTGAGATTCTGCTTGCCTTCGCCATATCCGAGGAGCGCGGCGGCTCGGACGCATTAGGCGTCGACACCATTGCCGTAAAGGACGGCGGCCGCTGGATACTCACCGGCAAAAAGTGCTGGGTCACAAACGCAGGCTTTGCCGACGGATATATCGTCACGGCGAAAAGCCCGTCGGCAGAGCGCAGCCGCAGTATGAGTATGTTCTACATCCCCAAGGACTCCCCTGGGCTTACCGTGATCGAAAACCGTAATATGATAGGGCTCAACAACTCGCCCATGGGGCATATTATTCTTGACGAATGCCCGATACCCGGCTACTGCCTTGTGGGCGAGGAAAATGTGGGCTATCCGTTCATAAAGCCGCTTCTTAACGAAGGCAGGCTGGATATGGCCGCCGTGGCGGTCGGTATTTCGCAGGCTGCACTTGACTATTCCACAACATGCGCCGGACGCATAGGGCTCTACGGCCGCAGTTTGGCGTCATATCAAGGTGTGTCGTTCCCGATTGCGGATATGTACACGAAAACACTGATGGCGAGAAACTCAATGTACACGGTGGCATCCATGATGGCAAACGGTCTGCCGCACACAAGGGATGCCGCGGCGCTCAAGCTCTTTGCAACGGAAAGTGCCTTTGAAACGGCCAAAGCCGCCTGTCAGATACACGGCGCATACGGTCTGAGCGCACAGTCCGGCGTTGACCGTCTTTTCCGGGACGCTCACATGCTGACCGTTGCCGAGGGCACATCGGAGATCTGCCGGATTGTCATTTCCGGCGGGCTTACAAACCCAAACAAGGCATAATTTAAGCAGCGGCCTGAGCCGCTGCTTTTTGTTTGTGTAAAGATAAACAGTCCCGTATAAATTTCTTAACACGGACTTAATATGTTTCATGATATAATTATAATATGGTATGATCGTAAGGGTGATAGGATGAAAAACACAAACTTCACAAAAGCCGATGTGAAAATATTCCGCCTGCTGAAAAACTGGGCGATAACCATTGCGGCGGTCTCCGTGGCGTGCATACTCTGCTCGGCGATAAAGCGCATAAGCTCCTCGGATCCGTATGTGCCGATGATATTCGTCCTTGCGGTGCTTATCATTTCGCTGCTGACCGACGGATATTTTTACGGCGTGCTCACCTCATTTGTGAGCGTCATCGTCGTTAACTGGGCATTTACATATCCTTACATGAAGCTCGACTTTTCAATTTACGGCTACTCAACGACCTTTCTTACAATGCTCGCCGTGTCGCTGGCTATCTCAACCCTTACGACAAGGGTGCATGAGCAGGAAAAGCTCCGTCACGACACCGAGCAGGCGCAGCTCCGGGCAAACCTCCTGCGGGCCGTGTCGCACGATCTGCGCACGCCGCTGACCTCGATAATCGGTTCGATAAGTGCCGTCATTGACAGTGGCAAGGCGCTCTCAGAGGAGCAGAGGGTGGAAATGCTCACCGATGCAAAGGAGGATGCCGAGTGGCTCGTACGGATGGTGGAAAACCTGCTGTCCATTACCCGCATAAGCGGAAGCACAGAGCCTAACATTCAAAAGTCACCGGAGCTTATCGAGGAGATAGTCGGTGACTGCGTAACGAAATTTAAAAAGAGAAATCCCGATGTTGCTCTCAAGGTCAATGTGCCGGACACGCCGCTCATGGTCAGCGTCGATGCTATGCTCATCGAGCAGGTTTTAATGAACCTCATGGACAACGCCGTACACCACGCCGAGGGCATGACCGAGCTTTGCGTCAATGTTACGCAGCGCAAGCGGTTTGCGCAGGTCGCCGTTTCCGATAACGGCAAGGGCCTTGACCCATATATTCTCGACGACATCTTCAAGGGTCAGCTCGTTTCAAATGACGGTACAAGTCCCGACAGCAACAAATTCAGAGGCATCGGTCTTGCCGTGTGCAAGTCCATAATCACCGCCCACGGCGGCAAGATATCCGCCGACAACAAGCCTACGGGCGGCGCAGTATTTACATTCACACTACCATTGGAACCGGAGGAGACAGAAGAATGAATATCAGAGACAAGATCCTAATAGTTGAGGACGAAAGAAGCATCACAAACTTCCTTCGCACCATACTCGTTTCAAACGACTACGATGTTATCGTGGCAAGCTCCGGGGCGGAGGCCTATTCCATGATAACCTCCCACTGCCCCGACCTTATCGTGCTCGATCTCGGTCTGCCGGACATTGACGGGCTCCAGATAATAAAATCGGTGCGTGAGTGGACGCTGCTGCCGATCGTCGTCGTTTCCGCCCGTGCACACGAGCGTGACAAGGTGCAGGCACTTGACCTCGGTGCAGACGACTATATAACAAAGCCCTTCGGTGCAGGCGAGCTTCTTGCCCGCATCCGCACGGCGATACGCCACACCCGCACGGGTCTTGCCAACGAGGCCATCGCCACCACCGGCAAGTTCAAGGCCGGTGACCTTGAGATAGACTACGACAAGCATCAGGTGCTCGTAAACGGCGTGAACGCAAACCTCACGCAGAACGAATACAAGATAATCGGCCTGTTGGGCAAGTGCGCCGGCAAGGTTTTGACCTATGACTACATAATCAAGGAGCTGTGGGGTCCCGGCACGAAGGGCAATAACCAGAGCCTGCGTGTCCACATGGCGAATATCCGCCGCAAGATCGAGAAAAATCCCGCCGAGCCGCAGTATATCTTTACCGAGATCGGTGTCGGCTACCGCATGGTCGAGGGCGACTGAGAAAATTTCAAATTTGTGATATAATAAAGCAAAAACTATTTGAGGCGATCCCATGAAGCAATTTTTAAAAGAGCACCTGTTTCCTGTTTTAATGCTCATCATCGGTGCAGCGTGCGCCGCATTTTCCATTGAGTGCTTCCTTATCCCGAACACCATCCTTGACGGCGGCGTGACGGGTATCAGCATGATGATAAACTACACCTCCGGCATTGCACTGAGTATTCTTATCGTCGTAATAAACATCCCGTTTTTTATAATCGGCTTTAAGGCGCTTGGCAAGCGTTTTCTGTTCAGAGGCGTTTTTTCCACGGTGACCTTCGCCCTGTTTCTTGAGGTATTCAAGGGCGTTGAAACGGTGACCAATTCCGAAATGCTGGCCGTCGTGTTCGGCGGCGTGCTGCTTGGTGTCGGCGTAGGTCTCGTTCTGCGCTACGGCGGCTGCCTTGACGGGACCGAGATCGCCGCAATGCTATTATCACGCAAGGTCGGCGTGTCAACCGGCGGCATCATCTTCATGATAAACATCTTTATCTACCTGACCGCCGGTCTGCTCTTCGGCTGGGACAGAGCGCTTTTGTCGCTGCTGACATACTTTATTACCTTTAAGATAATAGACCTCGTCGAGGAAGGCATGAATCAAGCCCGAGCCGCAATGATAATCACCGAGCACGCTGAGAAGCTTGCCGACGCTATATATGCAAAGTTAGGCAGGACCTGCACATTCATAAACGCCGAGGGGCTGGTCTCCGGCAGCGGCAAGACGGTGCTGTACTGTGTCATCACCCGTGTCGAGGTCAATGAGCTCAAGCGCATCATAAAAGACTCCGATGTCAGTGCATTCGTCACCATCTCCGAGGTGTCCGAGATACTCGGCAACCACATAAAGCGCAATCACATAGAGACTAAGCCTATTGACGAGACGGCCAAAAGTGAGTAAAATTAAAGTAATATTTTTTCGGAGGCCGCAGCAATGGATAACCGCACAAGCAAGGAAAACTACTATCTTGATATCGCCGACGCAGTTTTGCAGCGCTCAACATGCCTAAGGCGCATGTACGGTGCGATAATCGTCCGCAACGACGAGATAATCTCCACCGGCTACAACGGTGCGCCCCGTGGCAGGATAAACTGCACGGACGCAGGCCGCTGCGCAAGAGTCGAGATGAAGATTCCCTCCGGTGAGCGATACGAGCTGTGCCGCAGCGTGCACGCCGAGGCGAATGCGATAATCTCCGCCTCCCGCCGTGACATGATCGGCTCGATACTGTATCTTGTCGGCCGGGACGCAAAGACCAAGGAGCTTTTAACAAACGCAACGAGCTGCTCCATGTGCCGCCGCCAGATCATAAATGCCGGCATCGCAAAGGTCATCATCCGCACCGGCAAGGACAAGTTCACGATAGTCGATGTCGACGAGTGGATAAAAAACGACGACTCCATGTTCTGGACCGAGTGATCGCAAAAAAGCTGCTGTACCCGTTGGTACAGCAGCTTTTTTATACCTCTTTGCAGGTGAACAAAATGACCTGACGCTGTTTGGCTATCTCGCCGAGGAGCTTCATCGCTTGGGCAGTGCGCTCGGCATCGAGGTTTACGAGCGTGTCGTCGAGTATCAGGGGACACGATGCGTCCTCCGGCAGTGCCAAGGTGCAAACGGCAAGGCGCACCGCAAGATACATGAGGTCGAGCGTTCCGGCGCTTAAATACTCCGTCTCACGGGGCACAACATCGCCAGCGAGCCTCGTCCTTGCTGTGAAGTCACGGTTAATGAGTATGCTCTCGTACCTGCCGCCGGTGACGACCGACATATACTGCGCTGCGAGCCTGCCAAGCTCCGGTGAAAAGCGGCTTTGGATATCGGCATCGGCCTCACGCAGGGTCTCGACCGCAAGGGCAATTGCGTCAAACTCCGCCTGCATGGTTTCGTGCAGGCTCTCCATATTTTTAAGTTCCGAGCCGAGCACCAAGGGGTCGCCGAGCGTTTCTATGCGCCCCTTTATCTCGGAAATGCGAGCCGAAAGCAGGTCGCAGTTGCGCTGTACGGTGCTGAGCTCACGCTTGAGCTGAGCCGCCTCGTTGTCGCCTGCGCTGAAGTCGAGATCCTGAAGCGTTCTTGCCTCGGCCGCCTCCTGCGAAAGGCGTATGCGGGAAAGCGCCCTCGCCGTGCGCTTTTCGTCCTCGTCGGCGGCGGTAAACTCATCGTACAGCCGCATATATTCATCAAAGCAGACCTTCACGCCGAGCTCGTCTGAAACCTTATACTTTGACAGCAACAGCTTGCGCTGCCGTCCGGCATCGTGCGCATCACTGCGTGCTCTGATGAGCTTTGCGTACAAAACGCCCGCCAGCACGAGCAGCACGCCGCCCGCTATGAAGCCGTAGAGCCTGAAGCTTGCGGGGAGCGCAAACGCTGCCGCCGCAACGAGTGCAAGTGCAAGCACTATAAGCACTACCGGTATAGTGGGATTCGACTTAATTTCGGATGCCGCCTTGAGCTCAAGGCTCTTGGAAATATCCGCCTTGACCTCGGACTCTGCCTCCTCAGGTGCTCTGTTGCCGAGGAGGCTGCCGCTGAGGGCTGCACGGCAGCCGTCACGCTTTTGGGCTGCGGCTTCGTGCGCATCGCTTGCGGCGGTTATCTCGCTGCGGATATCATGCAGCTTCAAAAGTGCCTCACGGCGAACGGTCTTACGCTTCTCGGTCACGGCTTCTTCAAGCTTTTTGCAGGTCTCCCTGCTCTGCTCTAACTGCTCTGTCAGCCGCTCGCTTTCGGCTGCGGCGGTGTCGAGCTCGGCAAGGCGGTTTTTAGTCTCCGTCATGCGCTTTTCAAGCTCGGGGAGCTTGCCACGGGTATTATATCGCCGTGAGCGCTGCCACGCTCTGAGCTGGGTATCGGCTTCGGAGAACGAGCAGCCCTCGTCGCCGGTAGAGACTATCGCATTTATGCGCTTTTCAAGCTCGGGGCTGCCGGTGACGGCTATCGAGCCCTGCTCGACAAAGGCGCTGCGGCGGAAAACCTCTTTGCTTGCGCCGGTGAGCGCCTCGCCGGCATTGCTGCCGTCAAGCCCTTCGACGGGCACATTCGTCCCCGTGTAGACGGCGGAAAACTCACGCATGGGCGCAGATTTTATTTTTGTTGTCCTCGTTATCGTTATGTCCTTGCCACCCGCTGAAAGCTCCATCTCGCCCTGCATGGCCGCTCCCGACCACGGGGCGTAGCGCAGCTTGTCCGGCAGGTGACCGGCCTTTTGGCGCTCGGAGCTGTCGACACCGTAGAGCATTGCACGGATAAAGGCGCACCATGTGCTCTTGCCGCTCTCGTTGGGTGCGCAGATGACATTCAAGCCCTCGTGCAGCTCAAGGCTCTCGCCCTCAAGCTTGCCGAAGGACGCCGTCAGCTTATTGATCGTCATGAGTGACCACCTCCTCACGCTTGTCGAGGGCAGCAAGGCCCCAGCGAGCCGCTTGAACTATGAGCTCACGCTCTGTATCATCCTTTGCCTTGTCGTATGCGCTCCTGAGCCTTTGCAGGAACTGGCCACGCAGGCTGTCCTCGCCGGAGCGCTCCCAGATATCACGGCGCAGAACGGTCTCGTCACGAAGCTGCAGACTGTAAAACCGCTCCTCCAGTGCCTGACGCAGGGCGCTTATATCCGGCGCTTCGTCCGTTTCACCTCGGAGTATGATGCGGTAGATATCCCTCTCGGTGTCGCCGGACAGCGCATCCTGCACTGCCGTGAGCGCCGCTTTGTCGCCAAGCTCAACGGGCAGTATCTCATACCGCCGCTTGGCAAGCGACATAGGCTTTATATTGCAGCCGGTGTCGGAAACATCGACGATGTACACAAATTTTTCACCGCACTCGTCAAAGCCTCTGCCCTCGGGGCAGCCCGGCCAGGCGTAGTATGTATTGCCCGCCTTATTTAGGCCGGAGGCCTGATGGATATGCCCGAGCGCTATGTAATCCATGCCCGATGCTGCGATATCCTGCGTCGTTATGGGGTTATACTGAGTCCCTCTGCCGACCTCGCCGTGGATGCACATGAGGTCTAAAACGCCGTTCTTCTTTTCGGCGGAAAAGCCGCATAAAAGTGCGGGACTGTACTTATCCGTGAACGCTGCGCCCCACACACGCACGCCAAGCTGCGCAAGCTCGACGCATTGGATGCGGTTTTCGGTGAAGATATAAACATTTTTGGGGAAGGTGAGCCTTGCATAGGGCGAGCGGCGTGAATAAAAATCGTGGTTTCCGGGGGAAATTATCACGGGCACGCTCATGCTGCCGAGCGCACGCACGAGCTCCTCGGCGGTCTCGGTGTATGCGCTGTCGGAGTCAAGAAGATCGCCCGACAGCAGGACGAGCTGCACCTGCTCGGTCTCGGCGGTATTTGCTATCTTTTTCAAAAGCTCACGCTGCTCCTGTCTGCGCTGCGCCGCCTTTGCGGCGGGCAGTCCCTCGAACGGCGAGTCGAGGTGCAGATCGGCGGCGTGGAGTATCCTTATTCTGCTCATTTAAGTCTGATTCCCTCCGCTTTAAGGCATTTTCCCGTCTCGGGGTCAATTTCAAAAATGCAGCCCTCCAATTTGGCGGGGCCCTTTGCCGAGTCGTAGCGTCTCGGTGGATCGCCCATGAACTTGCCTATCGACTGCTCGGGGTCGATGCCGATAGCAGAGTAAATTGCGCCGGTCATGCCGAGATCGGTTATATAGCCCGTGCCGTTTGGCAGCACCTCGGCATCAGAGGTCTGCACATGCGTGTGCGTTCCCCAAACGGCACTGGCTCTGCCGTCAAGCAGAAAGCCCATGGCACGCTTTTCGCTCGTGCCCTCGGCGTGGAAGTCAACTAAGATTATCTTCTCCCGTATCTCCTCCATGTAGCCGTCGGCGATGACAAATGGATTATCGGTGTTCGTGTCGAGGGTAAAGTGCCCCATAAGGCTCATGACGCACACATCGCCGAACGAGGTCTTGTACACATCGATGCCCCTGCCCGGGCACTGCGGTGCGCAGTTTGCCGGACGCAGGATCTTGCGCCGCTCCTCCAGATAGGGACGCAGCTCCGTGCGTGTCCACGTGTGGTTGCCAAGGGTGATTACATCCGCTCCGGCATGGAAGATCATATCCGCCTGTCTCGGCGTTATGCCGACGACATTTGCGTTTTCGCCGTTTACAACGACAAAATCGATCTCCATCTCCTTGCGTATCCCGCGCAGGTTTTTATTCAAATAATCAAGGCCCGGTTCGCCGCAGACATCGCCGACGGCCAAAATTTTTACGCTCATGATTCTTCCTTTCGAATTCAAATTGAAAATATGTAGCTATTATAGCACATATTACTGCGTTGTAGCAAAGCAATTCTGGACATACTATGTTACGGAGGTGTAAACAATGCAAAAACCGAACTTTTTACTCGGCATGGGCATCGGCGTGACCGTCGGCAGCATCGCAGTTGCGACCATGACCACCGGCAAGAAAACCAGCAAGAACATCATCGGCAAGACCCTCAAAACCATGGGCGAGGTCGTAGACGCAGTTTCGAGCTCCATAGGCATGTAAAACTGCGGGTTTTGAAAAAATAATACTAAAATCCGCAAAAAACACTTGCAATTATCCGGCTGCCGTGCTAATATATTTAGGCGTTAAGCGATAAGCGCCGCTAGCTCAGCTGGATAGAGCGTCTGGCTACGGACCAGAAGGTCAGGGGTTCGAATCCCTTGCGGCGTGCCAAAAGAAAAATCCTGTCGGACTTCCGGCAGGATTTTTCTTTTGTATTATTCATTTTTCATTATTAATCATTCATTAAATACAGGATTTTTCAATGAATAATGAAGCCGTATCGCTCATATGCTTTAGCCAATTTTTCACCGTAGCAATCTAACTTTGCGCCGCCAAGTGCAAGCGCTTGCGGCATAACTCCGTCCATTGCGTGGCTGGTTTTGTTTAGTGTATTGTTTTTGAACACAGCCTCAATATCGCCGTCAGAAGTTATAGCAAGACCGATTGTCCCGTTTGCATCCATGAGCAGGCGCTTACCTTGCAATTTGTTTGCGTCTTGCGGAGACACAGCCCATCCGTTTTGTGTGTTCGCCGCTCTTGACTCGTTCAAGGCAACAGAAAACGCGGCACTGTTTGCCGAAACATCTTGTGTTCCAACAACATCAACGCCGCGTGAACGAATCATATCTTGTGCCTGAGTGCTTAATACTCGTCCAGAACTGACAGAAACTGAATCAAATCTCCGTTGTCCTTGATGATTTGCATTGCGTCCTTCGTATACTCCGGATACTCCGTCACTATCCGCTTCAAGGCTTCTTCTTGAGACATTTTGCGTACCACACCATGAGCCGCCTTCCTGCGTTCTCTTTTCAGAAGCTCTTCTATGACTTCTTTTCCGCCTAATCCAAGTTTGCCTGCTATCTGTCGGTATGTGTAGCCAGCCTCTGCCATGTCCTTTACAACCGGCAGCAGATCTTGCACTTTTTCATATTTTCTTGGCATAGCAATACCCCCTATGTAGTACTTTCATTTTCCTGCATAGGGTGGTTTTTTGCGCTGTCCGTACAATCGGGGCAGTTCAATTGAAGTCACGCCGGTTTTTTGCGTACACGCCGCCAGAATTCCGGCTCTTTTCATCAGCCCAGCAGGCCGTATTCGGCTTTGAGCTGCAATATGCGCAG
>JABLTO010000689.1_pt1 | contig 47117 bp, 44 predicted proteins | sample 7160091 | NCBI WGS metagenome assembly JABLTO01 (sample SAMN14651225, study PRJNA627086) | human gut metagenome | isolation source: feces | host: Homo sapiens
GCACGCCTTAAAAATGTTAAATTCCCCGTTTTTATTGTTTCGCCGCTTGAAATACGCCGGTATATCGGCGCGGCAAAACTTCAAAAACGAAAAATCTACCTATTTTTAAGGTCGAAGAGTTTCTGCCGTTCATTTTTTCGGGCGGGGAAGTGTGAAATCAGCCGTAAGGCTGCCGCCTACGGGTGATGAACGCAATGCCGCACGGGAAAAGGAAGGAGCGAAACCGTACGGTGTTCGAACATCTGTTGCTTAAGGTTGCCCTTAGCGGAAAAATATGATATTATAATAAAAAAACGGCAAAATCGATTGCCGAAAGGAAAAATGAAATGGACTATGCCAAAAAACTTGCCGAAGAATTTTCGGTGAAGGAGCTTCATGCTCAGAATATAATAGACCTTCTGGACGAGGGAAACACCATCCCCTTTATCGCCCGTTACCGCAAGGAAATGCACGGAACAATGGACGACCAGCTCATAAGGAGCATTGCCGAACGTCTGGAATTCCTTCGAAAGTTCGATGCACGCCGTGAGGAAATCGGAAATCTGATTTCCGAGCAGGGCAACATGACTGAAGAAATCACCGCCGCCCTTAAAAAGGCCGAAACCTTAACTGAGCTTGAGGACATATACCGTCCCTTCAGGCCGAAAAGGAAAACCCGCGCGTCGGTCGCAAAGCAAAAGGGCCTCGAGCCGCTGGCAACCGAAATTCTGCTCTGTCAGCAAACGGGCGAGCAGCCGCTTATCCTTGCGGAAAAATATGTTGACCCCGAAAAGCAGGTGGAAAACGCCGAACAGGCTCTTGCCGGCGCAAAGGATATTATTGCCGAAAGTGTTTCCGACAATGCCGATGTCAGGCGCAGGGTGAGAAATCTTGTCTATTTAAACGGCTTTATCGAATCCTCGGCGGCAAAGGACGAAAAAAGCGTATACGAAACCTATTATGAATTTTCCCAAAAGGTTAATAAAATTGCGGGGCACCGCGTACTTGCTTTGAACAGAGGGGAAAAGGAGGGCTTTTTGAAGGTGTCGGTGACGGTGGACGCCGAAAAGCCCCTCAACGCCGTATATTCCATGTTCGTAAAGGGAGACACCCCCTGCGCGGCTGCCGTAAAGGAGGCCTGCGATGACGCATATTCCCGTCTTGTTTTCCCTTCGGTCGAGCGGGAAATAAGAAACGAGCTGACCGAATCGGCCGACGAGGCCGCCATAAAGGTTTTCGGCACAAATCTCCGTCAGCTGCTGCTTCAACCGCCCATAAAGGGCAAAACAGCCATAGGTCTTGACCCGGGATACAGAACGGGGTGCAAGGTGGCGGTTGTCGACCCCACGGGAAAGGTGTTGGACACGGCGGTTATATATCCCACCCACGGCAAGGCGCAGGCAGAGGACTCAAAGCAGACCCTTAAAAAGCTTATTGAAAAGCACTCGGTCGATATTATCGCCATCGGCAACGGAACCGCCTCCAAGGAAACCGAAATGTTCACCGTGTCGGTGCTGTCGGAAGTAAACCGCAAGGTGTCATATATGGTTGTGAGCGAGGCGGGAGCAAGCGTCTACTCGGCATCCAAGCTTGCCGCAGAGGAAATGCCGGATTTTGATTTGACCCTTCGGAGCGCCGTTTCCATTGCACGGCGGCTTCAGGACCCTCTTGCCGAGCTTGTTAAAATCGAGCCCAAGGCGATAGGCGTCGGCCAATATCAGCACGATATGCCCCAAAAGCGCCTTTCGGAGGCTCTTGACGGGGTGGTGGAGGACTGTGTAAACAGCGTGGGCGCCGACCTTAACACGGCCTCCGAATCCCTTCTTTCCCACATTTCGGGGCTTTCCTCGGCGGTGTGCAAAAATATTGTGTCCTACCGTGAGCAAAACGGACGGTTTGAATCGCGGACGGAACTTAAAAAGGTGCCGAAGCTCGGCCCCAAGGCCTTTGAACAATGTGCGGGATTTTTGCGGATCTACGACGGGAAAAATCCTCTCGACAGCACATCGGTTCATCCCGAAAGCTATAAAATCGCCGAAAAGCTGCTTGAAGGCTTCGGATTCGGCAAAAAGGAGCTGTCGGGTGAAAAGCCGGGCTCTCTCGAGAAACTTGTAAAGACTCGGGGAGCGGAAAATCTCGCCGAGGAGCTTTCGGTGGGCGTTCCCACCCTCAACGATATTGTAGCCGAGCTTTCAAAGCCGGGAAGAGACCCGAGAGACGAGCTCCCCGCTCCGCTGCTGCGTACCGACGTCCTTGAAATGAAGGATTTAAAGGAAGGCATGACCATAAAGGGCACCGTGAGAAACGTTATCGACTTCGGTGCCTTTGTGGACATCGGAGTACATCAGGACGGCCTTGTGCACATTTCCCATATATGCGATAAATTTATAAAGCATCCTTCCGAGGTGTTAAGCGTCGGAGACGTCGTGAATGTTAAGGTGCTTTCGGTCGATCTTGAAAAAAAGCGCATAAGCCTCACCATGAAGGGCGTGGAGCAGTAGTATATTGCTCTTGCAATGACGGGCGGATGTATGTATAATAATAAAAGAAGGTGAAAGCATGGAAAAAATATCGTCACAGGAGCTGAGAACCCGCGGAGAAAACTTGGTGCTCGAGCGGGTCAGAGGCGAGCTTTTTGAAAAATACCTGCCCAAGAAGGAAAAATACAAGCATGTGGGCGGAAGTCTTTATAACACGGCAAAATTTCTTTTTTATGTCTTTTCGGTGTGGTATTTCCTCGTTATAATTTTAAATCTTTTTATATCCTCTCTTGCCGTCGAGCGCTATGCCGCCGCGGGCAATGCCGAAAAGCTGTCGCTTTTTGCAAACGACCGCTTTATGACCCTTGCCTGCCTTGTGCTGCTTGCCGCAAGCTTTGTGCTCATGATTAAGAAAAAGAGGGTTGCCTCCTGCATAATTACTTTTGTCAACATCGCCCTTTTGGCGGGACATATTTTCCAAATAACCGCGGTTTATCCTCTCAATTCGGAAAACGACTACCGCACCGCCAATCCCAACATGATTGTATGGTTTTATCTGCCCGTGCTGCTTATGGCGGTTTTTGCCCTTGTAATTCTGATAATCGAGCTTCGGGACGCGCGTCTTGAAAGGGCGGCCTTTGAGCGGGAGATAAATAAAATCTATTCCCGTTTTTCGGTGTCGGGCGAGCTTATGAGCGACGAAAAATGGCAGCAGGTCATTGAAGAATATGAAAACGAAAAATCCGAGTCGAAAGGGGGACGAGGCGGTAGATGAACAAAGAGTTTTGGGATGTTTTGGATTTTAAGGGCCGTCCGACGGGGCAAACGGTTTGCCGTCGGCTCAAGGGAAAATTCCCCAAGGGACGGTTTCACCTTGTGGTGCATATTTGGGTGACCAATTCACGCGGCGAGTTTCTTATTCAGCAGCGCAGTCCCTTTAAACAGCCCATGGCGGGTGAATGGGCTGCCACGGGAGGAGCCGTGGTTGCCGGCGAGCAGTCGGAGCAGGGCGCAAGACGAGAGCTTTTTGAGGAACTCGGAATAAATCCTTCCGAGGGACAAATGCGCTTTGTTGCCCGCATAAAGCGCCGAATTTCCTTTATTGATATATGGCAGGTTCAGACCGATGTCGAGCCTGCGGGGCTTAACCTGCAAAAGGAAGAGGTCGAGCGGGCCAAGTGGGTCTCAAAGGAGGAGCTTTCCCGCATGATAAAGGAAGGGAGCTTTCACAATTACGGCAAGGAATATTTTGACCTTGTTTTTTCGCTGACTCCGATTTCCGAGCAGCAAAAGCCGGCTGAGACCTGAAAATATTAAAAACCCTTTCGGGGTAAAAATTTTTAAAAAAACTCTTGACAGCGGCGGGCTTTTATGATATATTATCACTTGCGTTCAGCGAACAACTTGCTGGTGTAGCTCAGTTGGTAGAGCAGCTGATTTGTAATCAGCAGGTCGGGGGTTCGAGTCCGTCCACCAGCTCCACGCTGACGGAAAATTAAATACGGGAGTGTACCCAAGTGGCCAAAGGGGGCAGACTGTAAATCTGTTGTCAGTGACTTCGGTGGTCCGAATCCACCCGCTCCCACCAAAAATCCTCATTCGAAAGAATGAGGATTTTTACTTATTATCATATTGTTTCTTCACTTGCCGTTTTCTTGCGGCTTTTATGCTGAAAATGAGTGTATTGCCCGTGCCGTTTTGTGCGATTGCCGTACTGAATTGCAAAATTGGGGCAATGATGCAGGCAGCCGAGGCACATTACGCATTGGTCTTTGATCCAAATCGGTCTTTTATCTCTGATTTCTATGGCCGAAACGGGACAATTTCGTGCGCACAGCCCGCAGCCGATGCAGGTGTCTTCCGCTTTAAAATGACTTGTTTTGCGCATGGAATTATATTCCACTCCGGAAAATGCTCTTACGAGAAACATCGGCGTTTTGTTTTTCATAAAATCGCCGCAAGCGCGATTTTTTATTGCACCGATAATACGGTCGATTTGTCCCTCGGCGGCTTCGTTGGTGCGGCGAACCTTGTTTTTATCGCTTAAATCAAATATGGGAGTCCAGGTGTCCGGCATTTTCACGCTGAATTTTGCCGAAACCGAAAGACCTCTTTTGCAGAGAATATGCTCGGCAAGTTTCCCGGTCTGCCCCGGCGTTGTGCCATATGTCGCGGCAAACCAAAGGTAGTCGGGCTTTGTATTCAGCGTAAGCTTTTGCAGAAACTCCCGAACGATAACGGGCAAGCCCCAAGCGTAGGTGGGACTGATGATTCCCACCGTTTTGCCCGTTTTTTCAAAGGAAAAGCTGCCGCTTTTGCAACAGTCGGCAACGGAAACGGTTTTATCGCCCCTTGCGGCGGCAATGCGCTCGGCAACATATTTACAGTTTCCCGTTGCGGAAAAATAAAAAATCACATTCTCATCTCCTTAACACACACATACGAACAAGCAGCTCAAACAACGGTGGGTGGTAAATCAGAGGCTTATTCGGAAACCTACAATCCCTCAGTCAGCTTCGCTGACAGCTCCCTTTACACAAGGAAGCCGAGGCTGAGCCAAAACACATTTTAGTTTTTTTATGAAAGCACCAAAACCAAACAAAAACCATTTTTAATTTTTCATATTAGAATCAAAAAACGACAGGCAAAGCAAATTCAAAGCCTCCCTTGTGTAAAGGGAGGTAGCGCGGCGCAGCCGTGACGGAGGTATTGTCATTATTTTCCCAGCTTCTTTCAATTAAGCAACAGATACTTAACGGTGTTCGGTTATGAAAAATTAAGACTGAGTGCCGTTGTTTTTTATAATCATCTTTTTTCGGAAAGGCGGCTTTTTATGATGTAGGCGGCAATTAACAGGACGGCGGCACCGCACAAAAACGCGTACATTCCCGCTGCCGACACCTCCTGCCCGCAAAAGAAAATTCGGCAATCGACCGATTCCTTTATGCCGTCCACGGCCTCTTTCGGGAAGGAAAGCTCCTCCATCTTTTTAAATACGCCGGCAAGGGCGTGGTTGCGAAGAAGGCTTGTGCCGTATGTTCCGGGGAGAAAGGACAGAACCTTTTGAAGCCCCGCCGAGAAGCTTGAAACGGGCATATAGGCGCCGCAGAGAAATCCGTATCCCGCGCTGACCACCGTTCCCACGGCCGAAACCTGCCCCTGAGTTTTCAAAAACGAATGAACGAGGGAGGAAAGAGCCACTCCGAAAAGCGAAAGCAGCAATATGTCAAGCAAAAAAAGCATAACGTCGCAAAGGCTCATGAAAAATCCTACCTTTGCAAGATACAAAAGGCAAAGCCCGGCGGCCGTATAATTTACGATAAGCGTGGAGGCCGTGCAGGCAAGAAAATATGAAAGCGCAAGCACCGAGGGCTTTAAGGGGGATACCGTCAAATCGTTTTTGACTCCGTTTGCTTTGTCTGAAACCATGAGGGCATTGGAGCAAAAGGCCACGGTAACGCAGGAAACGGCAAGCAGAGAGGAAATAAGCTGACCTCCCACCGCACCGTCGATAACCGAGCCGTCGCTTAAAAGCACTGCGGGAATTGCCGAAAGAAAGCTGTCTTTATATACCCTTCCGAGAAAGGTCACGAAAAGAACAAGCAGTATCACGGGGGTTATAAGGGACACAAAGAAAAGCCCCCTATCTTTAAAATAAAGTCGGATGTTTCTGGCCGTTAAGGCACTCAGCTGTTTCATTTCACATCCCTCCTTCAAGTTTTTTGCCGGTTACAGCAAGGAAAATGTCGTCCATTTTACCCTTTGTGACCTCGAAATCCGAAAAAAGTGAAGGGTGTTTTTTTATAAGCTCGGCAGCCTCGGCCGTGTTTTTAACAAAAAGCCGAACTCCGTCCTTTATCTCGGCACAGTCAAGCCCGAGAGGGGAAAGCTGTTCCTTTGTGACGCCGTAAAGGGTTATATAGTCGCCGGCATAGGTGTTTTTAAGCTCCAAAGGGGTGCCCGCCGCGGCAATTTTTCCGCTGTCGAGAATAACGGCAAAATCGGCGTCGGCCGCCTCCTCCATGTAATGCGTCGTGAGAAAAACGGTGGTATTATCCTCGGCTCTTAAGGAGCCGACGGCGTCCCACAGGATTTTTCGTGTTTTGGGGTCGAGTCCGGTGGTTGGTTCGTCGAGAATGAGTATCTCGGGACGGTGTAAAAGCGCTCTTGCGACATCGGCTCTTCGGCGCTGCCCGCCCGAAAGCTTTCCCACAGGGCGGTTAAGTATGTCGAAAAGCCCGAGAAGGCCGCAAAGTCCGTCTATCCTTTCGGAAAAGGCCTTCCCGGTTATGCCGTAGAGAGCGGCTCTGCAGCGGAGATTTTGCAGCACTGTGAGGGGAGCGTCAAGCACCGAATTCTGAAAGACAATGCCGAGCTTTTTCGATGTGTCTCCGCCTGTTTTTTCGACCTCGCTTCCGCAAACCCGAATGCTTCCCGCGTCCTTTTTAAGCAGACCGCAAATCATGGAAATCGTGGTGGATTTTCCTGCTCCGTTAACGCCGAGAAAGGCGAAAAGCTCGCCCCTTTTAACCCGAAAGGAAAGGTCGTCCACCGCCTTTATCTGCCCGAAGGATTTTGACAAATGCTCAATTTCGATGATATTATCCGCGCTCATTTTGATTTTCCCTCTTTTCGGCTTCAAGGTCGTAAAGACGTTTTGAAATTTTCTTTTGATTTTCAAGAACCAAATCAAGCTTTCGGTGGAGGTCGTCGATTATAAGCTCGCTTTTGAGATTTATGCGATAGTCGTTTTCGGCGCGCTTTCTGTCCTTTGCCTCCTGCCTGTTTTGGCTCATCATTATGAGAGGTGCCTGAACGGCGGCAATGCAGGAAAGCACAAGGTTGAGCAGTATAAAGGGATAGGCGTCAAAAGCCCTTTGCGCCAGCACGATGTTCAGCACCATCCAAATGACCATGACGGCGATAAAGCTGAAGATAAATGCCCAGCTGCCGGCAAATTTCGCCACCGCGTCGGAGGCCTTTTGTCCGAAGGACACCTTTTCCTCGCTGTCGGAATTTTCGGTCATTTCGGTCATGATAAGTCGGTGTATAAGTTCCTCGTCGGTGAATTCCCTGTCGGTTATGTCGAGGAGCTCCTTGATTATCTGATTGCGCTGTTTGGTTTTTTTCATAAATCATGCCTCCCCGGTCGGCTTTCGGTCTATCGAAAATCCGCCGTCCTTTAAGAATTTGATGCTGCTTGAAAAAAAGCTCTTTGTGCCGGCATAAAGCTGATAAACGTCCTTGACCGACCCGATTTCGCAAGGGGAGTGCATGGCAAGCTGAGCCATGCCGATGTCGGCCGAAGCGACCGAGACCTGACGTCCCGAAAGGTTTCCGAGGGTGCTGCCTCCCGGAATGTCCGAGTGATTTACAAAGGTTTGGAAGGGAATGCCTTCCCTCTCGAGAATTGTTTTGAAAACCGCCGAGGACAGGCCGTCGGTGGTGTATTTTTGATTGGCCGAATGTTTAATGAGAATTCCCCCTCCGAGCACGGGACGGTTGGTGGGGTCGGCCTTTTCGGGGAAGTTGGGGTGAAGGGCGTGGCCGTTGTCGGCCGAAAGGGCAAAGCTGTTTGCAAGCTGCTCAAAAAGTCTGCTTTCGGGAATTCCGAGACTTGAATTTATGCGCGAAAGGGTCAGCCGCAAAATGTCGGAAAGGGCACCCTGGCGGGAGGAGCTTCCTACCTCCTCGTTGTCAAAAAGTGCATAAACCGAAGCGGATGAGGCGTTTTGCCCGTCGGCAAAGCCCAAAAGCCCGCCGTAGGCGCAAAGCAGATCGTCGATTCTCGGGCAGCAAAAGAATTCTCTGCCGCCTCCGAAAATCTCGCCCTCTTGGCAGTTTGTCGCAAAAAGGTCATGGGAAATAATGTCGTCGGGGGAAACGCCGAGCTCATTTGCAACGGCACGGCGCAGCGAAAATTCGGCGTCTCCGCTTATGAGCGGCTGAATTTCCTTTTGAATTTTGATTTTTGAGTATATTTCCTCGCCCGTGCGAAGATGGGGCGCAAGGCTCGGTATAAGCAAAAGAGGGCGGCCGAAGTTTACAAGCTTCATTTTCGCGCCGCAGTCGGTTTTCACAAACACGCGCCCGGAAACCGAAAGGGGACGGTCAAACCAAAGATAGGGAACCGTTCCGCCGTAGCGTTCGACGTTTAAGGTGACATAGGGAGCGGTTTTTCTTTCGGGATTTTCCTTTATCTTAAAGGCGGGGGAGTCGCCGTGGCAGGAGAAAATTTTGAAACCCGAGAATTCCTCTTTAGGAAGTTTAAAGGCGATAAGACAGCAATCGTTTCTCAAAAAATAATAGCTGCCGCCGCGGCAAAGCTTCCAAGACTCGTTTTCGTAAAGTCTTGTAAAACCGCGATTTTCAAGTATGTCCGCCGCGTTTTTTGCGGCATGAAAGGGGTCGGGGCTTTTGTGTGAAAAGTCACAAAAATCACTTGTGTATTTTTCATATTGTTCTTTTGTCGGTTCCATGTTACTACCTCCCGAAATATTTTACCATAAACGGAATTTTTCTTCAACAGAAAAGAGGCCTTTTCTTTGATTTTACGGGGCGAATACTCGTTGACAGAGGTGAAAGAGTATGTTAAAATGAACTGTAAAATTTTTTTATGGAGATAGATAAGAAATGGAAAAGTTTTTTAAGCTGTCCGAGCGGGGAACAAACGTCCGCACCGAGTTCACCGCGGGACTGACCACCTTTTTTGCCATGGTGTATATTCTCATGGTAAATGCCAATATGTTTTCGAATCCTTTGGGCGACGGGTCAAATCCCCTCGGGGTTTCCTACGGCGCAATCTATATTGCCACCGCAGTTTCGGCGATTTTCGGAACCGTGCTCATAGGCCTTCTCGCCAACCTTCCCCTTGCTCAGGCAAGCGGCATGGGACTTAACGCATTTTTCGTATACACCGTATGTCTCGGTTTCGGCTTTACATACGCAAACGCCCTTGTGCTTGTGCTTGCCGACGGTCTTGTCTTTATTCTGCTGACCGTCACGGGACTGAGAAAGAGGATTTTCCTTGCCATTCCCGAATCGGTCAGAACCGCCATTTCGGTGGGCATAGGGCTTTTTATCGCCTTCCTGGGACTTCAGAATTCGGGTATAATCGTGCCCAGCACCTCAACCGGAGTGACCCTTGCTTCCTTTAATATTCTGCTTGGCAGCTGGGGAGACATAATGCCCATGGTCGTGACCATTGTTGCCTTCCTTGCCATTGCCGTTATGAGCAAAAAGGGCGTTAAAGGCTCGGTATTTTGGGGAATAATCGGCGGCTTTGCCCTTTATTACCTCCTCGGTCTTACCGTCCCCGGTTTTTACGCAAATCTCAACATTGAAATGACAAGCCCCTTTGCCGCCATGAAGGAGTTTGCGAGCCAGTCCTTCGGCGCCGTCTTTAAGAGCGGCTTTGACTTCTCTGCTTATTCCGAGGCTCACGGAAATTCCAATCTCGTGCTGACCATTGCCACGACGGCTCTCGGCTTTTGCATGATCGATATGTTCGACACCATCGGAACCCTTTTTGCCGCCTGCGACAAGGGCAATATGCTCACCGAAAAGGGTGAGGTTCCCAACATGGAAAAGGCCATGTTTGCCGATGCCGCCGCCACCACCGTCGGCGCCGTGTGCGGTACTTCAACCGTCACCACCTTTGCCGAGTCTGCCGCAGGCGTCGCCGAGGGCGGAAAAACCGGACTTTCCTCCATGTTTACGGCAATTTTCTTTGTGGCAGCCATGCTGCTCAGCCCCATTGCTCAGCTCGTTCCCTCCTGCGCCACCGCCGCCGCACTTATATATGTCGGTGTGCTTATGGCCGAGTCGGTCAAGAAAATCGACTGGAAAGACGCCGAAACCGCCGTTCCCGCTTTTTTGACCATGGTTATGATGCCCTTTGCATACAACATTTCCTATGGTATCGCTTTCGGTCTTATTTCCTACATTGTCATAAAGCTCTTTGTGGGAAAGGCCAAGGAAATCCGCGTCGGAACATGGGTTATCGCCGCCCTCTTTGTGGCGACGCTTCTTCTTACACACTGATAAATTTTAAAGAAATCGGGTGACCTTTTTGACAAAGGATCTTGAAAAGGCCGAATACTATGTGGAGCAGTGCGATTATACCTGCGCCCTTGTAAAAGGCGAAGAAATATTTACCTCTGCCGACAGGGGAGTGGCTCCTCTTTTAAAGCTTGTAAACGCGGGTAAAACGGCCTGCGGATTTGCCGCCGCCGACAGGGTTGCGGGAAGGGGAGCGGCCTTTCTCTATATTCTGCTCGGAGTGGGCGAGGTTTACACAAGGGTCATAAGCGAAGGCGCCCTTGAGCTTCTTAAAAATCACGGTATCGCCGTTTATTTTCGGCAGTCGGTGAAAACGGTTATGAACCGCAATGCCGACGGCCCCTGTCCTATCGAAGCGGCGCTCGAGGGGATAAGCGACCCCGAAGAGGCGCTTGAAGTCATAAAAAATACTCTGCAAAAACTGAAGGGTGAATAAAATGAAAATACTTGATATGCAAAACGAAATACTGCGGCTTAAAAAGGAAAAGGACATTTGTATTCTTGCCCATTCCTATCAGCGCCGCGAGATAACCGAAATTGCCGATTTTGTGGGCGACAGCTATGCCCTTGCAAAAAAGGCGGCCGCCGTTCCCAACAAGACGGTCATTATGTGCGGAGTGCGTTTTATGGCCGAAACGGTTAAAATTCTTTCTCCCGAAAAGACGGTCTATCTCGCCAACAAGGACGCAGGCTGCCCCATGGCCGAGCAGATGGACAGAGAAATCATCGAACAGCTCAAAAGCATGAATCCCGGTTATGCCGTCGTCGCCTACATCAACACCACCGCCGAGCTCAAAACCGTTTGCGACGTCTGCGTAACCTCCTCCTCGGCCGTGAAGATTGTTACTTCCATGCCCGAAAAGGACATTCTTTTCATTCCCGACATAAACCTCGGAACTTATATCAAAAATCAGCTTCCCGACAAAAACATCAAGCTGGTTCACGGCGGCTGCCCGACCCATGCGAAAATGGAGGTCAGAGATGTGGAAAAGGCCAAGGCGGCTCATCCGAACGCTCTTTTCCTTGTTCATCCCGAATGTATTCCCGAGGTTGTGGCTCTTGCCGATTATGTCGGCTCCACCAGCGGAATTATGGAATATGCGAAAAATTCCGACGCAAAGGAATTTATAATCGGAACCGAGAACAGCATAACCGAGCATCTCGAATACGATTGCCCCGATAAGAAATTTTATCCCCTTTCAAAGGACCTTGTGTGCCACAATATGAAGATAACCACTCTTGCCGACCTGCTTAATTGCTGCAAAGAGGGCGGGGAGGAAATCGTTCTTGACGAAAAGACCCGTCTTGCCGCAAAGAAATGTATCGACAAGATGATAGAATACGGCGGCTGATATGGCAAAAAAAGCGCTGATTGCCATGAGCGGCGGGGTGGACAGTTCGGTTGCCGCCGCCCTGACCGTTGAGGCGGGATATGAATGTATGGGCGTCACCATGAAGCTTTATGACAACGGCGACGTCAATGTTACAAGCGAAAAGGCCTGCTGCACCCTTTCCGATTCGGAGGACGCCGCAAGCGTTTGCCGCCGTCTCGGAATTCCCTACCGCGTCTTTAATTTCACCGACGATTTTTCTTCCCGCGTCATCGACCGTTTTGTCGACTGCTATAAAAAAGGCGAAACCCCAAATCCCTGTATCGACTGCAACCGTTTTATGAAGTTCGAAAAGCTTTATAACCGAGCCGAGCTTCTTGAATTCGACAAAATCGTTACGGGGCACTATGCACGGGTGGTGTTTGATGAAAAAAGCGGTAAATATCTTCTCAAAAAGGCGAAAAATCTTGACAAGGACCAGTCCTATGTGCTTTATTTTCTGACTCAGGAGCAGCTTGCCCGCACCCTTTTCCCTCTCGGCGAATTCGAGTCAAAGGACGAGGTAAGAGCCCTTGCCGAGCAGAGAGGCTTTGTCAACGCCAAAAAGCATGACAGCCAGGATATTTGCTTTGTCCAAAACGAGTCCTACGGCGATTTTATCGAGCGTTATGCGGGACTGAAATTTCCCGAGGGCGATTTTGTGGACGAAAGCGGAAAGGTGCTCGGCCGTCACAAGGGGCTTATTCGGTATACGACGGGTCAGCGAAAAGGTCTCGGTCTTGCCCTGCCCGCCCCCCTTTATGTCAAGGAAAAGGACATCGAGCACAACAGGGTCGTGCTTTGCCCCGAAAGCGGGCTTTATACAAAAACCGTTTTTGCAAACAATTTTAACTTTGTGTCGGGTTCCGATTTTTCGGAGCCGACAAGGGTGACCGCAAAACCCAGATACAGGGCAAAGGAGGCTGCCGCCACGGCCGAGGGTTCGGTTGGCGGAGCGGTGAAAATCGTTTTTGACGAGCCCCAGCGCGCCGTCACGACGGGTCAGGCTGTCGTTCTCTATGACGGGGATACCGTGCTCGGCGGGGGAACCATAATTTCGGCGGAATAGCATCGGAGTGAAAGGAAAATGCTTCATTTTTTAAATGACTATTCGGAGGGCGCCGCTCCCGAAATAATAGAAAGCCTTGCCAAAAGCAACGGGGATTTTCAGCCCGGCTACGGCGAGGATGAGTATTGCGCGAAAGCCAAGGAAAAGATTCGTTCGGCGCTCAAAAACGACAGAGCCGAAATCTTTTTTCTGACGGGCGGAACCCAGACCAACAAAACCGTAATATCCGCGCTGCTTAAATCCTTTGAGGGGGTCGTTGCCGCCGAGTCGGCTCACGTTTTCACCCACGAGGCGGGGGCAATTGAAAGCTCCGGGCACAAGGTTATAACCCTTCCCGAAAAATTCGGAAAAATTTCGGCAGAGGATTTGCAAGGCCTTCTTTCGGATTTTTATGCCGACAAAAATCACGGGCACACGGTTTTCCCGGGAATGGTTTATCTTTCCCACCCCACCGAGTACGGAACTCTCTATTCGGCGGCCGAGCTTGAGGAAATACACGGCATATGCGAAAAATTCGGTCTGCCTCTTTATATCGACGGCGCTCGCCTTCTTTGCGGGGTTACTGCGGCGGGAGCCGACGTTACACTTGAAAACATTTCGTCTCTTTGCGATGCTTTTTATATCGGAGGAACCAAGGCGGGAGCTCTTTGCGGCGAAGCGGTGGTTTTCCCGAGGGGCAACGCCCCGACTCACTTTTTTACCCATATCAAGCAGCAGGGGGCTCTCCTTGCCAAGGGGCGTCTGCTCGGCCTTCAGTTTAACGCTCTTTTTACCGACCGCCTTTATGAAAGGCTTGCAAAAAACGCTCTTGAAACCGCAGAAATCATAAGAAACGGTTTTGCCGAAAAGGGCTATGAGTTTTATGCACAAAACCCCACAAATCAGATTTTTGTCATAATGGGTGACGAAAAGATAAGGGAGCTGTCGGAAAAGGTCGTTTTCGGAGTTTGGCAAAAGCGGCATGACGGGCGCTCGGTTGTCAGATTTGTGACATCCTTTGCCACTTCGGCGAAAGACGCGGCGGCTCTCATCCGGCTTATATAGGGCGAAAAATAAAAAAACGGCGAATTTTGAAAATTTCTCTTGACAAATGCTCCTATAGTTATTATAATAGTGAAGCGGTTGTGAGTTGAACACATCGCCAAAGGCATGTGGCCCGGTAGTTCAGCTGGTTAGAACGCTAGCCTGTCACGCTAGAGGTCGTGGGTTCGATCCCCATCCGGGTCGCCATGTGCTGCTATGGCTCAGGTGGTAGAGCGCGTCCTTGGTAAGGACGAGGTCGGCAGTTCGAGTCTGCCTAGCAGCTCCAAAATCCCTTGATTTTTTCAAGGGATTTTTTGTTTTTCTTCGGACCGTTTTGCGTCGGGCGGCAAAATTTTTGCTTCTTGATAATTCGGTATATATATGGTATACTGTGCGGGAAAAGGGGGAACCTCAAATGGCAAAAAACGAGCTTTATATCAATGTTGAAACGGCGCAGGGTACGCACAGAATCGACATAGCGCACGACGAAGAAATATGCGACGCCGAAATTTCGGTGGACGGAACCGCCGTCGAGACCGATTCTTCCATGATTTCGGGCGGAGCCCAAATCAAATTCAAGGCCGCAGGTTCGCAGATTATGATTTTCATTCTCGAAAGCGGCGACGATTATGACTACGACTGCTTTGTAGACGGCATTTCGGTTAAAAACGGCGCGCCCTTCGAAGTGAACGGATATACCTTCACAAAGGCGCTTTCCTGGAAACAAAAACGCTTGGCAAACAAGAACAAATATATTCTTGTGGAGGCACTCAAAGGAATTATTGCCGGATGCGTGATTTTCCTTGCCCTCTATTTTGTCCAGTATATCTCCACCGCATTTTATCACATTTTCGACGCAAACTGGGGCATTTTCATGATTGCCTCCCTTGTTCTTCCGACGGCTCTTTTCGCGATTATTGCGGTGGGCGACTATAAGAAAAATGAGGCGGCCTACAACGAATATAAAAAATATCTCGAAAAATAAATCGGAGGCTTCACTATGTCCTTGAAGGTTAAAAAGGGTGCGGTGACCGATTTCGAGATTGAGCTTGAGTCCGACCGTCCGGTGCGGATTCTTCAGCTGACCGACCCGCAGATTACAAATATCGACACCACCCGAACCAAAATACGCTATGACCAAATAAAGGCCTGCTATTTCGGAGACGGTATTTTTGACGACGACTATCGCGTTTATGACCTTATGAATGAGGTCACCGATAGGGTAAAGCCCGACCTTATCGTCATTACCGGCGACATAGTCTACGGTGAAACCGATGACAGCGGCGAGCTTCTTTTAAGATTTATAAGGGAATGTGAAAAATACGGCATTCCGTGGATTCCGATTTTCGGCAATCACGATAACGAAAGCGCCAAGGGCGTAAGATGGCAGTGCGAGCAGTTTGAAAAGACGAAAAACTGTGTCTTTGCAAGAGGAAACGTCACGGGGAACTGCAATTTCAGCGTTGCCGTCACCTTTGAGAACCGTATTAAAAGCCTTCTCATGATGCTCGACACCAACGGCTGCCGAGTTTTCAACAATCCGGGAACCTGGGGAGACGGCATAATGGCCGACAACCCCGATCTTGAGCTTATAACTCAGGAGGAAGGAATTTTTCCCGACCAGCGCGAGTGGTATGAAAAGACGGTCAATGACGTGAAAAACCATTACGGCGATAAGGATATTGCCTCTCTTGCGTTTTTCCACATTGCTCCGAGCAGAATGTGCGAGCTGTTTGTCGAGCGCTACGGCGGGCAGAACACCAAGCTCGAAAAGAACGGCGACGGCGATTTCGGCGCCATGGACAATTTTCAGGACACCGTTCCCTTCGACACCGACCATGCCTTTGACGACATGGCCAGAAGGGTGGGTACCAAGGCTATGTTTTTCGGCCATGAGCACGAAAACAGCATGAGCATTCTCGACGGCGACATGAGATATACCTTCGGTCTTAAGACCGGACTTCACAACAGCTACCGTCTCGATCATGTGGGCGGAACCCTTATAACCGCCGACAGCAGAAACGTCAAGGTAAAGCATATATACTACGATTATAAGCCCTATGATTTTTCAAAGAAAAAATAAATTAAAAACACAAAAGGCTCGGAGTTTTCCGAGCCTTTTGTGTTTGTGAGAAGAAAAAATATATCAGTTCACAGAATGGCATTTAACACCGCTGACCGCGGGAGCCATCTCTGACTGCTTGTCATGGTTTTTATTGATGATGTAGACAACGACGTTTGCCGAAACAACCACAAGGTTGAGAATGTAAACGACAAGAACATAGTTGATGTGGCCGCTGATGATCTTGGCGGTGATACCGGCGATGTAGCCGAAGATGATGAGCATAATAAAGTAGATACTCATGTTTTTGGCGGTCTTTGCCTTGTAGTTCTTATAGACCGAAAGGGGCCAAGAGCAACCAAAGCAGATAAGCATTGCGGTTTCAAGTAATTCAGACATTTCTTACACCTCGAAAAATTCTCTTAAATTCGTTTCTTTTTTCTTTCTGTTCATAGTATATCATTGACAAACCATAATGTCTAATATATAATTGTTATCGAAATTATAATTGTTTAGTTATGAAAGCGAGGAGCGGACATGGAAATAAATCAGATGAGATATTTTCTCGAGGTTGCGTCGACCCAGCATGTCACCCGAAGTGCCGAAAGGCTTCACATTGCCCAGCCGGCTCTTTCCAAGGCCATTCACAACCTTGAGCAGGAGCTTGGGGTGCCGCTTTTTGCCTCAAAGGGACGGAACATTGTGCTCACCGAATACGGAAAATATCTTCAGGAAAAAATGTCGGGCATAATTTCCGAAATAGACGACCTGCCGCAGGAGCTTAAAAGTATGGCCGACAGGGAAAACGCCACCATTCATCTTAAGGTGCTCGCCGCCTCCACCCTTATAACCGACGCCATAATCGAATATCGCCGAAAGCACCCCAAAATTAATTTTCAACTCATGCAGAACGACCAAAGCAAAATTTACGACATTTCGGTCACCACCGAGAGGGTCAAAAGCGAGGAAATTTTCAATTCCGAAAACCGCTTTGAGCTTATAGAAAAAATATTCCTTGCCGTTCCCGCCGAGCACCGTCTTGCAAAAAGGGAAAAAATAAATCTGACCGAGGTGGAAAAGGACGGCTTTATAAGTCTCATGGGCTCCAAACAGCTGCGCTGGATATGCGATAAATTTTGCCGCCAGGCCGGGTTTGAGCCGCGCATTATTTTTGAAAGCGACAATCCCGCCGCCGTAAAAAACATGGTTTGCTCCAACATGGGTATTTGCTTTTGGCCGGAATTTTCATGGGGAAATCTTCAAAAGGGAAGCGCCGTGCTGCTTGAAATCGAACAGCCTCTTTGCGAAAGAGAAATCATCTTTAAATGCAGGGAAAACAAGCTCGACAACCGTGCTGTCAGGGACTTTTTCGAATTCTTACAGGAGTTTTTCGACAGAAAGGCCCACAAACGGCGCAATAAATCCGAGTCGGGCGACAAAAATAATATTGACGGCCAAAGCCGTTGACAAGAGCGGGGGCATTTGCTATAATATCCGTAGTGGTTTTTAAGTCGGTACGAGATGCCGGAAAGATTACGAGGATTGATTTTATGAAAAATTTCAGCTTTGACAGTTATAAGGAGTTTAAGGCGCTCTTTTCGCAAAAATTCGACGAAAAGGGGCTTTGCGGCCGATTTTCCGACTGTTTGATAATTCCCGGGCTCTGTGATGTTCATGTTCATTTCAGAGAGCCGGGATTTTCTTATAAAGAAACGATTAAAAGCGGTTCGGCCGCCGCCGCAAGAGGCGGATATACCGCCGTGTGCACCATGCCGAATTTAAATCCCGCTCCCGATTGCAGGGAAAATCTCGATGTTCAGCTGGACATTATAAAAAGAGATGCCGCCGTGAAGGTCTATCCCTTCGGCACCGTGACAAAGGGCGAAAAGGGAGCAAGCCTTTCGGACATGGAGCAAATCGCACCTTATGTTTGCGGGTTTTCCGACGACGGAAAGGGTGTTCAGCGGGCGGAAATGATGGAAGCCGCCATGAAAAAGGCCAAAGCGCTCGGCAAGGTTATTTCGGCTCACTGCGAGGATGAAAGTCTGCTTTTCGGCGGATATATTCACGACGGAAATTATGCAAAGGCTCACGGGCACAAGGGCATAAGCTCACAGAGCGAATATGCCATGATCGCGCGGGACATTGAGCTTTGCGAAAAAATCGGGTGTAAATATCACGTCTGCCACATTTCGACCAAGGAAAGCGTCGATATTATAAGAAAGGCCAAAAAAAAGGGAGTCGACGTGACCTGCGAGACGGCGCCCCACTATCTGATCCTTTGCGAGGACGACCTTAAAGAGGACGGAAAATTCAAAATGAACCCGCCGCTGCGAAGCAAAGAGGACAGAGCCGCCCTTATCGAGGGAATAATCGACGGTACAATTGACATGATTGCCACCGACCACGCTCCCCACACGTCGGAGGAAAAATCCAAGGGGCTTGAAAAAAGTCTTATGGGCATAACGGGGATTGAAATTGCTTTTCCGCTTATATTTACACACTTCGTGAAGCATAATATTATTACGCTTGACAGAGCCGTCGAGCTTTTGTGCATAAATCCGAGAAAGAGATTTGACATTCCCTTTCTTGAGGATTATGCGGTTTTTGACGCGAATGCCGAATACACGGTAGACCCGAGTGAATTCCTTTCTATGGGAAAGGCGACGCCTTTTGATGGGGCAAGGGTGTTCGGTCAAAATTTGCTGACGGTTTGCGACGGCAAAACGGTTTATGAAAAGGGGACATTATGAAACAGGGAATTTTTGAAATAACCGAAAACACAAAAATCGCCAAAGACGTTTTTAAAATGCGCCTTGCGGGGGACACGTCGGGCATAACCGGGGCGGGGCAGTTTGTCAACATCAAAATTGACGGCTTCTTTCTCCGCCGTCCCATTTCGGTTTGCGACTTTAATGAAAACGAGCTGCTTATCATTTACAAGGTGGTTGGCAAAGGCACCGACCGCATGAGCGGACTTGAGGCCGGCCAAAAACTCGATTTGCTGACGGGGCTCGGAAACGGATACGACCTGACGGTCAAAACCGACAAACCGGTGCTCATCGGCGGCGGAGTGGGCGTTCCGCCCCTTTATAAGCTTGCAAAGGAGCTTAAAAAACAGGGCAAAAAGGTCAGCGTCATACTCGGATTCAATTCAAAAGAGGAAATTTTCTTTGAAAAGGAATTTAAAGAGATTGCCGACAGGGTGCTTGTCTGCACGGCCGACGGAACCTACGGCGTAAAGGGCTTTGTGACCGACGCTCTTTGCGACGTCGACTATGACTATTTCTTCACCTGCGGTCCCGAGCCCATGTTCAGAGCCCTTGAAAAAACGGTCAAAACCTCCGGTCAGTTCAGCTTTGAACAGCGCATGGGCTGCGGATTCGGCGCCTGCATGGGCTGTACCTGCAAGACCCTCACCGGTAACAAAAGAATTTGCCGTGAAGGCCCCGTGCTTTTCAGAGAGGAGATAATATGGTAGATTTAAAAGTAAATCTTTGCGGAAAAACCCTCGACAATCCCATAATTCCGGCAAGCGGCTCTTTCGGCTACGGATATGAGTTTGCCGAGCTTTACGATATAAACTGTCTCGGGACGTTCTCCTTTAAGGGAACTACGAGAGAACCCCGTTTCGGAAATCCCACCCCGCGCACGGCCGAGTGTCCCTCCTGCGTGCTTAATGCCGTGGGACTTCAGAACCCGGGCGTCGACAAGGTCATTTCCGAGGAGCTTCCAAAGCTAAAAAAGGTGTTTCACAAGGGCGTTATGGCCAACATCAGCGGCTTTTCCCTCGACGAATATGTTTATGTGGCAAGCCGTCTTGACGAATGCGAGCAGGTGGATTTTCTTGAGATAAATATAAGCTGCCCCAACATCCACGGCGGCGGAATGTCTTTCGGCACCTGCGCCTCTTCGGCCGAGCAGGTGACTGCGGCGGTGAAAAAAGCGGTCAAAAAGCCGATAATTATGAAGCTTTCGCCCAATGTTACCGACATTGCCGAAATTGCAAAGGCCTGTGAGGCGGGCGGTGCCGACGGTGTCAGCCTGATAAACACCCCCATGGGCATGAGAATAGACATTAAAACCAGAAAGCCCATAATAAAAAACGTCACCGGAGGAATGTCGGGACCCGCCGTTTTCCCTCTTGCCCTTCGCATGGTGTGGCAGACGGCAAAGGCGGTGAAAATTCCCGTCATCGGTATCGGCGGAGTGTCAAACGCCGAGGACGTTATCGAAATGATGCTTGCCGGTGCGACTGCGGTGGGCGTCGGAGCGCAAAATCTTGTCAATCCTTACGCCTGCAGGGACATCATAAACGACCTGCCGAGGGTAATGGAAAAATATAATATAAATAAACTCAGCGATATAACGGGAGGGGTTAACATTGGGTAAGGACGTAATTATTGCCTGCGATTTTCCGTCGGCAGAAGAAACCTTTGCGTTTCTTGACAAATTTGAGGGCAAAAAGCCTTTTGTGAAAATCGGAATGGAGCTTTTTTATGCCGAAGGGCCCGAAATTGTCAGGCAGATAAAGGCGAGAGGCCACAAAATATTTCTCGATTTAAAGCTGCACGACATACCGAACACGGTCAAAAAGGCCATGCGGGTGCTTTCCCGTCTTGATGTTGATATGTGCAATCTTCACGCCGCGGGCGCCGCTCCCATGATGGAGGCGGCTCTCGAGGGGCTGACGCGGGACGACGGCAGCCGTCCCATACTTATCGCCGTCACCCAGCTCACCTCCACCGATCAGCAGACCATGGAACGTGATCTGCTCATAAAGGAGCCTATCGACAGGGTGGTCATGCATTATGCAAAAACCGCCGCGAACGCGGGTCTTGACGGGGTGGTTTGTTCGCCTCTCGAGGCCAAAAAGGTTCACGAAACCTGCGGGGACGGCTTTTTGACCGTCACTCCCGGCGTGCGCTTTTCCGACGGTGACAGGGGTGACCAAAAGCGGGTCATGACTCCCGAGGAGGCAAGAAAAATCGGCTCCGACTATATTGTGGTCGGACGTCCCATAACCGCCGCCGAGAATCCGGTTGCGGCCTACGAAAGATGCGTAAACGAATTTGTCGATTAGGAGGATACATAAATGAACCAAACAGAAAAGCTTATTGCAAAGGATCTGCTTTCCATAAAGGCGGTGTTTTTTCGCCCGGACGAGCCCTTTACATGGGCAAGCGGAATTAAAAGCCCGGTATACTGCGACAATCGCCTGACCCTCACCGCTCCCGACGTGAGAAATGATGTGGAGCAGGGGCTTAAAGACCTTGTGGAGCAGCATTTCCCCGAGGCCGAGGTTCTCATGGGAACCTCCACCGCAGGCATTGCCCATGCCGCCATAACCGCGCATCTCATGGGGTTGCCCATGGGATATGTTCGCTCGGGAAACAAAGACCACGGTCGTAAAAATCAAATCGAAGGCCGCCTTGAAAAGGGGCAGAAGGTTGTTGTTGTGGAGGACCTTATTTCCACCGGAGGAAGCGTTATAGAGGTCGTTAAGGTCCTCAGAGAGGCCGGTGCCGATGTGCTCGGCGTTGTCAGCATATTCACCTACGGCATGAAAAAGGGGCTTGAGCGCCTTGCCGCCGAAAATGTGACGAATTACAGTCTGTCGAATTTTGACGCAATTGCTCAGGTTGCGGCGGACGAGGGATATATCGCGCCCGAGGATGTTGCCCGTCTTATAAAATTCCGCGACAATCCTTCCGATGAAAGCTGGGCAGAAAAATGAGAGATCTGATAAATATTCTCGACCTTTCCACCGAGGAAATAGACAGCCTCATCGAGCGGGCAAAGGACATAAAAAAAGACAGATCCAAATACAGCGAGGTCTGTAAAAACAAAATCCTCGCCACCCTGTTTTTCGAGCCGTCGACCAGAACAAGGCTGAGCTTTGAATCGGCCATGCTCTCTCTCGGAGGAAACACACTCGGTTTTGCCGATTCTTCTTCAAGCTCGGCTTCCAAGGGCGAAAGCGTTGCCGACACCGTCTCGGTGGTCAGCGGATATGCCGACATAATCGCCATGCGCCACCCCAAAGAGGGCGCTCCCATCGTCGCCGCGAAGCATTCTCTTGTGCCTGTTATAAATGCGGGCGACGGCGGCCACTATCACCCCACCCAGACCCTCACCGACCTTATGACAATTCATGAGGAAAAGGGAAGTTTCGACAACCTGACTGTCGGTTTTTGCGGCGACCTTAAGTTCGGCCGCACCGTCCATTCTCTTATCGGCGCCATGTCGAGATACAAAAACATCAAGTTTGTGCTCATCTCTCCCGACGAGCTGAAGCTGCCGAGCTTTGTCAAACAGGAATACATAAAGGACAAGGGCATCGAATATGTTCAGTGCACCTCTCTCGACGAGGTTATAGGCGAGCTCGACATTCTTTACATGACCCGTGTTCAAAAGGAGCGTTTCTTCAACGAGGAGGACTATCTGCGCCTCAGAGACAGCTATATTCTCACCGAGGACAAGCTGAAAAACGCAAGAGACGACATGTGTATTCTTCATCCGCTGCCGAGGGTGAACGAAATTTCCACCGCCGTCGACGGCGACCCCCGCGCCTGCTATTTCAAACAGGCTCACAACGGCCGCTTTGTCAGAATGGCGCTTATAATGAAACTTTTGGGGGCGGAAGTATGAATATAGACAGCATTAAAAACGGAATAGTTATCGACCACATTTCGGCAGGAAAAGGAATGCGGCTTTATGAGCTGCTCGGCCTTGCGAACCTTGACGTGTCGGTCGCCATAATCAAAAACGTTCAAAGCTCAAAGCTGGGTAAAAAGGACATAATCAAAATCGACGCCGACATTGACATAAATTTCGACGTTATCGGCTATGTCGACCCCGACGCCACCGTTAACGTAATCAAAAACGGCGAGCGGGTGAAAAAATTCTCGGTGGACACCCCGAAGGTGCTTAAAAACGTGCTCAAGTGTAAAAATCCAAGGTGCATAAGCTCCACCGAACAGGAGCTTGACCAGATATTCAACCTCACCGACGGGGACAAGAAAATATACCGCTGCGCCTATTGCGAATCAAAGCTTTGATATATTTCCGAAAAGCCTAAAACCACCCGACTTTTTGTTAAAAAGGGAGGGGGATTTTGCAGGCTATTTGTGAAAGAATACGAAATTTTTTTGACCCGTCCCTTTCCCTTGACCGACGGGCGGAAATTTGGTATAATCAAAACACAGAAAGAGACTCTTTGCGACTGACGGATAAGCGGATGACCGCAAGGGAGCAGAGAGAATACGGGGATTTTCCCCTTCAGCCGACCGTCTGGGCGCACTTGATTTTAAAGGGTCAAGTGTGCCCTTTTCACTTCTTTAAAAACGGAGGAAAAACAATGAAAAAAATCGGTATTGTAATGGGAAGCGACAGCGATCTGCCCGTCGTTAAAAAGGCCATGGACACCCTTGACGAATTCGGCGTGCCCTTTGAGGTTCATGTCTTTTCGGCTCACCGAACCCCCAAGGAGGCTTCAGATTTTGCGAAAAACGCAAGAAAAGAAGGCTTCGGAGCCATAATCGCCGCTGCGGGAATGGCGGCTCACCTTGCGGGAGCCGTTGCGGCCAATACCACCCTTCCCGTTGTGGGAATTCCCTGTAAATCAAGCGTTTTAGACGGCGTTGACGCACTATATTCCACCGTTCAGATGCCCTCCGGAATTCCGGTGGCGACGGTTGCGATAAACGGTGGGGTCAATGCCGCTTTGCTTTGTGTGGAAATGCTTGCCGTCGGCGATGATGAGCTTTGTGAAAAGCTCGAGCAAAAACGGGCTTCCGACGCCGCAAAGGTGCTTGAAAAGAATAAAAAAATCGAACTCGAATTCAATAAATAATTTTTGGGAGGAACACAAAATGGAAAAGAAAGAGCTGCTTTATGAAGGAAAGGCAAAAAAGGTTTTTGCCACCGACGACCCGAATGTTGTGCTTGTGTCCTATAAGGACGACGCCACCGCTTTTAACGGTCTTAAAAAGGGAACCATTTCGGGAAAGGGCGCCATTAACAACCGCGTCACCAATTACATGATGGAGCTGCTTGAAAAGGAAGGGGTAAAGACCCACCTTGTCAAAGAGCTGTCCGACCGCGAGACCCTTGTCAAAAAGGTGACCATTGTTCCTCTCGAGGTCATTATAAGAAACATTTCGGCCGGCTCCTTTGCCAAGCGCTACGGCGTTGAGGAGGGTATTGTATTTGCCGAGCCTACCATTGAATTTTCCTATAAAAACGACGATCTCGGCGATCCGCTCATCAACGATTATCATGCTCTTGCCCTCGGTCTTGCCACCAAGGAGGAAATCGAAACCATAAAATCCATGGCCTTTAAGGTCAACGATGTCATGAAGGCTTTCTTCAAAAATCTCAAGGTCGATCTTGTTGATTTCAAGCTTGAATTCGGCAAAACCGCCGACGGCGAAATTGTTCTTGCCGACGAAATTTCTCCCGACACCTGCCGTTTCTGGGACAGCGAGACCCACGAAAAGCTGGATAAGGACCGTTTCCGCAGAGATATGGGCAATGTTGAGGATGCCTACAAGGAAATGATGAAACGCATTTTGGGAGAATAATCATGAGCAGTTTAAGAGAAGAATGCGGCGTTTTCGGAATTTATTCAAAAACGTCCGACAATCTTGCCGCCGACACATATTACGGACTTTTCGCTCTTCAGCACAGAGGGCAGGAGTCCTGCGGAATAGTGGTCAACGACGACGGACTTTTCAACGAATATAAGGACACCGGTCTTGTGAACGACGTTTTCACACCCGAAATTCTCGACCGTCTCGGTCAGGGAAACATTGCCGTCGGCCACGTCAGATACGGCACCACCGGCGGAAACGGCCGAAACAACGCCCAGCCCATTGTGGTCAATCATGTCAAGGGAAGAATGGCGCTTGCCCACAACGGCAATCTGACAAATTCCTTTGAGCTGCGCTCGGCCCTCGAGCTTGAAGGCTCCATTTTTCACACAACCTCCGACACCGAGGTCATTTCCTATATCATAACAAAGGAAAGACTTCGCTGTCCCACTATTGAGGACGCCGTAAATGAGGCCATGAACAAGATAAAGGGAGCCTATTCTCTCGTCATCATGTCCCCCTCAAAGCTTATCGCTCTGCGCGACGAAAACGGCTTCCGCCCGCTTTGCTACGGTATGACCGAGGACGGAAAATACGTCGTGGCGTCGGAAAGCTGCGCCCTTGACGCCATAGGGGCCTCTTTTGTAAGGGACATCGAACCGGGAGAAATTCTCGTTTTCGACAAAAACGGCGTCAGAAGCATAAGGGATCATTGTGACAAAAAGGAACACAGACTTTGTGTTTTCGAATATGTATATTTTGCCCGCCCCGACTCGGTTATCGACGGCTGTTCGGTTCACACCGCTCGTGCAAGAGCGGGAGCGTATCTTGCCCTTGAGCATCCTGTTCAGGCCGACGTTGTCATCGGCGTGCCCGATTCGGGCCTTGACGCCGCCGTGGGATATTCCAAGCAGTCGGGTATTCCTTATGAAATCGGCTTTATCAAAAATAAATACATAGCGAGAACCTTCATTTCCCCCGGTCAGAAAAGCAGGGAAAACAAGGTCAAAATCAAGCTTAACCCCATTACCGACGTGGTGGCGGGAAAGCGTGTCGTGCTTATAGACGACTCCATTGTCAGAGGAACCACAAGCGCCCGAATAGTCAAGCTTCTCAGAGAGGCCGGCGCAAAGGAAATACACATGAGAGTCTCGGCGCCGCCCTTCAAGAACCCCTGCTACTACGGAACCGACATCGACTCGAGAGAAAATCTTATCGCCTGTCACCATTCGGTGGAGGAAACGGCAAAAATCATCGGCGCCGACAGTCTCGGTTATCTGAGCGTCGACAACGTTAAGAAAATTGCCTACGGCTGTGCCGGAAAGGGATACTGTACCGCCTGCTTTGACGGCGAATATCCCACCGAAATCCCGCAGAACACCGAGAAAAACAGATTTGAACGCAAAATATCCGAAGCAAAAGGAAAGAAGGGCTGAAAATGGAAAACTCAAGATCCGACGCATACGCAGCCGCCGGCGTCGACATTACGGCGGGATACAAAGCGGTTGAGCTTATGAAGGCTCATGTGGCCGCGACCAAAACCCCCGGAGTTTGTTCCGACGTGGGAGGCTTCGGCGGACTTTTCGAGCTTGACATGACCGGTATAACAAAGCCGGTGCTGGTCAGCGGAACCGACGGTGTCGGCACAAAGCTCAAGCTGGCCTTTCTCATGGACAAGCATGACACGGTGGGAATAGACTGCGTCGCCATGTGCGTCAACGACATAATCTGCTGCGGCGCAAAGCCCCTTTTCTTCCTTGATTATATTGCCTGCGGCAAAAACGTTCCCGAGCGCATTGCCGACATTGTAAAGGGAGTTGCCGACGGCTGTATTCAGGCGGGCGCCGCTCTCATAGGCGGAGAGACCGCCGAAATGCCCGGCTTTTATCCCGAGGATGAATATGATCTTGCGGGTTATTCCACCGGCGTTGTGGATAAGGATAAAATAATCGACAACAGCCTTATGAAGGAGGGCGACGTTATTATCGCTCTGCCTTCGTCTGGCGTTCATTCAAACGGATTTTCCCTTGTCAGAAAGGTTTTCGATGTGGAACATTCCGACATAAAAGCCCCAGTTGAAGAGCTCGGCGGCAAATCGGTTGGAGAGATGCTGCTCACCCCCACGAAAATTTATGTAAAGCCGGTGCTTTCTCTTGTTGAAAAGGTGAAGGTAAAGGGCATTTCTCACATCACCGGCGGCGGTTTTTACGAAAACATTCCGAGAAGCATTCCCGAAGGTCTTTGTGCAAAAATCGATTTGTCAAAGGTGAAGGTGCTCCCGATATTCGACCTGATTGCGAAAAAGGGCGGCATTTCCGCTCACGATATGTTCAACACCTTCAACATGGGTGTCGGCATGAGTATTGTGGTGTCGAAGGAGGACGAAACCCTCGCCCTGAGAACCCTCGAGGAGGCGGGAGAAAAGCCCTACACCATGGGTGAAATTGTAAAGGGAGACAGCAAAATCGAACTTTGCTGAGGTGATAAAAATGAGCGAAAAAGCAAGAATTGCCGTGCTTGTGTCGGGCGGCGGAACCAATCTTCAGGCCCTTCTCGACGCACAGCAAAGCGGAATTATTAAAAGCGGCGAAATTGTGCTTGTTGTGTCAAGCAGTAAAAAAGCCTTTGCCCTCGAGCGGGCGAAAAATGCAGGCGTGAAGTCGGTAGTTGTAGGCAAAAAGGAAACGGGGGAGGATTTTGAAAAAATCCTTATAAAAACCCTTGAGGATGAAAAAATCGACCTTATCGTGCTTGCCGGGTTTATGTGCATTTTAAGCGAAAATTTTACCCGCCGATTTGAAAACCGCATAATAAACGTTCATCCTTCGCTCATTCCCTCCTTTTGCGGAAAGGATTTTTACGGGCTGCGGGTTCATAAAGCCGCTCTTGAAAAGGGCGTCAAGGTGACCGGCGCCACCGTCCATTTTGTCAATGAAATTCCCGACGGCGGCAAGATAATTATGCAGCGTGCGGTTGAGGTTGAGGACGGAGACACGCCCGAAATTTTGCAAAAAAGAGTAATGGAACAGGCCGAGTGGAAGATACTTCCCCTTTGTGCCGAAAAAATATCAAAGGAAATAATCGAAAAGAGGTCGGAAAATGTTTGATTTAAAGAAACTTTTATGTGAAAATTCCTATCCCGGTCGCGGCATTGTCATCGGAATGTCGAAGGACGGGGAAAAGGCGCTGATTGCCTATTTCATCATGGGCAGAAGCGTCAACAGCCGCAACCGTGTTTTTGAGATGTTTGACGGCGGGATGAGAACCAAAGCCTTTGACGAGTCAAAGCTTTCCGACCCCAGTCTTATAATCTACAATCCCTTTTTAAACCTGGAAAATGTGGATATTATCACAAACGGCGACCAAACCGACACGATTTATGACTATATCAAAAGCGGCTCGACCTTTGAGGAGGCTCTTTTCACCCGCGAATTCGAGCCCGACGCGCCAAACTATACCCCACGAATTTCCGGCGTGAATTTCTATGACTGCGAAAACGCCTCTTTTGAATACACGCTGTCGATTTTAAAAAGCGGCGACGGCGATCCGTCGGTCTGCAACAGATTTTTCTATAATTATTCCCCCGTTGCGGGCAAGGGCCACTTTATTCACACATATAAGTGCGACGGCGACCCCATTCCCTCCTTTGAGGGCGAGCCCGAGGCGGTGGAGCTTCCCGATACGGCAAAAGAGCTTGCCGACACGGTTTGGGAAAATCTCAACGAGCAAAACAAGGTGTCTCTTTTTGTGAGGAGCGTCGAGCTTTCGAGCGGCGAGACCGAAGAGATAATCATCAACAAAAACAAGTGATCGGGAGGACAAATCATGAAAGAATTCGAGCTTAAATACGGCTGCAATCCCAACCAAAAGCCGTCAAAAATATTTATGGAAAACGGAAGCGAGCTCCCCATTGAAATACTGTGCGGCCGCCCGGGATATATAAATTTTCTCGACGCGTTTAACAGCTATCAGCTTGTGAAGGAGCTGAAGGCCGCAACGGGGCTTGCCTGCGCCGCCTCCTTCAAGCACGTCAGCCCCACCTCTGCCGCCGTGGGACTTCCCCTTTCGCAAAATCTCAAAAAGGCCTGCTTTGTCGATGACATCGACGGTCTTGACGAGTCGCCCCTTGCCTGTGCCTATGCAAGGGCGAGAGGAACCGACAGAATGTGTTCCTTCGGTGATTTTGTGGCGCTGTCCGACATTTGCGACGTCACCACCGCAAAGCTCATAAAAAGGGAAGTGTCCGACGGAGTTATCGCTCCGGGATATGAGCCCGAGGCTCTTGAAATTCTCAAGTCAAAGAGAAAAGGGAATTATAACATCGTTAAAATCGACCCCGATTATGTGCCCGAGAAAATCGAAAGAAAACAGGTTTTCGGCATTACCTTTGAACAGGGAAGAAACGACTTTGAAATAAACGAAAAGCTGCTTGAAAATCTTGTTACGAAAAACAAGGAACTGCCCGAAAACGCAAAAAGAGACCTTATCATATCTCTTATCACCCTTAAATACACCCAGTCAAACTCGGTTTGCTTCGCCTTCGACGGGCAGGCAATCGGCGTTGGGGCAGGTCAGCAGTCGAGAATTCATTGTACCCGTCTTGCGGGCGGCAAGGCCGACACCTGGTTTTTGCGTCAGCATGATAAGGTTCTTTCTCTCCCCTTTAAGGCCGACATCGGCCGTCCCGACCGCGACAATGTCATCGACGGATTTATAAACAAAAACGAAGAGGACGTTTGCGCCGAGGGCAACTGGCAGAAATATTTCACCGTCCGTCCCGAGCCGCTCACCGACGAAGAAAAGGCCGAATATCTTTCGAAAATCGACGGCGTGAGCCTCGGCTCCGACGCATTTTTCCCCTTTTCCGACAACATCGAGCGGGCAAAGAAAAGCGGCGTGAAATATATCGCCCAGCCCGGCGGTTCGATACGCGACGATCTTGTTATCGAGACCTGTGACAAATACGGTATGGTGATGGCCTTTACCGGAATGAGACTGTTCCATCACTGATTGAGATTGGAGGATACCCTGAAATGAACTTTTTTGACGAGCTTAAAAATTACGATCCCGAGGTTTTTGCCGCCTGTGACGGCGAACTTAAAAGACAGCAGCACAATATCGAGCTTATTGCCTCGGAAAATATAGTGTCGAAGGCCGTGCTTCTTGCGGCCGGCGGAGTGCTGACAAACAAATATGCCGAGGGGTACCCGGGAAAGAGATATTACGGCGGCTGCGGCTGCGTCGACGTTGTGGAAAACATCGCCAGAGACCGCGCCAAGGAGCTTTTCGGTGCCGAGCACGCCAATGTTCAGCCTCACAGCGGCGCCAACGCAAATCTTGCGGTTTTCTTTGCGCTGCTGAATCCCGGCGACACGGTAATGGGCATGAACCTTTCCCAGGGCGGACATCTTTCCCACGGCTCCCCCGTTAACATTTCGGGCAAATATTTCAATGTTGTGCCCTACGGCGTCGACCCCGTCACCGAGCAGATCGACTATGACGAAATGGAAAAAATCGCGCTTGAGTGCAAGCCCAAAATGATAGTGTCCGGCGCCAGCGCCTATTCCCGCACCATTGATTTTAAGAGAATTCGCGAGATATGCGACAAGGTGGGAGCCTATATGATGGTCGACATCGCCCACATTGCGGGTCTTGTGGCCGCGGGGCTTCATCCCTCGCCAGTACCCTTTGCCGACGTTGTCACCACCACGACCCACAAAACTCTGCGCGGCCCGAGAGGCGGCATGATCCTCTGCAAGGAGCGGTATGCCAAGGCCATAGACAAGGCCGTTTTCCCCGGCGTTCAGGGTGGACCGCTTATGCACATAATCGCCGCCAAGGCGGTAGCATTCGGAGAGGCGCTCACTCCCGAATTTAAGGAATATCAGAAAAACATCGCCGAAAACGCCAAGGTGCTTTGCAGCGAGTTTATGTCCCGCGGTATCCGCATTGTGTCGGGCGGAACCGACAATCACCTGATGCTCCTCGACCTTACCGACAGCGGTCTGACCGGCAAGGAGCTTGAGGCCCGACTTGATGAGGTTCACATTACGGCAAACAAAAACACAATTCCCAACGAGACCCTTTCGCCCTTCGTGACAAGCGGACTTCGTATCGGAACCCCCGCCGTCACCTCGAGAGGCTTCGGAAAAGAGGAAATGGTGAAGATTGCCGAATTTATAAGCGACGTAATTACCGATTTTGACGGTAAAAAGGAGCAGGTGGCAAAGGATGTCACGGCTCTTTGCGAAAAGTTCCCCATTTATAACGATTGAAAATAACAAAGGAACGGTGGAATATGAAGGTTTTAGTAGTCGGCTCGGGCGGCCGTGAACACGCCATTATCAAAAAGATAAAGCAAAACAAGGACGTTGAAAAAATCTTTGCCCTCCCCGGAAACGGAGGAATGGAGCGGGACGCCGAATGCGTCGGCATCGGAGCCAAGGACATTGAGGCAATAGCCGACTTCGCCGAAAAAAACGGCGTGGATTTTGCGGTTGTGGCTCCCGACGACCCCTTGGTGCTGGGCTGCGTCGACGCCCTTGAAGAAAAGGGTATACCCGCCTTCGGGCCGAGAAAAAATGCGGCTATCATCGAGGGCAGCAAGGTTTTTTCAAAAAATCTCATGAAAAAATACGGCATTCCCACGGCAAAATACGAGGTCTTTTCCGACCCCGCCGCCGCCCTCGAGTATCTTAAAACCGCTCCGGTTCCCACCGTCATAAAGGCCGACGGACTTGCTCTCGGAAAGGGCGTCATCATTGCGACCGAGCGCGAGCAGGCCTTTGCGGCCGTTAAGGAAATCATGGAGGACAAAAAATTCGGCGACAGCGGAAACGAAATCGTAATCGAGGAATTCCTTGAGGGTCCCGAGGTTTCGGTGCTTTCCTTCACCGACGGAAAAACCGTTGTTCCCATGGTTTCTTCCATGGACCATAAGCGCGCTCTCGACGGCGACAAGGGACTTAACACCGGCGGAATGGGAACCGTCGCTCCAAATCCCTTCTACACCGAGACTGTTGCAAAAAGATGCATGGATGAAATATTCCTTCCCACAATAAACGCCATGAATGCCGAGGGACGCACCTTTAAGGGCTGCCTTTATTTCGGCCTTATGCTCACTAAGGACGGCCCCAAGGTCATAGAATATAACTGCCGTTTCGGCGATCCCGAAACACAGGTGGTGCTTCCCCTTATGAAAACCGACCTTTTGACCGTCATGAAGGCGGTTTGCGACGGAAAGCTTAAGGAAACTCCGGTGGAGTTTGAGCAAAAGCACGCCTGCTGTGTGGTTATGGCTTCGAAGGGTTATCCCACCGAGTATGAAAAGGGCTTTGAAATAACCTTTGACGGCGATGTTTTTGAAAATGTCTTTGTTGCCGGCGCAACCGCAAAGGACGGAAAGCTTTACACAAACGGCGGACGCGTTTTAGGCGTAACCGAAATCGGCGACACTCTTGAGAGCGCCGTTAAAAAGGCTTATGCGTCGGTTGAAAAAATTCACTTTGAAAATGCGTTTTTCCGCAAAGACATCGGACAAAGAGCCCTTTCGGCAAAGGAGGAAAAATAATGGTTTACAGAGTTTATGTCGAGAAAAAGAGCGAATATGCAAGCGAGGCAAAGGCGCTTCTTTCCGACGCCGTGACCCTTCTTTCGGTCAAAGGCCTTGAAAATGTCAGAATCATAAACCGCTATGACGTTGAGAACATAACTCCCGAGCTTTTTGACTATGCCAAAAAGACGGTGTTTTCCGAACCTCAGACCGACCTTGTGACTGACGAGATTGAGGGCGAGGGTACTGTTTTTGCGGTGGAATATCTCCCCGGACAGTTTGACCAGCGCGCCGATTCGGCCGCACAATGTATTCAGCTCATTTCCAAGGGCGACCGCCCCCTTATTCGCACCGCAAAGGTGTATATTCTCGAGGGAACGCTTTCGGAGGAGGGCGTGAACACCGTTAAAAAATATGTTATAAATCCCGTCGAGGCGCGTCAGGCATCTCTTGAAAAGCCCGACACCCTTGCCGTCAAATATGACATTCCAACCGAGGTCGAAACCCTTGTGGGATTTACCTCCCTCGACAAAAATGGTCTTGCCGATTTTGTGAAAAAATACGGGCTTGCCATGGACGAGGACGACATCGCCTTCTGTCAGGATTATTTTAATTCGGAAAAAAGAGACCCCACAATAACCGAAATCCGCATGATCGACACATATTGGTCGGATCATTGCCGCCACACCACCTTCCTCACAAATATTGATAATGTGAAGTTCGAGGACAAGCTCCTTGAAAACGCTTTTAACGAATATATCGCCATAAGAAAGGAACTGGGCCGCACAAAGCCCATATGTCTTATGGACCTTGCGACGGTTGGCGCAAAGTATCTTAAATCCAAGGGTCTTCTCGACAAGCTTGACGAGTCGGAGGAAATAAACGCCTGCACCGTTAAAATGGACGTGGAGGTGGAGGGCAAAACCGAAAAATGGTTGCTGCTCTTTAAAAACGAGACCCACAATCACCCCACCGAGATAGAGCCCTTCGGCGGCGCTGCTACCTGTATCGGCGGAGCCATACGCGATCCCCTTTCGGGGCGCTCCTATGTTTACGGAGCCATGCGCGTGACCGGAGCGGCCGACCCGCTTAAGCCCGTTTCTCAGACAATAAAGGGCAAGCTGCCCCAGCGCAAGCTTGTCACCACCGCCGCTGCGGGATATTCCTCCTACGGCAACCAAATCGGTCTTGCCACCGGAATAGTCGACGAAATTTACCACGACGGATATGCCGCAAAGCGCATGGAAATCGGCGCGGTCATAGCCGCCGCCCCCGAGGAAAATGTCAGAAGAGAACGCCCCGCCCCCGGAGATATTGTAATAATGCTCGGCGGAGCTACGGGACGCGACGGCTGCGGCGGAGCCACAGGTTCTTCCAAATCCCACACCGCCTCCTCTCTCGAGACCTGCGGCGCCGAGGTGCAAAAGGGCAATGCCCCCGAGGAACGTAAGCTTCAGCGCCTTTTCCGTCAGAAAAAGGTTTGCCGAATGATAAAAAGATGCAACGATTTCGGCGCGGGCGGAGTGTCGGTGGCAATCGGCGAGCTTGCCGACGGACTGCTCATCGACCTTAACGCTTTGCCCAAAAAATATGAGGGTCTGGACGGAACCGAGCTTGCCATAAGCGAATCCCAGGAGCGCATGGCCGTGGTTATCGAGCCGGAAAACAAGGAGGAATTTCTCCGTCTTGCCGCCGCCGAAAATCTCAAGGCCTGTCCCGTCGCCGTGGTGACCGAAGATCCGAGACTTGTTATGAAATGGAACGGCAAGGAGATAGTCAACGTCAGCCGCGAATTTTTGAATTCCAACGGCGCCGAAAAGCACGTTGACATTACCGCCGCAAAGCCCGAAAGCTTTGAAAAGAAAATAAGCGGCGAATTTGCCGATAATATAAAGGCCATGGCGGGCGACCTTAACATCTGTTCAAAAAGAGGTCTTTCCGAGCGCTTTGACTCCACCATCGGTGCGGGAACGGTGCTCATGCCCTTCGGCGGAAAAAATCAGCTCACCCCCGTTCAGGCCATGGTTCAGAAAATTTCGGTGGAGAAAAAGCACACAAACGACTGCTCTCTCATGGCCTTCGGATATAATCCTTTTATAACCGAAAAAAGCCCCTATCACGGCGCCTATCTTGCCGTTGTCGAATCGGTTTGCAAGCTTGTGGCGTCGGGTGCTTCCTTTGAGGACGTTTATCTGACCTTCCAGGAGTATTTCGAACGCCCGAACGGCGAAAAAAGCTGGGGCAAGCCGCTGTCGGCTCTGCTCGGCGCGCTGAAGGCTCAGACAGAGCTTGGCATTGCCGCAATAGGCGGAAAGGATTCCATGAGCGGAACCTTTGAAAATATTCATGTTCCGCCCACTCTCGTTTCCTTTGCCGTGACGACCGATAAATGCGATAATATTATTTCGAACGATTTTAAAGCTGCGGGTCACAAGGTGTTTTTGCTCAGCCCCGAATATGACGAAAACGGTCTGCCGAAGGCCGAGTCGCTGAAGAAGCTTTTCGCAAGGGTCACAAAGCTTATAAGAGATAAAAAGGCCTTTTCGGTTTACACCCCCGGTATGGGCGGTGTTGCCGAGGCGGTCATGAAAGCGGCTTTCGGAAACGGTTTCGGATTTAATTTTGACAAAGGTCTTGAAATGGATGATATTTTCGGTTATAATTACGCAACCTTTGTTGTCGAGACGGCCGAGGATCTTGAAAACGCACTTCTGCTCGGCGAAATTACGGCAGATAAAAAGTTTGCCTATCGAGACGAAGAGGTAAGCTTTGACAAGCTTCTTGACATATACGAGCAAAAGCTCGAGTCGGTTTATTCCTGCAACATAGCTCAGCAGGGAACCGACGTCAGAAACATTTCCTTTAATGCCGAAAAGCGGGTCTCCCCGGCAATAAAAACCGCAAAGCCCAAGGTTCTCATTCCCGCCTTCCCCGGCACAAACTGTGAATTCGACAGCGCAAAGGCCGTTTCCGACGCAGGCGGAGAAGCCGAGATATTTGTCATAAACAACCTGTCTCCCGAGGGAGTTCAGCACAGCGTCGAAGCCTTTGCCGACAAAATATCCGACGCTCAGATGATATTCATTCCCGGCGGTTTTTCGGGCGGCGACGAGCCCGACGGCAGCGGTAAATTCATAACCGCCTTTTTCCGCAACGCCGAAATTAAGGAGCGTGTAGCCGAGCTTCTCGACCGCCGCGACGGACTTATGTGCGGAATTTGTAACGGATTCCAGGCTCTTATAAAGCTGGGTCTTGTGCCCTTCGGAAAAATCATCGATACCGATGAGCATTGCCCGACGCTGACCTTTAATACCATTGCCCGACATCAGTCGAGAATTGTGCGCACAAGAATTGCGTCAAATATGTCGCCTTGGCTTTCGTCGGCAAAGGTGGGCGACATTTACAGCGTGCCCATTTCCCACGGCGAGGGCAGATTTATTGCCGAGCCCGAGCTTATAAAGCAGCTTGAGAAAAACGGCCAGATTGCCACACAATATGTCGACCTTGACGGAAACGCCACGGCGGACATACACTTTAATCCCAACAATTCGGTGTGCGCCGTTGAGGGAATAACCTCTCCCGACGGCAGAGTGTTCGGAAAAATGGGCCACAGCGAGCGTGTTGGTTTCGGACTTTACAAAAACGTTCCCGGCGATTATAATATAGGTATGTTTGAAAACGCCGTGAAATATTTCAAGGGTTAAGGAGAAGACGATATGATGACCGATATTGAAATTGCACAGGGCTGTCATATGCGCCCGATAACCGAAATTGCCGCGGCTGCGGGAATTGACGAAAAATATATCGAACAGTACGGCCGCTATAAGGCCAAAATCGATTTGTCGATTATGGACGAGGTCAAAAGGGACAACGGAAAGCTTGTTCTTGTCACCGCCATAACGCCCACCCCGGCAGGAGAGGGAAAAACGACCACCACGATAGGTCTTGCCGACGGACTTAAAAGAATCGGCAAAAATGTTACGGTCGCTCTGCGCGAGCCGTCGCTCGGGCCGGTTTTCGGCGTGAAGGGCGGAGCGGCAGGCGGCGGATATGCCCAGGTCGTTCCCATGGAGGACATAAATCTTCATTTTACGGGAGATTTTCACGCAATCGGCGCCGCCAACAATCTTCTTGCCGCAATGCTTGACAATCACATTCAGCAGGGCAACGCTCTCGGAATCGATGTGAGGAAGATAACCTGGAAACGCTGCGTCGACATGAACGACCGCCAGCTCCGTTTTATCGTCGACGGCATGGGCGGAAAGGCCAACGGCGTCCCGAGAGAGGACGGTTTTGACATCACCGTCGCAAGCGAGATTATGGCCGTGCTGTGCCTTTCAAGCTCTGTCTCCGATTTGAAGGAGCGGCTTTCGAAAATTATTGTGGGCTATACCTTTGACGACAAGCCGGTGACGGCCGGTCAGCTCAAGGCTCAGGGCGCCATGACCGCCCTTTTAAAGGACGCCTTAAAGCCCAATCTTGTTCAGACGCTTGAGGGAACCCCGGCCTTTGTTCACGGCGGCCCCTTCGCAAACATTGCCCATGGCTGCAATTCGGTCACGGCCACCAAACTTGCCCTTAAAATGGGTGACTACACCGTTACCGAGGCGGGGTTCGGAGCCGATCTCGGGGCCGAAAAATTCCTTGACATAAAGTGCCGCATGGCGGGGCTCACTCCCGATGCGGTCGTTGTCGTGGCCACCGTCCGCGCTCTTAAAATGCACGGCGGGCTTGCGAAAACCGAACTTGCAAATGAGGACATTTCGGCTCTCGAAAAGGGAATACCGAATCTTCTTCGCCATGTTAAAAACATCAAAGAGGTTTATAAGCTGCCCTGCGTCGTTGCGGTCAACCGTTTCCCCACCGACACCGACAGGGAAATTGATTTCATAATAAACAAATGCCGCGAGCTTTCGGTAAACACGGTGCTTTCCACCGTTTGGGCCGAAGGCGGAAAGGGCGGAGAGGCGCTTGCCAAAGAGGTCGTCCGCCTTTGCGAGGAGGAAAAGGGCGATTTCACCTTTGCCTATGAGTCGGAGGCTTCGATAAAGGAAAAAATCGAGGCCGTTGCGACCAAGGTTTACGGCGGCGACGGGGTGATATTCACTCCTGCGGCGTCAAAGCAAATCGAAAGCCTCGAGGAACTCGGCTTTTCAAGCTGCCCGGTGTGCATTGCCAAGACTCAGTACAGTTTTTCCGATGATCCGACGAAACTCGGAGCGCCCGAGCATTTCAAAATAACGGTCAAAAACGTGAAGATTTCTGCAGGAGCGGGTTTTATTGTCGTGCTGACAGGCGACATTCTCACCATGCCGGGTCTTCCCAAAAGCCCCGCTGCCGAGCGCATTGACGTTGACGAAAACGGCAAAATCACGGGACTGTTCTGATAACTTTGCAAACCCGTCGGGAAACCGTCGGGTTTGCGGTATATTTTGCGGCCGAAAGGTCACTTTAAAAACGGAGGTAAAAAATTATGGCTTATTATTTCAAGGACGTTTCTCACACCTTTAACGAGTATTTGCTCGTTCCGGGATATTCTTCATCCGATTGTATTCCCGACAATGTGTCGCTTAAAACTCCTCTTGTCAAATTCAAAAAGGGGGAGCAACCGTCTATTTCCATGAACATTCCGCTTACCTCCGCTATTATGCAGTCGGTTTCGGGCGAAAAGCTTGCCGTTGCTCTTGCCAAGGAGGGCGGCGTTTCCTTCATTTTCGGTTCCCAGTCGGTGGAGGACGAGGCGGCCATGGTAAAGAGCGCCAAAAACTTCAAGGCCGGCTTTGTTGTCAGCGACAGCAACATCTCTCCCGACGCGACTCTTGACGACATTATAAAGCTTAAAGAGAAAAACGGACATTCCACCATTGCCGTCACAAGCGACGGAACGGCTCAGGGCAAACTGCTCGGCATTGTCACCTCCCGTGACTACCGCGTCAGCCGCATGAGCGGGGACGAGAAGGTTTCCTCCTTCATGACTCCTCTTGAAAAGCTTGTGGTCGGAAGCGCCGACACCACTCTTAAGGAAGCCAAGGACATAATTTGGGACAACAAGCTCAATTCTCTTCCCATTGTGGACGAGGACGGCTCTCTTAAATATTTTGTTTTCCGCAAGGATTATGACGCTCATAAGGACAATCCCAACGAGCTTTTGGACGAGCACAAGAGATATATTGTGGGCGCAGGTATCAACACCCGCGACTATGCCGAGAGAGTTCCCGCCCTTGTGGAGGCGGGAGCCGACGTGCTTTGTATCGACTCCTCCGAGGGCTTTTCCGAGTGGCAGTCGAGAACTATCGACTGGATAAGAGAACATTACGGAGACGGCGTTAAGGTAGGCGCCGGAAATGTGGTTGACAAGGAGGGCTTCCTGTTCCTCGCAAAGGCAGGCGCCGACTTTATCAAGGTCGGTATCGGCGGCGGTTCCATTTGCATAACGAGAGAAACCAAGGGTATCGGCCGCGGACAGGCCACCGCCCTTATCGATGTTTGTAAGGCTCGCGACGAATATTTCGAGGAGACCGGAATTTATATTCCCGTTTGCTCCGACGGCGGTATCGTTCACGACCACCACATGACCCTTGCCCTTGCAATGGGCGCCGATTTCCTCATGCTTGGCAGATATTTTGCCCGCTTTGACGAAAGCCCCACAAACAAAATTTCCATAAACGGAAATTATTATAAGGAATATTGGGGAGAAGGCTCCAACAGAGCCCGCAACTGGCAGAGATACGATTTGGGCGGCGACAAAAAGCTGTCCTTTGAGGAGGGCGTGGATTCCTATGTTCCCTATGCCGGAACTCTTAAGGACAATGTGGGTCTTTCGCTGAGAAAGGTCAAGTCCACCATGTGCAACTGCGGCGCGCTGACCATCCCCGAACTTCAGCAAAAGGCCAAGCTCACCCTTGTGTCGGCCACAAGCATTGTGGAAGGCGGCGCTCACGACGTTATCCAAAAGGAAACCTCGGTCAGCGGACTTAATAAATAAAGGTTGCTGAAATAAAAAAATCAGACGGTTCGGTGTCTTTCCGAGCCGTCTGTTCTTTTTGTTATAAACACGTTGGTTTCAATCGAACGGTTATTTAAATGACATAATTGTCGACGGGGCCGTCTTTCATAAGGTCGGCAACGGTAATGCCGTCGAAAAATTTGTTGGTCATTTCATAAAAATCCTTCCACATGGAAATGGTGCGGCATTCCTCGGCAATCTCACAGGGGGGAGTGCCCTTTTCAAGACAGGATACCGGGGCAAGATCGCCTTCGGCAAGACGGAGAATTTCCCCGACCGTGAGAAACTCCGGCTCTCTCTTGAGCTTATACCCGCCGCCCTTGCCGTGAATTCCTTCCACAAGGCCGCTTTTGGTCAAAAGAGGCATAAGCTTTTCGATATATTTAAGAGAAATTTTTTGCCGCGCGGCCACCTCCTTCATGGGGATATATCCGCCGTTTCTGTGTTCGGCAAGGTCGATAATAACCCGAAGGGAATATCTTCCTTTTGTGGAAATTTTCATTTTTTTCAGTCCTTTAACTGTGCGTTTATCTGCTCGGCAAATCTGACCGTTTCCATGGCGTCCTTGGCATATTTGTCGGCTCCGATACGTTCGGCGTATTCGGGATTCATAACCGCTCCGCCCACGACGATTTTACATTCGGGAACGGCGGCGCGAAGTTTTATAATGGTGTCCTCCATGGCGGGGACGGTTGTGGTCATAAGTGCGCTGAGCCCGCAAAGAGGCGCGCCCGTTTTTTTGACCGTATCCACGATTTTTTCGGGGTCGACGTCCTTTCCGAGGTCGATCACGTCAAAATCATAGTTTTCAAGCAGGGTTTTTACAATATTTTTGCCGATGTCGTGAATATCGCCCTTGACCGTTGCAATGACGAATTTGGCCTTCTTTTCCTTTTTTACTTCGGAATTCGCCATTACGGTTTTGATGACCTCAAAGGCGGCCTTGGCGGCGTCGGCGCTCATGAGCAGCTGGGGAAGATAAAGCTTTTTTTGCTCGAATTTTTCGCCGACGATGTTAAGCCCGGGGATGATGTGATCGTTTATGACTGTCATGGCATCCTCTTTTTCAAGAAGCGCTTTACAGCTTTCGGCGGCGCGTTCCTTAAGCCCTCTCACCACGGCGTCGGAAAGCGAACCGTCGCCTCCGACGGCGCTGTCGGATGCTGTTTTTATGACCGACGACTCCTCGAGATTTTCGGCAAAGGAGATGTATTCGGTGCAGTTCTTGTCAAATCCCTTGAGCAGCAAAAAGGTTCTATAGGCCTTTAAAATGTCGATTGATTTGGGGCTTACAATGGCGGCCGAAAGTCCGTTTTCAAGGGCAAGGGTCAAAAAGGCGCCGTTGACGGTTCCCCTTGAGGGCAGACCGAAGGAGACGTTGGAAACGCCGAGAACCGTGTGGCATTTGAGCACATTTCTTATATAATTTACCGCCTTTAAGGTGGTGGCGGCCGCCGAGGTGTCGACGCTGACCGACATACACATGGGGTCGAAAACAATGTCTTTTTTCGGGATACCGTATTGCTTTGCGGTGTCGAGAATTTTTTCCGCAACGGCAATTCTTCCCTCAAAGGTCTCGGGAATTCCGCTTTCGTCAAGGGTGAGGGCAACCACCGTTCCGCCGTATTTTTTAACAAGGGGGAAAACGGCCTCCATGCTTTCTTTTTTGCCGTTGATCGAGTTTATCATGGCCTTTCCGTTGTATATTCTCAGCGCCCTTTCCATGGCCTCGGCGTTTGATGTGTCGATTTGCAGGGGAAGGTCGGTTACCGCCTGCAGCTCGAAAACCGTGTGCTCGAGAACGCTGACCTCGTCGATGTCGGGAAGTCCGACGTTCACGTCGAGAATGTGGGCGCCCATGTCCTGCTGGGAGACGGCCTCGCCCAGTATATAATCGATGTCGCCGTCGATAAGCGCCTGCTTAAAGCGCTTTTTACCGGTGGGATTTATGCGCTCTCCGATTATGAGCGGCATTTCCGAAAGCTCAGCATATTTGCCGTAGGAGCTGATACAGGTTATGTTTTTGTCGCTTATCGGTGCAGGGGGGATGTTATTTGCGGCGGCGACGGTTTTTTCGATGTATTCGGGGGTGGTGCCGCAGCAGCCGCCGAGAATATTTACTCCGAGCTTTGCAATTTCGGTCATTTGCTCGGCAAAGCCGTCGGCGTCGAGGTCATAGAATGTCCTTTCGCCGTCGCTTTTGGGAAGTCCTGCGTTGGGTTTTGCAAAAATCGGGGTAGAGGAGTGTTCAAGCAGCTCCTTTATGGGTCCCATGAGCTGTTCGGGACCGAGAGAACAGTTCACTCCTATGGCGTCCACCGAAAGACCTTCAAGAAGAGCCACCATGGCGGAAGGAGATGCTCCGGTCAGCAGCTTGCCGTCCTCGCCGTATGCGTTGGAGGCGAAAATCGGCAAATCGCAGTTTTCCTTTGCCGCAAGCACCGCTGCCTTGGTTTCATAGCTGTCGCTCATGGTTTCGATGAATATAAGGTCGGCTCCGTGAGCCGCTCCGAATTTAACCGTGTCGGCGAAAATCTCCACGGCACGCTCAAAATCAAGGTCTCCGAGAGGCTTTAAAAGCTTGCCGAGAGGGCCGATGTCGAGGGCAACATATTTTTCACCCTTGTTTTCGGAAAGCTTTGCCGCTTCCTTTGCGTTTTCGATGGCGGCGGCAATGATTTCCTCGGTCTTTTCGCCGAATTTCAAAGTGTTGGCGCCAAAGGTGTTGGAGCAAACGATGTTTGTCCCGGCGTCGAAATAGCTTTTGTGAATTTCAATCATGTCCTGCCTGTGGGAAAGGCTCCAAAGCTCGGGAAGCTCTCCGGGGGCAAGCCCTTTTTGCTGAAGCAGCGTGCCGCAGCCGCCGTCGAGATAAAGTCTTTTGTTTTTCAGTTTTTCCTTAAAAAGCATTATTTTTCCTTTCTGAAAGCACAGTCGGTTTTATCGCAATATTCGCAGCCGCTTTTGTTTCTGCATGGGTCTTTTCCAAGCCCCACAATGGCGGTTACCGATTTGGACGGGGTCATGAGCAGACTGTCCGACAGCGAAAGCCCGATGTTTTTTGCGGGATTTAAAAGATTGAAAATATCCTTTTGCATTTCAAGAGCAAGATCGCCGTAGCCGGGGCTGAACCTCGGTCTTGTGAACAGACCTTCGTTTTTCATGTCCCGTTCAAGTTCTCTGCAAAACTTGTCGCAGAGCGACTCGATGCGTTCGGCGCCTATTGCCTGGAGAAAAACCGCCTTTGCAATATCGATTCGGTTGTATTTTTCGGTGAGACGGTCGATTTCCGCTCCGACGGTGGCGGCAAAAACTATCGCTTCGTCACAATCCCTGAGGTTTTTGGCAAGGCCGCTGCTTTTGACCCTTGTAAAGCCCAAATCCACGCCCTCTTCGGAAATTTTGACCGGCACGCGGCAAAAGCAGACTCCGCCCGAAAAACCGCCGCACATTTTCATACATTCGTAAAGCAGTTTTTCGAGGCTTGAGTCGGGTTCTTTCACGCCGGAATACCGAAGTATTTCCCGCCTGTTAAAATCGCCGAGTTTATAGATTTTTCTGTAAACGGTCATACTATTTCCTTGCCGAGAATTCTCGAAAGATTTTCGCTGATTTTTGCGGCGATGTCGGGCTTGTTCATGGAATAAACGTGAACATGGGTTATGCCGTTGGCATAAAGGTCGATAATCTGGTCGGTGGCATAGGCGATACCGGCCTGCTTCATGGCGTCGGGACTGTCGCCGAAGGCGTCGATGAGGCTTAAAAATCTTTGTGGCATAAAGGAGCCGGAAAGCTCGATTGCGCGTTTGACCTGATTTGCCGCCGTTATGGGCATTATTCCCGCAATTACCGGGACGGTTATGCCGGCCTCGCGGATTTTATAAAGAAAATTATAAAGAAGATTATTGTCAAAGAACATCTGGGTCGTGAGAAAATCACAGCCCGCCTCGACCTTTTCCTTAAGATATTTTATGTCCTCCCGCTGATTTTTGCTTTCGGGATGAATTTCGGGATAGGCGGCGCCGCCGATGCAAAATCCGGGGTCGATGCGCTTTATGTCCCTTATAAGGTCAACGGCATATCTGTAATCCCAAAGGGTGCGGTCGTCGTTTAAACGCTCCTTCGGAATGTCGCCTCTGAGAGCCATTATGTTCTCTATTCCCGCGTCCTTGAAGGAATGTATCATGTGCTCCACCGTCTGCTTGGTGGAGGAAATGCAGGTCAGGTGGGCAAGGGAAGGCACGCCGTATTGCTCCTTGATGTTTTTCGCCATGGCAAGGGTATAATCGCTGGTGCCGCCGCCCGCGCCGTAGGTGACGCTCATAAAGGAGGGGGAAAGCTTTGCAATCTCCTCGGTGGAGCTCTTTACGCTCTCAAAAAGAGAGTAGGTCTTGGGCGGAAAAACCTCAAAGGAAAGGGAATAGCGTCTTGATCTTAAAAGTTCAGAAATCTTCATAAAAATTCTCCGTTTTATATTTGCGACAACCGCATTTTATAATCCTTTCCATTATACACCTCTTGTCAGAAAACAAAATTCGAAAACAGCAAAAAGCCGATACCCGTTTACGAGTATCGGCAAAAAATTTATGCTCAGTCGGCGAAAAGGGGAGTGGAGAGGTATCTGTCGCCGGTGTCGGGGAGAAGAACGACAATTGTTTTGCCCTCGTTTTCGGGACGCTTAGCAAGCTCGATGGCCGCAAAAACGGCGGCGCCGGAGGAAATTCCGACCAGAACGCCTTCCTTGTGTCCGATCTGCTTGCCGGTGGCAAAGGCGTCGTTGTCGGCAACGGGGATAATCTCATCGTATACCTTTGTGTTAAGCACATCGGGAACGAAGCCTGCGCCGATGCCCTGAATTTTATGAGCGCCGGGAACGCCGGTGGAAAGAACTGCCGAGGTGGCGGGCTCAACAGCAACGACCTTTACGTCGGGTTTTTTGGATTTGAGATATTCACCGACGCCGGTAACGGTTCCGCCGGTGCCGACGCCTGCGACAAAGATGTCGACCTGTCCGTCGGTGTCCTCATAAATTTCCGGGCCGGTGTGTTCGAAGTGAGCCTTGGGGTTGGCGGGGTTTACGAACTGGCCGGGAATAAAGCTGTTGGGAATTTCCTTTGCAAGCTCGTCGGCCTTGGCGATTGCTCCCTTCATGCCCTTTGTTCCATCGGAAAGTACAAGCTCGGCACCGTAGGCCTTCATGAGCTGACGGCGTTCAACCGACATGGTCTCGGGCATTACGATAATAATGCGATAGCCCTTTGCGGCCGCAACGGCGGCAAGTCCGATTCCGGTGTTGCCGGAGGTGGGTTCGATAATGACCGAGCCTTCTTTAAGCTTGCCCGATGCTTCGGCCTCGTCAATCATGGCCTTGGCGATACGGTCTTTGACCGAGCCTGCGGGATTGAAGTACTCAAGCTTTGCAAGGATTTTGGCCTTAAGACCGAGCTCCTTTTCAATGTGGCTGAGCTCAAGCAGGGGGGTGGAACCGATAAGCTGATCTGCGGAAGTGTAAACTTTTGACATGACAATTACTCCTTTTTTGATTTTATCTTCAAATTTGTTTGCAGTTATTACCTACCTATCTCGTAGGTTGGTATGATAATACACCCCAAAAGGCATTTTGTCAACCCCTTTTTTAAAAAAAATTGAATTTTTTCCGAAAAAGATTGACGGACTGGACTTTTCAAGTTACCATTATCGGCAGAAGGGGCGATAAACCGTGGATTTTATTCAAAGCCTTGATTGGCAGATACTTCATTTTATAAGAGACTCTTTGGCCTGTCCTTTTTTGGATTTTATCATGCCGAAGTTGACTCTTCTCGGCGATAAGGGCATTGTTTGGATAGCAATTTCCCTGGTTTTGCTGTGCACAAAAAAATACCGTAAATGCGGAGTGCTTTGCCTTTGCGGTATGCTTGCCGGGCTTTTGATAGGAAATGTCGCTCTTAAAAACCTTATTGCCCGACCGCGCCCGTGCTGGATTGAAAATGTCGGGCTGCTTGTTAAAAATCCCACGGATTTTTCCTTCCCGTCGGGACACACCCTGTCATCGGTTATTTCCGCCGTTATTTTGACCCTTGCAAATAAAAGGTTCGCGTTCTTTGCCGTTCCTCTCGCCGTTATAATTGCCTTTTCCCGTCTCTATCTATATGTTCATTTTCCGAGCGATGTGCTTTTCGGCGCCTTGCTCGGGGTCGCAATCGGTTTTTCGACATGGTTTTTTGGCAAAAAAATAAAGCCTGTCGGCCGATAATAAAAATTTTTTTCAAAATTCGGATTTTCATAGTGATTTTTCGGCAAAAGTGTGGTATAATCATTTGGCCGAATTAAGACGGCAAAAATTTAATACCCGCCCGTAGCGAAGCTGGATATCGCAGCAGATTCCGATTCTGAAGGCCGGGGGTTCGAATCCCTCCGGGCGGGCCAAAAATCCCGTTCACGTTAGTGGGCGGGATTTTACTTTTTACTTCTTACCTCTTCACTATTACTTCAAATAAAGCTTGATACGGGATTTTTGGGAAGTAATAAGTAAAAAGTAATAGTAACAAGTTAGGTGTGCCTGCGGCACGAATTATAATGCAAGGTTTACACCTTAATAAACACAGCAAAAAGTAAATTAAATAAACTAAGGTAAAAGGTGTCGATCCGCATCAATGAGACAAAGCTTTGATTTTATGTCATTTTGCCACGCAGCTACAAAAAGGAACGGCAATTATCTTTCGATAATTGCCGTTTTTTTATTCTTTTTGCTTTTCTCTTCTCGATCTTATCTCAAAAACTGTAACAGTATTTTTGAAAGGCAATGAGTGCGGTAATAACACAACCGCTGCATCATCGGAACCGAGTGTTAAATCGAGGCAGAAACACCGTTGATATATAATTCATAACCGGTATCATAATTTTCGATATGAGCATAGTAGGTGAAATATGTTTCATTGAAAGTATTTTGATGAGTTTCAAGATATGTAAAATCAGAATTGCGGTTGTCCGAAACATCAATTTCACCGTCATAGGAATTAAAAACAGTTATAAAAAAGTCGTTTGACCGGCCGTACCGATAAATATAAATTATTACATCGCCTACAATTTTCTGCTTAAACTGTTTTAAATCGGTTATAGAGCCGATTTTCCAGCCCTTCTCGGTTTTGGGTACAATGGTATAGTTTTTCGAATCGGTTTTTTCGGAAACAACAAAATCCGATGAAGTACCGGGTACAACCAACTTAACATTACCTGCATTCTTATAATTACAGACTTCTTCCGGTGACGAAAAAGTGTAGAAAAAATCCTCAAATGGGAAGAATAAGGACACTGCGGTAATCACCACGACCAAGGAGAAGGAAAGAAATTTAATCAAATTCCCGCGCCTAAAATGCGGTCTGCTGAATAATACAATCAATAAAATATCAGCCGAAACGAAAAAAAGCAATCTTAATAGATACATTTTTTCTCCTTTATATTTTTAAAGTTTAATTGTTTTGCCGTGTTCCGCTGCCTGAGGACAAGAGCGGTATGTGATTTTATGCTTTGGAATTTTTGACTGCTGCGATTACTCCCATTATAACCAATCCCGCCACGGAGCCGACTGCCAATGAAAGACCGAATAAAAGGTTCATAAGCCCCTCCGCCGGGTTGTCACTTAAGATAATTCCCAAGTAAGCGAAAATTTTGTTTCTCAGCGAAAAGAAGGAGACGATGAAGAAAAAGTAACAGCTTTTTCTTGAAACACTCACTTAGAGTTGTTCCTTTCGCTATTATAAAGAGAATAACTTCCGTCGGGATTTTTCATGTGATCCAACATCGTAGGAGGATGAGATGCCTTGTATTGGGCACAGTTGTGATTTCGGACACGCTTGTGTAGACAAATGCAATCGTTACCGGTAGGATCAAATTTGTTGACGGGATTGTTATCGCAATAAGC
>JABLTO010084858.1_pt1 | contig 47114 bp, 47 predicted proteins | sample 7160091 | NCBI WGS metagenome assembly JABLTO01 (sample SAMN14651225, study PRJNA627086) | human gut metagenome | isolation source: feces | host: Homo sapiens
AAATATTGTGTGATGTAATAATGCTGGTAATTGTATTTGGTATAGGTTTTGGATATAGAATTTATATATATGATTGTTATAAGTTTTATTTATATTGATAGTTGTTTTTATAAATTTTTTTTATAATAAAAATCAAGTCTATTTTAACGAACTTTTCAGCCGTCCGGAATTTTACCGGATGCAAAAACTAAAAACGGATAGAGTAAGCTAAAAAGTCTTGTAATAGCTTAAAATTTGCACTTCACCTATAAGTGCTATTAGTCCGGGTATGTTTACATTTAAAAAACCGCATAACTAAGCCATTTTGAGCACATCTGTTCCACTCACACGTCAACTTAAAATTCAATAAAATAAGAGTATCTAATACGATACTCTTTTTATTTTACCCATAACCCATAAATCACCCAAAATCATTCGATGTTAACCTCGATAAAATCCCATAACAGAGCCAATTAAGGCTCTTTTTTGTGTCTAAAGATCAATACAATTTCTTAGAAAACATCCTTAATCCCAGTAAAATCAATACTTTTCACGAAGAAAGTGAAATTTATTCTAAAAGCATATATAAAAACATATTAATAGCGGCCCGAAATTCGATTAAAAACACTGATTTTACCAGTAAAAATCAAGACTTAAACCATAAGAACAATAATTACAGTATCGAAGCTATCTATTTTCAATTATCTCTTAAACTCAAAATATTTATCTTATACGGACAAATTTATTTCAAATCTTATTTTATCTCACTACAGGCAAGCACTCACTACAATTCAACGCACAAACTTAACCCTTACATCAATCCAAACAGAGAATATATAACGTAGGGGTATATTTTACATCTGAAACAGATTATCACATCAAAACTAACCCCTACTCTAAAAAGATAAAGAAAATTTTAAAATAAACATGAAAATAAAAAGAGAATAATATCTTAGAAAGCAAAATTTTCAACAAGAAGATTTAAACGGAGCGAAGCGATTTTTACACTCTCGATAAGAGAGTGTAATATATATCTTTATTACTTGTTATTCTTTAATACTTGTTTGTATTATTCAAACGAAACAAAAATATAAAACACAATTCACATCTTGTTTAAATATTTTTCAAAAAATATCACGATTTTTTTATCGTGAATAAAAATAAGCAAAATTTAGGAGGTTTATTATTGAAAGAAACTAAAACCAAAGAAGCAAAAAATGAGGCTATGCTTTTAGTTCCAAAGAATTTGTATGAAAACCATAGTATATCTCATTACGCAATCGCAACATATTGCCTTTTACAAAAATTATCAGTACACACACAACTATTTAAACAATGTGTTTCGCTTCAACAACTTATTTATTATCTGATTGACAAAGTTCCTGATAGAAGGAATCGTATCTATAGTTACATAGAACAAGGTATTGAGGAGTTGCACTTTAATAATCATATTCAAATAACTGGCGTTCAGCAAAAACATTTCTTGCTTGATTGCACCAACATGTGGTTTGATACAGATTCTGGCAATTTCTCTAAAGTTTCGTTTGACGAGGTGCGTAAAATATTTCAAATTAAAGGAGCTAATAACTACTGTTTACTTCGCTACTTCATATTTCTTATGGGAACCCTCGTTGCGAAAATAACAGTTACGCTTCCTGATGGAAATTCAAAATCCGGAATTATAAGCAACTTTCCCATATCATACTTGGCAAAACAGATGGATGTTTCTACAAAAACAATTATGGATTACAACAAGGCTTTAGAAGATGCAAAACTTATTTATGTTTACAGGCAGAACGACTTTGTATTAGATGAAAACAATTCTTTGAAAACACTATCTAATATATATGGTCGTTATGAAGACAAAGAATACATAGATGTATTTGCTCAAAATCAACGACAACATAACAAGTCTCATCGTCATACGGACGAAAATTATAATAACGCAAATCAAAAGCGCCGCTTAGCACAAATGTACCAGCATATCCGTAAGGGTAAATATGATGATTATTCTGAAGATGAAATAATTGCGGTTTATGATTACGTTCTTTTAGAGAATAAAAAATACGAAGAGCTTTATGACAAAACACAATATGATGGCTATTTAGATAAAACACGAGATATTGATGTTTTTAAGCAATTTGATTTTATAAAGGAGATAATGTAAATGAAAAAAGATAAATTTGAAATCATTAAAGAGATGTATGCTGTCAACGACTCGAATAGTGCTTTTCTTAGCACACCATCATATAGAAATATGTTGGATAACATACATAAAGGCTGTTATGTAGAAGCTGAAAGCACCAATCAAGGCGGAACTGTTGTTTCTATTATTAAGAGTAAATACCGAATTCCTGTTTGTGTAAAGGTATCCTACAAAGAAGAAAACGGTAAAACACATTATGACCATATCTCAGTCGATAGAATTAGTTTTTATGAACCATATTCGTTTAGCGTTCCCGATTACGAGTATAGTGACAACTATGAAGAATTTTAATCAAACTTTTCAAATAAACGGAGAATAATATATCAGAGGGCAAATCTGAAAGAGCCGTCCCTGTGTAACGGCTCCCCACTCTTATCTATCGAGACGCTTCAATCTCAACTAAGTTAAACAGGTTAATTGAGAAATCTTCATATTGTGTTAGCTCTGACAAAATCTTGTACGCGAATACAAGTATCAAAGCGGTGATTACTATTGCGGTAATACACCCAACAATATAAGCAGCAAAACGATGAGATTTCTTGCACCGACCTGCGGTGCTTAAAAATTCAAACAAATTGTGCCCTCTGCTATACATCGGTCTTTTGACTGATATATTCTTTCTACCGGGCGTTGACCTCCAACTCAATTGGCTCATGCTTATGTAAATCCTTGTATTTTGGCACTGCCCGGTAGTTTGAGTATAACACACATATCTTATTTATTCAATTATAGAGAATAATATAGTAGAGCCACCCACAAAACCACAAAATAAATAAAAAGGAGATAGTATAAATTTAAATAATGAAAATAGGAAGTGAAACAAAAATTACATATCCGGATTACAAAAGAATCCGAGAACTATCGCATTGTATTGATTGCACTATCACAGAGGCAGATTTTAATACGAGTCATCCTAATCCTTACAGGATTGATTACATAACAAGTGATATACATAGATATTTGAAAAATGTAGGAGGTAAATTTTAATGGCGTTAGGTATTGAGGAACAAGAACTTTGTATAAATGCAATGCGAGATGAGGAGTTTGCTACTGCATATTGCAGTGACCGCACATGGATAACCAAGTTTGATAAACTAGTAGAGAAGTCACCTGACCTATTTGAGGTTATTGCTGAAACGGATTATGGTAAGACTTACAAGTTCCCTAAACGACTTATCAGCATTAGAAGTTCTATCGTTACAAGAGAAATGACTGATGAGCAAAAACAACTCGCAGCCGACAGGTTGAGAAACGCAAGAGAACAAAAACAAAATATTTAATGTATTTGTTAAATTTTCTTGTTGGTTAATGTGAAAATTAAAATAATATATCGTTAGCAATGTAATTTCATACATTAATATATTTGTTTTTAATTTCACTGTTAATTAGTGTAAAAATAGAGAAAGGATGATTTGATATAAGTCAATACGGTATTAAGATAAAAAATATAAGTGCCGGGATGTTATATGATGTCAATCTTGGCACGAGGGATTATTTTACATATACGGATGCAATGTTAAATAATAGCCTGTTTAGCGAATTTCTTAAGAAAAATGGATTAAATGTTTACAGGCGCAAACAAGACCAAGAGTTTTCAAAAGATGAAAGTACGAGAGATATTGTATGCTTAGATTTTGATTTTGGCAGTCGTTCTTATGATGAAGAATTTAAGAGACTGACAAAATTTCTTGATGGAGATTTAACAGACGAATCTCGTGAAAGAATAGAAAGTGCTATCAGGAAAGTTGAATCACGTAAAGAATTATATTCTGAAAAGAAGCGTGGAGAGATACGAGACCTTTTCTATAATGAGGGCGTTGACATTACATATAAGACTAAAAACAAAGATGGCTCGTTGAAAAAGCAACAGACTATTCACTACGAGATGCTGTTCAGAACGTCGGCTAAAGCAAAACTTGGACAAGTTATATTCATAAATAGCAAGCTCTATAAAAAAGCATACGACTGGCTTACCATTGGGCTTGGAGATAAACTGCCAAAGGATAATGCAAAGATAGTTGAAATATCAGCTTATGCTCCACTTACTACAAGCACTATTGTCGGTACTATTCATATCCCGGTTGAAGATATCTTGATTTTAAAAGACCAAGACTCATTTTTTGAAACCATAGCTGATGTTGTACGGGCTGAAGAATATATTGATAATAAAGGCAATATAAAAAAGAAATGCATAGTGTCAAGAGAGAGAACGCAAGTTAAAAACACAGTTTGGGATGGCATGGGTTTAATTGAGTGCGACCCGCAATATTTGAAATTGCCGGACTATATAAATGGCATGGCCCTTATGAGAAATCATTTATTTAAGGTGTGCTGCGTTAAGACAAAAATACAAAAATTCTTTAAAGATTGGTGTATCGAAAACGGATATGACTACAACACCCATCAGGTTCAGGATATGTTTGGTAATTGGCACTATCTAAAAGATGTCAAGATGATAACTACTGATAACGCAACTAAATTCAAAAAATTTACAGACCTTATGGGAGGAACGCCTGAAGCCGCTTACGACTATTGGTGTGATAGAATTCGAGCTGATGGTTGTATATGGGGCATAGTTAAAACAGACCACAAAAGTAAACTTGGTAATTATCAACAACTTAGTTACCAGATGGTTAATACACTTCCATGCTCCAAAGAGGATGTAAAAGCAATCGCTCAGGATAGCATTGACTATGTGGAGTTAATTAAGTCTGATAATAATGAATTTGAGAAGTTTTTGCGCAAGAATGCTAATGATGTAAATCATTACGAGATGCTTGCCGACTTGTATGCACATAATAATGAATTTTCTGAGTGTAAATGGTTTAGAGAAGAAAAACGAAAGATTATATCGGGTTATGTTCATAAACTCCGTAAGGGCAAGATATTTGTAGCGGGGGACAACTTAACAGTATTTGGGAATCCATATGCCCTACTACTTTATTCTGTTGGCGAGGACTGGAAAGATGATCCAACGTTACAAAAAGAAGACGGATGTATTCAGTGTTATACACCAAGATTTAGTAGTGGTGAGTATTTAGCGGGGTTCAGGTCTCCACATAATTCCCCAAACAACTTGGGGTATTTCCACAATATCTATTCAAAATATTTTGAGAGATATTTTGAATTTAGCAATAATATAATGGCGGTCAATTGTATTGAAACCGACGTGCAGTCTATGTTAAATGGGTGTGACTTTGATAGTGATTTTCTACTTGTGACTAATAACCCGATGGTAGTTAAATGTGCTAAAATCTGTTATAGTGATTATCCGACTATTGTAAACGACCTTAAAGAAAGTGGAGTGACTTATAATAGTAGCAAGACCGATTACGCCAATATGGATAATAAGTTTTCAGGAACTCAAATGGGCATCGGATGGTCGAGTAATCTTGCTCAACTTGCTATGACATACTATTGGACGGAGTTGTCAAAAGAAAATCCTGATGAGTCTTTGTTGAAAGAATATTATGATAATTTTGTTATTCTTGCAACGTTAGCGCAGGTTATAATCGACGGATGTAAGAGAGAATATGAAATTGATGGAGAAGAAGAAATCAAACGTATTAGCAAACTACCCTGTATGTCTCTTATAAAGACAATTGAAGGTGATAATGGCAAAACCAAAACTATCAAATGCGACTTCCCCGAATTTATGAGATATACAAGGGAAATACCACATACAAAAGATGGCAAAGAACTCCCATCCGAAGTTGTCAGTAAAAACAAGTCGAAACTGCGTAGGCGTATTAACCCTGACTTGCAATGCCCAATGAACTGGCTTGAAGAGTGGTTGGATAAGATTCAAAATATTTCAAGTACAAATACACTCCCGACCAAAGACTTTTTTATCAAAATGCAAGGAAAAGCTAATGATAGACAAATGTCTGCTATTATGAAGCTAATCAAAGAATATGACGATTACGTAAAATCATCAAATGTTGCGTCACCTAAAAGCGAAGACGAATATGTGTTTACAATCATCGAAAAAGCCAACTCAATACTCGAAAAATTGCAAGCAATTAATGTAAGAAACGTCCTGACGATAAACAGACTTATAGAAGTTGCTTTAGGATTGAGCAGCGAAGTGGGTGCTTCACACAGGCGAAAATACGATCCCGCCAAATATACAAGGAAACTGTTGAATTTGTTATATAAGTCGAATAAAGATAGATTTTTAGCTAATTTTATTGGCAAAATTATATAAATCTTGCGGAATTATTTTGTACAATATGCCCAAAAACCGCATAAAATGTGGGTTTTAACGAAGTCAAATTCGTCCCTAATATGGAAGAGGAAGGTTTTTCTGTTTAATTTTTTGAATTTTAATAGTAATACCTTGTAATTCTGCTATAAAAGCATCGTTTTAATGACGGTGCTTTTTTTATATTATTGAGAGATTTAAGGGCTTTCACTCGCCAAAGAAAGTCGTACCCAGCGGGTAAACATAAAACAAAGGAATGAATTTATACTTGAAAGAAATTTCAAAAGACGGAATTGAAAAACTTATTAAAGCCGGGCATCTAAAAAATACAGGGAAAGGCTATGTTAATCCGAAAAAGGATTATCGCGTGGGCTACTATAAAACTCGTGGTGGACGCAGATATATCGAGGATTGGTATGCCGACAAAGCTAAAAATTTGAGATGAGAGAGGTGCTTATCATAGATAAGAACGAATTTCTTAAAGAGCAGTTAGACCTATTAAAGCGCAAACAGGTCGATGCTGACTTAGAATGGCAAGATATTGCTGATTTCAGATCTGAATATGTAGGCTCTCTTGAACATAGAGATACTTGCAGAAAAGGCTCTAAACTTTTATATGAATATTTAGATGCTGGGTGGATTAAATCACCAGACGAAAAGACTGAAACTAACACGGAAGAAATCGCAAAACTTCAAAAAGAAAGATATAAAGTACAGACCGAAAAGATAGAATTAAATCGCTGGCGACGCGAAGATGCTCGTGATGAGCTCATACTTGAAAGAATAATCAACGCCATAGACAATATGGAACCGATTACGCCTCCTACTCCACTACCTGCTATACATAGAAATAAAGCATTCGCACTTTGTTACGGAGATTGTCATTACGGTGCTGATGTAGAACTAAAGGGTTTGTTTGGAGAGATTTTAAATTCATATAGTCCCGAAGAATTTGAAAATAGAATGTGGCGTTTGTTTGATAAGACAAAAGAGATTATCGACAAAGAACAGATAAACACATTACATATTTTTGACTTCGGCGATAGCATAGATGGATTGTTAAGAGTTAGCCAACTTTGGAAATTAAGGTATGGTGTTATTGATTCAACAATTAAATATGCTGATTTTATATGTAACTGGTTAAATGAATTTACTAAGGTTGTTAATGTACGTTTTCAAATGGTAGTTGATTCCAACCATTCTCAACTTAGAATGTTGAACCAGCCCAAAAACACTTTTACAGATGAAAATATGTCTAAAATTATATTGGCATTCATTAAGGAGAGATTGAAAAACAACCCAAATTTTGAATTAATTGAGAATCCTACGGGTATGATTTTCGAAAATCTTGTAGGATATAATATTCTTGGTTCTCATGGCGAGTATAAAAACGACGCTCAAGCATTAAAAGAATTTTCACAGATATATGGAGTGCAGATTAATTATCTTATAGGTGCCCATTTACATCATAAAAAACAGGAAGAAGTTGGACAAGATACTGAATATATTCGTATACCATCGATTATTGGTGCTGATGATTATTCTTTATCATTGAGAAAAGTTTCAAATGCTGGTGCCAAATTGCTTTGTTTTGAAGAGGGCGAAGGTAAAACAATAGAATATTCTATTAAATTAAATTGAAAGAAGGATTAAATTTGAAATCAAAAGACTTAAATTTTGAATACATAGAAGAATTTGTTGATTATCTCGTTGGAAAAGTCGAAGATAATGATGAATTATTTACAACAGTAGTTTGCAAGTTTAACGAAGCCAGAAAAATTATTAAATATCTTATGGCATTTGACGATGTTGACTTTGAGAACATCTATTTAGAGTCCCCTGACGAAAAGGGATATATGGATGAGTTCTGCATAGAACTTTGGTATAATGACGGTGCTGTTAATTTTTCGTGCGACCCATTAAAGATTGATGGAAAGTATGAGAATCCGTGTGGCGATGAAACTTATTTGTTTGATAATTGTTCATCAAAGATTATACCTTTATGCGAAGGTTCAGAACTGTACTTTGTAAATATAGATGACGAGTGTGATTGCGACGAAGAATGCGACGAGAACTGCCTTTGCGACTGTCGTAATGAAGATAAAGAGATTGCTCCTACTTCTTCCTACACTATTAATGGCAAATCCGTATCAAAAAAGGAATTTGACAAGAAATATAGTGAAATCCAGAGCAAGTATGAAAAGAATATGAAGCATATGCTTGACGATTATCATTCTTTTATGGATGATATAGACAATATGTTTAATCGTTTATGGTAGGGTGTATCTCAACCGAAAGTGAGAAATTTATGAAAGAGAACCGTGAAATATCGGCTCTCTTTTATATGGCGGGATAATGCAGTGGTAGCAATTTTGGCTCATAACCAAAAAGTCGCACGTTCAAATCGTGCTCCCGCAACCAATTTTCAATTCTACAGAAAGGAGCAATAGCATGGAGGAAAAAGTACATGGACGTGGTACAGTATATAATCCACTTGTCACTGATGAATTATTAAAACAAGTCAATCCTGAAAATGTACAGTTGAAGAAAGATTTCTTGTCTTACCTGCGTTCTATAGATAGAGCAAAAACGACGTTGGAATCTTATAGCTATGATTTAGACTACTTCTTTTGCTGGAATTTACTGCACAACAACAATAAATTCTTTGTAGATATGAATAAACGTGAATTTTCACGATTTCAAGATTTTGGATTAAACGAGAACGGATGGAGTGCAAGTCGTGTAAGACGTGTTAAATCTACTCTCTCTTCATTGTCTAATTATATTTACAATATCTGTGATGATATTTACGATTCGTATAAGCCCATTGTGAGACGTATTGAAAGTCCTGTAAACGAGCCTGTAAGAGAAAAGACTGTTTTATCAGATGAAAAAGTTAATTATCTTCTTGACATGCTCGTAGAAAAGAAAAAATACAGAGTGGCATGCGCTGTTGCTCTTGCAGTATTTTCAGGTGCTCGAAAGAAAGAGCTTACAAGATTTAAGGTGGATTATTTTAAAGACGAGAATATTATCTTCGATGCAATGTATAAGACACCTGAGAAGATACGTACAAAAGGTAGAGGTGCCAAAGCAGGTAAACAGTTATACAAATACACCTTGATTGACTTTAAGAAGTATTTTGATTTATGGATGGATGAACGAGAAGAAAAAGGCATTGAATGTGAATATTTACTTGTGACAACTGACAAAGATGGTAAATGGGTACAGGCACAAGTTTCTACATTGGATAGTTATGCGGAGATTTGTTCTAAAATATTAGGTGAACCCTTTTACTTCCACTGTCTAAGACATCAACTATGTTCTCGTTTGTGTAAGTATAATTTACCTCCAAAGATTATTCAAGAATATTTTGGTTGGTCTAGCCAAGACTTAATTAGCACCTATGACGATAATGAAGCTGTGGATGATTTTGGTAAATATTTTAGTGCTGATGGCATTCAAAAACAAGAAGAAAAAGGTCTGTCAGATTTAAAATAATCACCATTGAACTTCAATTTTAAAGTGAAATAGCCCTTAAATGGGTAGATAAGTGCAAATATTATACCAAATTATACCCTTAAAGGTGTAATTAATGGAGAATAATATAGTGTAAACGTCTTGACAAGTGTAAAGCATTTTGATATAATACATATAGAAAGAAAAGTGTGGAAACCCAAGATGGTTACCACGATACAGTTTAAACTTCAAACATTCGAGATTGTGAGTCTCAAATTTGTGAGCCTATCTGTTAGCGGCAGATGGCTCACTTCTCTTTTCTATTGGTTTTGTAGTATGTATAGAAAGCAAAGGCTAACCCTGTAATACTACACAAACTCCCAACGACCGTCAAAGCGTTCATGTATCAACCCCCTTTAAGACAATCTCTGCCTTGCGAGAACGATACATTCACCTATCCTTCCTGTTCTCACAGGCAGGTAGGCAACCATCTTTTTTAACCATCACCATCTGCAAGGAGGAGCCTTATGGCAAGGCAAAAGGAACTCGATTTAGATGGTGGATTTCCACGAGAGTATTATACTATAAAAATCGAATATTGTCAATTATTGGCTCTGGTTATTAAACCGGAGTTTTTTTATTTTTTTTTCATTTTTATTCCTTTCTTGAGGAGGGTCTTCCTCCTCTGTCTGCCTGTGTAGCTCAATTGGATAGAGCAACTGCCTTGTAAACAGTAGGTTGTGTGTTCAAATCACACCATAGGCTCCAAGTAACCTAATACGCCTCTGCTCAGAGTTGTAAGCGTACCATATTAGGTCTTCTGAAATACCGTAAAATCCTTCAGTTTGTAAGAACAAGACAAATGTTTGGTCACAAGAGTGTTGTTCTATTTTGTAGGTTATAACTCGGGTTGAAGGCGGGTAGTGTTTGACCAACACTTCCCCGCTTTTGCCGATAGAGCAAGCATTTATTAGCATAGAGTCATTGAAATATACGGCTCTTTTGTCATTTTAATAGAGAATAATATTATATACGGTTGACTTTTGAGTTATATCTATGTCGCACATAGACAACCGGACAATGATGAGTGGGGTGTTTAAGGAGTAGCTACCTTAAATTATGTGCAAACGCTCGCTGCACTACCCTACTATTTCATCTATTTGCGGGCGAGAAAGCGAGCAAAATATGAGTAAGAAATTTACTACAGAAGATTTTAGGCAAAAATTGAATGTCCAACACAAGGGAGATTTTGAGGTTCTTGAGGACTATGTAAATGGTAGAACAAAAATACTGATAAGGCATAAATGTGGTTATGAATTCCACACTCGTCCTGATTATATATCTCATGTAGAATACGGAAAGGGATGTCCTGTGTGTTCTAATAATTATAATAGCGTTGCAAAAAGATTAAAACAGAAAGACGTCAATCTTTGGATAACACATCCTCATATAGCTAATTTATTACAATATCCAAACGACGGTTATGATGTAACAAGTGGAAGTAGAAAATTATTACATTGGGTTTGTCCAGACTGTGGACATATACAGAAAAGAAAAGTACATACCTTACTGTCAAACGGATTTATATGTGAAGTTTGTGGCGATGGTTTTAGTAAACCTGAGAAGTTTATTCGTTCATTACTTATTCAATTGAGAGTAAATTTTGAAACACAAAAGAGTTTTGAATGGGCACAAAACAGAAGATATGATTTTTACTTTGATGGAATTCTTTGTGAGGTTCAAGGACTCCAGCATTACGAGCACGGATTTCAGTGTGTTGGAGCAAGAAGTTTAGATGATGAAATTAAAAATGATATATTAAAACAAGAGTTGGCTTATCATAATGGTTTTACAAACGATACATATATTGTTTTAGATTGCAGAAAATCACAAAAAGAATGGATTAAAAACTCGGTGTTAAATTCAAGATTAGCTAACATATATGACTTATCAAAAGTTGATTGGAATAAGTGCGAAAAGGATTGTTTGTCTTCGTTTGCAATTAAAATTTGCAAACTTTGGAACGACGGATATAGTTCTACTGAAATTAAAGAAAAATTAAACATATCGAAAAAATCAAGCATTGTAAGCAAATATTTGAACATGTGTAATGACTTAGGGCTGTGCACATATAATCCGAGTGAATCAAGAAAAGATGCGAGTAGGCATAAAATTGTTTGTTTAAACACAAATGAAATTTTTAATTCGATAAGGGAAGCAGAAGATATTTATAATATCAAAAACATATCAGGTTGTTGTATTGGTCAAATAAAATCTGCTGGCAAGCACCCAAAAACAAAAGAATCATTAGTTTGGAGATATTATGAGGACTACATTAATATGTCACAGGATGATATCAAAATGGCGTTGGATGTAAAAAGTAAAAAATTAAGAAAAGTAATCTGTTTAAACAATATGAAAGTGTTTGATTCTTTGGTAGATGGCGCAATTTATGCCGGGTTAAAAAACGCAAGTTCGATATCGGCTTGTTTTAGAAATGAACAAAAATATGCGGGCAGACACCCCGATACGGGCGAATTACTTAGATGGATGCCTTATGATAAATATTTGAAAAGCACCGCCTCTTTGGAGGTTGGTGCTTAATTTATTGAATGAAAGGACGTGGCAGTTTGCCAAGATTAAAGAAACCAAAGACTGGCAACGAGCCATTGCCAGCTAATCAGCAAAAAGGTGAAAAGAAATGTAATTACTGTAAAGAGACGAAAAAAATGACCGACTTCTATATCAGCAAAAATCCTCTTCACGCTGCTGATGAACGAGTGCCTATCTGTAAGGATTGCGTAATGAAAGCATCCTTAAATGAAGATGGGACTATAAACGACCTTGAATTTAACAGGGTTCTAAGGGACATTCAGCGTCCTTATTACAAAGACTTAATTGAAAGTGCAATAGAGTCTTTTAAACGAGAACACTCTTACATAGAAGAAGAAAAAGTAAAATACTATGGTAAAGAACTTTTATCTATATATTTCCGATGTATAGCCATGAGACAGGATCGTGCAAAATCATACGAAGATTCTGAAAAGGATGGCTTTATACATCAGAATAATAATATGCCTAAAACGGCACGAGAAAGAATTGCACAAAAGTATGCGGACATAAACGACAGCCCTGATATTGAGGAAGCTGAAATTAAAATTAGATGGTCTAAGGTTGATAAACAAAACAGAGATTATGTTATCGAAGCCATAGGTTACGACCCTTTTTTGGATTATCCGGAAGAAGACCGTCGTTTTCTTTTTAATCAAATGCTCCCATATCTTGAGGATGACGACAACATAGAAGACGCCTATAAACTTTCCCAGATTTTACAGATTGTAAACAACAATAAACAGATACACGTTTGTGATAAAAAGATAGCTAATCTCGACCCTTTAAAGGATGCAAACGATATTAAAACTCTTAATGCAATTAAAAAAGACTTGGTTATTAGCAACGATAAGATTGCCAAAGAGAATGAGATATCAGTTAAGAATCGTTCTAATAAAGACGTCGGTAAATCAACTCTTACATATCTTATGAGAGATTTACGAGAAAGAGATTTTGACAGAGCCGAAGCTGATTATTATGACCAACTTAGGGGTGAAGGCACACAATGGGCAATTTCTGTTTCTCAAAAGGCTATTTTAGACCATTGCCTGTTTGATGAAAACGACAAAAAAGAGATATATGAAACTCAATTAAAATTAATTAATGACTTATATAAAGAATTAGACGATAAAAGGGAGCGGATTCGGCAGTTATTGATGACTGTTGATAAGTTGAAACAAGAACTCGAAGATATAAAGGCAGGTAATGAATAATGGCAAGACAACGATTATTATCTGAACGAAAAAGAAAAATCTGTGAACTTGATGCAGAGAGCATTGCCTTTTATCGTCGCAACCCTTGTATAGCCTGTGAAGAACTACTCGGTATAAAATTAATAGATAGCCAAAAGTACATATTACAAGCAAGTTGGAACAAGCCTCACGTCTTATGGTGCTGTAGTCGAAACTTTGGCAAATCGTTCTTAGGGGCGATATTTATGATTTTAAAGGCTATTCTTTACGAAAACCAAGCAATTTATATTGTAAGTTCTGTCGGCGACCAATCTAAAGAAACATTCTCTAAAATTGAAGAGATTATTTTAAGAATTGGCAAAACGGCAGCATCTATAGATTCTCTCAAAGATATTGTTGAGAAAGAAACTAAAAAATCAGGAAATAACAAAACTGGATTTGGGCATGCTCAGTCTGGTTTCCATGTTGAGTTTTATAATGGCTCTGAAATCTTTACCTTGAATGGTAACCCTGATAACAACAGAAGTAGGCGCGCAACCTTGGTATTTTTTGACGAAGCCGCCTTTTCATCAGATGAATTGATTGCTGTCTGCGAAGCTTTTGCAACACAGAACACAGAATTTAAGACATCTGTCGAGAGGGGATTTAACCCAGACACATTGAAAAGAAAATGTCCTACTCAGTTGGTTTATGCGTCATCTCAGGACGATATGAGTAAAATTTTCTATCAGCATTATAAAAATTTCACAAAGAAAATGTTGGCAGGAGACCGTGATTATATAGTTGTTGATATGATATGCGACACTGCCATACAAACATTTATGGAAGGAAAACCATACACCCCCTTGCTTACTCAGGATAAAGTTGATGCTGCTATGAAAGCAAATAGGGAAAAGGCATTAAGAGAGTATTATAATCAGCCTACTCGTGACGGCGGTGTAAACCAGATTGTTAAATGGGGTACTATCCGTAGAAACGAGTCTTTTTATTTGCCCCAACTTTCATACAAACCAGATACAAATATCTGTCTTGCATTAGACCCTGCAAGAACTATCGATAACTCAATTTTGGGTGCGATGAATATAGTTAATGACCCAAATTATGGTTATATAGGCAAAATCGTAAATTGTGTAAACTTGTTTGACAAAGCAAGTAAAAAGGGTTATAAACTTGATTCTAACAGACAATTAAAAGAAATTAGAAAATATTTGACATTGTATAACGGGCAACACAACGACTATCAAAATATTGATTGTCTCATGATTGATCAAGGATCTGGCGGCGGAGGGGTATCAACTTACGCTGACGGATTGCTTAATGACTGGACTGGTGATGATGGTAGACAACATAGAGGGCTTATTGATGCAAGTCATGAGATATATGAGGGTTATAAAGACTTGTATCCAAATGCTGTTGATAAATTGAGGTTGATTAGTCCAAGAAAATATAGAACTCAAATGGTTGATGAATTTATAGAATTGATGGATTTAGGGGTTATAAAATTCCCTTATGAGTTTAAACAGGAATTTATTTCAATTGCTAAAAAGCAAGAAGATTCTGACGAAGAAATTATTGAAAAATATGAATTATCCGATGCGGAAATTGGTGCATTAGCAAATATTGACTTAATGAAAACTGAAACCACATCAATATATAAATATGAAAACGCCGAAAAGACAACTAAAACATATGCGTTAGCAAAAGATAAAGAAAGTATAATGCATGATGATAGATTTTACGTACTAATTATGTTGGCACATAGATTGTATGAATTGCGAAGAGGACAAGTTATTCAGTCAAGACAAGAAGAAATTGCTGACTACTCCTCCGCTCCAATTTGTGCTTCAACAATAGACTTTTAGAAAGGAAGGTGAACAAATGTCAAAGGAAAATGAAACTCAGTTAAATGAAGAATTTGAAGTTATTATCAAGTCAACGGCTCCTGACGGAACTGAAGTTGTTACTTCTTCTGCTGAGATTACCGAAAGGATGCTTGCAAGTGCTCTTGCAGGATATGATTCTTCGAATCAAAAATATTCTACTTATCTAAAAGACGGTAGTTCATCGTCCGACAAACTAACACCAGAAATTATTGATGAACTTGCTGACGGTGCTCAAAACAACTTAAAGAAAATTTTGACAATCAATGCTATAGCAAGAAAAGAAATCAATAAAGATGGTATTATCGGCAAAACTCACGAATGCATTACCACAAATATCAACACAGAAATAAGACATTCATACAATGTGGAAATGCAGGGTAGAAACAAAGCAAAAGTATTGCAATCTACCAAGGACTTTATCGACTGGTTTGATAATGAAATTAACGTTAAGAGACTTATTCGCACCTCTACACCTACTGCATTCGACGAGGGTACATATATTTGTTACTTAAGACACGAAAACAACCGCTATAAAGTGGACTACTACCCTCTTGGTGTATGTGAGATTTCCGATTACGATAACGGCGGAGACCCTGTTGTTCTCTTTAACGTAAGAGAGTTAAGAAATAGGCTTCAAAAGGTTTATAAGAAAACGAAAAAGAACAAGCCTTTATTCTTTGGAACTATGGAAGAAGAGGTCAAGGCGAATTATCCTGAAGAAGTTTACAAAGCATTTGTTGCGAAAGAAGACTATGCAAAACTGGATATTAGATACTCGGGAGTTATTCGTGTAAACAACTTGAATCGTAAATATGGTCTTACTCCTATATTCCGTACATTCAAAGACCTGTTAATGCTTGATACATTTGATAATTCAGATAGGGTTAATAGTAAGGCAAAAGCAAAAAAGATTATTCATCAAAAACTTAGAAAAGAAGTTATGGGTACAGACCTAAACAAAAAAGGGTTTGATGAAATGGCTTATGCTCACGAAAACTTTATGAACGCATTTAAAATGCAGACTGTGGTGGTCACTACCCCACCCACTGTTGAGAGCATACAGTACATAGAACCTAAGATTGAGCTTACCGATGTTAAAACTGTTAATAATTATAGGTCAAGAATATTAGCATCTTTAGGTGTTAGTTTCTTAATGGATTCGGGTAGCCAATCTGTATCCACTGCCGGAATATCTGTTGAACAGTTAATGAGAACCATCAATATGATTTCTGAACAGTTGGAATTTATTTTGCAAAAATGGTATCGCAATGTTTTAATTGACAATGGATTGCCTGTTGAGTATTGTCCTACTGTTAAAGTTATTGATACAGAAGTTCTTGATTTTGAACTTCGCAAAAGTCTTGCTACTACATTATACACCATCTTTAACGGCTCTATGGAGACAAGCCTTGGACTTCTTGGAATGGATGTTAGAGATGAAAAACTCAAACGTGTCCGTGAAAATGAAGAAGGTTATGAAGAAATCTTCAAGTGCAGACAAACCGCTTATACTTCAAGCGGTAGAGGTGAAATTACCGAAACCGAAAATAAGAGCGGCAGACCTGCTAATAGCAAAAACGAGGCGAAGCAGAGCTATGATAAGACCAGACAGGAGACATTGAAATGATGATTGAAATTAAGTGTCCTTGTTGTCAAAAACACATTCAACTCATCCTTTCTTCAAATAGGGACGCTGACGATAATGTCAGCGTCCTTTCAATTAAAGAAATGGATATTGAAGATACAAACAAACATACACAGGAGGAATTGGCTCAAGAGTTGTTTAATCAACAGGCAATTCTTCTTGGTGAGCAAGGTGGTGATTAAGTGAATACAGAAAATATAATTTTGGCAAGTGAAGTTGTTGAGATATCCGAGAGCAAAACCTATTTGGAGTTGACGAGTAGGATATGCTATTACGACGACACGAATGCAAACGGAGTTCTTTTACCATCAGAGAACGCAGAAGACAAAGCCCAAACTCTTGTAAATATGCCCGTACAGGCAAAATACAGAACAAACATTGCTGGGCTGCCTACTTTTAGCGGTCATGAGATGTATAAGGACGAAAACGGCAATGTAACACTTGGAACTGAGTCAATCGGTACACACACCGAGGTATACATTGAAAATGCTGACGTAAATGTTCATGGAACTATTAAGAATTTACCTTGTTTGTACGCAAAATACAGAATATGGAAGAGATATGAGAACTGTGTGGCTGCCGTAAGGCGGCTTTTTTCATTGGGAAAACTTTTTGGCAGTTGGGAAATTCTTATATCTTCATACGAGTTTAATGATGGCATAAAGCGTGTTACAGATTATGAGTTCTTAGCAAATACATTGCTCGGTTATGAATTTGCAACCCCCTCTTACGGAGTGGATGCAAAAGCACTGTCACTTTCGAGCACCGAAAACGAATGCTTGTTAGTTGCTGAAGCACTATCCCAAGACATTATAAGTCATGGTTTAGATATTGAAAATAAAGCAAAGGAGGATAACGATTTGCAGAAAAATGATGTAACTCAGGTTGTTGCTGAAAATGTAGAAAACACTGTTGTAGAAACTCCTGTTGCCGAAACAACAGAAACTTCTACTGAGACAACCGAAACAAAAACAGAAATTTCTCAGCTCACAGAATATGATTTGAGAAAGAAAATTCGTGAAGCTTGTAGAGCAAAGCTTGACAAATGGTGTTGGATTTCGTTCCACTTCCCTGTTGAGAAAGAAGTTTGGCTTGAAGTTGATGATCGTGAATCTGAACTTGATTTTGTTCGTATGACTTACACAGTTGACAACGATACTATCACAGTTTCAGAACCCGAAAATGTAAAACTTACAGTTAGTATCGCTGAAGTCAACACAAAAATTGCTGAACTTGAAGCCGATATCGCAATAAAGGCTGATGCAATTATCAAATCAGGTGAAGAGATTACAAAACTCAATGCTACTATCAGTGAACTTACTCCATTTAAGGATAAGTTTGAAAAGGCAGAGCAGGAAAGAATTGAGGCTGAACTTAAAGAAAAGAAAGATACTCTTATCTCTTCTATCACTAAGTCCGGTCATATTACAAAAGAAGAAATTGAGTCTTCTGAAGAACTTAAAGGTTTTGTAGATGCTCTTGATGAGAAGTCTTTAAAGGCTGTTCTTGCAGACAGATATATTGCTTCTTTGAGCGAGAATACAACTGAAGTTTCAGAAACAGAAAATAAAACAGAAACTGCATCTACAAATCTTGACGGTTTGGAAGATGAACAGATGAATGTTAAATCAATTATGAAAGATTACTTTGGTAAATAAGGAGGAATTTAAAATGTTAAGAGAATTGCAGACAACTACTGGAAAAGTATATGATGCTATGAACAAAGCTGCCGTAGCTATGGTTGTTGGTATGGGTGTTGTTAAAGATTACACAACAAACACTGTTGCCTTCCCTGAAAAAGCTACAGACAAGGGTATTTTCTTTGTTACAAAGGAAAAGAGAGCTGAGGGCGTTTACGCTAGTCTTGGTGAATTTTCTGATTACGAAGATATGTTTATGAATATCAAGGCTGACGAGGGTGTTAAGCTTATCGCTCCTGTAAAGGCTGAAAGATATGCAACAGACCAGTTTACCGCAGGTGCTGTAGCAGGTGACTATCTTGCTGTTGGTACAGATGGTAAGTTCGCTAAGTCTGAAAGTGCAACACGTTTTGTATATCGTGGCACAAAGAAAATCGATAGACACGACCTTCATGTTATTGAAGTGATTGACTAATTTAATAAAGGAGGAATTTATCAATGTTGAAAACAGAAATTGCTGAATTAATGAATAAAGACGGTCAGATGTTTGACATTGCTCAGAAAATTACATACAACAGAAATCTTTCTGCTGAGGAAAAAGAAGTTTCTGAGGTTTGCGATGCTTGGGTAAAAGAGATTGCTTCTAACGGCAACGACAAGGATTGCGAAATTGCATCTTTCATCAGACGTACAGTTAACGACGAAATCTACAACGCTCCCGATGAACTTCTTGATAGAATGTTTGATAGAGGCAATATCGGTGAGTTTGATGACTACGAAGTAACAAAAACACCTAAGAATACTCTTGAAGCTCACGATGCTGTTATTGGCGGTAACGTGGACAAGTCTTACATTGACTTCGAGATTCTCAAGCCTACTTGGAAGCATGCTCAGGTAGAGTTTGAACTTCCTTATGTTGAAATGAGACGTAACGGCTTTAAGTCTGTTGCTACTCTTACAAACTACGCTGTTGAAGCACTTAGAAATAAGCAGTTCTATGATATCTTTAATGCGGTTGACCTTGCTATTACAGGTGGTGAACAGGCTATTGCTGAAACAGGTTCTGCACCTTCTCTCGCTTCTTGGGATGCTTTCAGCCTTTACCTTTTAGATAGAGATTCTGCACCTGTTGCAATTACTCTTTCTAAGTACGCTCAGGCTCTTGGCAGAATGAGTGGCGCAACCGAATATCGTTCTGAGGCTATGAAGGACGACTTCAACAGATATGGTCTTGTTAAGTTTAACGATGGTATCAACATTGCTTCTATCTCTGGTGCTAAGAAACTTGCAAACGGCGAAAAACTTCTTCCTGACAAGAAAATATTCGGTGTCGCTGGAAAAATCGGTACTCTTGACCAGAAGGGCGATATCAGAGTTTACGAAACAATGGACAACAACGCTGAAAAGGTTAATGTTAAACTTACAGGCTTTGAATATGGTTACTGCATCAACGATATCGAAAAGCTTGCTAAGATTACAATGGCGAAATAATTTTGCTTTTGTTTTGGGGAGAGGTTAACGCCTCTCCCACCTTATTAAGAAAAGGATGATTTGAATATATGGCAATTAAGGATATGAAAACGATTAATTTGCTTAATTATAACGAGAATGTCGTTGCCGTATCTACGAGGCACGATAGTTATACTATTGAACCCGCTATTGACAGTAAAACACCAACAGTTTTCCCATTAACAGTCGATGAAATTATCTACATCAATGGTAATTCTGTTGCTTTCAAAAATGGTATTTTAAGATTTCCTAAAGATATTGAGCAGGAAGTTTATGAAAATCTTCTTAACATCCACAATTGGAGAGATTTATTCACCATTGAAGAGGTTGAGGATATCATTCTCGCTCCTACTGTCGAAAAGCTAAACAAACTTGTGGGTATCAAAGATAGTGGTATCTTCGATATGGTCAGAGGTGTATTTACTCGTCTTAAAAACACACCCGACAAAGATATTTCTCTTAGAGTTCAGGATATTATCAAGGCTCGTTCCGAAGAGTTAAGACGTGGCATTAGAAATACTGAAATTGTTATCAAACCTAAAGATGCAACTATTCCCGTTGCGAGCGACGAAGTTGATTCTCTTAAAAAGCAGAATGACGAGCTTCGCACCCAAATGGAAAATATGCAGAAAATGATGGAACAGATGATGGCAATGCAGAGCAATTTGGATATAGCAAAGGATAAGAATACCGACGAAACAGAAAATGCACAGCCGAAAAAGGCTGGTAGACCTAAAAAGACACAGTAGGAGGTGACTGCTTATCATGTCAACTTCTTTTGAAAAAATAATTGCTAAGTTCTTTCGAAAAATTGAGAAAGACAGAGATTTCTTTGCTTATTATAATGTTGATTTTAGCGAAGCAATGTCTTTGGCGAGAGAACAAGCAAATGGATATCTTCTTGAAGCAGTTGAAAAGTTGACAGATGAGTGTGTGCCAGATGTTGACTTTTTTGACTATGACGAGGAACTTCAAGAGTTCAACTTTGTTTTGACAAGCAAAGAGATTGGATTGCTTACTGATTTAATGAGAGAGGTTTATTTCGAGAGAGATTTTGTAACCCTAAAGGCATTTAAGATTGCGATGACTCCTTCCGACTTAAACCAATTCTCTCCTGCCTCTGAACGCAAAACCTTTACCGATATGGTAAATGGAATTAAGTCGGAGAATATCGGTAAGATATCTCAGTATTCGTCTGTAGACAGAAAAACTGGCAAGAAGAAGTTAATAAACTACAGCCAGTATGACGAGTAATGGGGGTGCTTATATGGATATAAGTTACTTCCAGAAAATTAACAATACATATGGTTCAAAAAGCAAACAAGAGGTTGATTTATACCTACTTAATAAACACGTTGATGACAGGTTTGCTGATACGATTGATTATCATATTGTAAAACGAAACGGGGAGCCATTTGAACTGTTGATTATTAAGGATACAGACAACAATACTTTTAAGAAAAAGATAAAGTCAAAACATTCTACACCCTTTAATTTGGGTGATTATATAGAGTGGAATAATCAAATCTGGCTTGTTACACTACTTGACAGTAATGATAAAACATACCATTCGGGCTATATGTATCTATGCACTGTTCCGCTTCGTTGGCAGAATTCAAAGGGTGAAATTGTTGAACGCTGGGCTTATTCAGAAGATTTTACAAAATATTCTTCGGGTATCTCAAGTAATAACACAACTACTGTAGGTGATAATCAATATGGCTTAACTCTGCCTATCGACGAAGAAACGAAAACTCTTAAACGAGATATGCGTTTCCCAATTGACTTTGACGATGCTGAAGAGCCTGAGATATATAAACTCACAAACCGAAAAGTTATGTTGAATAATAATTCGTACTTTGACCGTGGTGGCACAATGATTGCTACTATGTCATTTAATGAGTTAAATAAATCAACGGACAAGCGTGTTGTTATGTCTGACGGTAAAGAGGTTTGGATTTGTAATTATACAGAGCCTATCACTCCATCTGAAGAAGACGATGAAACGACAATTTTAAGTGGCACAATTACTGGTACGATATCCGGCAATAAAAACCTTAAAGTTGGTTTTAGTCGTACTTATACAGCCAATTTGGTTGACGAGGATGACAATGCAGTTGAGTGGTCTGATGAATTTAAGTGGAACATTGTGGGTGACTTTGAGGTAAGTTTGACTGAGAGCGGCAACAAAGTTGAGTTACTTGTTGATGACGAAGATTTAGTTGATGAAATGTTCAAACTTACACTTTGTCAGGGTGATAAAATACTTGATGAGATTGTTATTACAATCGTAAGTCCGTTTTAGGAGGTGGTCGTATGGCAAATAGTGAAATAATTACTGATTTAAAAAATGCAGTTGCAAAAGAAATTATGCAAGACGAAGCATTTTATTACGCTATAGATAGTCCTAAAATCTCGTCTGTAGAAGACCGAGACCAACTTACGAAGTACAACATATTTTCATACAACAAAAACCCGGATACCATTACAGATGTTACAACATTCTTAACTATTATGGTTCAAATTCCTAAAACATATGATAGGAATAATACTTGGGTTATGCCAAGATTAGAGATATGGATATATTCTCACAACGACCATATGGAAGTCAATAACATACCAAAGGTAACGGATAATCGCAATGATTATATATCAAAACTTTTAGATAAGAAGTTTAATGGTCGTGATACGCTTGGTGGTAGTAAGAACGATAAATATAATTTGCATTTATTTGGCAAGTTGGATTTGGTTCATAATGTTGAGGGTACATATTCACCAAAATTCTTATATCGTCAAATGATATTTGAAACAAAAGACCTCAACAAATCTCAGTGTGAAGAGTAGGTGGAAAATGTTTAAAAAGATTTTGAATAGGATTTCATCTACTTTCACAGGTAAAATTGTATTGTCGTTAGAAAATATTGTTATTGGACTAAAGACAATCAACGATAATTTTTCTTCTCTTATGAGGTTTTTAATGAAACCACCTGAAGAAAAGAAAGAACTTGTCTGTCTGTTTGAAGACAATGACGATACAAAAACATATCATGGATATAATGTGAAAATAAATGATTATATAACAATTCGACAACCATCTCTTGCCGAGATAACAGATTATGGCGAAAACAAGTATTACAGTATGGTATATACTCTATGCTATGTCGGCGCAGATTTAAAATGGCAGTTAGATGATATGGGAGTTGACTACACACAGATTGAAGATTTTGAATTGTTCTATTCTGTATTGCGTAGAGGTTTTGACGTTGAAAAAACAAAGATATTGTTTGGAGATGTTATTGATTTTTCAAAAATGCAGTTGATGTATAATAAACAACTTGAAGAAGTTGTGATGGTGCAAGTTTTGGAGGATGGTAGTTGTCTGCAAATTGACAGATATGCCTATACCTGCATCGTTAGTGTGTTACGTAAAATGCATAAAATCAAAAGGAATGATGAGTTGCCGGGTAATGAAACAACAAGGCAAATTTTGATCGAGGATGCTCGTGAAGAGTATGAGGCAAGCAAGGGCAAACCTGCAAAATCATATTTACTTTCTTTAATATCTTCTGTGGTTAATTCAGAAGGGTTTAAACGGAACGACGAAACGGTATTTAATATGAAGATATATGCATTTATGGATAGCGTGGCTCGTATAGGAAAAATTAAAAATGCAGAATTGCTACTACAAAGTGGTTATTCAGGTTTTGGTATAGATTTAAAGAAAATCAATAAAGATGAAATAAATTGGATGGGAGACCTCGAATAGAGGTCTCTTTTTTATATGCAAAAATATAAGGAGGAAATATTATGGCTATTAATGTAAATGAATTGGTTCTTGATAGGGTTCGCAGTTTGATTTTTACTGATTTAAGCGATGGTTCTGTAATCGGTCGTTTAACCAAGTTAGAAGATCCTTCGCTTCAGACTGCCGCTGAGGCAGAAAAGGTTTCGGATGCACAGGGTGCATTGATCACTAAACTGTTCCGCGCAAAAACCGGACGTTTTGAAGCTACAAACTCTCTGTTTAGCATGGATTTGCTTGCGCAGCAGTATGGTACTGAAAAGGAAATAGCAAGTAATGATAAGAAGATTATTACTCCGTGCGAGGAGATTCTTACTGTAGAAGGGGGTAAGATTACTTTGTCTCATACTCCTAGCAACGAGATTAAGTATATCTATAAGCTGGAGAGTGGAAATTCTGCAAAGAAATATACGGTAGGTTCTTCTGCTACTGCGGAAGAATTTACTATCAATGGCGCAGAGGTTACTGTTCCTACTGGTGTAACGGGTAAAATTTACGTTGAGTATGAATATGAAGCAGACAGTGCTGTAAAGGTTGAAAATAGAACAGATAAATTCCCCGGTACTGTTGGCGTTAAGATCTTTGCAATCTTTAGAAATGAATGCAACGATAATATCAAGTATGCTGGTAGTATTGTCGCAAAGAAGGGCAAGATTGATCCTTCTTCTATTGATACCGCACTTACTTCTACAGGAAAGCACTCTTTTGCAATTGACTTTATGAAAGATTATTGCGATGAGGATAGCTCTTTATTTGACGTAATAGTGGCACAGTAATTATTACCAATATATTTGTTTAAATGCGAGGGTGTATTTATAATATGCCCTCGCATGAATTAAGGAGGAATTATGTCAAATAAGATAAATCATTGGTGTGTAGTATGCGGAACTGGATACCACGCATGTGACACATGTGATGAAATCAAATCTTTTATTCCGTGGCGGGCTCTTACAGATACAGTGGAGCATTATCAAATATTTTTAATCTTAAAACAATTCAACAATGGAATGATTAGTAAGGAAGAAGCAAAATCTATGCTTTCTGGACTTGACCTATCAAAAAGAGACACTTTTAAAGAAAGTGCAAAAAATGTTTTAAGTGAAATATTCAAAGAGGAAAAACAAACTCGTAAAACCGTAAGAAAAAAGCCTGTTGAAGATACAGTGCAAAACAATGACGATATTGATGTCAGTGTAGATGTTGATGCAGAAAATGAATAATTTGAATAGTAATATACCTAAGTTTTTATAGGGGAGATGCTATTCATTTCATAGTTTCTCCCCTATTTTTTACTTTTTTGAAAGGGTGTTTTAAAATAAAAGCAATAAGTGAATTAACTGGAAAAGAATATGAAATGGAAGATGTTGTTTGGTATGGCAATGCATTACAAGCTGCTCAATACTATCTATGGAATTGTGTTCCTGTAGATATAACTGTTTCCCCTCAGACAAAAAGATGGGCGTTTGCCTTTACTAAAGAAGATCATAAAAAATATATCGGCAGATGGAATGAGCAAAAATACAACAAAAATATGGAGGATTAACTATGATTAACTGGAAAGTACGTTTTAAAAACCCTGTGTTTATAGCACAGTTAATATTGTCAATACTTACTCCTATTCTTACATATATGGGTATAACAGTTCAGGATTTAACATCTTGGGGGATGGTGCTTAATGCACTTAAGTGTGCAGTTGCCAATCCTTATGTATTAGGTCTTATCGTGGTTTCTGTATGGAACGCACTTAATGACCCAACAACTGCCGGGCTTGGAGATAGTACAAATGCACTTACCTACTCCACTCCTAAAAAGGATTAAGGAGAGGATGGGTGTGTATGAATGGAAGCGATAAGAGAATTACTTAAACTTGATTATGTTGCTGTTATTCTCGCTGTTTTCATCATAATGTCTGGTGTAATTGCTATATACACTATAATTGGTAAGTTTTCTGAGATTATAAAAAAGCCAGTAGGTTGGGTAAAAAAGAAAAATGAAGACCACGATATGCTTTTGAGGCATGATCAAGAAATTAAGGATTTAGCAAAAAAACACAAGACAGACACTGATAAACTAAGCGGCGAAGAAAGCGAAATAAGAAAAGACATTACAAAGCTGACCAATATGTTTTTAGATAAACAGATTGACGATATGAGGTATGAGATTTTAGACTTTGCCTCTTCCCTTTCTTCTGGGAGAAAACATAATAGGGAGTCTTTTGACCATATTCTTCGTATCTACAAAAAATATGAGCAGATACTTAAAGACAACAATATGAATAATGGTCTTGTTGAAGAAAGCATAGCCTTTATAAGAGAAAGGTATAAGTCAGATTTGAATAATGGCGAAGTTAAATAAGGCAATAGATTATAGGTTTTAAAGAGAGGGTGTTAATTTAGGTTAGCATCCTCTTCTTCTATTATTGTGAGGTGTTTGAAATAGCACAAAACGCAGGAAAAGTATTTGAGTCGGATATTAAATCCAGCGTCCCGGATAGGTGTTGGTTTTACCGGCTGAGAGATAATGCCTCCTCCTTTGCTGGTGGAGACAAAACACGATTTACGAGTAGCAATATTTGTGACTGTCTTATTTTGGACGACAAAACAAGAACGCTGTTTTTGGTCGAGTGTAAAAGCACAAAAGGCACCTCTATCCCCTTAACTATGATAAGAGAAAATCAAAGAAGTGGGTTGGTAGAAGCAAGTCAGCATTGTTTGGTCGCAGGTCTGCTCGTGAATTTTAGAAACGAAAATAACGACACGTTTTTTATACTAATTGATGATTACATAGATATGGTTAATAACCTTAATAAGAAATCATTCAATGTTAAAGACCTAATAGAAAACGGAGCTGTTAGGGTTGAATGCGATAAAAAACGCAGTCGATGGAAATATAATATTGAAAAATTAATAGATGAAATGCACTTATAGAAAGAGGTGAATAGATTGCCAGTTTTAAAAATGTCAAAAGACAAAACCTTGGTGATTACAAAGTCAGGTAACACATATCAAGATGAAAATAATGCAGAAACTATCAAGATTATCTTGCCAAAAGAGATTAACAGCATCGACCTAAAAGACTGTTATATTTACCTAAGTTTTATCAATCAGCAAGGGGTTGGCAATGTAAGTGATTTGACTGAATATGTTACAGACTATTTAGAAGATTATTATGTAATTGACGTGCCAATGTATCAGATGTTTACTTATGAGCCGGGTACGGTTGAAATGTGGATTAAGGTATTACACACTCCTACTAAAATGGTTGCAAAAACAAACGAGGTTACATATACCATTAAACCACATAAGGAAATCGAGGGTACTATACCTGAGCAGGAAATGTCTATTATAGACGGCTTAGTTATGAAACTTGACTCTACTGCAATTAAGGTTGATGAGGTTATTGGCAGGGTTCAAGATATTATTGATGGCGAAGAACAAATAGTTCAACCTATGTTAATTGCAAAAGTTAATGAAGAAAATGAAAGCGAGGAATAAACTATGATTACAATTATTAGATGGTGGATTTATAAAGCAAAGGTTATTAAATTGAAACTTGGCGTTGTTACGATTGTTGAGCAGTTGCTTAAAGAAGTAACTAAGAACGGCGATGATATTCAGAAGAAATTTATTGCCGAGTTTGCTAAACTTATTCATGAGGATAATAAATCTAGTAAAGAGTGATGAAATGACTCTTTTATTAGCAAAATCGAGGTGATGTAATTGGCTCAGGTTATAATCAAAAACCCTAATGATTTAATAAAAATACTTGATGCTCGTGTATCTCAAGCTCTTAAAATGACACAGGATTTTATTTATAAGGCAATTATGACGGAGTTAAACAATTATTATCACGAGCCTGTCTTTCATGGTGGTAGTAGTATTCCTGTAGTATATGATAGATTATATAAAATGCTCAACAGTATTGTTAAAACAGATATTGTACGGTTTGGAAATGGCTTTAGCTGTACAGTTGGTGTTGATGAGGAGTATCTAAATTATACATATCCCGGCGGTGCAACAGGTCAAAAAGTCTGGGAATGGGCTAATGCTAATACTCATGGTGGAACTGTCGAGGGTAATTTAGAAGTATGGAATAATGCCATGGATAGTCTCGGTGGAGAACAAGGAATTATTAATTTAATGAAGCAAAATTTAAAAAAATGTGGGGTGCCTATCATGTAGGCACTCTTTTTATTATGTCTATGGCTCCCTCTTTCTAAATGGGAGTATTTTTATGCAAATTTTTAGAAAAGGAGGAGAATAAATATATGGATAATGATTTTAAAGTTTTGCTACAAGCGGTTATTGATGCAAGTGGTATTGGAAAGTCAAGTCTTGACGAAATTCAAAAAGTTTTAAATAAATATCATTTAAACTTGACTGCCGACTTGGATAAGGCTAAACTATTAAAAACAATTAAGCAGGTTGCTCCGCAAATCGAAAAAGAACTTAAAGAGATAACAGGCATTGATATAAAGATATCCGATGAATCTTTGATAAAGAGCATTAATCAGATTACTCGTGATGCCGAACGGGCTGCTTCAAAATTAAAAGAAGTCCAATTTAAGATGGATAACGGGCATGGCGTTAGTGAATATCAGAATAGAATTAAATCTCTCGTCCAAGACTTTGAAAAGTATGGTGTTTCAACAAAGCAGGCAGAAAATGAGACGCTTAGATTACAAGAGATTTTTGGACAAATGAAGACATTATCCGGGCAAGAACTAATAAGCGAAGCGGATAAAATAGAGCAAGAGTTTAAAGCTGTCAAAGTGTCCGTAGATGAGGCAAAATTCTCTTATGATAAGTTTAGCCAACCTGTATCTAATGAAAAGGCTACATCCTTAATAAATCGTATTAATACATTCTTGACTAAAAACACAAGGATAACGAAAGAGGCGCGTGCTGAATTAGAAGGTTTTATAAGTGAAATTAACAGAGGTGTCAATGCAAATCGCTGGAATGAAATTAACGGCTCGCTTAAAAAGACCGAAAATTCTATGCGGGGATTAGGGAGACTCGGAGCATCTTTTAAAAATCAGATGGAACAAGCGGCTACCAGTTTTGCACAGTGGTTGTCTGTAAGTTCAGCCGTTATGCTTATGGTGTCTAATACTCGCGAGGCGGTTACCGAGTTAAAGAATTTAGATAGTATTCTCACCGAAATCAGCAAGACATCGGATTTAACGGAATCTCAATTGAAAAAAGTTGGCAAATCAGCTTTTCCAACTGCGTCCGAGTATGGTAAGAAAGCAAGCGACTATTTAACCGGCGTTCGGGAAATGTATCGTGCCGGATTTAAAAATGCGGAAAAGATGGCGGAATTATCCGTATTAACACAATCTGCCGGCGATATGAATATACAAAACGCCAACGACTACCTTATGGCTACCAATGCTGCTTATAAGTACAAAGAAAGCATTGAAGAGTTAAATAAGGTGTTGGATTCTCAGAACTACATAACCAACAATTCAGCGGTTAACATGCAAGACATGGCTGATGCTACTTCTGAGGCGGCATCGGTGGCGTCTGAGTACAGAGTTGGCATTGATGAGTTATCTGCTTTGATCGCAACGGTTGTTTCTAAGACAAGAGAAAGTGGCTCTGAGGCAGGGACCGCAATAAAATCTTTATTCATCAATTTACAAGATACAACTTCAAAGCCGGTCGTTGAGGCTTTTAATTCAGTTGGTATCTCTATGACGAAGATGGTTGACGGCTCTGAGAGACTGAAAACGCCGATTGAATTACTGAAAGAATTGTCTGCTGCATTTAAATCGCTGCCTGATGGCGATATAAGAAAAGCTAATATTCTTACAGATATTGGAAAAAAATACCATGCTAACACGTTGGCGGCAATTCTCTCGGACTGGTCTAATTTTGAAGATATGCTCAAACTGTATAGCGATCCTTCCGCTAGCGGGTCTGCGCTTAGAGAAGCAGAGAAATCTGCAAATAATCTAGAGGGGAGTCTTAATAGGCTCAACAATACGTGGACGGATACTGTTGGAAATATTGCTAATGCCGACATATTAAAGAATGGTGTCAACTTTTTAAATGAATTACTTGGTGTAGTAAACAAGCTTACAGATAGCCTAGGTTCTGTTGGTTCAATTGGTGCTATTACTGGAGTGGTTCTCAACAAAAGGCTGGGTCGAAATATCGCATTTTTATCTTACCAAGGCTAAATGGATTGGCGAGGCTCAGCGACACATCTCGTGCTAGAATGAAAGATGTCTAGGAAAACACAAAGACAAATGGATACGAATAGGTATTTATTTTAAGATGTGTCAATGTTGTAAAATAAAATAAATAAACTGCATGGTAAGGTGCGGACTGTTATATGTCTAAGTGTGACTACTTAGACTTGGGAATTGGAAACAACCCAACGAGGACGGGGAAGGCTCTTGGGACTCTATAATATAAACAAGATGACCCAATCCGCAGAGGGGCGTACTGCTTTGGCAAGTGCCACTCCCATCGACTATTAGACAGACACGGGGATGGAAACAACTACGTGAAGATATAGTCAGCCCACCAACCTTGAGTAAGTTGGTAAAAAGTCATTCGTTTGCCGTATGCGAAAGCCGATATGCGGTGAGTTCTACTACTCCTTCTAAGATTTGAGTGTGAGACAAATTTTAGATAAAAGTAACGGAAAATGTTGTTGACCGCTTGAAATGTTGTATAATGTCTGCTATAATAAGTATGAGAATACTAAAGAAAAGTGGTCGTATGAATGAGGTCGAAATCTCAAAAGAAGAAAAACTGTATATATAACGTATGTCAGTTGCCAAAAAATAACAATGCGTACTTATTTCAATTAATCTATGCCGTGATTACTGCGATTATATTAGGAGGAAATAGGAACGAGTTCACGCTTATAAGCATATTATTGTATATAGCACCATTTTTGATTGATCTTACGCAAAATGAAATTGAAAGCAAAGCATATGGTTCTGTGAGAACGTTACTGATACTCGATGATATACTCCTATTGATATTCGCTATATGTGGAATGTTTGTTATGGACGAAAGTGAGCAATACTTCACGATCAAAGAAACAGCGATGCTTTTTAATGGTTTTGCCATCGGCAAACAAATAATATTTTTTATGTGTTTTGCAAATATCGTTGTTCCTCTGCTATTATATAAGGTTGTTCCGTGCCAGGCTGCCGCCAAAACATTTGAAATGGTTGAAGAAATAGTAGGCGACAAGAAATTTGAGGACGAACAAAGAGAGAGGGTGTTCAAATGATGTATGTAATCGCTATAATAATTATGTTTTTAATCATTGGAAATTTATTGGCTCAAATAGTGTTGATACAAAGCACTCCCGGATTTAAAGTTGTGAAAAAATACCCGTTAATCGTCATTAGACTGTATTACGGATTTTTCGTTTATTTGCTCTTTAGCAAGAAAAATGACTTTGAGTTAAAATTGAGGTATGTGTTTCTACCTAACAAATTTGCGATGTTTGTGCAATACCTCTGTATTTGCTTAGAAAAATATCTTGCGTCACATCCACAAAGAAAGGCTGTTTGCAGAGAACATATGGCTGCGCGTTCAACGAGAAGGGGCATATATATGGATGCAGAACAAAATTTGCTCTACGCATAAGATGCTGAGAAGCTTATGCTCCTTTTTTGGGGCTGAATAGTTCGCACAAGCGGCGTGTTCGTTTGTGAAATCTGTAACTAAAACTATTCTGTAACTTTAAAAGGCGTCCTCTTTTAAGAGGGCGTCTTACTTTGTGTACTAAAAGACTATAACCATAGCAATACTTCATGTGCGATGATAAGTGATTACGCATTACTACAAGAAAGGATTGAAAAATGCCATATTTTGTATTATAATATACCTATCGAAACAGTTTGGGGGATATGGCATGAGATTAAAATATATGTATTATTTGTTGAAAAAATCAATTGTAGACCTCAATGGTTTACAGTTAAAAGAAGAAACCAAACAAGATCACGGGTCTACTTATTATCGTGGATTTGTCGGGAATTGGAGGTCGGCGCGGAGAGCCTTAACGAGTGTTAGCAGAATACCTTTGTTTAAAAATTTTTGTGAAGAAATTGTTAACGACGAGGAATTCTCTTATCGCCTTAGGGGAGATCGTGATTCTTTTTACATTCCTCACTCGGTTTATTTGAAATACAAACCACTATATGCTGAGTTTTTAACCAAAGTTGATGCCATCATTTCTTTCTGCGAAGATGCAGGATTCGATATCTCGGAGCCGGGATTCGATATTAAGATGCCACACACTGAAAGCTTTGGAGAATTTTCCGATAATTTTGCATTACTCAGTAAGGCAATCTCCCAATGCCCATATTTGAACTGTGATAACGAAAAAATCATTCTCAAAAAGACGGACATTGGTTCTATATGGTTTGAGTTTTGTATTGCAGCAACAGGAACTACATTCATTCTCTCAAGCCTTGCTAAAATCGTTGATAAATGCATAAAAATCAAATCACATCGTATGACTGTCAGACTCCAGGAGGAACAATACAGAACCGCAAAATTAAAGGGAGATCTGCTTGAAGCCGTAATAGAGGCTAATAAGGAAGTGATGAACACTGTGGTGTCTGAATGTGTGTCTGAACTAAAAGAGGAAATTCCAAATGTGTCCATTAACAATGAGGATGAGAACAGAATAAAATATACATTAAACTCTATTGCCTCTTTAATGGACAAAGGAATGGAGATCTATGCCTCAATAGATTCTCCTGAAGAAATCAAAGATCTTTTCCCGTCCGCAGATGAGATCACCGCGCTTCCTCTTCCTCCCAAGTTGTTGGAAAACAAATCCGCCGTAGAATAGATATAATCAATGATTATTGCTGGCGGTACAACTGAAACAGAGGTGATATTATGCCAGTAATTATTGAAAGAATTATAGCCATTGAAAGAGCAGAAACAGATGCTTTTATCAAAAAGCAAGACAGGCGTCTTGAAAGATTAAGAGCAATGGAGCGAAAAACGGAGAATAATATAATGTAATCCTGAATACTTTTGTGGACAGGATAGAGGGCAAGGTTTATGCCCAGAATATTTATATGCAAAGGCGAAAACACCATAAATCATGAATTTTATTGTGCTTCATATGGAGAATAATATAATGGAATAAATTATATTCTAAAAAAATGTTGCATTTTTCACCTAAATCTGATATAATACTAATGAACCAATTATTTGTTTCGTTGGTTTATATAGAATCATTTGGTTTTTGCCTGTGGTTCTTTAGACTATGACGGAGCTGCTTGGCTTTCGAGCCTTCAGCTCCATTAGACTTTATAGAGGTGTTAAAATGTTAAGAGCAATGGTTTTTATTGATTTTGAAAATTTTGAGATAAACAAAAACAATTATTATAAATCTATAGCTACAGATAAAAAACATGTAGTTCTTCCAAAATTAGACTATAATATAATTCCACAAGAAATAGTAAAAAGTTTATCTCAAAAACACATATTAGTAAAAACATTCTTATTTGCACCTAAGCCAGATGAATTTTTAATGAAAGACGAAAGACGTAAAAGTGTATATGATTGGATAAACGGAATGAGAAACCAAGATTATTTTACTATAATCGAAGGAAAACATTCTGCTAGACCCGTAAACGGATATACATATAAAACAATGTCAATAGACAAGCCACAGTCATTTTATGTTGAGGAAAAAGGCACAGATATAAATGTGTGCACACATTTAATAACAAAAGGATTTATGAACGCATATGACACAGCAATTATAGTTAGCGGAGATACCGATTATATTCCTGTTATGGATGTGTTAAATACACTCGGTAAAAACATTGTAGTTGTTGGTATAAAGAATCAAAATCTAACACAATTTAAACATCATTCTGATGCTCAAATTACACTTGATGAAAAGTTCTTTAATAAGTGTTTGAGAAAGTAAATATACACAACAAATTAGACCACATCAAACGACGTGGTCTTTTATTATGCCAAAATTATCGAAATAAACAACTTAAAACACCTCAAACCCGCATTACTACGCCGTTTTCGGCATTTTTTTATTCGATACTAACTTCGCAAGAATGGCCCAACCATGCGGTTTATAAGGGATAAAATTATTATAGCACACTAAAAACGGGTGTTATTTTAATAAGAATTATGTATAGGAATTTTAACGAGAGGATTTGATTTGATGAATGACTGGATAGACGAAAAAATCATTGACCCGATGAATAGGTGGGCTGAGAAACATCCGTGGTTTCCTTTGCAGTTTTCAATATTCTCGCTTATTGTTTCATTTTTAATTCCAATATTAAGGTTGTTATAGAAGGGAATGATATGTATACTTAATCTATTTGAAAAGTTAAAAGAGAGATTTGCGGATAAATCTTACGATAAGTTTACGACATACAAGTTATCTGACACCATAAAGGTCGTTGTAATAACGCATTACAATAAACGTAGTGTGCCGACATATAGATGGTCTTATATGGCTGATATGGATGGCAACCGTTTAATATTAAGCATTTTGAGTTAGCTGCTTAATTAAAATTGTTACCACTACATTTTGGACAGAGTGGCACAGTTTATGAATATCGCCCTACCGTTTCAACGGTAGGGCGATACCACATTCGTTAGTAAGGTTCTTTTGTTATTTACCGACTCACTAAGGCAATAAAAGAAACTACAAGTGACACGACCGTTAATATTGTGAAAAACTTTAGCATCCGCTGAATGCTTCTTAAAGATTTTAGTTGTTCAGCCTTTATCAGCAATTCAACATCTTCATCAGAAATATCGTCGGATAAGACTTTGTACTCTGTTGTTCCGCCGTAAGCTGAAAAGGATTTTATGGTAATATCGTTTTCATTTAATGGTTCGTCTTTTGTCGTTTCCTTTGAATCGAGAATTTCTAACTCGCCTAATTCTTGAATAAGTTTTTTGTTTTTTATTGTCACAGGCACACACCTCTTCTTATATGATTTGTTTTTACAAAATCTGGTTTTCACATTATATCATATGTATATATATAAGTCAACAACTCACACTTTTGGACTAATTGCTTTTATTGTGTACTGCTTGCCAAATGGAACAATAAAGGCAGCTTTGAAACCATTTTAAAAAAAAAACAAATAGAAATTTCCGATGAGGCCACTGAAAAACTCAAAGAGATTGGGCAATTAAGTAAAACGAGCATTCCGGTCGGTGTTGCCGAATGGGAAAAATACTCAGATGCCGTACACGTATCGGATGTTAATCTTAAGAAATTTCTCATAACCTCAAACGAGGTGTATAAAACTAAAGACATAGAAAACTATATACGATTTTTAGAAGAAGAAAGCAAAGCGTTGGACGCCGCAACACTCAAGACAAAAGCTTTGGCGGTTGCAAAAAACTTGCTGGTCAATATCGGTATGGCGGCTCTTAGTTATGGGATTTCCAGATTGATTACTGCATATGGTGACTACAAGCAACACATTCGGGATGTTGCAGACGAAATGTCAGAACAGTCAAAAAAGAGTTCCGAATATGCTCAGAATCTTTTAATTATTAAAGAACAATGTGCTAACGGCACCAAAAGTACCAATGAGCTTACTAGTGCTTTTGCAGAACAGCTAAAGACAATGGGGTATACAGGAAGGCAAATAGACGATTTGGTCAGCAAATACAGTAATTTGTCAGAAGCTATTAACGAAGCGACAAAGAAGGCGTTACAAGATGCGAGAACCGACGCTTATGCGAGCATAACAACGGCAGGCAGATCGCTAGAGAGTTCTGCAAAAGGCGGCGCGTTTGACGATATTATTGTGACGAATACTGGTACTGGACATCAGAATTTGGACGAACAAATTCAGAGTATCCTTTCTAAAACAGGAGCAAGGGCACAAGGAGCGTGGGATTGGACTGCAAGAGATCCTTCTGCCGCTGGACTTTATAAATATTATAAAAGTCTTCAAGAGGTTTCTAGGTTGATGCAGGAAACGGCTAATGAAACAAAAGATTCTTCTTTGTTGGACTTAGGATATCCCGGAAAGAAAACGGTATACGGAGAGGTTTCCGAGGCATTAAACAAGCTATCTGAATCGGCGGATTTGTATGGCAATGCGCTAGAAAGACTGCATGGTATTGATGCACAGATTGAACTTTCTGATTATTTAAAGACTCACACCATCAATTCAAAAGAATCGTTTGGTGATTATATAGATTCGATAAAAAGCAGTAAAGAATATTCGGAAGAGTATAGAGATGTTTTATTGGATGTTGCAAACAAAGCTTTTCCAGAGTTCGCTTCTGCAACACGAAGCACCTCTAGTGAAGTCAACGCCTTTACCGAGATATTATCACAGTCCGCAACGGCGTCTGATAATATTGGAAAACTCAGTTCTGCATTTAGCCAGTTGTCGAGTGATGGCTATATCACTATTAAAGCTATTAGCGAAATTAAAGAAATCGTTGGCGGAAGCGTTGATAATTGGCAGGACTACGAAATGGTATTATTGAATGCCAAGATAGGCTCCGAGGATTTCAACAACGCTATGACAGATCTAACATACAAGATGCTAGATCAAGCACTGGTAGGGAAAGACCTATCTGACATCTCTGAAGAGTACGTTGCCCATATCTTAAAAGAAAACGATGTTGCCAACGCTACCGCCGTTGCACACGAATACCTTTCATATGCGAAAGCGCAAAACTCCGCAGAGTCAGCAACATTGGCGTTAGCGGCGGAGGCTGATTCTGTTAACCTAGCATTAGAGGCGGCTCAGTGTGGGCTAACTGAGGAACAGTTTAGGAATCTTATGATTCAACAGATTTTGTTTAATCAAACAAATCTTGATATAGAGCAGAAACTTGAGGCGTTGCAACAGTTAGGGTTTTATGCAAATTGGACTGCCGAGCAATTATCCAAGGTTCAAAGCACTACCATTACATACTCCGATGGAAAGTGGTGGGTTAACTCTTATGGGGAGGATGCCGATGGTAATGGAGAAAAAGATTATCTCGGATCACAAGAATACAAAGGATATCAGCCGGCCGTAAACCCGTCTGACTTTAAATTTACAACTCCAAACTATTCTTCTAAATCCAGCACGGCTAAAAAGGCTGAGGATGAAGCTAAGAAAGCCGCTGAAGAAGCCAGAAGGGCTGAAGAGGAACGCATTAGAAAAGAACTTGATCAGTTAAAGGCAGGTCTTGAAGAACGAGAAAAGCTTCTTTCTAAATACAAGGAAAGTGTTGATCTGACTGATTACGGTTTGGATTTGGCTGAGGAAAACAACTTTGCATTAAGGGTAGATTTGCTCAATAACAAAATGTCACAGTTGACAATGTACGGTCAGGCGATGCGCGAAGAGTTTGACAGAGTAGCAAATATTATCCCTGAAACCGGAGATCAAGCTGATGCACTAGCTTCTCATCTTGAAACGTTGGGCAGCGATATGAGGGAGAATGTTAAGACAATCCGCGAAACACAGATTGCTATGCAAAAGTTAAAGGTTGAATCCATCTCTTCTATTGGCGACACATATTTAGACGACATGAATCGAGAATTGTCCAACATTGAAAAAAGGATTGAACTTCTCAACAAAGATAATAAAAAGGATTATGAATATACAAATCAAATCCTGCAAATGGAGATGTTCTTACCTTCCTCTTCTTCTACATCTAGAAGTAAACGTTCCAGAAGTAATGCTGATAGAGGTGTCATATCAAAAGAACAAGCGACACAAGATGTTTTGAATCAGATGTTTAAAAAGCAGATTGAAAAGAACGAAAACTTACGTGAAGAAGAGCGTCAGGCGTTACTTTCCGATATGGAAACCATGCGTAATGATATGGCGCTTAATATCGGTGCCGCTACGACACAGTATGACAACTACGGCAAAGACATTTCGAAAATGACGGATTCCTTAACGGACTACGTAACAAAAACCATAAACGGCATGAGCTTGGTCGTTCCGAAACCTGATACAAGCAACTTCCAAAAGGCCGCAAGCGAGATTAAAGTTGCGCTAAATGAAATCAACGATCTTTTAGGTGAGACTCCTGGCAAATCCCAGGGTGAAGGCGGTAGCATCGGCTCTGTAGTTGCCGGAAGATTGAATGGTTTGAGCGGCGGCGCAAAGGGTGTTGGTGCCGTTGCTTTTGCCAGAACTATGCTGGGAACGCCTTATGTTTGGGGAGGCACGAACAAAAATGGAGTGGATTGTTCCGGATTAACCTATTTAGCATATCAAAAAATGGGTGTTGATATTGGTCGTACAACATATTCTCAATATGCAAATACGGCTAGAATATCTAAAGATCAATTACAGCCCGGCGATCTTGTCTTCAGTCGTTTTGGTGCAGACGGCAAGAGTGGCCCCGCGCATGTTGGTATGTATATTGGAAACGGCAGGACGATTGAATCGCCGAGGACAGGTGATGTTGTTAAATACGGTTCTATCAACAAATGGGAGCAGTTTGGACGACCGTTTTATGCAAGCGGTACGCCGAGAGGCAATGCCCTTGCGTGTAGTTATGGTATTGCCGGTGAAAACTTTAAGCCGGAAATACTGATTGACAAGGCAACGGGAGAAACAAAGTATATCGATAAGCCGACTATCATTGATCTTACAAAAACAGACGTTGTTGGTGAGAAACAGACGGCAAACATGCCTAAGTTTGCTACTGGTACAATCTCCCCTATGGAAATTGCCGCATACATCAGACGAAACTATCCTGAGATTACCAATGCTGGCATCGCTGCAATTCTCGGCAACATAGAGCAAGAGAGCAGCTTTAATCCAAAAGCAAAAACGATTGAAGCGTATGGCAGTGGCAGCAACAGACAGATCGCACGCTGGGGATTATTCCAGCTAGACGATGAACGCATCAAGGGCTGGAGCGACATTGTTAATAATGCTCCATGGCAGCGACAAATTGATACGATGCTTGGTGAGGGTCGCTATCAAAACTCCGGAATGGGTAGTTTGAGCAAATATAATGTATGGAAAAACGTCTTAACGAATGCCAATCTTAGTGCCGGTGATGCCGCTAAGATGTTTGACTCGTTATATGAGCGTTCCGATGGTAAAAGTTCTACAAAACGTGCCGCTAATGCAGAAAAGTATTTTCAGCAATTGTCGGATAACACTTCTGCAATTCGGTCAAACACAGAGGCGATTCAAGATATCGATCTTAATCGGACAAAGATCGGTGAGATTCAAGGATATGTTCAGGAAGCAGCTGATAAGATTGATAAGTCTCTCTCTTCTACTCGCCTAAATCAGATTGGTATTACAGCTGACGATAGTTTGTCTCCGAGAGAGAAAACTTACCAATTGTTTGAAGTGTATGAGCCAACGGCAAAAAACACGGCTAAGACAGGAACCGAACTTTGGACAACGTTGTATAATGAGTTTGTAGACTGGTTTAGCAAGACAGAATCCGGAGAAGAGATTTACAGTCAAGAGATCTTTGATCAATATGTTGACGGTTTGGATAAACTTAAAGATAAGGTTGTTGAAACTGAGGAAGATCTTGTCAACTTAAAGGACACTATTATTGGTTATTTGGACGAGGATTTATCTAAACTCGACCAATATATCGATGATAGAAACTTTTTCAATGATTGGGAACTGTATGGCGACACACAGATTAAAGCGATTCAGAGACAGATTGATGATGTTATTGAAACCTATGAGCGCGGTGTAATGTCTGTGACGGAATACAATAACCGTATTAAGCAGTATGAAAAGGATTTGTATTCTGTATACAAGGATGATTTGACAAATAATCTGAACGACCAATTATCAAAACTTGGTTCGTTTAGGACATTACTACAACGTCAATTTGATATCACAAACTCTATCGCAGATGCGCAACACGAACTTGATAAGGAACTTGCAGCGTCTAAAGCCATGTATGAGTGGGTTAATAAAGATACTCAAAAGCTGTTGTTTAATCAGGAAGATTACAACGCACTGACCGAGGAGCTTACATTCATACAGGAAAGATCGTGCCAGTTACAAAAACAATACAACGCAGAGATTTCTGGTGCAACCAGTGAGAATCTGGATGCAATAACTTCTAAATACGAGGCACAATACGATGTCCTTATGAAGAGTTATGAAATCAAAAAGGCTGATTTAGAGATTCTGAAAAAGCAACAACAGTTAAATAACGTCCTCAAAGAGCGTAATGTCAGAATGTTTGTTAATGGCGCATGGCGTTGGGTCGCAAATACACAGGATGTTATCAACGCGCAGAACGAATTATCTGAGGCACAATATCAGAAATCGCAAGCACAGACTTCTCTTACTCAGACACAGGAGATGGGGCGTTTGACGCTGGCAGAAAACTCTCTCACAACGACAATCAATAATATCGAAAATGGTATTGTTGATTTCGATTCGGAGGTTGGCGGTATCACAAAGTCTCTGAATAAGATTAAAGTAGACGGACTTCCTGAATTGGAAGGTGTGTTGGGTGACGCAAGCAAAGCGATTTTGGATTTTGTCAAAGACATCAAGAATGCGAAAATACAGACTCCGATATCCTACTCAGACGATCTGGATTATTCGGGTGAAATGCAGAATCACGCATACTCTTCTTCCGGCAACTCCTATCTGAACAGTCAGAGAAACAAGAAATCGGAATCTGAATGGTTGGGATATGACAAGTTTAATCATGTTGATGGTTCAAACTACGATCCTGTTGGAGACGCATATAATAAAATCAATTATATGCAGAGGATTTTGGATGCTGCCAGCCGAGGAGACGTTGACACCGCTCTGCGTGAAAACCGACATCGTAACGACAAGATAGACTATATTGGTGGAGATCAATCGTCAAAACTCACTGATATGGGCGTTAAAAACCTCGTTGCAAATAAAATGAAGGCGTACGGAATTGGTACGGGAAATGCTTTGCCCGGAATGTCGTTGTTGGCAGAAAAACAACCGGAAACCTTAATCACCAAATATGGGGAGCTTATTCCTGTTATGCAGCCATCTCTCATGAATATGCGCGGTGGCGAGATGGTGTTTAACCCGGAACAGTTAAATGGTGTAAAAGCACTATGGGAGACAGTTAATTCCTTCAATAATCTTCGGAATATTCCAATGAAAGATACCAGACAAACAATCGACAATAGTAACTGCGATAACATCTACATTAACAATATGAAGGTGGATAGCAGTACGCAAAACGGTCGTGATTTGGTAGACGCGGTACGGAGATTTGTTGGGAATCACTGATGAAAGAATGGCTAAGGGGTAGTTATAATGCTATCCCTTAACCATTAAAAAATGGTAGCGAAAGTCTTATAGAAACTCATTAGTCTCATATACTTTCGAGTATATTTGGAAGTGAATGTATATAAGAGCCCAACGTGCTTTAGCCGTTGGAGTGTCAGCACAATTTTCAAAGGAAGGAGATGAAACGATTATGTTGAGCAAACCAAAGTATATGATTCCAAGCACAAATATGCAAGAGTGCGTTGTGGATTTAAACCTTACAAATGTGACTTTTTCATGTATTGTAGATGGTAACGATGCGATAAGCGCATGGCAAATCAAAATATATACGTTAGCAGACAACGCCCTTATATTAGATACAGGAAAGCAAGTGCTATCTTCTTCCTTCTTTCCCGTAGACATTAAGAACAAAAATGTTCCCTTTGAGATAAATATCAAGAATCATATTCCAAGCACGACACAATATTATCGTGCCGGAGCGACATATGATGATACGAAAAAATATTATACAAGAAGCGGTTCTGAAGGAAGTTACACGTACAAGCAGTACACCTACGGCAAAAAAGATTCCAGCGGAGTTAATTTTTCAACGGAAGATGAGGCTTTTGCACATAGCACGCTATATTATATTTCTGAATTTAAAAACTTGAAAAAACCATACTACTGGACGATTTCGTTTTGGAATGAGGAACAGGGTTCTTCAGACACACCCACTGTTACAAGTACAGAATCTGTTTTTTATGCGAATACAACGGTTGTGTCAAAGATTCAGTACGGAACCGAAAGGGTGAATACTCAGGGTGAGACGCATACTGAGTATGCTGACTTGACCAACGGCACGGCACTTGTGTCAAGCAAGTATTATTTTAAGGCAACATATTCTCAATCCGAATCTGTGGGATTAAAGAGGTACGGCTGGCGAATCAAGGACACTGCATCCGACACAACATTGTTAGATACAATATCACACAACCAAATCTATGGAACTGCACAAAACATTCAATGCTTTCATAATGGATTTTTGAATGGCGGAAACTACTCTATCGAAGCCTATATTGAGACACAAAACGGGGCTGTATTAAACATTTCCCCTATTCCATTCACGATATCTTATGATACCGTATCGCTTACGAATGATTTTAAGGTTGCCGCACTAAAAAACGAACCTGGAATCATGTTGGACTGGAGAGAGGCGAGTATTGTCTACGGAGAAGAGTCCGGTGGCAGTGTTGATTATGTTGCACAATATCCTATCGTTGATTACGCAGTCGAGACACCGGATACGTCGGTTCATATTCCTAATGGTGTATCTGTCATATTTAATTACGGCGCGACATCTGATTTGGATATCTCAGAAAAAAGCATGGTTGTATTAAGCACTCAGATTCCTAATATGGACGAAAAACTTCTTTTTTCTGCCGAGGGAACAAATGATAACGGAACCGTCGCTTTTCGGCGGTTGTATTATCGTACGAATCAATTTGTTTATGAAATCACAGATCAAAACGGTGTGTTAAAAACATATGCCACACAATTCCCGACCAAATACAGACCGAATAAGAGACGGTGGTATATTATCACTATGTATCCTTATAAAACAAACGCTGTACTGAAAGATATGTTGAGGGTTGTAGAGTGCGAGGCTGATGGAGGTCTATATCCAAAACAAACCTTATATCCATCGGAAACGCTTTACCCTAGGTTTGCGGATGACTGGCTTTATTCATCGTCCGGGGGAGTGATATATAATTGAGGTGAATTACAATGGGATATAATAAGATAGTTTTGCATGGGGAGCAATGGTGTGATTATTTGCATATTGAAAAGGATGATACAAATGCGTCTATGTTTAAATCTATAGATGCTGAGCCTAAGACGTGGAATAATAATACGTTGTTGTCTGCAAGGTTTAACAATAACTTAATGGGTGGAAACTCTTCTATTCTGGATAAAATTGTGGGCTACGAGGTGCGGAGGCGCGAGATGCCAAACTCTTACACAGAATATGTAGGAACAATCAGAGAAACAGAAGGCGAAAATGCTCCCAATTTTATGATTGATTATCTGGCAGGCAACAAAAAACCATATGTGTATTATCTGTATCCAAATTCTAAGTCTGAAGATAATACAAAGTCGTTTTTACTAGCTCCTAACATTAGCGATGAGGTAGCGGCAAATTGGAAATATTGGAGTCTGATTGTTGCAGACGAATCCGATGAAGAGAATGTGTTTTATCTTGACAAACTGTTTAAGTTTGGGCTGAACCTGTCTGTTAGCGACATCAACAATAACGCATCCATCAACGTTATACAGAATTTTACGGAATTTCCTACGTTACAATTTGGAACATCAAATTATTGGAGCGGTGAATTAACATCTCTTTGTGGTTATATATCGTGCGCCGACAATGAATATACACAATCTCCAAACATTATTCAAGAATTTAAGAAACTGACATCTGACACAAGAAGAAAATTCTTAAAGGATGTGGATGGGAACGTGTATGAAGTTCAAATAATTTCTTCTATTGTCGTGTCGCCTCTCAATAACGGATTTGAGAATATCAAGTCCGTAAAAATCTCCTGGGCTGAGGTCGGAAAAGTTGATGGCCTTTCCGTGATTAACAATCCTAATAAAACGACAAATGCATGGCTTCTCACAGAGACAGGTGAGGTTGTTCCGTATATGAATTACGTCTGGGACGGACAGAGTCGCTGGGATAATAGTCACAAATGGACGGCGAAGGGTAACCCTTCCGATGTCGACGTTGATAGCAGTGGACTGAATTTATTTAGCGAAGGTGGTGATTAGTAATGTTAAAGACGTGGAAAAACGGTGATAAAGCCGAGGTAATCCAGGCTATTATCGAAAATAACTTTAAAATATTAGGAAAATATTTATCAAATCAGGTTCTAGCTCTGTCTACACAGAAGATATCGGAATTGACAAGCGACTATTTCTCTGACGGCACAGTGATTTATGACACAACACAAGATAAATGGTTAAGAAACAAATCCGGAGTTCTAACCTCCGTTCCGGACAATAGCGACCTTGGCTATGTCAAGGAAATTACTGAATCAGATTGGACAAGAGGTTCTAATCAGTACGCTTGGACTATCGTGATTAGCCAATCGGAACATAAAAAAAGAAATCCTGTTGTTCAGTTATACATACAGGTGGAAGACTCCCCTGTTTTTTATAGTGTCGTTTCTGACGGAGTTTTCCTTGACGCTGATTTTAATGTAACGCTGCGGACGGATATCGCATTTAAAGGAAAGGTTGTGATTCGATGAGTTTCGAGTCATACAAAAGGAAGGTCTCTGGAAATCATAAGCCTGCAATTAAAATAGAATGGCTGAACCAAGACGAAAGTACGGCATTTGAGTTTACAGATTCCTTATATGACATAAATGCAAGCAGCGATGTAAACTACCAAAACGGTTCAAGACGCAGCTGCACAGTCAAGATTGACAATTTTAGAAACCGATTTCCTATTGAGTTTAACCACATCTGGATGGGTCAAAAATTCAAGTTATGGAAAGGTATATATCTAGACGATGAAACACCCTATTATTTACCGCAGGGTGTTTTTTATGTTTCAAACCCAAATGATGTGTATAATCCAACCGAAAAGACAGTGACGTTAAACGGAGTGGACAAATGGGCTTATTTGGATGGGACTTTGCACGGTGTTTTGACAGGAACCTACCAGACTAATGTTGACACCAACCTCTTCGACGCAACGCGCAAACTGTTAACCCTGCCAATTGGAATGGGGGAAGACGACACAACGCCCGTCGACCCGATTCCACCTCTTCTTTCTCCTTACTTTTTGACAAAAACAACGACTGTGAACGGCAAGGAAAAATCGGTTCTTGATTGCCCGTATACCGCTACTGTTGAAAGAGGAAAGTCCTATGCGGATATCTTGTTGGAGTACGCGACTATTCTTTGCGCAAAAATATATTACGATGTCAACGGACGTCTTGTATTAGAACCGATGATTGATACCGCAGACGACATCACAGACACCGACAAAGAAATTTTATGGGATTTTACAACGGAAGATCCATCCTTTTTGGGTATTAGCCAAACCTATAATTTCGATAAGGTTTACAACGACTTCATTGTCCTTGGTAATGTAGTTAACGGTTATCAATTCAAAGGAAGGGTGCAGAATAGGAATCCTCTAAGCGACACATCCGTTCAAAAAATAGGCCTCAAAACAAAAGAACCTTACGAAAACAATCAATACGTATCAGATGAACAGTGTGTCGAATTGGCAAAATACTATGCTAAAATAGATACGGCAATTCAAAAGAGTGCAACAATATCATCTGTTCCTTTATTTCATTTAGATGTTGATAAATTGGTTACAGTATCAACACCAAATAACGGGATGTCAAAAGAGTTATTCTTGATTACGGGATTTTCTTTGCCTATGTTTGGAACGATGAATATTAACGTTTCTAGTGTAAATACATTGAACGATTTTAATGTTGTGGAGGCGGATTTGTATGACTGAAAAAGATATTAAAGACATGTTAAATACTCTGATGCCTTATATAAAGCGAGAAATAAAAAAAGACAATGATTTTATAATTGGAGTGAAAAGAAAAAACGCAACCGTAGTTTCTGTTCAAAAAAATGCGAACGGCAGTACGATAAATCAGTCAATTGATGTAAAACTGCCTTTTGACTCCGTTTCTTTTAGTGTTCCAAATAAAACAGGTGAAGAAATTGCTGTTGGCGATCTTGTATGTATTGAATATTGCATCGATCTGAAGAACGCAATAGCAGCATATAAAGTTTAATCGGAAGGAGAAATCTATGAGTTATAGTAAACTTGGTAATTGGTACGACCAATCCAGTAGCGGTACAATCCAGGATGGTGCTACTCCACTTAGCGCAGCTACTATGAATCACATGGAGCAAGGAATTATTGATGCGCATGTAGATATCGCTACATTGAAGGATTTTTGTTTAAATAGCACCATCGATATCGAAACAGGAAGTTATGTTGGTACGGGGACATACACCACTGATATAGCTGAAAACCCAACAACAATATTGTTTAAAAAGGGGAAACCTATGTTTGTTGTTGTCTTAAGAGAAACATCTTCCTCTTTTCAGGAATGTAAACTGTTTGCGATTAGGGGGCAGCAGTATGTCAATGTGTATACCGGATCAACAAATTCTGCACAATACTACACCATGTTAGCATGGAAAAATAAAACGGCTGATGGGTGGAAGGTTGTTTTACATAGTTTTGATATCGGCGGTAAGTTTAATGCAACGTCCCAAATGAATATTAGTGGCTCTACTTATTATTATATGGGTCTTGTAAAGAAAGATAGTATTGGAGGTTGATGAGATATGGGAATGAATATAAATAACCCCGTGTGCGCCCCTGTTGAGACAGTAACATCGCCAACTCCGCCAGAAGGAATGCGGGGTTTGGTAGCAAAAGGAGATGGATGGTACGACTATACATCTGATAGTCAACAAGAAAAGATTCTCGATGAAGGCGACGTTGCTAATGAACTACCTGCCTCAAACGGCGAAACGTTATGGTCTGGGGAACTCACCGGAAAACTATTGGATAAAAAGGCGGATGCGGACGCTCTAGTCGGAATTAAGATGGAGAATGGCAATGAGGTTTTCAACGATAAGCTTACAAATAAAGCCAATACTATAAATTCTCATGTAGAAGGCAGCGGTAATAGCGTAAGAACCGGCAATGCTCATGTTGAA